>PJTS01000077.1_pt1 | contig 100934 bp, 82 predicted proteins | sample 1512251 | NCBI WGS metagenome assembly PJTS01 (sample SAMN08177686, study PRJNA422409) | Soil metagenome, whole genome shotgun sequencing project. | isolation source: Soil (2) enriched on wood chips: alkali lignin treatment | place: USA: Madison | collected 2015-01-15 | reverse complement strand
TTCTGAACGGTTTCTTTACCTAAATAATGATCGATACGATAAATCTGTTCTTCTTGAAAAGTTTGTGAAAGAAGATTATTTAGCTCGATGGCAGATGCCTTATTGTGACCAAAAGGTTTTTCGATAATAATTCGATCTGTTGCAGGATCAGATGCTATTGACGTATTTTTAAGATGATTTGAAATTACCGATACAAAGTTTGGTGCAATCGACAAATAGAAAAGTCTGTTTCCTCTCATTCCATACACTTTATCAAAATTTTCCAGTTTCTGATATAAATTCCGATAAGAGCTTTCTTCATCAAGCTGATGCTGAAAGTAGCTGATGTGAGCCTGAAAACCTGCCCAATCTTCCTTGATTACAGCCTTCCTGGAAAAACTCTCCAGGTTTTCTTTAATATAAGCCCTGAATTTTTCATCCGTATTTTCGGCTCTTCCTAAAGCTAAAATATTAAAACCTTTTGGCATTCTGCCATCGATATATAAATTGTAAAAGGCCGGAAAAAGCTTCCTTTTTGCCAAATCCCCTGTTGCACCAAAAATAACGATGGTTGTTGGATGCAGGATTGTATTGTCACTCATTGTTAGGATTTAGTTATTTGGGTTTTGCCATGACGTATGAAAGACTCCTGCTCTGTCAGTTCTTTGGTAAGTGTGTGCACCAAAATAATCACGCTGCGCCTGAAGCAGGTTTACAGGTAAAGATGCTGTGGTGTAAGCTTCGAAATACCCTAGAGCCGACTGAATTCCTAAGCTTGGAATTCCGTTTGATACAGCAAAAGCAGCTGTTTTTCTTAATGAAGAAATTTTATCTTTTACAATTTCTGAAATTTCCTGATCCAATAAAATATTAGATAAGTTCTCGTCTTTTGAATAAGCCAGATAAAATTTTTCCAATAAAACCGAACGGATGATACATCCACCCCGCCAGATTTTAACAACATCTTTTAACGGAATTTCAAACTGATATTCTTCAGAAGCTTTTACCAATAGTGCCAAACCTTGCGCATAACTGATTAAAGTAGATAAATACAAAGCTTCCCCCACTTCTTTGATGAACAATTCTGTATTTTCAGGAGTTTTTACTTCTTCTTTAGCATATAATTGAGAAGCTTTCACGCGCTCATCTTTGTAAGCGGATAAAATTCTTGATGTTACTGCAATATCGATGGTTGGAATAGACACCCCAACTTCCATAGCCTCCTGGGAGGTCCATTTTCCGGTTCCTTTTGCTCCTGCTTTATCTAAAATCTTGTCGACAAGAAAACCGTCTGTTACATCATCTTTTTGCTGGAAAATATCTCTTGTTATTTCAATAAGGAAAGAATTCATCTCGCCTTCATTCCATCTATTGAAAACTTCATACAATTGTTCATTGTTAAGATTAGCTCCTTTTCTCAGTAAATCGTATGCTTCACTGATTAATTGCATGATGGCATATTCAATACCGTTGTGAACCATTTTAACATAATTCCCTGCAGCTCCTTTCCCCATATAAGCGGTGCATGGCTCCCCTTTTACTTTAGCTGAAATAACTTCCAGCATAGGCTTCACCAAATTGAAAACTTCCAAATCTCCACCCGGCATAATACTCGGTCCTCTTCTTGCGCCCTGCTCTCCTCCAGAAACTCCCATTCCCATAAAATGAAGGTTTTTAGAAGCTAAATCAGCTATACGTCTCTCGGTATCTTTGAAATAAGAATTTCCCGCATCAACGACAATATCTTTTGGACTCAGAAGTGGTGTTATGCTTTCAAGAACAGCATCAACCGGTTTGCCTGCAGGAACCATCAAAATAACTTTTCGCGGACTGTCTAAACTCAACACAAATTCCTCTAGAGAAACAGTTCCAACAACCTTTGTCCCTGAAGCCACTCCTTTACGAAGTTCTACTACCTTTTCTTCATCTAAATCGAATCCTACGACAGAAAAACCATTATCGGCAATATTGTAAAGCAGATTTCTTCCCATTACACCCAGACCAATGACTCCGTAATTATACTTTTCCATTCTTACTTAAAGTTTATGTTATGCATCAAATTTACTGAAATGCATGCCAGTAAAAAAATTATCTAAAATTTTCTTTCAATTGTGACATTTTTATCATCAACTGGAAATTGTCATTAATTAATACATTGATAATGGCATCATTCAAAACATCAACTAATTCAGGTCCAAATTCTCTAAATTTTAATAGTTACTATTGGCTATATGTAAATACATGCTCAAGGTTTGCATGCATTCTTTAACATGCAGTTTTACCCTTGCAATACAACATTTTGAATAGATGTCACTTTAAAAACCGAGATTGATTAAATTATTTTTCTGTGTCCGAAAAATGCGCTATCCTTCAAACACAATCTCCAATTCAACAAGAAAAACAAAAGAAAAAAGATGTATCTTTCTTCAGTCGCAATACAACCTAGCGCTCTCCTATTTCATTCACAAATGGGAGCCTTGGATTAAATTGCCTGGAAATTTTTAGAATAATAAGACGCCATGAGATCCTTTTTATTAATTGTAATCGCCATCATTGCCAATTTTATGCATAGTTATGCTCAGAAAGATCCGGAGCTTAGAAATGCACTCGCAAAAATGACTGCGGCAGTAACTTCCAACAACGCGCAAGCTACCGTAAATTTGACGTCACCAAGGCTAATTAAACCGATGGGCGGAAGAGAGAACGCTTTGAAGCTTATTAGGAATAGTTTAGCAGAGGTACAGAAACAAAATATTACCATAGACTCTGTCATCAACTATACCGACAGAGATATTTCCAAGGTAAAAAATATTGAGTATTGCTTCTTTCCACAGCTAATCATCTTGGGGATACCGGATAGCACAAAAAAAATGATAAGATATGCGACTTTAATGGCAATTAAAGAACCTGGCGTTAAAGGTTGGACTTTTTTAGATTACAGTGGCTTAAACGATGAAAAGATGAATATTCTTTTCCCTGAGCTTGTCGATAAATTGAATTTTCCAAGGTCAGAGATAAAACCTTTGGTTATTCCAAACGAGGAAGTGAATTCGTCTATTGATTTAGCCATGAAAGTAATTGATGAGTCGATGAAAAAGATGAAATCGGGTGCTGCAAAATAGAACAGCTATTTTAATTGCCGCATTGACTAGAGTTCATAGATTTAACTGATATATTCGAATAAAATGTCATAAGTATGAAAAAGTTAATAATGATTGCTGTGATACTCATGTGGACTAAAAGTGTAGTTTACAGTCAAGGTGTCAATAATAATTGGGCAAAATTACAATCAGTTTTTGTCAAATATATAAGATATCCAAAGGAGTTAGAGAAAGCCTCTATTCCGTCATTCTTTACATTAAAGGTGCAGTATGATGAGAAAGCAAAGCAATACAACTTAGAGTTTTCTGATAGTGCACATCCGCTTATGATTAAAGAGGTGTTAAGAATTAAAGATAAGTTAGATTTTAATTTAGTATATGATGATCTTAATATAGAGAAGCGCGATATACCTATCATAACCCCCATTGAGATTAGATTAGCAAGAGTGTCAAGAGAATTTTCAGATCCTAAAAGTACAGTATCTCAAAATCTATATAGTTTCAAAGGAAAACAAGCTTTTGGAGAGTTTATTTTTACACCTCCATTGTCTTCATCGTGGTAAACAAAAAAAATATCAAAAATGAAATCAATCAAATTCATAATGATCATCCTCTATGTCATGATCAATAGCGTATACGCTCAGGACAAGGGAAAAATAGATAACTTCAAGAAGTTTGAAAATTCATTTCTTAGAAACTTCAAATATCCAGCACAATTACAGGAAAGATGTATTCCCGTATTAACTTTAATGATTATTTCCTTTGATCAATCCGGAAAAATAAACTCGCTCAATTTCTCAGACAGTGCCTATCCTCAATTTATACAGGAAGTCCAAAGAGTACGAGACAATATAGATTTCGAATCTCTCTATATGGACCTGAAATCACTGGGAAAAGAGAATGAGAAAATAATTATTCCTATCCAAATCGATACAGGTATAATTGATGAATGTGACTCCGGCATACTTCAATTTGATCTAATTAATTTGTACTTATTTGGCAGTAAACCACTTAAAGGAAAATACTTTCTATATAAAAAGATTTTATCAAAAATATTTATGGCGCGTGCGATCTCTTAATTTCCTGATTTTTATTTAATGCGATCCTTTAAGACGCTAATACAATTGCAGCCTCCACCTTGTCGAAACCTGTCCGTAGTTCATCTATCCCATATCTTAGCCTTCTTAGGAAAACAAGGTTTATGTAGGCGGTATCGGGGAGATACCGAAAATACAGATTAAGGGACCTAACGATTTATTATATTCCATCTATAGGAACGTAATAAATACATCCGAAAATAAATTTTGAACCGTCAAGATTTTACGTAATTTAGGCGAATTCAAATTGATGGAATACGCCATATAGGATCAACTAAATAAGCTCACATGAGCGAAACATAACAATGAAATTTTACAAAATAATGATCACCTCCCTATTGTTTGTCATCGGTGGGCTGATCCTTCTGTATAAAAGCAATAGAGAACGATCCGATTACATCAATACAACAGGAACAATAACTTATTTTTCAAAAGAGTATAAAGAGTTTCCCAAGAGATTCCGTGGAAGCTACAGATATCTGAAAATTGACAGCTACCCCTATGTTTTCGAGATTTACGAGCCAAATAGTGTTAGAAACCTACAAACGATAGATGATCTCCGTGTGGGTGATAATATCGAAATATACTACAGTGAAAACTCGGATACACAAGTGACAGGCATTAACAATAATGTCGAGTTTATTGATTATCAAAGCATCCCCTTTTTTATCAACATTCGATTTGAAGATATGTTCAGCTATGTATTTATGGGGGTCGGGGTTATGATAGCAATAGTAGGTCTAAATATCAAAGTAAATAAGTATCTTATCTCGAAGGGGTATCGTTAATTGTATGGTGCTCCCGTAGCATATTAACGGTGTTGACGAATGAGATAAGCATGGCCATGACCGCCTATCAATCAAAATTCGTAATAAAGCCCTAAATAACTGATGTCATGCAGGGCTTTAAAAATGAAATTATTAATACAATTAATTTACTTGAACTGTGGGATATATAGTTACTTTGGATAGACCACACCCAGTTTGGGCAGTTGCTGAAATATGAAAAAATGGTAAAGCCCCATTTTGGACATTAAGTACTTTAGCTCTTACGGTATTTGCAGTCGTTGAGAGTACTGTTCCCCCACCAACAAAAAAACTGACATTACCCAATGACGCATCTACAGTATACGTGTAAGTCTGGCCCGGATTAACAATAGGTCTTCCTGAAATATTAAAACCTGCACCCACATCTATAACTTTTTCAACCGAATAACCTTTTAAATTTTTGGTCTTAAGTTTTACAAAACCGGCATTAGTACCAGTTCTTGTAACTTTCCACTGATTATTACCCAATGCCGCTAAAGTTGCTATTCCATCAGCATTTTCCAATGTTACTGTTCCCGGATTTACTATCGTATATGTACCATCCGAACAAATACTAGAGGCTCCATTAATTTTAAATCCATAAAATTGATTTAAACCGTCAATATCGCCAAGACTTAAATCATCTCTCTGAGCGGACCAAGTACCTCCACCTACTTTAGTCATCACATTTGAAGCCGGGTACATCATTATTGAATTAAAATCCAAAATACCGTAAGAAGTTGAATAAGGTTGTATCTGATATTGATATGCTTGATTGGGAGATAGTCCACTTACATTCACATTTACATATGTATTCCGGTCTTGTCTGGTATGTTCATGAAAATAGCCTAAGCCATGCATTGTTTCATGAATTATTGTTCCGATACCTTGACTTGGGTGCAGTCCAATTTCCTTAGAAGCACCGGCTTCCATCCCCACATGAGTGCTATAAGAAGTACCGTAACTTGAATCATCAATAAATGTTACATAATCTGGTTCATTTGTTCTTTCAACAAACGTTATGCTTGATCTTCCTTCGATCATACTAAATGCCTGAAGTATTTCAGCTCTTCTTGAAGATGATATTTTATAATAAAATGTATTATTTGTCCATTTGTGAATAAAATTACTAGAAATACCATTTCTGACAGAGGCAACTTTACCACCGGTAGTAGAACTAATATTTTTAATAATATTTAATTGACGTTGACTAATCATTATGTCATCAGCAATGTAATAATTATCTCCGACTTGTTTTACAATAAAAGGTTTTCCATTAACAGAGTATGTGTGAAAAGTCGCAGATGAAGAGGTTTCTTCAATAGAAATGTCGTTACTATTAATTGATTTGTCCTCTTTTTTGCAAGAACTCAGACCTAGCCCAAGAAAAGCAGTTAAAAATAAAATTTTTTTCATAATTAATAAATTGGTATTTTCTAATGAAGTTAGTCATTATATTTTATTATATAAAATTAATATTACCGAAATACATTATAAAAAAAATGGTATATACTAATTCATATAAAGCATTTTTCTACAGAACGAGATGCCCCAGCATATAAAACGCTCATATCGCTAGAAAAAAACATGTTCAAGTACCAGTTCGTCTGCTGTAGGAAGATTAGTAATCGTATTATTGAAAACCCATTATCTGCATCGAGGAGATACCGAAAAGTACATAGTTTTTAGATCTGCGGAGCTATGTATTAAAAAATGCTATAATTAAAAAAATACCGCATCATTTAACTTCTTTGGAAAATAACAGATCATTAGTTTGCTAGCATCCCTGCTGCTCGCATTTTGTCTTTTAGATCTCGAAGTTCTGTTAGAATAGCTTTTATTTCTGCTTGCGAATATATCGCAGAGGGTTCTGCTGCTGAGTTGATTGAAGCAGTAGCTTGGTTGACCAGCCCCTTAATTGTAGATGATGCATTTGGTACTGATGTCAGATACTGTTTCCACACTCCTCCCTGATTAAATTCTATACCACCGGTGTCACTCATTCTAAAACTATACGCACTACCTACATTATTTGATATATAGACAGCATTTTCAGTCCCTAAAGTAGCTTGGCCAATAAATCTATTTGTCCCTAAAAAGTAATAGCGATTGGCGTAAAAAGATCCTGCATTGCTAAATCCAAAAATCTTGGTTGTATTGTTATTTGCATAGACCTCTAATTCACCACTGGCCTTCAATCTAAATAGCTTTCTTACATTCGCTTTTTCATTCTCCCAGCCTATAACGGCTTCTGTTCCAGTTGTACTATTATTATCACTATCTGCAATAACCTTAAATGTGTCGGCCACTTCTAAAGTATAATTTCGCGCAGCCCACATCCCCATACCGATCCGTGGTCGTCCGGTTCCACTAGACGTTATTGTCATCGCATTATACTGATTTAAATAAGAGGTAACATTAGCCGAAATATCCGCCCCTGTATTATTAGATAAGATACTTATCGAAGTTGCAACATTCGCTCCTCCCAATTTATTATAGATCGCTACCTTCACTCCATACGCGTATTTATAGTATTGACTATCTGGAATCAAGGGTGAAGCTGCTATTTTTTTTGCAACTTCAACCATAGAATCTGTCGTAAGAACGGGGATGTTATAGGTAACACCTTCGATAACTACCGGAAATAGGGTCGATGTGGGGTTTGTGGAAACAATAATAGCGGTATGCTCCCTCGGAAATATCCTAACAGCTTGTCCAGAGATAACCTTATAATTAAAATAGGGATCGTAAGGGGCAGCCAGTATTTTATCTCTAATAATTGCCTCTGTGTCCGTAGATTTAATATCCACCGTATAATCCTTACCGTTCAACCTAAAGGTCAAGGAACCGTCACTTGTCGCCCCCGAAATAACTAATATATTAGCTATTCCCTTATAGTTTAGATCGTGAATCTGCTTACCAAAGATATTATGATGCTCTTGCCAAGTGGAGAATCCATTTTGGCGAATTACAATAGAAGCATCCCGCTTTGTGCCAGACTCCGGAATTTCAGGGATAATATAGTCATGGTTATCGAGTGTCAATCCAGTGTGGTAGCCGCTGGAAACCTCCAACTCATTGACGGGTGTACCATTTGCATGAATATTATTAAAAAATAGTTTTTCTTCGTAGGAATTTCCGTAATGCCGGATTGAAATATTATGCGGGATGTTATACCGAGAATACTGAAATCTAAAGTATTTGGGAAAATTAATCCTTTCAACATTAGCATTTATAGCATAGTTTATAATCTTTTGGGCTGTAACTATGTTAGACGATCCGCCGGAGGGTTGCATTCCGAAATATTCACCATTAACAACTCCCACAAATTTATGCAGTAACTTAATTCCACCCGTTTCAATGATACTCCCTCCATCTTCGGGTCCCGGATCTGGATCTGTTAATGGATTAACATAGCAATAAATAACCGGTGCTGGGGTATCCCCTTTCTCGTAATAGCCTAATAACTGAACTCCCTCATAAGTCCCGTTTTGTAAAGCTGTAATTTCAGCAGCTGATAAGCCTTGCATAGCAGCCATTGTTTCTTTAACTAAAAATTGATTTGCCATATTCTTTTGTTTTTATGTGTATAGCAAAAGTATATCTGCTAAGGAGGCTATCCGAGGAAAACAAGCTGTATGTAAGCGGTATCGGGGAGATACCGAAAAGTCAGATATTTGATCGCCTATAATGTAGCTCTAATAAAAAAAGTGCAACGCCATGAAATAATCCATGCGTTGCACCAAATTGAACACCACTACCTACAAAATTGTTAATTCATGGGCAAATTATTAAGATCTATATTGGGAGCAGTACCATTAGCAGGTCTTGTAAAAACAGTATTTTCTGCCACGAAATCATTAAAAAATCCACCGTTTTGCAAAAAGAACTTACCGTTCTCAACTCCACCTCTATAATCGCCACGCTGATTATTATCACCTGCACCGTCCACGCTAAATTTACAAGAAGTTGATTCGATCCATGTACCCGTTGTTGACCTAACCCAAAAATTTGAATAATATGCCTTTCGGCCCAAGTAGCCCATCGTATTATTGAAATTTTCAAGAAAAGAGTACGCACCTTTTATGTAGGTCGAAATAGCCGGCCTCTTAAAGGTGGCAATATATTTCCATGTTCCTAACTCTGGAGCATAAAACCAGGATGAATACAGTGTATTTCCTAACCCGTCCGGTCTTATTCTTGTCAGGAACTTATATGTCGTCCCGGTTGACCAGTCGTATGTCCAATTACTTTTTCCGCCTGTCCCCTCTCCACCGAAACCACTGACCACCACATCTGTACCACTACTCACTGCAGTAGTTTTACCGTCAGCCTCATTGCTTGGATCCCATACAGAAAATATAATTTTTCGTTGTGTAGCTGAATTGACCTGAAAGCCAAAATACCCTTGTCCAAATCCATTTGCCATGTAATAACTACCCACAGGATCCTGTCCAGCGGGAACAGTCACTTCATTATACATCCATTCATAGGAATTTCCAGTAGGAAGACTTGGTGTTAAATGTACCGAAGGGCCACGACGTGAAAAATAATAGCTTGCAGGTATGTTCGCATAGGTAAGACCGGAAGAAGCTGCCGTACCACCGATAAGAATATCGGTCATATTACCGATATAAGTCGAAGTTTTGCTTATTCCCTGCAGATCTACTTTTACATAACCAGGTGCAGCAATCTGCACTGCGCCTGCATAATAGTCTTTTGCGGGTGCTCCACCGGTCATAGTCACATCGAAGCTCTGTCCATTGACGGTCAAACGGACCACACTCGTGCCCGTGGTGACGTAGCCTCTTATCCCCAAATGTAAGGTACCCGATTGTGTTACTTTAAAATAGGTACTTACCAGAGCCGAAAGACTAGTCCAATTACGCAGCCCGTAATTTGAATTATCAAGAATCTCTGCTCCGCTGGATCCATTGGTCACAAATGCATTCCCGCCCATCGGAATCGCAAGCGTCAGATCATTGCTATCTCCCTGGATCAGACTCGAACCCTTTTTGTTAACTATTTCGGATGGAGTATGCTCGACGGCATGATCTCTTTCACATGAGAGAAGCAAAAAACCTGCAAAACTCAAAACCGTGAAAAATAGATATAGATATTTGATCTTTACTTTTTCAGTTGTTGTCATGATAACAGTTTCTTATTGTTTAACCAACCTGAATTTCTGTGCGTTGCCTGTATGCGCTGAATAGATTTGTATTTGCGTATCGTTGGCGATACTTGATCCATTTACATCAAGGTTTTTGCCTACGGCAGATGCTGGCTCAAGGTTATAATTGCCGCTTCCAACATAAGTAATCTTCCACCGTTGTGCCGAAGTATTTGTAAATGTGGCCACCTGAACAGGCGTGCTGTTTGCAGATCCACCGCCCCTTACTTCCAATACTTTAGTCGTATCAGCCACATTCTTCAAGGCATAATATCCACTTCCAACACTTCTCAATTTCCAGACCTGATTGGACGTTGTTGGATAATTATAAGTCCATAATGTTACATCTTCACCATTAACCGGAGGATTACCGTTAGCATCAACCAGCTTGCTCGGCTCTTTCGTTAATGCAGATACGATTTTGTAATTGGCACCATCTGTCAAAATACCTTGGGGCGAGTAAAATGTAATCAATAATATATCAAGATGTGAATACCCTGCCAGTTTGCTTGCGAGGTCTGCTTCTCCGTAATAACGTGATAATGCCCATGCATACATCTTCACACGTTCTGTGCCAACGGTTTTGGTCGGAAAGTAAGATTTCATCGCATTATCGACAGATGCATCGTAACTAATCCCATCCACTCCATAGGTAGTCAACTTGCTGTACATAGCGTCCATGACAACCTGTTGCTGCGCCGCTGTCTTGCCGCTCAAATCTGACCAATTACAATAATAGCTTACCTTCCAACCAAGCTGCTTAAAGCCTGTCAGATGCTCTGGATACATACTTTCTATCAACACTCTATTTTTAATGGAATAAAGGCTATCCATTTTCTTCAAGGTCTTTAAAAATAATTGTTCATTTGTGGCGCTATTCAAGTCTTTACAATCCAACCAAAGCGAAGTATAGCCCGGAAGCTTCTGATTTAGGTTGGCAAAATACTCTTCCAATGTCTGTCCTGTTGCTGTTCCGGCTTCATGGCCGATCAGGCAGGTTGGTTGGCCGCCTTTATTGGCAACATAGATATCCACCTCAAGGCTATTAATCCCTTCGTTGATAATCTCATCAACCTTAATCAGATCATTGGCCCGATGCGCACTTACAAAGGTCGGGCCAGCCAATGTCGTATTGACTTTGCCCATTTTTTTTGGTGCGTTTTCCTGAATTTGGGTAATATCTTTCTGACAGCCCACAAATAGATAAGTCATACAGGCAAACATACAGACTGCTTTGCCAAACATTAATGTTGTTTTTCTCATAATTTTTATATTTTAATATTAAGTTTCTTCGTTTAAAAATCAATTTTTCTGGCTGTCATCCGCCCTTTTCCATGAATATCCAGCTGATGATCATTGAGCTCCAAAATACCAAAAGCATTCTGGTCGGCGGTTTCGATCATCCCCTCCAGTGTAATCATCGGAATACCTTTATAGGTAGCAAAATTACCGGGATGATGATGGCCTGAGATAACCGCCTTTACAACCGGATATTTTTCGATAAGGGCCAATATCTCTCGGTTATTCAGTGCTTCAAGGCCATTCTCGGGGTACAAGGGATGATGTGTGAAAACGATCACCTTTTTGGATGCTGACTGGGCTTTGTGAAGTTGCCTTTCCATCCATTTCAGCTGTTTTTCGCTTATGCCTCCGTTCCAGGGCTGATCATTTTTTCTTTTTGCTATCTTCAGTATATCATTGAGTTTCTTCCAAGCCTCACGTTGGCCTGATCCCGCCTTAGTGGCATAATCGGCAAGTTCATTGGTATTGAGCAGTATAAACAGCCATTCACCCTTTTCAACGGTATAATAAGGATTCGGCATTTTATATAACTTATATAAATGGGCCCCGTCATCAACATCCACATAATCGTGGTTTCCCAAGATATTATAAACCGGTCTTTTGAGCTTGTTGAGTCGCTGAAGCACCGGCTGCAGATCTTTTGGCCCTACATCAACCAAATCGCCAAGCATGACCGTAAAATCCACCCCTTGCCTGTTGATCGCCGTGACGGCCGAATCCAATTTGTCAAGTGAGTTTCGGTAAAAACGGCTCCCACGGGTATCCTTATCTGCGTACTGCGGATCGGCGATAAGACCGATCCTAATAACAGATTGAGCCTGGCCCATGCTATAAAATAGGATGAACAGCAATGGCAAAAATACTTTTATTCCCATCCTGGATTTTGTTTTAAGTTATTGTTCAATGTGATTTCATTTAGCGGTATACATTCCAGATAATCGCGGTTTTCCTTAAATCCATAACCATTCGGCAGCTGCGTTACAAAAGGATCCAACAAACCGTCCGCATCAACTTTATAGTTGATTTTTGTGCCCGTCCAGTCCGAAGCCAAAAATGGATAACCTTTGGGGCGTTTCCCTTTCAGTAATTTATGGGCGGCCCATCGTCGGATATCGTCATAGCGAAATCCCTCGGCTCCAAGTTCGACGGTACGCTCGCGGCGGATTTCTTTTAACTGGTCTGATATATTATAACCATAGTCGGCATACCTGTCCTTATTTGGATCGTCGGTAATAGCAAAATCCGGCATACCTGATCTTTTGCGGAGCAGATTGATTGATTTGGTATAATCGACTGTTTCGCCAAGTTCAGCCTTCGCTTCAGCATAATTCAATAAGGCTTCGGCATAACGAAAGATGATGGCACCAGTTTCATCACTTGAGCTCCAGGAAACACCACCACCCGCTAGAGCCGATTTTGGATCATTTCCCTTTCGGATCTGAAAACCGGTATTATTCAAGGCCTCGCCGGATTTGTCCAGAAATGGCTTTTTAAAAGTGGCTTTACCAAAGGTATTGTCCCACATCAAGGCTCCCGGCGTCCAGATCGTCTGGGACAGCCGTGGATCACAATCAGCTCGTATTTTTTCTAAAAAAGCATTGCCTTTCACAGTCTTACCAAGGGTAAAATAATCGTATGGCTGACCATTCCGCCCGAGGTAATGCTGTACCTGTTCAAAAGTCATGGATATCCCCGCTGTGCGATCGGACACGTAGATCTGAAAAGAGTGTGACAGATCACGGTTGATCGAATAGGCTTTCCAGAGGATCACCTCTTTATTAGCAACCTGATCTTTCAGGGAAAATAGTTTACAGTAATCGTTTTCGGGGTCGTTGTTGCTATACAGCGACATGCCATATTTTGCATCCATCAACGTTTCGGCAGCCGCAGCAGCTTGCCGGAAGTACTTAGAGGGATCTGCGCCAGCTGTACCAAATGCTGTACCTTTGTGGTATTTCTGCCAGCTGCCTTCAAATAGGGCGACCCTGGATTTGAAAAGCAGGGCAGCCTGTTTAGAAAGCCGATTGTTTTTACCTTTTACTGTAGCCACAGGTTCCAGATATTCAATCGCTTTATCCAGGTGTGCCAAAATTGAGTCCACTACCGTTGTCCGTGGATCACGTGCTTTGAATAATTCTTCAGAGTCCATCTCCAATGGATCCGTATACCAAGGGACATCACCGTAGAGCCTGACTTTTTCGAAATAAAACCAAGCTTTAAAGAAATGGGCTTCTCCTAAAAACTGCTTATATTTTTCAAAAGGATCTTTGCATTTCGTATAATTCTTGAAAAAGATATTGACACTGCGGATATTACCCCAGCCCCAGTTTCCGCCGGATGAAACCGGCGATTCGGTACCGTTCCAGACTGTACTCGGCGAACTGGAAATCTGCACGTCAGATCCTCGGCTGCCATCCCAGCCAATCACACCGAGAAAACTGCCGACGGTATTAAAAGCGGGGAATACTGTATAGAATTGAACCGTATAATTCTCTAGGTCTTTGGCTGTTTTCCAATAGCTTTCGTTTTCAATCTGTGTCAATGGCGGCCTGTCCAAAAAATCTTCGGAACAGGAACCGACCAACAGTAAAATGACTGTCGTATATAGTAAGATTATTATTTTTTTCATTGGTTATTAATTGCTAGATATAATTTTCCTTCGCTACCTAAGTAGTTACCTTTACATTCAAATCAAATGATATTAAAGCGAAATATTTATCCCGAATGCCCAAATTGCCTGTGAAAACATGCCTTTGCCATTCCCAAATTCTCCCAGTATTGCTGTTTCAGGATCAAATGCACTAGGGAGTTTGGATAAGGTATAGATATTCTCGCCGGAAAAATAAATACGTGCCCGTTTCAATCCGATTTTCTGGAGCATCAATGGAGGAATGGTATAGCCTATCTGTAGATTTTTAAGACGTGCATAGGCTCCATTCTGCAGGTAACGTGTCTGCATTTGCTTATTCTTGCTATCTTGGGTGGTATTACTGTAAGGCCGCGGAAAATAAGCTTCAGTATTTATACCAAGTCCGGAATAGCGATCACCTTCGGTATCCCGATAGTAATCCATGTGGTGCGGGAACAGGGAGGATTGATTCCAGGCCCTAAAACCCCAGAATACATTGCCATCCAACCATAGATCACGCTTTCCAGTACCTTGGATAAACACAGCGATATCAACATTTTTATAATTGGCGGTTAAATTAAGTCCGAACTGATAACGGCGTGTCGAATTACCAATGATTTTAAGGTCACCATGGTCATTTATGGTGTTTTTGCCCTTATTGATTACCCCATCTCCATTGAGATCTCGGTATTCAACATCCCCTGTCTGCCAGAGCTGCCCATTGATAAATTTTTGGTAACCAGATGCATTGATCTCGTCCGCGCGTTCCTTGGTTTTAATCAGGCCAACAGTTTCATAGCCCCAAATTTCACCAGCATCTTTGCCTACGTAATCCGTTGTCAGGATACCCGTTGGATTGGTGTACTTTGTAATTATATTTTTGTAATCAAAAACATTAGCCGCTACGGAATAATTAAAATCCGAACCTATTTTTCCATTCCAACGCAAGCTAAAATCCCAACCCTTGGTTTTGAGTTCCGAATTATTTTCTCTGGGAATATTCGCTCCCAATACCGCGGGGAGTGCCTGCGCGGGTCCGAGACGGTCATAGGTCAGCCGTTGATAGTATTCAAATTCAGCCTGCAAGCGGTTTTGAAAAAATCCCAGTTCGACCGCCGTATTCATTGAACGTGAGGACTCCCAGGTAAGAAAGCGGTTTACCAAGTTTGGTGCCGTGGTGTATGCCGGCCGCATGCCATCAATAAGCCAGCCTAGGTTACTTTGTACCCCCAATAATGCCAGATCCTGATAGGAGGCAACATTCTGATTACCCAGCTTCCCCCATGATGCCCTCAGTTTCATAAATGGTATATAATCCTGTAGAGGCTGCCAAAACAATTCTTTAGAAACCACCCATCCCGCGGATACGGAAGGAAATGACCCCCAGCGTCTGCCACGGGCAAATTTGGATGTACCATCATAACGGACATTTGCCTCGATCAAATATTTGTCTGCATAATTATAATTTAATCGTGCAAAATAGCCTAAAGTAGACCAATGTGTGAGACCATCGCCCACCTGCATTTCACCTGTTGCTGTTGTAAAAGATGGGATATCAGGAACGATAAGTTCCCTTCTTAAGCCATTCATCGAATCCAGTTTACTGATTTCATTCTGAAAACCAGCAAGTACCGTAAAATGGTGATCCTTTCCTAGATCTAAATTATAAGTTGTATAAATATTAAGTGCTTTGTAGGTGGTATTGGATTTTATCTTTTCGATATACGGAGGGACGGTAAGTGCTATTGGCACGAGCGTACCATCTACTTCATCTTCATAAGCCACTTGATTAACACCGGCATAATCAAAAATCTGATAATCTATCGAGTAGTCGGCATTTATTTTCCAGTTTTGGAGCGGACTGATTTCTGTGGCCAAGCGTTGTACCAGCGTATTATTTGTCAACTTCTGATAACCGGCTTGCATCTGCGGCACACGTGAAAGTTGCGAATAATATCCATTTGGTGATTTAAGAAAAACCTCAGGGTGCGTTCTCAAAATCTGGTGGATAATCATGCCATATTCACCCTCACCGTTATATATAGGCCTGTCACGTACGGCATTTGTGAGCCTTGTATTGGAGCTGATCTTCCACCAGTCTGTGATATTGGCATCGAGTTTAGCTTGAAAATTGTAGCGTTTATACTTATCATCGACCATTCTCAGTACCCCTTTTTCGGATGCATGTCCGAGAGACAAAAAATAGGCCATGTCCTTGGATCCGCCCTTAACAGATAGATTTTCCTGCATGCGGCGACCATTGCCATAATGGATATCTATCCAGTCATTATTACCATTTGAGAATTGATAGGTGGACCACTTACGTGGGTTGTTGGCATCAGGGACAGTTTCAGGAAGCGTAGGGTCATCAATATATGCAATAATCCGATCGATGGTGGATTCAGAAAACAACCTAGCAACGCCTTGGTTGTCATGCATTTCATTCATTGCACGGGCAAACGTGTAGGAATCAACCATCTTTGGTTTATTGATAATGGTTGTAGGTCCTCCATTCATGGAAAAATCAACTTGTGGTTTCTGATTAGCTTTTCCTGATTTGGTCGTAATCAGTAAGACCCCATAGGGTGCGCGGGCACCATAGATTGCCGAAGCGGCGGCATCTTTTAAGATAGAAACACTTTCTACCGTATTCGGATCGATGGTATTAATATCTCCGGCGGTGCCATCGATCAGGACATAAGGTTTACCTTGGCCCCTGATCTGTACCGACGGTGCAGCGCCAGGTTCAAAACCATTGTTACCATATGCGATGGTCAGACCGCTGACTGTCCCGTAAAGTGATTGTGAAACGTTGTTTACCGGTCTATCCTGTAAACGTTTTCCATCAACAACAGCAACAGATCCCGTAAGGTTAACTTTCTTTTGGACGCCATACCCCACCACCACGACTTCATCAAGTTCGCGTGCCTGGTCAGCGGCCAGCCGAATCACAAAATCTCCGGTGAGATCACTGTTAATTAAAGTATCTATCGGTTTAAATCCCATAAAATGCACGGATAAGGTATCCGAAGGAAAGATCGAATTTAGCAGAAACATCCCTTTGTCATCGGTTTTGGATTTTGTGTTGGCGCGCTTTAAATTTAAGGTAGCACCCGAAACCGGTGTACCAGAAGGATCGACCACTTTTCCGGAAATAGGTGTTACCTGGCGTTGTACCTGTCGCGCCAAAACAAAGCCACTATCCGTCTTTTTTACCTGAATACCGTAAGGTGTCAATAACCTCCGTAAGACTTGTTCCAAAGATTCATTTTTTGTATCAAATTTGGCTATGTTAATATTTTTTAGCCCCAGGCTCTCCGTAAAAGAAATATCTGAGCCAGACCTCTTCTGTAGATCCAGGATAACATCCCGCAGCGTTGTTTTTTGGTAGTTCTGGTTATAGATCTTGGCATTATCCTGTGCAAATGTACTGTTCCAGGGAAAAGTACCGGAGAATAGCAGTAGCGCTCCACCAAGACCTAAAGAAAGGTATTTGTTGCTTCTTTTTTCTTTTATTATTAGTTTTTTGTTAATCATTTGTTAATTTTGTATTGATTAAAGGTTTTACATCCATGAAACCGATTATGGAATCGGGTCAGATAGATTCCATAATTTTCTGTAAAGGGTCTTACACTATGTGAGCCCTTTTATTTTTAGTATAGAATGATCTCTTTTCCCTCCTGCTTATTTTTGATACTGATTTTTTTTCCGGTCAATAACTGAATCTCTTCCAGTGCGGCTGTCATTGTTTTAGATTTTCGGAAATTAATATTATAACGATCCTTTAACAATTTCTCATCGGCTGTATGGAGTGAGAATCCGTAGAAATTCTTAAAATTTTGGTTTAATTCTTCAAAACTTGCCTGATCCAGCTTAACATGGTCCGATAGCCAAGAGGTCTCTAAAGAATATTCAGCATTAGTCAATTTAAAATTGCTTGATTTGCGGTCGTAAGATATATTTTCATCGGGCAACAATGTGCGCAGATTTTTCTCGTTGTTGTCAACCTGAACTTTACCTGTGCGCACCGATACGGATGTATTACTGATATCGCGATAGGCCTTAACATTAAAACTGGTCCCCAACACCTTGATATTTAATCCACCGCCATGTACCGTAAAGGGTCTGGACGGATCTCTCTTGACATCAAAGAAGGCTTCGCCATAGAGTTTCACATCGCGCAGGTGGTCATAATTGCCGACCGTTATGCCTGAGTTGGCATTCAGGATCACTTTCGTACCATCGTTCAGGATGACTGTGGTTCGTTCGGCAATACCGGTGGATATCGTTCCTCTATCTAGATATACTATTTTGATTGGCTTGATCAGACGGTCAATCTGAGATGGTGAAAAATACTGATGATATAAAACGGTTGAAAGCATAAACAGCGCGACGCTCGCAACAGCGACATATATAAAACGTCGTCGGTTAGTGGATCGCTTATCTACGTATTCAGAAGCAGCCCAAACAATCCGCTGTTTGAGATTTTTGCGGTCTGGAAGAAAATCTATTTCTGAATCTTCGGTTTTTTGCTGTCCCAAGGATTTATACCAATATTCCACAACAAATTTTTCCGCAGCACTCGCTGTACCTTCCTGGTACTTCTTGATTAGTTTTTTTAACTGGTTTTGATCCACTGGTAATCCTTTCTAGATGTGTTCTTTCTAGTAAGACAGCTGGTGACAATCAAAAGTATGTAAGGAATTAAAAAAATTATTTGACCAGCAAAAAAGAAAGCATTACTGTCAGGGAACGGGCGAATTCGGGATGACGCTCTATTAACATGGCTTTAATACGGCGATGCATTTCTGCACTGTATCCTTTGACGGTCTGTTCGGCCAATCCTAAAGCGACAGCAATCTCCTTGAGGGTAAAATCTTCATTTCGTAGTTTAAAAATCTTTTGCATGTGATCAGGTAACTCGCTCAAAATTTCCGAAAACAAAGTGTTTAGATCTTTTTCGATCAAAAGATTGACCAAGGAAAGATCTACGACTTCAAGGCTCACCGCAAGCTTATTCTTCACATCCTGGCGAAGCTTGGCCTTAGCAAAATAATTCATAATTTTATTCCGCAGGGATACATAGAGGTAATTGTAGACCGGACCATGTACAACAATGGACTCTCTTTTGATCCAGAGATTGATAAAGAGATCCTGTACAAGATCTTCTGCATCCTGCAGGTTTCCAATTTTTAAGAAAGCAGTCTGTGTCAGCTTGTCGGTATGCGTATTCACCAACATTTCAAAATCTGAAATATCTTTGATCAACAATTTTGATTTCATAATTTAATTGCTGGTTTAATTGCTTATAATATTGCTGTTCCTAATCAAACATACTGGATTTTTTTCGCATTAAAAGTCAAGCCTTTAAAACAAACGTTTGCGTAAATTTTCATTTTATCTCTTTCTGGATAGGGATGATCTAGAGGAACAAGCGAATTGTTTTCAGTCAATGCAAAGTCTAAACCCCATCTACCTAACAATTTATCACTTTGCGCAAACAATGGATAAGCGAATAGCAGTGAAACTAAAAAAACAAATATGGTCTTCATGTAAATTAAAATGGTATACGGCCTATGGCGTAATAAATTTACATCATGATAACGAAAAAGACAACGCTAAAATTGATGATCAGTACCAGCACAATGTAGACATGCTTGGCATATTAATTTGATGACAACTTATTATTCAGAATTAATAGCGCTGCTCGTTATTACCAAACTGCAACCCAATAAATTATGTTCTTCTCCAATTTATTGACAGCGACACCATAAGTAATACCATGCTTCAAATGAGATGGCATTGATGCATTTTCACCAAGAATTTCATTTTTAAATTGTCTTTCCTTATTGTCAGTATGGATAATATAAAATTCATAATTAGGATCAGCGGGTATCCCATTTTTATAACTAATAAAATTTGGAACAGGAACATCGCCTTGTAAATTAGCGCTGTCAATCTTCGGAAATTCACTAAAGCCATCTATGATCTTTTCATTTCTATTGATGATTAAAAGATTTTTACCTCCCCCTCTATAATACTTAGTATCTATCAACCTATTAAGTAATTTATTGATATCTTTTTCACTTACGTTGCGTTCAACTAGGTATAGATTGAGATTATTATTTTCGATGCCTTCATTATAAATGATATCTACCTCACTACCCAATTGTTGAGGGAAATGATCTGTAGACTCCTTTGGAAAATTCATCTTATGCTCAGCCAAAATCTGCGTATTTTTAGGATCAATATAATTCCGTCCATCGCAAGAACAGAGGAATAAAAATACAATAAGGCAGTTCAATATTTTCAGCATGCTTAGAAATAATTTGAGGACTTTGTTAAATCAAAAAATGCATCATATTTTGTGCTTTTCCCTCTGTAATTACATGGTATCAATATACAATATATTTACCTTAACTTTAGTATGAATGCATCATGCAGTATTCCACCTGAATACTGCATGATTATTTTTACCTCAATTAGTCGAAACTCGATTGCCCAGACACCCGTATTCCTCAACTTTGTTTTTAGATCCGTTATCCTTGCGAATATTCCCTATCGCTAGCTGCTCAATATCGTTAACTTGCTTGTTGACCACTCGCTCGATCTGACTGTAACTTCGTATTTAGCTGAGCCTTCAACTCGTTAATCAAATCGACGGCCTGATTGTATTTGGATTTCAGGTCATTCACCAAGGCTACGGAAGTAGTTAAATCAGCGGCATCATTAAGAACTGATTTTGCACTGTTACTCGCGACTACATTGGCTACTACCACGGACTGTGAGACAATGCCTTTAACCGTGGTGGTTGCGAGATTATTGTCGTGAATAAGCCTACGTAAGGGCGACCAATCCGTTACCGCTCCAGTACCAAAAAGTTTTTTGGTAAAATATAGTTCATCCAGGGTGTTGGCTTTTGAAAATATCCGAAAGGAACTTATGGAATTAGTATCATTGAAATTCCCTGTTCTGTCCACTCCCAATGCAACCCCCTGAATCGGCCAGAATGGTGCTGTATCTTTAACAATAATTGGAGAAAATCCTCCTACGGGATTAACACTGTTAATTGGCGTAAGGATATCATTCTTTTCCTTTACCTTATATGAATCGCTAGCTACTGTCCCATCGATCTCGATATTTTGTTTTATAAATTCTTCTGAGTCAAAATCCTCTACATTAACAAAGGATGTATGCTTCCCTAAATCAAAAATTCCTTTTGCTCCATTTTTAAATCGGTTGTAGACGGAATTCTTGATTTCAATATATCGTGCACCATCTTGTATTTCAATCCGCCCAATCATCGCTCCGACAACAGAAATCTGCTTAGCTTTGCTGCCTATACGCAGGATATTCCCGAAATAGCAATTGGTATAGGTGCTATAGCTCGAACTATCGGAAACATCGACAGGATTGGCCTCCAGTCCGACACCGATGAAGGTATTTACTTTACAATCCTTACCCACAACGATGCCATACACACTATTGGCTTCTGAGCTACCGCCGATGAAGGTATTTTCGTCAGCTTGGGACATCAATACACCAATGCCCAAACCTTCAAAATAGTTTTGATAAAATGTGTTGTTAGTGCTATTACCAGCAGTGATACTACCACGCTGTCCCAATCCGATAAATATACCTGCATATGGGACGCTTGCCATTTGGTGGATATACTTACTACATCCGCAGCCCAAAAATTGTGTCAGCTGGACGGAAGCAAGGTACCAACCATATCCATCACTACTATTTTTGCCATCGCCTACCCACACATTGGAGAACTTACTCCGTGCAATGCCCCTAAGGTATAAGGTAATGGTGGTGTTGGCATTTCCGGAGAAGACGATATCACTGATCGTTATATTGTTGATAAACTGGGTCGTTTCGGTACCACCTTTAAACGCATCAATCTCAAAAGCATTGTCTGCAGATCCTGTAAACTTTAATATGGTGCCTTTTCCCTGTCCTCTGAGTTTGGCACCTTCGAAAACAAAGTTTAGCGTCTGACTATAGGCGATCGTTCCGATGGGTAAAACGCCTTCTAGTGCTTTGTTTTCCTTTAGATAGTCAAAAAACACAGCCAATCTAGCTGCATTATCAGTTAGTGAGGCACTGACACCGAAATAAAGTGCATTGGCATGTTCGATAAATTGATGTTCCAGTTTAACCCCTCCCGCTTCGACAATACTCCCGCCGTTGTCTGCCTGTAAAGTTGTACTCAGTGAGTAAATAATGGGTGCAGGGGTATCTCCTTTCTCATAATACCCTAATAGTTCCACTCCTGCACAGCATCCGCTCTGTAATGCCAGGATTTCACAAGCAGATAAGCCGCGCATATCCGCCATCGTGTCTTTAATTAAAAATTGATTTGCCATATTCTTTTGTTTTTATGTGTATAGCAAAAGTATGGCTGTTATGAAGGGGATCTGAGGAAAACATGGTGTATGTAAGCGGTATAGGAGAGATACCGAAAAGTCTGTTTGATTTTTTTCTTTAAAGTCTTTATAAATGCTCCATATATAGATCTTCTAAGTCACCGATAAACTTAACAGGAGAAATAGAAATTAGCATAATATTGCTTGCATCGACAAGAACTTCATTCGGATTGTTCTGTACAAAGTTATCTTCAATCTGGAATATTATACATTCAGATCTTAGGACGAGATAGATAGATAGATAGATAGATAGATAGATAGATAGATAGATAGATAGATAGATAGATAGATAGATAGATGAAGACAAAAAGAAACAAGATATCAAGTCATCGGCTGGGGATCAAAAAAGCCTCCAATGGAGGCTCTTTCATCATATTATTTGATATATTTTTACCAATTGTCATTCGACTTGCTCGTATTTATACTATTTGTAATCGCGATAATATAATTATTGATAAACTTTTCCAATTCCTGCTTCGCAGCTTCTCGCCTTACTTTACCATCTGTATTGAAAAGGGCTGTCTTTACCCAAAGATTACTTTTTTTCACCAATGGATACTCAATTCCATTGTAGTTTTCGAGTGATTTATAATTTGGAGAAAACCGCAGCCGCCCATCCTTAAAGTCTATGGTAATCTTATAAAAAAAATCAAGATCATTACCTCTACCCCAAGCCGTTGCTTTTTCTGCCATCGCATCGACGACAATCTGCTCACCTTCTATTTTTGTCGCAACTTTCTCCGGGTTATTGTAATACGAGTTTACAAATTTCAGCACTGCTTTGTACAAATCACTTTGCGATTTTCCTGCAAAATTCAGGACGATATAGTTCTTAGTTTCGTCTGCAGCATCTACAAAGTCATTGGGAGTCAATTTCATCGACTGCGCGTTTGCAAATACCGTTGTAACTAAAAACAGTAAAAAAACAATAAGATTCTTTATCATTATTAAGCGTATTTATCTAAAATTAGGACCAATTACATGAACATATGCTACTACGGCAACAGATATTATGCCAGAATTATATATTCAAATATTTAAATAAAGTGAGCCCCCCAAAGCTTAGTGGATTTTTTCAAACTCAAGGAATCTTTCCCTTTCTTTTAATTTCATCTTGAATGTCCGTCTGATCTTCTTTTACACACTTATCACCTTTTTTTTAATAACGACTTTTACTCTTATTATTCCTCCGACTCCAGTGCCCCTGTTTGACTTACCATTTATACTCTTTTAAGTTTATAAGTCCACTCGTATTAAATTGGGTAATCGCACTTGCCCTAAAGATTGGTGGTTCAAAATAGAGTCTTTCCAATGCTACAAGCCCCGTCACATTGATCTTTTGCAGTGGGTTACCATTCAGATCAGCATCTCTAAGCTGGGAAAAAGGCCTCAGATCAATTTCGGTTATTTGATTATTAGAAAGGTCCAGCTCTTTAAGTTCAAAAGATCCCTCGGCTTTGAATGTCGTCAACTGATTTCTGAAAAGGTTTACACGCTCCAATTTAGTTTTTTTGCTCAGATCAATTGATGTCAGCTTATTTACATTGATCCGTATATCCCTTAACGCTGCGAGCCCAGAAAGATCCAAGACAGATAATTCATTTTGATTCATAAAAATCACCTCCAGGTTTATACAGCCTTTCAATAGGAGGCGTTTAATCTTATTGTTGTTTCCATAAACATATTTAAGATTTTGCATCCCTTCAAGATCAACAGTGGTTAAATGGTTATTCAGGAATGCAAGCTCTTCAAGACTGATAAAATTTTTAATACCCTCTAATGAGGAGATATCGGCATTATTTACGTGAAGCTTTCTAATTTGCGTAAGTTCTGATTTTTGGATTTTTCCATCTCCGTTGGCATCAATCCCCTGGGCAATTAGAGCTGCTTTGAACTGCTCATCCGGAAAGTTGATGCTTTGAGCTTTCAAATCAACAACACCCAAGTAAAGGGACAGGTTTATGAGAAGTATTGCAATTGATTTCATCTGTTTAGTTTTTTAATTAGTTCCATAAAGAGTGATAGGCGTTGAGATTACCCGCTTTATTTCGCGATATTGATTACATTGGGCTTATGATCAGCAGCTACCTCAATGTAGTCACCAACTTCTTCCTCATAGGCTCTTGATTCATAGCGCATTTCTGTGGGTACATAACCTCCCCCCATCTGTATTCCGAGCATATTATAGTTGGCTATGACTGGCCCAGATTGAACTTTGTTACCACGTACTTTTTCCCATATCACTAGACTCACCACATAGTATTTTCCAGGTTTCAGGTTGGTAAACACAAAATTTCCCTTGTCATCTATTGTCTTTGTTTCAATACGGGCCATGGCCGCTTCTTTTGTCATCGCTGCTTGCTTTTTCTTACTGTTGTATTTCTTTTTCAGTTCAATAAATTCGGTAAGATGAGCTGTTACAGGATATAATAAAACTTTGGACTGATAGCTTGGATAGTTGACATATCCCCTTTTTTTAAATGAGATAGTACCTGTTATGGTATTGCTTCCTTCATCAAGCATTGTATAAGCTTCCGTTGAATTAAAGGCTGCCTTAGGAAGTACATATTCCGCTTTTTGCTGTGCCGTTGCCGTAGACAAGGAACACAAAATAAGAACTATTTTAAAACAGACGGATAGCTTCTGTCTGTTTTGAAAATCGGGTATCAACTTAAACCTTTTCATATCCTTTTTTTTTTCAAAATTAGGATATTGGCGATCTTAAAACGTGGTCATTTTGAGCAAAAAATGGTCATGTACATACCTTTTCGCAGGTATTCGACAATGTTCTCCAGCAAATGGCAACGCAAGGTTCTCGAGGATTCGACACAGTCGATGAGGTAGCCTTACCTGTTTTAATATAACTTCAAGTTAGACAATAAAATTAATCAGCAAACACAATACAAATAGAATATATGTATAATTTACAGTTTTACTTTTGGTATCAAAGTCTTCCAACTTAAACTCTTTATTACCTGTAAGTTTTAGATAAAGAAAAACAAAAAGCAGCGGACAGAATAACACAATAAAGGCAATAATCTTCGAATAGTTATATTTCCATATATCAAGCCAAAGAAAAAACTGATTAGCCGGAGAATCTAGGTTTCTCAATGCAAAATAAGGGACAGAAACTGGCTTACTACCATTCTTATCCGACAGATTATAATCTTTCTCTTTTACAAAAAAATTGATATCTGCATTTTCTCTATTTTTATCTATACCCGATAGATAAATATTTAGACCTTGTCCAAAGAATCCATATTCACGTTTAATGATCGTATTATCTTTTTGATAAGCTCTTGTGATAATAGTAGCTTTATATCCTTTATATATTGAGTTTATATTTTTAGCATCGACCCAATTTATTTGTTTCATTTTCCCCAGATCAGAAAAAGATATTGCAATTGTATATAATAGGTATAAAAACCACAATATGGAGAAAAAAGAAACTAATCTGTACGTTAATTTTTCCATATTAGACTTAATCATTCCCAGCCACAACTGTTATACTTGCTCGATTCTTCATTTCTTCTTTTGATTTAGTAGGCATGGTACGCATTTAATAAAGAAAATTAGACTGTTCTTTAATAGGTTTTAAATTTTGTCTTTCAAGTTGATATTTGTCCCCAACAATTTGGTAACTCATATTGAAAAGTTGACTTCTTTGTGTTCCCTTTAAAAAGCGCTGGATTTCAAGTCTTGAATCCTTTGCATCATTGGAAATGATAAAAACCAAGTCAATATCAGCTTCGCTTTCCTTCAATTGAGCCTGGATGCTGTCAATCGAAATTTCTTCGTTTTCAAAATTATAGAAGTTTGTATCTGCGCCATTGTTAGACATTGTCATTGCAAAGGGATATAGGTTTTCACTTTGATTTAGCGTGAATTCTGCGTGGTCAAGCGAAAATTGTAACGACATAAATTGATCCATATCGTTGACCGATGATCCGTGCATTGTTCGTCTTTTCTGATTTTTTTTGATCAAATAAAAGAAAACGAGGACAACGACGAGTATACTTATTATTGTTAAGATTGTATGCATGGGATTTTATTCGTTTAATGATTTTTCAAATTTACAATTAACGTTTCGGACCCTTCTTTCGGCAGGCGATTTTAGTCCAAAGCTGATATACTTTGGTGTCTATTAAATTTATTTAATTAAAATTTTCTTACAGCTAAAATACAGATAAGCTTAGCATTAAAGTCTGCCATTCACAATTCGTGGGGGGTTATTTATTATTCGTTGTATTTTTCGGACTTTTGACATTAAACAGTATCGAATACAAGTTCATTATTAGTAACTCCTCGATTGTCAATTCAGATAAACTTTACCCTTTCCATACTATCCACGTTACTTGGTTATTTCCCTTCGAACCTGGTCGGGCTCATCATCACCACAACAGAGTTCGCCTACTTTTATCGTTGTGTATCATTATCGAACGATTCAAAAGTGCTCATGTTCGTTTTCGGACATCTAATAGAAAAAAACAGAGGAAATATGCTTTAAACCGGCCTTTTGGCCTTGGCATTATAGTTGACTTCGGATAAAATATGTTTGAAGGATTCTTTTAATAGTTCGACAAGCTATTAAAACTTATTTGATTTATGTTGCTGAGCTTCCTAAAAATAGTCTTACCTGTTTTCTCCCACAATGAGATCTACGTTATACTGAATATAAATAGATTCCTATTTACTATTGTCTACAGCGTAATTGGTTCGCCCAACTAGAATTTATCATATTCATGCGCATTTACAACCATATAGGTATTCAATGCTAAATACAATCACTTACCGAAAGTTAACTATGAATCCATTACATCAGGTCATCATTAAAACACTCTATTTTTCAGGCTCAATGTCCATTACGGAACTAAGCAAGAATATAAGAAAAAGCATACCTAATACCACCAATAGTATCCAGTATCTTCTTGAAAAAAACATCATCACCTGTGAAGGCCTTGCACCATCAACTGGCGGACGTAGAGCGACTAATTATTCGTTGAACGGAAAGGATCTACCTTTTATATTGGCTATTTCCATTGATCAATATAGCTTCACCATCACTTTATTGGACCTTTCAAACAACATCGTAAAAGAATCCTTACAGGAAACAATAAATCTACAGGTAGACAGCAGCAATCTACATGTAAGAATTTTAGAACGAATCGATCATTATCTAGCGGATCAATTGGCTGCAAAAATATTAATTGTGGGAATTACTATGCCCGGATTCGTTAATTCGGCTAAAGGTATAAATACATCCTATTCTGAACAACATCCTCTTTTTAATATAAGAGATATTATTCAACAGCATCTGAAATGCCCTGCTTATATCGAAAATGATTCTGCAGCTATCGCCATTGCGGAGCATAATTATGGTAAAGCCAAGGATACTGAAAACGCATTGGTCATCAATCTCAATTGGGGGGTCGGCATGGGCATGATTTTAAAAAATGAACTATTTAGAGGTAGTCTTGGATTCGCTGGCGAGTTTAGTCATATTCCGCTGTCGGATCAAAATAAACTATGTTCCTGCGGCAAGAAGGGATGCCTAGAGGTTGAAGCATCTCTTCTCGCTGCTATTGAGTATGCTAGCTTAAAACTTGATGCTGGAGAGGTATCAATACTCGGCAAGCTATACCAACTGGAACGAAAAATCACAATTGACCAATTGATGGAAGCAGCTATAGATGGCGATCAACTGGCGATTAATTCCTTTTCTAGGATAGGCTATATGCTTGGAAAAGGTATTGCAACTCTAATACATATTGTCAATCCAGAAAAAGTGATTATTAGCGGATATGGTGCAAAAATCGGGCAGATACTGCTTCCTCAGATTCAGGCCGCTATCGTCGAATTCAGCATCAATCGCCTGTCAAAACATACAAGCATTGAAATATCATCGTTGCTCAATGTGCAGCTGATCGGAACGGCTTCTATAGCAATACTAGCATTAAATGGAGAGACATTAAATATTAACTAACATTCAGTGCTTTCTGCAATAACAAAAGTTCCGGCAGTATATGTTTTCAGATTGACTTTATAGTATCTCTTATGCCGATCTGGCCATTCTGATTAGAGTAAGACGGACAACGAATATAAAGCCATCAAAGGCGAATAATAAATGATGTCGGAACATCCCGGAATTATAGTATATATTTAATTAAGATACTATCATTTCGATCAGTTCTATATGTTCAATGTCCTTGCTATTTCATTACAACTGGATAACAAAAGAAGTGAAATGGGACATTTAGCGTGATAACTCGAAACACTTATAAATAATTTGGCTAGATGAAAAAGATTGAAAAGAATTTTAGTAATGCTATCTATCAAAATTTTGATGAAATACAGCGATCGTTAAAAGAATCTTTAAATCGGGTTCGGACTGCATCACGGAATGGTTATAGAGATTTGTTGAATTCCATTGCCTGGGGGAGACAGTATCATAAACTGTCCATTGAAGAATTGTTCTTTATGAATCTAAACAATGAGGTAATACTGGGGATATTAAATCTGTCAATTTATCATGCTATTGTTCAAAACGATTATAGGCATTTATTAAATGGCGTATTCACATATTCGCGTTTGAGGTTGCTCAATAGGGCATATCTTCCCGGACCTGTTGACTGGATCGTAGTCGAAAGTCTAGTCAGCAATGACATCGTACTGCAAGATGTAGAATATCCCAAGTCTTTAGGCTTTAATACAGATGTACTGTATGATCCAGTACTTCAATTGAGCAAAAACTTACTCAGAACAATTTTGAACAATCCCGATTTGAAAACTCAGACCCTCGAACAATATTCAAAATTCATTGGAGAAGTTTCATCAAAGTTTGACAAGGCATTCTTAGAATATTTATACGGAATGATGACAGAAGATTACATGCTATGCAAAACTAACTTTGCAAAAATGGAACAGTTGTATAGTAGATGCCAATGGCTATCCTCGGGGTGGTACCGAGCTGCGAATTTGAATAAATCCGTTCCAATATTTCTTTTGGGCCTTTATCAACTCAAAAATATTGTTAATATCGATATTGAACTTGAATTGGAAAACGAATTTTTAAAAAATGCGAATCGCTTTATCGTTGACAATCCCAATTATAAACCTCAAATCTTTAACTATTTTGACGGTGAACTTGGATTCTTAAATGACATCTTAACAAATAATTTTGTTCCGTTTTATCGCAACTACAAAATCAAGATGGATGAAATCAAAACAGTCGCTCAGGGAAAGAAATGAGTACCTCACATTAATCTAAATATTAGCATAGAAAGCAATGAAAAAAGCATTAGGACTTCGTCTAAACCTGAATGGTAAACATGTATCAAACTCCTGGCTGGACGAAGAGAATTATGTTATAGTAGGAACAACAACTTTTGTACAAAGGAAAGATAGCAACAAGCCATATACGCTTCATTTCGGTGGTATAGTCACTTGTACAGTTATAGGATACCGAGCATGGATTTAAAATATGAACAGAAAATTAAAAATAGGTGATATATTTTATCTCAAGATAAGAGACCAGGAAAGCTATGTATTTGGCAGGGTTCTGTTTGATGTTAAAAAACAATATCAAAAGACCGTAAATGTCAATAATTTACCCTCGGACTATTTTCCTTACTTAAAAATGTTTTATTCGGATTGTCAGTTGGTTGAAATGTATGATGGAATATATGACAATATAAGTGATTTTAACGATCAAAAAATTATTATCCCACGGGTATTGACACAAGCAATAGATTCAAAAAGAAATGTATTAGAATGGGGAATAGTTGCCAATCATAAGGTGGATTATACAAAAATAGAATTCCCTGAAAATTTAAATCTATCAGGTAATGTCCGGTTCCTAGACTGGGGTGAACTGTCACTTAGAACCAATATAAAGGAAAATGAATCGGAAAATATGAATTATAAAAGTAGTATGTGTATGCCTCTAACCGTAGCAAACGCTTCATTAGACTTTCAGGGAAGAAGGGATTTGATTCCCGAAGATATCCGTAGACCTTCTTATCTGAAGGATAATGATCTGTATTACAATCCCGAACTTAGAAATAGAATATTTGCAGATTTGGCTATTGATCCGGATAAAAGCTATTATGAACTGTCCAAGGAGATAGGATATGATTTGGAAAGGTTTTATTAATCCCTTCACAACCTGCACTTAAATTACCTAATGAACATTCCAATGGCTTTATTTCACGATTATCCATCGATTACTCAATGTCTCTTTTGATTTATTAGGCCACTCTCGTAGAATTTAGGTATAGTATTCTCCGTCCCACGGTGGCATAAATGCTATTGTAGAACTTGGTTGCAGTTCTACGCTACTGTTATCCGAAGCAGGGACCAAACCAAAAACAATACCGTCAATTTCAGTTTGAAACAATTTTATCAAAATATCACCAAACTCAAAATTCCCAAGTTCGTCAATCCATTGCTTAAACTTCATATCCATGGCCCCTTGGTCACAATTTGACGCCATCCCCCCTGAATAGTATTTCGTAGTTAAGTGATTCCCTAAAATGTCAAACAGATGAAGTACAATATATTCTCTTCTAAAATCCTTCCAATCTTTGCCTAGTATTTCCTTTTTAGGCTTTAAATAGGCAAAAGTCTCATATCCCCAAAATTGTTTGCCGTCGGAGGTTGTTCCAAGGAAAGAGGTATGCTCTTCTTCCATTCTACTTATCGGAAGCAGATCGGGAATTTCATTGTCGTTTACATATATTTCCATTTACACGTCTTTATGGTTTTATTTTTAATCTTGTATTGAAATCTAGGGTTATAAATCTTCATCTCTATTATTTCATACTTTTTTCAACATACGCATATAATTCATCGTCCCATACATAATATGATTTAGAATTTATCTGAAAACAAAATACACTCGTACAAAAAAAGCAAACACCAAAAGTAGAGGTATTAACATATACAAATTTGGAGATTGGGCCTCAAAATCTGATTCATTTTTGTACGTTTTTATTTTTACCTTTTCTCCTAATTGATGCGTCTTATTTTTATAATTTCCCTCGGTAACAAGTGCAAATTTTCCATTTGATTGTCTTATACCGTATTGAAATTCATATTTGTGATATCCTCGGTGAATACTATCTATTCTTACAATTTCGCCATTCGACGATTCTCCAAAATAATTAATTAAATATGATTTTTGGGTAAGAAAAAGGATAATTCCTATAAAAAAAACAATGGCAACCGATAAAACAGCAATTGCTGCACAACCATCGGGGGGCTGAGATTTTGACATATTTATTTTTAGAAATAAAATAGTTTAAAGCTAGGCAGCTCAGAAAAAGAACTTTTGGTAACTTGTTCAAAGGGATTGTAAAGCATAGGGCCAACTTAGGATTTAATCAATAAACTCTTTCTTGTTCTTTCGGATGTAGTCAACCTGAATTTTTTGCAAGTTTTTAGCGTCATTAAATTTGTAGAATTCCTCGTCAAATTTGTTCAACGGATTGTTTTCGTAGGATTTACTAAAACCTTCTACCGTGCCATCCTGATCTTTAGTTATTTTCGATTTCTCTTTTTCAAACGTGCGGTTTGCTCGCTGGGTCAGATCAGCAAATTTAGTAGCGCCGACCAATTTCAACGCTTCTGGCAGCGCGGCAGCAAATTGACCGCTTGAATTGAAATAAAATTGATTATAACCACCATTATTTACTTCTGCTTGTAATTGGCTGATCATATATATTGCTTGTCTAGATTTGTTCCAAGACAAAACGATTTCATATTCTTTATCATGTGTTGCCGATAACTTACGATAAAGATTATCATAAACGACGTCTAATAACAAATCATCTGAAGTCGTATCAATAATTTGCTCGGTTAGTGGATTCTGGATTGATGGTTTATTATTGTTTTGCTTAGTACGTTCAGAACAGCCAAACGAATTTAAAATCATTATTATAATTCCAAGGGTAATAATTTGTGTTCTCATTGATTTTATCATCTTTAAACCTTTTTAGTACTCAAATATATACATTGATTTGCCATAGTCTTGTGTTTTTATGTGTATAGCAAAAATATGGCTGCTACGGAGGCTATCTGATAAAAACATCGTGTTTGTAAGTGGTATCCAAGAGCTACCGAAAAGTTTGTAACCGTATAAGTATTAGGCAGGAAAAAATTTATTCTATCGCTGCTTTATTAATCAATAACTTTTGAAATTCCTTTCCGATAACGGGATTAATGATATGTTGAAAGTTTTTTTGTAACGTAAAAACCGTAATTGTAGCATCAGATTCCGGAGAATAAATAACATCAGTTCCCCACCAACCACCATGGTAGTAAGCATTGAATCCCATATCAAAGTGATAAAGTCCCAAACAGTATTTGGATTGATCTGAAGGCAAAACGTAGGTATGCATAGCTTCCAGGATCTGTTTGTCCTGAATGATTTTTCCATCAAATAGATATTGGAAAAACAGGGCTGATTCTTTGGCCGTCGCAGCAATTCCACCACCACCATACAAATCCCAGGAAGGATTAATAGCGTACGAATCCCATTTATACTCACTTGCATATTGATGAGCAAGTGCCAGGGTGTTGGCAGGATAATTTTCCAAATCAATAAACCAGGTTTTGGTTAGATTGAGTTCTTTGTATTTCAATAAATCCCGAATAGCTGCATAAAATGGCTGATGTGTTTTTTGCTCAATAATCTCGGTTAGGAGTAAGTAATTTATATCTCCGTAACTAAATTTTTCACCTACAGGCTCAGGATCTCCAATTTCAATCGATCTCTCGATTTGCTCCTCTTTTTTCCATTTGTATGTCGGATGCTGATTTATGAATTCAAAATAATCTTTGTCCACATAATCCTGAATTCCAGATGTATGAGACAATAAATGCTTTATCGTAATTGCGTCCAGATGATACCCATCTTTTTCAAATAGTTGACGCGTTCTCTCCGATAATATATTTTTGATCGGCTGATCGATGGATAAACTGCCTTTTTCGACCAATCTCAGTATTGCTGCAGCGACATAAGGCTTGGTATTGCTCGCTATCAGAACAGGTTGTTGGTCATTTAGCGGCTTATTTGTTTTGCTATCTGCGATTCCAGTTGCATAGCTCCAAGAAATATTTTGTTTCGGTGCTTCGACATGAACAATAATTCCGATGGCATCCTTATTTCTTTCGTAAATCGAGTCTACTTTATTTTTAAAAACTGCCTGTAATTGGGCTGACCCTATTAATGGAATCCACAGTGTATTTAATAATAATACTTTTTTCATCTGTTCTTTTGAATGCTACCTGTAAAGCGATAACGAATTAATATAATGTCTGGATTTTTCATGCTCAGTCCTGTTATATATTACTTAAATAGGTCTCCATGGAGAATTCAGACATATGACATGGCGACAGGTTAATATACAGTTAGTTTGAACCTGTCTTCACAACCAAATATAGACCTTTTATTTATCTTTTAAAATAAAAATTATTACTCCTATTTGACCGCTAATCGAAACAGATGACCTCCCCTGACTCACATTCCGGGAATTTATTGACTTGCCCTATTCTCTTGTTTTTATGTATAAAGCAAAAGTATGGCTATGGTCGTGGTTATCTGAGAAAAACAAGCTATATGCAAGCGGTATGCGGGAGATACCAAATATCAGAGATTTAGTTGGATCATTCCTTAGCTCCTATAATACGGTAGTAATTTCTTATTTTAGTTAATATTCTTTAAATTATGAAATCTAATCCTATTTTGGGCTTGCTCTTGAGTCTACTGATTCTCTGTCCAAAAGTCATCCTCGCTAATTCTGCCGTCAATGGTATATTAGACCTCCATACATACAATTTCCAACAGCAGGGTCCGAAGGTAATCAGTGGTCAATTTATGTTTCAATGGTCCGGCTTTACAGATACACAATCACTACCACCGACACACTCCTTGCGACATGTACCCGACAATTGGAGTTCTCTAAATAAGGATAGGTCTTTTTTTAAACAAGATTTCGGATTTGCTTCTTATGGCCTGAAAATCGTATTACCGGATACAGGTTCCTCCCTCGCAATCCTGATCCCGCCCATCCCCTCGGCCTACCGCTTATTTATCAATGGAAAACTAGTCTCCCAATTAGGCAAGCCCAGTGCTGACCACAAAGAATTTATACCATCAAGCAGGACGAATATTGTTTTTATCCAAGCGAAAGAAAAAGAAATCTCCCTATTGCTGCATGTCGCTAACTATTATTTCGCCTCGAGCGGAATATGGTCACCCATTACCATAGGAACGACATCGGATATTGTACAACTCCAACAGCGGATGTTTTTACAAGATTCATTTTTGGTGGGATGCCTTCTGATCATGGGCTTATACCATCTGGCGATATTTGCGATGCGAAAACATGAAAAAGGTGCCTTTTATTTTGCTATTTTATGTCTTATGCTCGCTTTGAGGGGTTGCTTTTCTACTTCACCATTGTTTTTTCTGTTTCTGCCCCAAGCGGACTACAAAATAGCTATACAGATTTTATATACAACGTTCCCCATCATTTTATTAGGTTTCTTTCAGTTTTTTCGCTCAATTTCCCTTATCAATTTTTCGAATATTGAGATCAAGATATCTTTCCTGCTGATTATTTCATATAGTATAATCGTATGGACAACCCCCAATTATATACATGGCCGACTACTTCTTTTTGTGATCATCTGGGCTGGATGGATAGGCCTGCGTAGCATATTTGCATTAATCAAGGTGAGCCGCACTAAACCATTAGAAAGTTTGCTGCTTCTTTTTGGTATTCTTTCCTGTATCGCTGGTCTTTTGAACGACAGCTTATATGAACGTGGTATCGTACACACCGGCTTTGTCCTGCCCTTTGCATTTGGCGTATTGGTACTCATGCAGGCCATTGTGCTTGCGCTGCATTTTACCGGTGCATTAACACGTGCAGAAACCCTCACACAGGAACTTCAACATTCGAATATCGCCTTTGAACAAATGGTGCTCCGACGACGTCAGGCAGAGGAACAACGGGAGATGGAATCACTAAAAACAAGATTTCTCTCGAATGTAACACATGAATTCAAAACGCCACTTGCACTGATCACTGCACCCACTGAATTTTTAATGAGTCAGGTGCAGTACAATCCCGAACAACAGGAAATGCTGCGTACAATCTACCGCAACTCCAGTCATCTGCTACGCCTGGTCAACCAGCTGCTGGATTTCTCAAATCTGCGCGAAGGTAAAATGACGACAACTTATAACCTGGGAAATATAAAGGACTTCTGTGCTGAGATCACGCATTCTTTTCAGCTACTGGCCAAAAGCCGCCAGTTAAACCTGCATTTCGACAGTTCACAATGCAAGGAAAATATCGCGCTGTTCGACGCCGACAAAGTGGAAAAAATTCTGAATAACCTATTGTCCAATGCAATGAAATTTACGAAAGCATTTGGGCATGTTACGGTATATGTGGCAACTCAAAGCCAAGATGAAGGACATTTGCTGACCATCCGTGTCAGTGATAGTGGCATCGGTATGACGACAGAATTTTTGGAGAACCTCTTCGAGCGATACTATAAAAATGCTGATCCAGCGCTAAATAGTACGGGAACTGGATTGGGCCTCGTACATGCAAAAGAACTGGTCGAGATATTAAAGGGAACAATTACCGTCGAAAGTAAACCAAATAAGGGTTCGGATTTTACGATAACATTGCCGCATTCAACCCTGGAGGATATGACCAGACAAAACCCAATAAAAGAATTGCCTGTTCTCCAATCGACTATTGTGGAACAGGATGATCAATTGGACGCTTCAGAAAAAAACACGCTTTTGATCGTGGAGGATAATGAAGAGCTATTGAATTACCTGACCGGATATTTTTCCGGACAGTATACGATTATTACAAGTAGCGATGGAAATCATGCCTGGCAGGTCATTCGGGCCGAACTTCCCGACGTCATCATTTCCGACATTATGATGCCAGGTAAAGATGGTTATGAGCTGACAAGATTAATCCGCAATTCGCCATTGACAAGTCATATCGGTGTTATCCTGCTGTCTGCTAAACTTGCGAATGGCGAGCGGTTAAAAGGCGTGGATGTGGGCGCCAATGATTATCTAACCAAACCTGTTGTCCTTTCTGAACTGAAACAAAAAGTATACAACCAACTAAAATATCAGCAGACGTTAAAAGCATTTTATAGCAAAGGTGGACAATCAGGGAATCCACTGGAAGCAGTTGGTGAGCTCAAACATCCCTTTATGACCAAGATATATGATATCCTGGACCAAAATCTCTCAGAATCCCAACTCTCGATCACCGAGCTCGCGGATAAAATGGCGGTAAGCAAGCGTACACTCAACCGTAAACTCAATACCTTAACCTATATGTCAGCAAATGAGCTTATCCGAAAATATAGGCTGGAAAAGGCTGCATTCTTTTTATCAACAGGATCTACGGTATCTGAAGCCGCTTATATGTCTGGCTTTGAAAGTGTCTCTTATTTTGGGTCATGTTTTAAAGAAAAATACCATTGTACACCAACGGAGTTTCTTAAAAAATTACGCACGGATAAACGTTGATATTTATGAAAATGGCCTAATTCTTTTACTTTTTGTCCGATTTCTGATAACAGATCTGGTCCCCTACTGAAGTCGTCCAGATCTGGATAGTATATGTCCCAAAATTGATTTCAATTTTAGGCTTGACCATGCAATTTTGGAAAAGCAAACGCACTGAGCAGGAACAGTTAAGTGCTTAAAAATTTAAACAATTTAAATATCAAAATTATGGGACAAGGTGCAACACTGAAGATCTACAACGCAACACCCATTGCGATGAACCAATCGAGCAAACATGATTATCAGATGAACGATTGGTCGCCACCAAGTAGTATTGACGCGAATACCGCCGGACAATTTTATGTTGAATACGCGCAGCCGTTTTTCAGCTTTCAAGATCCCGGTGACGATGGTGCTGATGTACATTATGATCTGGGATCAACAACACAGAAACTGTGGTTTATGGCCAGGGCCAAAGATGTTCCAATGGGGAACAGCTATACGACAAATTTTTGGTTGCAATTTCAAAGCGACTGGGACCACAATGTCACTGCGCCGACCAAGGAACCTTTCTACATGTTCTCGGCGACAGGAAGTACAACCTGGACGCTTCTGAGTAGTGATATCTTACAAATAGGAGCTGCTGTAGGAGATAACCCGCTACTTGAATTCAGAATTGTACAGGTCGATCAGTTCTGTGCAAACGAAACTGAAACAATCAAGATTGGTACTGCCCTCATGAATGGAGATCAGAACACTCCCGAATTTCAGGCTTTCTTAAGCAGGGTAAATGAGAAACTTAACTCAATGTAATTATCTTTTAAATCTTAAAATTATGGCACTAGTATATCCACATGGCAGCACAACAGTTGAGCATCGCCAATCTGTAACCATTAAAGTATATCAGCATACTGATTCGGGAAAAGTTTTTATTACGTTTTCCAATGGTGCTACACGTACCGTAACACTGAACAAGTATCAAGTATTAAATGTCCCGCTAGGGAACGCCAGAACAGTTATCAAAAATATTGGCGACACGGTATTGGAAGTGGACTAAAAACGGACAGCTTACATCTAATTAAACCTGCTGACCGTCGGGAACCTAAAAACTCGGCGGTCATGCTTCTCACATTATAATCATGAAACAAGAAACAAAACTTCTCAAACATAAACCGGGATTAGTGTCTAAAAATAGACGACTGGATTTACTTCTTCAAGAAGACCCCACTGCCGATCCACTTCAGGGTAATTATACACTCGTCAAAGTCGATGGAATAATAGCGGCCTTTCAGGGTGCTGATCAGCAAGTAGCCCTACTCGCTGCGACAACCAAGCTTACGTCCAATGAAAACGGCTCGCTGGTTCAAGTAGACCAAAAAACTGCTACTCGTATCGGATCTACCGGTTCTCAAAAGAAAATATTTATGTGCGCAGCCGATTTCACTGGTGACGGCAAGGAAAAAACAGCCGTGGTATATTCCGAAAATGGATCGGATCTGTGGCTATCAATGGCTGATTATACAGAAGGTGATAACCCCGTTATAAATAATGGCACGGCTATCCTACTTACATCCGAATCTTCGGGTAAAGCATGGGTTGGGTATATGCAACCAGAGGATAAGGCTACTCTATTGATCGTATGGAAGGATCCCAATAATACCCTGAAATTTTGGATGGCAACAATTGATCAGGATCTCAAGCCACAAAACATTCAGATGTTTGAAGGTCCCAAATCAATCGACGGGGGTGTTTTCGATCTGGCAACCGGCATTTTTCTTGAAGGGAATATCCAGGAAATTGCCCTATTCTATCAGGTTACAACGGAAACTGGTCAGCCGGGCCTTCTTCTATCCCTCTACACGATTGATTCAAAGGGGTTAAATCACCTCAACACTGCTGCCATTGACAAGCCCGGAAGCAATATTAGCAGCTTAAGAATTAAAGCTGGTGCATTTCTCTCACATACAATTCAAGATAGTATCGCCCTCAGTTGGGTGACAGTATCTGATGAGAAATCGATGCTTGCAAACCTAGAAACATGGCAATGTACGCTGGGGCAAAAGAATGTAATGAATAGCGTAAGCCGGATATCAGAGGCAACACGTTATGGCTTGGTAGAGCTTGCCGTGGGCGATATAGATACTGACGGTGTAGAGGAACTTATATTTGGAACTGTAGCGAGCAATGATATGGTAAAAAACTTCCTGACGCTGCAACTATTTAAGTTTACGAACAATTTACAACTTACGCCAACCTCGAAAGCAACATGCTATGGAGATGACACTTATAGTTTTGCATCCGTAGATTTTAAGCTTGCTATCGGCAGTCTGGAAAATAACACCGGTACGGGTATCGTGATTGCGGCACTCGGTACTGATGGTTCACTCTGGATACAAAAAGGTTATGCTAAAGCGAGTATCGGTGTTATCCAGGTACAGCCAAATCTCCAGTTTTCCGAAATATACACGAAATCTTCTCCGGGCAAGATTCCTGGACTACTCGCAGGCAATATTGCCTACGATCCGTCTAAAAAGTTTGATATTAACATTGCCCTGAGCATCGGAGATTATAGTGGAAAAAGCCTGCGCGTGGGAAAACCGATTCCCGGCTTGATAGAAAGCGTCAATTCCATCGTAGCAATCATCAATATTTTGCCGCTACAACAAGAACGCAAGGACGAAGGATGCTCCGTTTCTGTAAATTTTGAAAAATCAAAAACAGATAATACCTCCCTAGGACTACAGACTAGTCGCTCTTATACGAGCTCCGATCAACTTGGCCTCAACATTGGACTTGGCAGTTTGCTCAATCTCACGTCATCAATCAATAATACCTACGGCGAGGATTTTTCAAAATCAACAGAAAAATTCAATAGCATAACCACAGGAATAAGTGTGACCTCAACTAACGATGACATTGTTATATTGAACATAAACACATATAACACCTGGGAATATCCTGTATTTGATCAAAATGGAAAACAGGGGCATATTCTTGTGATATTTCCACAATCTTCAGGAAAGCTCGCACCCAGAGGAGCCAGAGAATTTGACTCATTTTATAAACCGCAACACCTCCTTCAACAAGTCCTGTCCTATCCAGTAGCAGCGCCAGCAGATTTTGACCCGAACGATGGCAGTTTTTGTAATGTTAATGCATCCCTTGCAGATGAGAATATCACTATTTCTGCAAATTGGAACCAAACGACTTCAAACAATATCCAAAAGTCTTACTCACAAACATTAAATATTAGCAAAGGCGGTACGTTCACCCCAGACTTTTTAGACGGATTTAACATCGGCCTCAATTTCAATTTTGAAGATACTTATACGGAGGCCAAAGCGTCTACTGAAATGATTCAATTTACTGAATCCACAATCATAAACATGAATTATTACAGTAAAGACACTCCTGTTGATCCTAAAATGAACTATCATGTCACCCCTTATGTCTATTGGAGTACGGAGGGGCAATATCTAAAAGTGGATTACAGTGTTAATATCCCAAGAAGCAGCACTTGGTTTTATGATACTTATAAGGATCCGGATCCTGCGTTCCATAAACCATGGACGGGCGACAGTAAATATAGCGATTACACGCGAGATATAGGGTTTATACAGCGGAAAGAAGATCCCGAGTACGCCGATATCTACGTCACTGTGCATAATGACACCTTTGGTAGTACAGAATCACTCACAATTGCGCTCTATGATGGTTTGCCGACCTTGGAGACGAAACCCCTGGCTACACAAGTCTTTAATCCAATTGGTCCAAGATCGAGTGAGACTGGCCAATTTGAGCGTATCCACCTGCCTATAGACGCCGGTTTAAAAATATACGCAATATATGCTGTCATCAATCCTACCGAGACACTCAAGGCCGAAATTACAACAAGCAATAGAATCGCTTATGGAATCTACCCGCCAAGTGAGCTGAAGTCTCAATTGATGAAAAATAACTAGCGATAAACATACCTTTATCGTTAACTCACGATAAAGGTATGTTCCGGTCCAAAGTATGCCCGACGTCGAAGTCGTACTGTACCAGTATCTGAAAAATCTTTGGGTGCATACGCATTCATAGGGTATTGCGATGTTATTAAACCAAGCGTCATAAGGGTATGTGCCAGGAGCTCGCTACAGAATAATTTATCCATCGGTGCAGTGATCCCTTTATAACGCCCATCGTAAAATAATTGTCCCATCTCTTCATCGGTCGGGAAAGTAGCGTTCAAGACTGTAGGCATAAAAGAGGCTAAGGGTTCTCCCAAGTTGTCGCCGTCAGACAAATACATGGGTTTCCAGGCAAATTTAACATCTGAAAATTCGCTTGAAGTGGTTGAAAGACGCTTTTCCAGATCAACAAGCATTGGCCCGGTCTTGGTTTGACCACTTAATATATCAGGCAAATTGTCAAGAGAATTAGATTCCCAAAGCAGCAGATCCGGTGCTTTACCCGCCAACCCAACATCGGCGGCTCGAACCACCATAGCTGAATGTGAGTAGGGAGACCATTGCACTGTTTCGATAACGACACTAAACTCATAGCGTCCATGCACCAGGAGTATATCTCCGGTCTTTAAATTGTCTTTTAGTTCATCAAAGTGAAAATACCAATTTTCGTCAAATAATAGGCTCATAATATTTTAAAATAAGTTAACTTGGTATAAGTTACAAAGAAAATTAACTAATTCATTATTTTTTAACAACGACTCATGCAGCTAACTATTCAAGATCTTGAAGACCTTATCGAGGGTGGCGCACTTCTAGGAAGTGGCGGCGGTGGCAATAAATCGACTGGTAGACTCCTTTTGGATTATATAAAACAAAATGGTCAATACCCCTTGCAATTGCTGATGTCACCTGAAGAACCGGAGCGTGGTGACACGACAGGATGTGTCATCGCGGACATTGGAGCTAATAGTTCATCTGAAGATAATCAATATGATGCTGTCCTCTCAGCATTTCAGACAATTTCAACACTGCTAAAAAACCAGTCGAATCAAAGCTTGGGCTTTGTCTTACCAATCGAAACAGGTCCCGAAAATAGCCTTGCTCCTTTTGTGGTATCAGCTCATTTTGGCATTCCTGTAATTGACGCAGATGGTGCCGGACGGGCAATACCTGTATTGGAGTTATCGACATACGCGGACATCTGCCCTTTCCCGACAATTTTAGCCAATAGCTTAGGCGATTATATTTCAGTGCATTTATCCGAAATAAAAGATTTGGACGTTATGCTGAGGCCCATCACTTCCACAAAACTCTTCGGGAACTCAGGTAGTCTTGCCATTTGGCCCGCCGAATACAATAGCTTTAAACAATGCATGAACGAGGGCGCCATATCGTACGCAATAGAATGCGGTAGGCTCCTGAGAAATTTGACTGCTGAGGACGTTCCTGATGCGACCATGGTGGCAAGGTTAAATACAAGACGTGCCACTCTCCTAGCTGAAGGAACTGTGGTAGCAATTGACACGACAATCAATGGTGGATTTGATTATGGTTGTGTAAAAATACATGGGAATAATGGTGAAAAATGGTCTGTACTGAATCAAAACGAAAATATGTTATGTTATGGACAATCTCAACGAGGTATACTATTAAGCGCGCCAGCAAGTATCTGTTATTTAAAAACCGATGGAACTCCGGTGACCAATGCCGAAATTGCAATCGGGGACAGTATATTTCTGTTGGGGATAGCACCTATCCAGGCATTCGAAGACAGGAAATATCTGGAAAAATTCAGGTCGCAGCTCGAAGAGCTTTCTTATTATGGGGAATTAAAATATTTATTGAATGAAGGTGAGGGCCTCGGGACTTTATTAATGCGCTTGTTTCCGCTAAAAAAAGAATAAAAATTTCCACATTATCATTAACTCACGATGAAATGGTATTTGCAAAGCATTTAGCATAAAAAAAGCCGTAGGATCCTACAGCTTTTCTGCTTTTAGCAAGTTGCACTATTTCAGCACGCGAACTGTTTTCGCAGTGGATTGCTTATTGAAAATGTCTGTAAGGGTCAGACGAACATTGTAGTTACCTGTGGCTAAGGTATTATTCAACGTATCGGCGCGTTTCTCTGGCCTAATCAATTCTTTATTTGCAAGTACCACCCCATTAGGATCGAGTAGTTCAATTTTATAGCTTAACTGTGGCGAACCGATATCACTAACCGCCCAAGATACAATGACTTTATTACTTTGATATTTTGCGGATTCATTGCTGCTGTTAAGTGCCGTTAGCGTTGGAGCGGTCCCCTGATTAGCTTGCTCCGGCAAATCTAAAGTACGTCCTGTCCCAAAAGCGGCATCTGGCGTTACGGAACCACCATGCTCCATAAAATGTGCATTTTCTGTCGCATCATATCCGGCATTAAAGGCGCGATCGAAATAACCATTACGACCGGCGTCATTGTCATTCGCTGAAAAATACCGACTCGTAGATTTCTCCCAAACGTTGTCTACACCTAAGTTCCAACAATCTTTAAAGAATGCTTTGCGATGAAATCTACCATCCCATGAAGGATTATCTCCTACCCAGTTTTCAAGAAACGCCCCATTGCCAACACCCAAAAATCCGGATTCTGCTTGTCGTCCAATCGTTGACGTATGAAACCACTTCCCTGTCGCTTCATTACGGATAAAGTTGGCAATGTAAATTTTTCCATTCTCCTTCCATGATCGTAGAACCACGTTATACCAGGTGTTTAATTCCCATCCGTAAGGGTTGACGGTTTTCTGTCCATCTCCTTCTCCGCCAAAGCGACTTGCCACTGTTGTCGGTGCCTTGTAAGAATAAAAAGCATAGTTCGCAGCACTGGTATTGAGATCCCACAAAGATGCAATCAAGGTATAAGGTGTGGGTATATTCTGATCGGGTGTATCTTGCAATCCAGCATAGCCCCCCTGATAATTGTGTACGGAAAAGTATTCGGTCTTGGCGGTATTGGTAATTTTAATCTTATGCATCTTCAAGACAGCGTCATTCTTAAACCTATAAACTAGGTGTTGCGAGGGTGCAGCATTACTTCCCGACAGGTTCAAATTGGGCAAGTCTTTGTCGCTTTGTGTTTGGCTGTTGTATTGTTTCAGTTTTAAATCGGGTCTGGTACTTTTAGAACAAGAACTGCTTAATAGAACACTCAATAAGATCGCACATTGTGAGGCTTTTATCATAATTACAAGTTTTATTAAAATTAGTTAACAAGTCTGACTGCTGTTAAAAAAGCGTCATTACAATAAATTATTTATAAAATCTGAGATTATAAAACTTCACCTAAACGAAATCGATTGCATAATCTTATGTGTAACAGAATGAATCTTTAAATCGGGTTCGGATTGCATCACGGAATGTTTATCTAACGTAACGTGTCCAAAGATCCGATCAAGGATAAAATTACAGCAAGTTAGTTTAATAAATTTCCCTACCACATCAACCGCTCGCAAAATGCGATAAGTAAATAAAATTATATCTTTTAATCGCCAGTGATAGAATTGAAATGATTAATTTTAGTCAATGGGATATGATGAATTGTAAACCACTAAAAATAGCGTATGAAAAAAATATTTTTTGCTTCTGTCATGGCGTTATCTATTCTCTCCTGCAGAGAAAATAAAGCTGATAATTCCCCTGCAGACAACGTAATAGATAATGCAGGCTCTTTAGTTTCCGGTTCCCTAAAAAGTTATCGGGGCGACGAAGTAACTGTAAACAGTATCTATTTTAAATTGATTAAAAATGATAAAAATCTGACGGCGCTCAATACCAAAATAGTAGACACCTTCGAGGAGACCGAAAAAACTTTGGCCGTCTATAGAAATATACTTAACACCTCTATCTCATATTATCAGGATGCTCATCTTCAGACAAAATCTATCACAGATTCATTAGTCAGGCAGCAGGTAGAAAAGGAAATTACAGCCAGTTCTGACCAGTACGCTCTTAAAGTAAAAAATATCAAGGAACGGATGGATCTGATAAACAAAAATAGTGAGACTTTGACAAGCCTCTATACCGCTTTTAAAATCAGAAAAACGCTTCCTGAAATTGAAAAATACCAACATGCACATCCTTTACAAAAAGATAGTCTGGATCATTTCATTAATAAACAAAACAAACTTCTGGAAGAATTAAAAAATTTAAAATAATACATTCATGACTTATACAACGAAATGGCTGACGGATAAAACACGTGTTGAAGAACTTGTAGATTTTTTTATCGCCCACAAAACAGACTCTTATATCTCACACAGTGAAATCATGTATGGCAGAGCCATCGATTCTAAGCATTGGAACCCTGATCTCAGAGCTGTATTTACAGAACAGCTTATGAACGATTATGATTATAGCGGGACTTCACAACTTAAGATTCTGATTGTAGAAAACGAGCTTAGAAAAATTGTGGGCATGCTTGTTCTTACTGTGATCAGCGGCCCTTTTAAAAAATATGCGGTGTTAGAGGACATGCTTTTGGATGGATCTGTCAGAGGCCAGTCTCTTGGAAGCAAACTGTTGGAAGGCGTTATACAGGAATCCAAAAACTGGAATGTTAGTTTTATCATGCTGGAAAGTGGCGTCAATAATCATGGTGCGCATCATTTTTTCAGTAAGTATGGTTTTGAAAAAGTATCCGAAAGTTATATGTTAACATTATAAAAATTGATTGAAAACTAAGTAATCGTCCAATTCCTGATTTTCTTCATTTAGGATCAATGCATAATAGCCGACATTTGACTCTTTTGACAACAGATTCAACCGGATTTCGATGACATAGTTCCCACTACGCATGTCGTTATATAAAAATTTTATCGAATCCCTTTCAAGTTGGACATCACTAGCAGATTTAGCTATTTCATTAAATAAGCAAGAATTCTCTTCTAGTTCGATACAGCTGTGATAGGAATCGATCGCCCTTTTAAAATAATTCTCCAATATTTGATGGTGTATATTTTTTATCAAAGCAACTTGTATTTTAAAGGCATTACATCTTCAATCTCTACGGTTAAAGTTACAATATTGCCCAGTATTCCGTTCGATAATAAAAGGTGAAATACTGAAAAGTAGGATAATTCTCCCATTTTGTGGGAAGAGGTCAATTCTTTACTGTTATTGAATTATTTAGTGATAAAAGCTGAAATATCCTTTATCAATGACGGAAACAATGCCTCTGGTATAGCGTGTCCCATTCCATTTTTTAGGATCAACTCGCAGTTAGGAATATTATTTCTTAAATCAACCGCATGTTCCGTACGAAATAGCGGATCTTGATCGCCGTGTATCACCAATGTCGGCACATGGAGACTATGTAGGACATCTGGGTCGTATTTATAGCTTACAAGGGCAATGATCTGACGAAAAGGTTTTATCAGAGATGACTTTCGGCATTCGTCCTCGATAATTAGCGCACACTCCTTTTCTTCATTAAAACTAAATTGGTTTCCATAGATAGCTTTCATAAAGTCGATTTTTTCCTTTATGAAAGTTGGTTTATTATCTTTAAAACTTGTGGTTGAGCTTGTCATTTTTCTTATCAAAGCATCATCTGCCTTCGGGAGAGCAGGATTAAAGGATGAGGACATTAATAAAATCAACGTCTTGGTCAATGCGGGGTATTTATATGCAAATAGCTGTGCTATGATTCCCCCCATTGATCGCCCGACAATATGTGCACGTTGAATGCCCAGTGAATGTAGTAGATCTCCGATGTCATCGGCCATATCCATTAAGGAATAAGGAGCAGTATGTTTTTCGGGATGCCGTAAAAAATCATTCAGAGAAAAGCTATGGATATCGTTACTTCTATCGGTAGTAAAAGTACTTTTTCCACAGTCTCTGTTATCAAAGCAAATCACACAAAATCCTTCTTCTACAAGTTGATTACAAAATGAAAGTTCCCAACGTGTCATTTGGGTATTTAATCCACTGACCAGCACGATAGTTTCTCTATTTTTTTCGCCATATATTTCATAATAGATGGCGGCATTTTTCAGCTCAATATATCCCATAAATAATTTACAGTAATGCAATTTCCAAAGGTAAAAGTCTTGAATCCAAGATAGCGGCGGAACGATGTCCTGCAATTTGCATATAACCCGGATTTTGCTCAAATGCGAAAAAGTCCGATACGCTTTTTTGCCTGATCAGCATGCATATATGCCATTGCTCGTCCTGAGGACCAATCAAAAAGTGGTCTCCTTTCCCGATGAAAAGTATTTCCCCGCCCCCCTGTTCTACAAATGGTTTGGCAAGTTGTATATATTGCATAAAAGCATCATATCCGGAAATTTTGCTGACAGGAGCAATCTTAGGAAAATCGGAATAATCTGCAATTTCCTTCAAACGTATCAGATTTAAATTTACAATTGATCCCTGAATATTTTTTAGCGCAAGATCCCGGCCGGCTTCGTAAGTGGGATGTAAATATTTTTTGTCGATATTCATAATTAATGTTTAGATATCACCGCCCAATGACTTCAGCTGGTTTGAGAAAATTTCCAGATCTTCTGCCGCCATTCCATCTAACAGTTTTTTGGAAATGTAATCTGCCGTAACGCTCGCCTCCTTATAAACTTTATCTCCGGCTGTACTGAGCTTAACATAGCTTACACGGGCATCCCTTTCATTACTATCCTTTTCAACAAGCCCAATTTTTTCCAACGGTAAAATAATGCGCGTAATTCCCGATGCAGTTAAACCAGTATTTTCTGCTAGATCTATTCTTTTTAAACGATTGCCGGGGGCTTTGCTTAAAATATGCAAGATCATAAAGTCTGTAAGACTTATTCCATGCAGGCTCAAACCGTCAAACTTCTTGGTAAGGACAGATTGAATTTTTATGATGTTTAGAATTGTATTTATTTCCATGACTATGATATTTGCAATATACTTGACTAGTCAAGTATATTGCAAATATATGTATTTTTTTTATCGCCACGAAATGATGCTTTTTCTATGATTTGATCTTGCCAAAACAAGCTTTAGGTATCGTCATTTCAATGGCTTTATTCCAACGAGACTGTCTAAATAATAATAGCAAATTGAACAGGTATACGAATATATAATTGGGTTGTATTGCTGATGTGATTATGCCCCTTTTACCTTACTTTAAATGTTGTCACGACAAAACCATGATCAGAAGGGTATAAAATTTCTTTGCCATTCAGTTTTATGGTGTCATTAAAAAACGCTTGATAAGACTCGGATTTTATGGCTTTTAACTTCGGACTTTTGTAAAATATATAATCTATCCGATGGTCATCATTTTCTCCTTTGGTATGCCATGTTATACCCGGATGTGTGACGGGATTTGGGTTCAAGGTTCGATACGTATCCAGCAATCCGATATCTGCCAATACTTTTGTCGAATACCAGGGAACCACCAGATTATTGTGAATTTTCTTGGTATTCTTGCCCCAATCCAAATGAGAGGGTGTATTCAGGTCTCCCCCAAGGATCATGGGTATTGAATCTGCCTGTGCAGTATACTTTTTTAGATAGGGCAATACCTTTTGGATCATTTCGTATTTGGCGCCCGACCTTTCCCAAACAAGAAGTTCTTCGGCTGTTTTACCCAACTTTTCGGGCTCATTTTCCCATGGTAAATAATGAAACCAATTTGAGAAAAACCGGATCTTTTGATTTTGGATGATAACTTCTCTTCCGCCCAGAAAAAAAGGAAATTCAGTATCAATTCGTTCCCCAAAAGGATATCTTGATATAATTGACAAATTAACTTTCTTATCATTTAAGGCTGTTCCTTCTGGAGCAATTAAATGAAAATTGTAGCCTAAGGAATCGGCTATCTCTTTACCAGAACCGTAAGTTTCCACCATCAATATGACATCCGGATTTATTTCTCTTATAATCTGTACCGCATGGGCTTTGCCGTCTTTGCTATCATTGGCTCCGTGCAATATATTCCATGCCATCACCTTAAAGGTTTCGGGTTTCTTTTGAGCTTCGCAGTTAAAACAAATAAATGCGAATGTTAAAAAGAGCATAGTAAACTTCATTGTCTGTCTTTATTAATTTAAAAATTTTAGAAGATTCATAAATGTATTGTAGGGCCAAGATTAATCAAAAAATAAATATGTACAAACATATAAAATTCGAAAAAAGCACCATTTTATAACCAAAGTTGACATTAGCAGAAATAGAAATGGGAAACGGCTTACTATGTACAAACATAATTATTTAATAATGATCTGCAAATATCTTTTATGTCAATTCCATCTGTGGGCTTTATACACTTTCAAAGATGCGTCGAATTGCTATTTTAGACTGTTTTTGTCAACTTTTGATAAAAAAAATGACAAATGGAATTAGACTTTATACCTTTATAATCAGTATCTTACAAAAAGATTCAATAACTAATAGCAGCAGCTATCTTTGGTTTTTCCTGAACAGTGACTTTGCAATAATTCCATTACCCTAACTATAAAACGTTGGACAGTTTAATAATCAGTAAAAACTACTCAGTGACTTTAGCAATGGGAATTTCTTGACCAATGTCAATCTTTTTTATCGGAAAATAGAAGAACTTAGACAATACATTAAATAGAAAAAATATAAACAGAATTAAAAGGAATGTTATGAAAAAGATTGCTATTAATGGATTTGGCCGCATCGGACGCGCCGCTTTAAAAATAATAACAGAAACTGCCGGCCTTGAGGTTGTCGGAATCAATGATCTGATGAGTATCGAAAACGCTGCCTACCTCCTCAAATATGACAGTAATTATGGTAAATATGAAAAAGATGTACGTATCGAGGGAGATACACTTGTAGTCGATGGAAAAGCTGTTAAATATACGAGCATAAGGGAAATTGAAAAATTACCCTGGAAAGATATTCAAGCCGATATCATCATCGAAAGTACAGGTATTTTCACGAACAAAGCCGATGCTGAAAAACATCTGACGTCCGGAGCAAAATTTGTAGTGATCTCGGGCCCGACCAAAGATACGCCCACTGTTGTCCATGGTGTAAATACCGAAGATGGAAAGGTTTCTGTTTTTTCATGTGCAAGCTGCACGACCAACAATATCAGTCCGATCATCGAAATATTAGGAAGAAGGATTGGAATCAAAAAAGCAATTCTGAATACCACACACGGTTATACTGCTTCGCAGGCACTTGTAGATGCTCCTTCAAAAAAAGAACCGCGTATGGGAAGGGCTGCAGGAATTAACCTCGCTCCTGCCGCTACCGGTGCTGCAATAGCAACTACAAAAGCACTTCCGCAATACGCTGGAAAGTTTGACGGCATAGCAGTTCGGGTGCCTGTTCCGGTGGGATCCATATCTGATATTACGTTTATTGCTGAAAGATCCACAACAATCGAAGAGATAAACCAAATTTTGATCGATGAATCCAAAACTGATCGCTATCAAAAGGTACTAACAGTAACAGATGAACCACTGGTATCTACCGATATCATCAAAAGTCCGTTTGCAGCGACAGTTGATCTGGAAATGACAAGAGTTGTCGATGGTGATCTTGTAAAAGTGATGGCCTGGTATGACAACGAATGGGGATTTACCAATCAAATGATTAGACAAATTCAAGCTATTTAGAGCAATAGCAATGAAAAGCTGAACATACAAGACCTTTCAATAATTTGGAAGGTCTTATCTTTTATAGTTAGGTGTTTTGAATTAGCTCAACTTTTACAATCAATCTACTCTAAATTATAAAAACAATCGCCTCCTATTGCACCACCACCATATTCTAACACAAGCTTGTCATTTACCATAATGTAACTGCAACCGTCATTGTAACTCGTTTTTAAGCTATCGGGAATTGGTTTGTCAAAAACATTGAAAGAATACCTTCCCATGCCACTTCTTTGAAAACTTATTTGACAAGGTTCTCCACTTGTAATACCAATACAATTTGCTTTATCCAATTTCTCTTTAAGAGTTTTTAAAGTTCTGGTCGTCCAACCCAGTTTTTGTAATAAGGTGTCTGCTTTACTCGAATTAATTTTTACGTCCCAATTACTTTCAAAATTATCGTCCACTTTTACGTGAAAAATACCTAAAGTATTGTTGTCCTCAAATTCTATCTCAACTAATTTGTCGGGCGGAATTATCCTGTTTATGTAATTTTTGAGTTCATAAATTTCTGCCTTCTTTTCCTCAAAGTTTTCTTTAAGTTCCGATACGGAATAATCTTTGTCAAAGCCACCAAAAGCGGCAATCATCATCCCCATAAAACCGACAAAAATTACAAAGCCAATCCCGCATAAAATTAAAAGTGCTTTTAGAAAAATATTCATTTGTTTGTTGTATATAGCTTTGCTAAGGTGTAGCCCACTCTCGAATTTACACAATTCTTCAGATATGATGTTTAATCCCCCTAGATAATTTCACCTGAATTGATTTTGACTATAATCACGCTATGGATATTCCGCATCGCTTCTCGCATTGCCCCTCCATTCATTTCGGTAAACGAAATAATTATGGGAATCTTGCCTAAGATATCGGCTGAAATAACTAAGGGCACTCCTTATTCTCAAACTAGTGCCGAACGACACCATTTTCACTCAAAAGTGGTTCCTCTTACTCCTAAGTATGCTCCGCAGATAGGTACTCTTAATGAAAATACCCACCCTATCAGATTGATTATCAATCGATTTTAATGCTTAAAAAATTTTCAAAAAAAGTCTTTTTTATTATGTAACTTTTTCTTTACATTTATATAAACAATGCTAAAGTTGATTCAGCTTGTAGGCGTTTGCATCTTCATCTACTTAGGTCAAACACAATTTTTAACCAATTTCTAATTACATGATTATGAGTAAAATCTTGTCTTTTTTACTTTTATGGCTAGTGATCATCCCATTAGCCCATGGTCAACAACGGGTGCTAAAAGGAAGCCTTGTTGACCTCGCCACTAATGCACCCTTGGGAGGTGCAACGGTCCGCCTTGAATCTACCAACGTCGGAACCTCAACTGACGATCAAGGGAAATTTACGTTAAATGTACCGCAGGGTGCAGTCAAGCTGCTGGTTACACTGGTTGGTTATGAAGATACAAGGCGTACCATAACGGCACAAGAAAACGACATCAGCATCAAAATGACGAGCAAATCGTCTTCCTTGGAGACGGTCGTGGTCACGGCTTTAGGTATTCAGCGTAAGGCCAAAAGTCTAACCTATTCGACGCAGGTCGTAAAAGGTGACGAACTGACCAAAGTAAAGGATGTCAATCCCATGAATAACCTGACAGGTAAAGTCTCGGGGGTGCAGATCAACCGCAGTTCGTCAGGCATGGGTGGATCCGTGAATATTGTGCTGCGCGGATTTAAATCAAACCGCAACAACCAGCCTTTGTATGTCATTGATGGTCTCCCGATCACAAATACAAATGGTAGTGGCAACGAAGGTGCCTTCGGCGGAGCTACAGACCGTGGTGATATCCTGAGTACCTTGAATGCGGATGATATCGCAAGTATCAATGTCCTAAAAGGTGCATCGGCCTCTGCATTATACGGCAGCCAGGGGGCAAATGGTGCGATTATGATCACCACAAAAAAGGGGGCTGAAGGAAACTTGAAAATTGATCTCTCCAGTGGTTTCACAGCTGACAAAGCGTTTTACCTCCCCAAATTGCAATACCGCTATGGGCAGACCACTCCTTCGAGCGAGGAAAGCTGGGGTGAAAAAGGTACCTTCGCTGACCCGGTAAAAGATTTCTACAATACCGGAACAACCTTTATCAATACCTTGGCACTGAGTGGCGGAACCAATCGCATACAGAATTATTTTTCATATGCGAATACAAGCAACAAGGGAATTTTGCCAACCAATACGTTTAAGCAGCACAGCGCTACCTTTCGAAATTCGATGAATTTCTTTGACGATAAACTCTTCTTTGATGGAAGTCTGATGTATTCGCGTCAGAATATACATAACCGTCCTTCCTCAGGTCTATACTTCAGTCCGATAGCCGGCTTATACTTGTTTCCGAGAGGACAGGATTTTGATAAGTACAAAAATTTCGAATATTTCTCCGAAAGCCGCAACTTCTATTTGCAGGATTGGTGGAATATCAATGCAGACGCTAAACTGACCGGAACACATCATCAGCAAAATCCTTATTGGGTGCTCAATCGTATTCCTACGGATCAAAAAAGGGATAATATTATCGGGCAGGCTCAATTCCGTTATGTCTTGACAGACTGGCTGTCTGTAAGTGCCCGCGGAACCTTGAACAAGCGCTGGGATCATTGGGAACGCCGCATATATGCGGGAACACAGGGCGTATTGTCAGGTCTACCGATTGATGGTAAACTTGGCGACAATGGTCGTTACAATACCGATCGAAGCGAAAGCACGGCCTTATATGGAGATCTATTATTGACCGGTAATAAACAATGGGCCGAGCAGCTTGATTTAAATTTTACAGCGGGTACCTCAATCAATGATTTACGTTCAAATGGTACCGTTTTAGACCTGGCTAGGCTCGCCGTGGCCAATAAATTTCTGATGAGCAATATCTATCGTGATGCTCCTATGCAATCCGCGACTGAAACGATTTCACGTCGGCAGATCCAATCTTTATTTGCTTCGGCAAATTTGGGCTACCGCGAAAAAGTTTACCTCGATTTAACAGCAAGAAATGACTGGGCTTCTACACTGGCTAATACACCCAAGGAGCATAAGGGCTATTTTTATTGGTCGGCGGGTGTATCAACCGTACTGAATGAATTATTCAAATTGCCAAGCTTCATTACCTACAGTAAGCTCCGTTTATCCTTCGCACAAGTTGGGAACGATGTTGCCGCCTATAGCACAATCCCTGTAAACACCTTAAACACAGGTATTTTAACACCAAATGTATCAGGACCTTATAGAGGAATACCACTGAAACCAGAAATTAGCAAAAGTGTCGAATTAGGTTATGAAGGCCGCTTTTGGAAAGACCGTGTCAATCTGGATATCGCACTTTACAAAACCAATACCAGAGATCAGTATTTTGAGTATCAAGGACCCGTGGGTGTTGTTAACACGACCGTATTTTTAAATGCTGGAAATGTTGAAAATAAAGGTATTGAAGCGGCTTTAGGCGTGACTGCTATCAAAAAAGAGCATTTTAACTGGAACACGGGATTTAATTTTACCGCCAACCGCAATAAGATACTAAAATTAGCTCCCAATCTCGGAAATACCTACCCACTGGGCGGAAATTTTAATGTCCTTCGCCTTGGCGGTTCCTTTGGTGATTTCTGGGCTCCTATGTTTAAACGCGATCAAAACGGGACAATTATCGTTGATGACAATGGTCGTCCACAGATCGCTCCTGCGGGATATATCGGCAATAATACGCCTAAAGCCATTGTGGGATGGACCAATAATGTTACTTACAAAGATTTTGGTCTGAGCTTTACAATAGACGGCCGATTCGGCGGAAAAGTAATCAGTATCACTGACGGTTACCTCAATTCATTTGGTGTAAGCGAAGAAAGTGCAGCAGCAAGGGATCGCGGCGGTGTTGACATTGCAGCTGTAAAAATGGATGGCACAGCTTGGGAGGGCCTTCTTCCGGCACAGGCCTACTACAGTGCAGTAGGCAACCGTGATGGTATCATCGAAGGTCAGCTTTACAGTGCCACAAATATTCGGATGCGTGAAATTGCATTAAGCTACAAGCTTCCTATTAAATGGCAAGGCATCAAGCAGGCCTCCATATCACTGACAGGACGGAACTTATTTTTCTTTCGCAACGATGCCCCTTATGATCCTGAACTCAATACAACCACGGGTGTCGGAGGCCAGGGCTACGATAGCTTTGCCCTTCCAACCACCCGTAGTTATGGTTTAAATCTCAAGGTATCCTTTTAATAACGTAGATCATGGACAATACAATCAAATTTTTCCCTTATAGCAGATTGATCTGCATCTTGCTCGCTACCTGCTTGCTAACGGGCTGTACCAAAAACTTCACTGAATTAAACACGAACCCTGCAGGGGTAACGGACGAAGAAGCAAATGCTGACTATGCACTGGTCGCCTCATTTTTGGCTCAGGCACAACGTGACATTATCCCCGAAAACGTCGGTGAATATCAGTTGGCCAATAACCTCTGCAGTGACACCTATGCGGGATATCTTACTCCCCCAACTCCCTTCGTCGGAAACGCAAATAATGTCACCTATAGCCTAGTACCAGGCTGGTATCAGGCTATTTTTGTAGATCGCTACATCAAAGCCATGAACCCGCTTTTCCGTGTGGAACGCGACAGCCGTCAAGATAAACGGCTTCAGGATATTTTCGCTTTTGCCAAACTTTTGAAAGTATCGGCTATGCATCGAACCAGTGACAAAGTTGGCCCCATTATTTACAGCAAATATAATGTGCTAAATGAAAATGGACAGATCGATTACGATTCGCAGGAAAATGCATACAAAAACTTCTTTTTAGACCTGGATACGGCGACAACGATCTTAAAAGATATCCAGAATAATCCAAAATCCGCAGCAATGGCCAAGTCTGATATGGCTTATACAGCGGATAATTATAAGCGCTGGCTACGCTATGCAAATACGCTGCGTCTACGGCTGGCGATACGTATCGTTGCCATAGCACCCAATATTGCAAAAACGGAGGGTGAAAAAGCACTCAATCCTGCCAATGGTGGACTACTCGAGGTAAACGCCGACAACTGCATTATCGGGCTCAGTACGGATCACCCGCTAAATACCATCACTGGCGCATGGGGTGATACACGCATGAGTGCGCCCGTAGAATCCATACTCGGTGGCTATGATGATCCACGCATGGCAAAATTATTTGACCCGGCAGCGGATCCCCTGGTAGCTGGGCAGTATAAAGGAATACGCTCAGGTATAAATATAGATGGCAAAAGCCGTTATGAAAATTATTCGAAGCTCCGGGCTTTTCCGAATCAGATGCAATTAATGATCGCTGCTGAAAGCTGGTTTTTGAAAGCAGAAGCTGCGCTGCGTGGCTGGTCCAATGCAGGAACAGCAAAGACCAACTACGAAACCGGTATAGACCGTTCCTTCGAAATGTATGGGCTAAGCAGCCAGGTTACGGCTTATAAGAATAATAGCACGAGCAAACCCAAAGCGTATGTTGACCCAAAAGCTATTAAAGCTGGTGAAAATAACGTAGCTATTGGCTCTCCTTATTTGAGCACGATGACTATCCGCTGGGAGGACGGAGACTCGAATGATAGGAAACTTGAGCGGATCATAACACAAAAATGGATCGCTATGTTTCCCGATGGTGATGAAGCCTGGGCAGAATACCGTCGTACAGGTTATCCCATTCTGTTTCCTAACATTGTAAATTTCAGCGGGAACACCATACCTACAATTCCAGGTATCCGCCGCATGCCTTATCCGCAACGCGAGTATGATAGTAATAATCAGTCTGTCACAGCCGCTGTACAGCTTTTGAACGGTCCTGATAATGGTGGTACACGACTGTGGTGGGATGTGGTGAACAAGCATTTTTAGAAGAACTTTCTCATTCATTTTTTTAACATAATAGTCGGTGGATTACCGGCTGTTATGTTAAAAATTCACCTTTCAATAATTTGGAGGGTCTTATCTTTTATAATTAATATCTTTGGGGTATGAATATCGAAAACATCGGACAACCTTTCCTCAAAAAATTTCCCGGAGATTTTTCCAATAATCCCATGCAGAGAAACACGCCAAAAGTTTTATTTGCTACGATTAAACCTGCCGGGTTTGACCATCCCCAACTAATTGCTTTTAACGAGGCTCTATCTGAAGAAATAGGGCTGGGAAAATTTGAAGAAAAGGATCTTAATTTTCTGGTGGGATCTCAGCTTCCCGACAATATTCAGAGCTATGCCACTGCTTATGCCGGACATCAATTTGGCAACTGGGCAGGACAGCTGGGAGACGGAAGAGCGATTCTCGCTGGGGAAATTACCAATGCTACGGGTAAGAAAACAGAGATCCAGTGGAAAGGAGCCGGTGCAACTCCTTATTCAAGACGTGCAGACGGAAGGGCTGTATTGCGGTCTTCTGTACGCGAATACCTGATGAGTGAAGCGATGTATCACTTAGGCGTACCCACTACCAGAGCTTTGAGCCTGGCCTTTACTGGAGAAGATGTTATTCGGGATATCATGTATAACGGAAATCCACAATACGAAAAAGGGGCCGTAGTCATAAGAACGGCTGAAAGCTTCCTTCGTTTCGGACATTTTGAATTGATGTTTGCTCAAGGTGAACACAAGCTGTTACAGGATCTGCTTGATTTTACGATTGAAAATTACTTCCCTGAAATTATTACATCCGATCATCAGAAATATAAAGATTTTTTTGAAAAAGTATGTACCAGGACGGCAGACTTAATGGTAGAATGGTTCAGAGTAGGTTTTGTTCATGGTGTAATGAACACAGACAATATGTCGATCTTAGGTTTAACGATTGATTATGGTCCCTATTCCATGATGGATGAATATAATTTAAATTTCACTCCGAATACAACAGATCTTCCCGGCAGAAGATATGCATTTGGAAAACAGGGACAGATATCACACTGGAACCTCTGGAAACTTGCAAATGCCCTTCAGCCAATAATCAATGATGAAAAATTCTTGGAAAGCACGCTAAATAATTTTGGAGTTTATTTTTGGGAGGCCCACGACAAAATGCTGTGCAAAAAATTCGGTTTTGATGGGCTCAGAAAAGAGGATGATGAGTTTTTCACCAACTGGCAGGGCATCATGCAGGAATTGGAATTGGATCATACGTTATTCTTCAATCAATTAGAAAAAATAACTCCAGATACGGATTTAAACGAATATTTCAGCCCGGCAGCTTATACTGTTTTAAATGAAGAAAAGCTCAGAAAACTTGAAGACTTTATTGATCAGTACCAATCCCGTCTGCATTCAAATACAATTTCAAGGGAAGAATCCCTGGAATTAATGAAAACGACAAATCCTAAATTCATACTGAGAAACTACCTGCTTTACCAGTGTATCGAAGAAATTAGTAACGGGAAAACAGAAATGCTAACTAAACTAACGCAGGCTTTAGAAAATCCATACCAAGAACTATTTCCGGAATTTTCTGTGAAGCGCCCTTCCAGCTATGATGACACCGCAGGATGCTCTACGCTTTCATGTAGCTCATAACAAAAGTTAATGAATTGTAGTCTTTTTATAAATACGAGAGTCGCTCAGGACCTGTCCGTACAGTTATTTTTTTAATTGTTGTAACTTTATTTTTCCTCTACTTGATTTATAGAGCTATAGTTTGACTGATCAGGAAGTGTGTAAGAGAAGAGCTGGCTAAAACGGAAAAAATGCCCAAAACTTTTGATGTGAGCAAGTTGAAATAGTGTCATTCGCAAAGGTTTTTCAATAGCATTTTATTTTAATTGACCGCATTAAAATAAAATTTGGTACAAACCCAAACTAGGAGCAAAAAAGTACTGTTTGCCTTTTAATGTTATGGTTTTGGGCACTGTCATATCATCGCACTTAAAGCGTTGTTTTTTCAGTTCGTAATATGCCAAATAATCCGGACTGGGCAGTTTGCCATTGCGCCAACCAATTAAAACATCGTCATCGAATTTAGGAATTTCAGTTTTTGTTACATCAAGTTCGCTTTTAAAAAGATCTGTTTGTCTAACGACCAAAGTCTGGTTGATCACTCGAAATACATCACAGCGCTCGGTATTCACGATCGTGTAGGGACAAGGTTTGAGCCCATATGGTTTCAACATTTCTACCTCGTATTTTTTTAAAGCGTCCATCTGCAAGCTATCATTCAGATCTTTCAATTCTTCCGATTTTTTGTGCAAACTATCGGCGATAACCATCGTTTTGAAATCTTCTTGTTTTCCATAATCTGGATAGAAAAACTTTTTGCCGTTGAAATATAAATTCCCCTGTTTATCGATGTAAAATGGCTGTTCCCAGTTGTAAATCTTTTCAAAGAGTATGTTTTTATTTACATCAATAATCTTTAGGGGCGAATTGCTGTTGTCGGGTTTTAAAAGTATTCTGTCGTCGTTTAAAAAAACTAGACTACTTAGTCCAGTCATATCAGTCACTTTTCTGAACTTGCTTTCATCTTTTAGCAATTCGATCAGTTGGGGCACATCTGGGTGTTTATCTTTTTTAGGGATAGGATTACAGCCTACAAACACGAGCAGTACAAAGAAAAGAAGGTATCTCATAAGCTATTCTTTTGTATAATTTGATTTTCCGTTTATATCAACTGGCTCACCTAGATACCTTGGTTTTCTGCCCCTTATAATATCCAAAACGGCTTTGGTGACAGATAGCTTTTCCCGAAATGCATAGTATTTATAACCTGGATAAACGCCCCTATCTGCGCTATAACCCAATGATTTTACACCCAATTTATCACCTAGGTAAATACATCTATTCAGGTGGTATTTCTGAGATACCAAAATTGCGGTATCAACATGAAAAATATGTTTCGCACGGTACATGGTCGAATAGCTATCAAACCCAGCATAATCGATGTAAATTTTTGTTGTATCGACGCCATTTTTTTGACAATATAACTTCATTACTGTAAGCTCATCGTATTCATCTCTTCCATTATCTCCCGACAGCAATATTTTATCCACTTTGTTATTTTTGTACAGTGAAATCCCAGCATCCAGCCGATCTTTTAGATACCTACTTGGTTGATTGCCCTTTATACCAGCGCCAAAAATGATGACTACCTTCGTTTTTGGCACATCTTTAAGTTCGGTGAGAATCAGCTTTTCGGTTTCGGCTGTTACGTTGCTGTTGGTTACCAAAACGACAGCTAGCGCTATTAGGCCTAGGATGATAACTGGTAAAAGGAACTTTTTAATCTTTTTCATGTGCTTGATTTTACAAGGATCTATAAAAATCGGTTTCTTTTATGTCTTCGGCAAAAGGAACAGATTTTTTTTCATAAAATACTGTTATTAATTCCCAATATTTTTAATAATATACACGCCCTGCTTCTTGTTTTCGTGAAAATTGGTGCTATAATCGTAGGTCAAAAAACGCACATTACTTTTAGCAGCATATTTAGCCGGCAATTCGAATACATGCAGATAAGTTTCTATGTTGCCTCCAAAAGATGCTCTATTAGCCACGGTTTTAAAATTCAAAACCGTGTTTTCAATTGCTAAGTCATAATATGCTGTTCCATAAAATTCGTTGGGAATACCTGGATTCAAATACCCCTCAGTCGTGTAAGTTTCTTTTGCAAAAGCCTGTGTTTTTACCTTCCCCTTGTTGGTATAGTCCAATTTTTGGTCAGGGAAAAACGTATTGTCCGAATTAAAAGGTGTGATGTAAGCATCCGTATACCTGAGCTCGTTTGAGTAGGTTGCGTTTTGCACATCTTTCAGAAAGTGCTCATCCTGCCATTTCGGCAAAATTTGTTCCCCATTTATTTTACATTGTATTTTTGAACCTTCTGCATAAATAAATGATGAAGATTTAGGTGTATAAAGTTTTATCCATTTGCCATTCTGACGAAAATATACCGCCTCTCTACTGATCAGTTCGGTATGATAGCTGTACAATACAGCATCCGATGTGTTGTAAAATTTACCAAAAAAATCTTCAACCCAAACTTTGTCTGAAATAGTACTGTCTGTATTTAAGATCTCAGCAAAATGTTCTATATGGGGTTTTTCTGCCGAAAAATCGTAAATACCATCTTCTGTAGTTACATAGCAATTTATGGCGTCTAAAAACTTTAATTCTGGACTGTTTTCTAGTTCAAACACCTTATTTCCAGCACGATCTATTTTTATAAAATAAGGAGAGCTCGCTATTAAGAAAAATTTTTTTTCGGGGAAATATCGAATGCTACCATTACTATTTTGAGTTACCCTATACATCAAAAAATTATCCCATTGCAATTTTTCCTGCAGCTCGGCAAACTTTTTATACTTGGCTCTATTCCACAATAAACTTGGTGATAAATTGATAACAGAACCGCTCTGTATGGCTGCATAGGCTACTAGAATTATTACGATAGAAATTACCATTTTTTTCATCATTTTATTTTTTTGAAAAGCAAGTTCTTTTGTTCATCAATCCTGCGATTAAATTTTATCCTATAATTTCCACCTAGAAGTTTGCTGTTTCTCTTTAAATAAGTTTTGCTTTAAGCTAACAGCCATTGTAATCGTTAAAGACTTGAACTTTATTTTACGCTTAAATTTAGCTGTAAAAACGCTAGGAAATTGGACGAATTATAATTCGCCGGAGATAAATTATCATTCGTAGGCATTTGCCAAAAAACTACTCACTCCTCGGATCGGGTTTTAAAGGCATCTTCGCACAGCGGAGCACTTCAATGGATGGGCATCCGTATTCGACGATGACCTTGCCCTCGATCAGATAGATCCCCGCTCCTCTTAGGGGATATTTTACGAGTGTTTGTGGAAAATGTACGGTATCAAAGAAATGCCCTTCAGCGTCCAGGAAGGTTCCGAATTTCATCTGGTCTCTGCGCTTGGTTTTGACAAACTTCTCACAGATAAAATCGCCAACAACGCGTACAGTTTTACCCTCGTGAAGATGGAGTTCCTTGGATGGCATATCACCACGGTAATCGCTTTTGGCAAGGTCAAAGAGCGTCCCTGTCACACAAAAACCGATCAGCTCCATCTCATCGTAATAGTCCTCCAAGATATCTTCTTCCAAAAGGGGAAGAATCGGCTTGCGGCTCTCGGTCTCAAACAGGACCATACCTACCACAGCGGGTTTGTGTCTGCTCATCAACAGGTGGGCCTCCCACAGCAATTCCTTCTTCCCTAGACCCGTAAACCGCAAAGCACCGACACGGATCAGAATAATGACCTGCTCAAGCCCCGCTTGCGTCCTTTTGACAAAGTCCCCTATGCTCTGATAAGCTCCGTAGCGCTCACGCTCGGAGATAATCCGATGGGCTAATCTCCCTTCCAGATTCTGCAGACAATCGAAACCGAGATAGATATCCTTCCCCTGGATCGAGGTATTGAAAATCGACTGGTTGACACAGGGAAGACAGATCGTTCCACCGGATACACGCGCTTCATTAACATAGACCTTACGATTGTAAAAACCGCCATAATTGTTGAGCACCGCAACCATAAATTCCAAGGGATAATAGGTCTTGAGAAACAGGCTCTGATAACTCTCCACGGCATAGGATGCCGAGTGTGCCTTATTAAACGAGTATCCGGCAAAGCTTTCCATCTGCCGCCAGACCTCCCGGCTGATTTTTTCATCATAGCCTTTGGTTTTGCAGTTGGAAAAGAACTTGTCCTCGATCTCAATCAGATGATCTTTGCTGCGATATTTTCCCGACATCATACGTCGTAGCACATCGGCGTCGGCCATATCGAGTCCACCGTAGGCATTGGCGATTTTCATCACATCCTCCTGATACACCATCACCCCATAGGTCTCTTCGAGCTGCTCCTTAAATACGGGATGTGGATAGGCTACTGTACTGGGATCGTGATGGCGACGGATGTATTCACCCATCATGCCTGAACTGGCTACACCCGGCCGGATAATGGATGAGGCCGCTACCAAGGTCAAGTAATCATCACAGCGGAGTTTGGTCAGGAGCTGTCGCATGGCCGGGCTTTCGACATAGAAGCAGCCGATGGTATTAGCGGATCTAAGTTGTGCGGCAATATTGTCATCCTCGAAAAAGCGCTTTGGATTGTCGGTGTCAATGACAACGCCCAGGTTCTCCCGAACGATGGTACGGCAATCTTTGATATGGCCGATGCCGCGCTGAGAAAGGATATCAAATTTTTCAAAACCGATATCCTCAGCAACATACATGTCAAACTGCATGGTGGGTAGTCCTTTGGGTGGATTGTCCATGGCGGAATAACATGTCAGTGGCTCCTCGGAAATCAGTACTCCACTAGCATGAATGGTTCGTTGATTGGGAAAATCGGCCATGCGATTATACACGCTCAAAATGGTGTTGGTCACTTCATTTTTATTGAGCATATGCTCCGGCTCGTGCACCAGTCGGTCGATCTCTGCTTTGGGAAGGCCATATACTTTACCGAGTTCACGCAGGATACTACGCGACCGAAATGTACTCATGGCACCCATTAATGCGGTATGGCCCGTCTGATAACGGTTAAAAATATATGTGTACATTTCGTCCCGCTCATTCCAGCTAAAGTCGACATCAAAATCGGGTGGACTTTTCCGCTTCGGATTGAGGAAACGCTCAAAAGGAAGGTTGAGGGCTATGGGATCAACATCCGTAATCCCGAGGCAAAAGGCCACAGCAGAATTGGCTCCTGACCCACGACCTACATAATAAAAACTGCGGCTACGCGCATGCCGACAGATATCATCGGTAATAAGGAAATAACTCGAGAAACGCAGGTTGTCAATGATTTCAAGTTCGCGCTGTATTCGATCGGCAGCGATACCATCATTCTGGCCATAACGTTTGGCAAAGCCCTCCATGCAATACTTGTGCAGCAATTGCTTATCGTTGTACCGATTGTCGGTAAAGGTCGCTTTATTCTTAACACTTGTAAAATCAAAACTGAAGGAACATTGCTCTAGTATACGGTTGGTATTGGCCAGCAGTTGTGGTAACTCGGAAAATAGTTGCAACAGCTTGACCTTAGCAACAAAAACTTCGTCTTCAGCAGCGACCTGCTCCCTTTCCAATTGGGATATCAGCAGATTGTTGTCAATAGCTCGCAGTTGCCGATGCAGGGTATAATCAGCTCGGCGGAAACTAACTGGTGCCAGAATGACACAGCGGTCAAGCAGCTTGCGCTCCAGCAGTTGCACGCGGGTACGCTCACTCGGACGGATACCAATGTATTCAAAGTCCCGCAATTGAAATGTATTGATCCGGCTAAAGGGATAGATCACAAAGACCTGTTCAAACTCAGGTGCACGCGCAGGTGTGGCACGGTTTTCCCTATTGAGTTTGGTTCGGTATTCGTTGATCTCCCGGAATCCCTGTTCATTCTTGGCGATGGTGACGAAACAAAGCTGATCGCCAGCACGGAATTCCATGCCCGCAAGGAGGTTAAGTCCAGCTTCACATCCCATTTTAATAAAATCCAACGACCCAGAACTGTTGTTGATATCGGTCAGCACTGCGGTATCAAAACCGCCTGCCCGCATCCCCGAGATAAGATCCTGCAGACTCAGTGTACCAAAGCGTAAGCTAAAGTAACTATGTAGATTTAAGAGCATGCTCCCCTCCTTTCTCCGGTAGTGGTGCACAGATGCCTTTCATCAGAAATTCGGCACCATAACGTTTTCGGATCTTGTCCATCGCCTGCATCAGGTTGACCTCTTCGGCACTATCATCAAAGAGGTCGGTCTGATAGGAACCGTAGATTAGTCCGGAGAACTTGATCCCGATAAGACGTATCAGCATCCTGCGGCTATAGAGTTTCTTAAAAAGTGAAAGTACAACCTCCGTTAACTTTCGGTCAGAATTGGTATAACCGACCTGCAGCTGTTGGGTATGGGTATCGAAATTGCTATAGCGGATCTTGAGGGTGACACAACTCGTTAGCTTCTGATCTTTCCGCAGATCGAAAGCCAGTGTATCGACCATGCTGATCAGGGTACGACGGAGTACATCCATATCGATGGTGTCCTGCTGAAAGGTGTTCTCCTTGGACATGGACTTCTGCTCACGAAAAGGTACGACCAGTGAATCGTCCAGACCATTGGCTTTACGCCAGATGTTAATCCCATTCTCGCCGAGGACTTTCTGCATCGTGAATACTTCCATCTGCTGTAAGGTTCCGATCTTGGAGATCCCCATATTGCGCAGCAGGGTAAAAGATTTTTCACCGACCATGGGGATCTTGCGGATGGACAGTGGAGCTAGGAATCCTTTTTCGCTTCCACCTTGAACTTGCTTTTCACCGCAAGGCTTGGCTGTGCCGGTCGCGATCTTAGAAACGGTCTTGTTGACGGATAGTCCAAAGCTGATGGGTAATCCTGTTTGTTTGATAATCCGCTGGCGGAGTTCCTGCGTCCATTTCCAACAGCCAAAAAAGCGGTCCATTCCGGAGACATCAAGGTAGTGCTCATCTATACTTGCTTTTTCAACAATGGGTGTCTCCTCTTCGATAATCTGCGTCACAATACTGGAATACTGACTGTACATATCATGATCACCCCGCACCACAATAGCTTCGGGACACATACGTAGCGCAAGCCGCATCGGCATAGCGGCATGTACGCCAAATTTACGGGCCTCATAGGAACAGGATGCAACTACCCCACGGTCACTATTCCCCCCTATGAGCACAGGTACTCCGATTAGCTTGCTATTCTGCAAACGCTCGACAGATACAAAGAATGTATCTAGATCACAATGTACTATACTCCTTTCCATGTTTTTCAATTCGCTATCCAGCCGTTCCGCACGACTTTTATTTCCGGTGGTTGTCGTATTCAAAATTACTAATATTATTAGCAAATAATCAATACAGGAGATTGATTTAATTTTTATCACACTCAGGATCAACCACATAATTTGTAGGCTATATTGATTTAAATAAGATTGTACGGTTGGTTTTTACGAAAAAATTATGGGTTTCGTAATTTAAGATCATCAATCTCTTAAATTCTTACTAAATTGTAAAGGAATGCAGACAACGCCCCAGTTTTAACTAAATTTACACGATAGAAAAAATGCTTGTTAGCGCTTTTATAACCTATTTACTTTTAAATACAATCCTTTCTACTGCAACGTTTGCACAGCATACAAAATTTGTTTTGGACCGCGTGTATTCTTCTTTACAGGTGCTTGAACAAGAAAAACACGAAACGACAATACAATAATGAAAGAATAGTAATGAACCTAATGAAAGTAAAATACGAGAAAAGCAAAACCAGGATCGCAGGTTTATCTTTCCCTCGGTACGGTGATCTTATCAAAAAAGAGGAGCTGCGAATTTCTATAACCGGAGCCTCTGTTGTACTTCTTTTACTCCTAATTTCCTTCGCATTGGGTGGTGCTATTGCATTAATCGGAATTGTTTATATCATAAACTGCCTACGGCAATTATGTAAACCTTACTCAAAACTTGGACATATCAAAATAGTCAGATGCTATCATACAGCAATTATTTTTTTGATATTTTCTATCGTATGTGCCGTATCTTTTAACATTACTTATTTCATGCTGACAAATTATACAGGTTAATTTTAGTTTTCTTCTATTGCATTGATTTCAACTTATTATTGATCCAGCAAAGAAAGTTTTCAGGATATGGTAATGCAATGTGATTTCATCTGATATTTAATACATAAAAATGGGACTATGAATAAAAATGTTAAGAATCCTAGTAAGAGATAACCTCATCCATGTTATCTCTTGAACATGGCTTACGACCGTGCCAAACAACAGTAGAATTTTGTATATCACCTAAAGTAATTGAAATAGGTTATAAAGTATGGACAACAACCCTCCAATCGTAAAAAAAATCCAATATTTTCTTAATGGACTATAACTGTCTTGAGAGGAATATTTAAGCATTATTCCCAAGAAAACTAGGCCAATCGCTGCGATATAACTTAACATAATTTATTATTAATTTGAACAAAACCCAATATTCAAAGGTAATCACATTTCTGGTCTTGAAAACTAGGTAGTCGTCCAATGCTTGATTTTCTTCATTTTGAATCAATGTATAGTAGCCGGCAATGACAAAATAAATATAATCGTTTAGAATCTTCTTTTTAATAAAGAAAGTAGAACACTTTGGTTATATGTATTATAAGTCAATAGTGTCCTTTCCGCGTGAAAAAGAGGCTTCAAGAACGACACAGTCTTGAAATGGGTTATTCCCGAAATGTGAATACATAGGCTTTCGTTTGAATTGTTACAAAGATGACAAATACGTTTTTAAGGATAAATTGCTATCTTAGAAATAGTATAAAAAGCTAATCAAGAACCTATACAAGTAAGCGTCTATAGCGAGCAAAAACAAAACTAGATCAACAAACTTATTATGATTTATGGCTCAAATGAATCTATCAATAGAAATATTAAATTATGGACTCCAACTATCCATGGAATTTGGGAAAAATTGGTTAAAACCTATAAATGAAAGGCTGGAAATTAAATTTCCTAATCTAAATAAGCAACAACAGGAAGAATGCAATCTGATCTGCAAAAGGGTACATCAAATTGCACATAACTACGTGGCCGAGAATCCCATTCGCTCCGATTCAGGAGTTGAATTTGTAGCATTCTACCAATTCAAACAATTTATACTCACAAAATATTGCTGGCTTTCGACTGCAAATTTACAGCGTCTTTACAGTCAAAGTTGTTATTACGCCAGTAAATAGAAATTTAATCAATAGCGTTACTTGGTTATCCTGGAATCTGAAACAACGATGGGGCAATAATCTCTTGGGTTCACATCGTCAACCTAAGTACCGCTTCGCTATTGAAACGGTACTATTTTATTCTTTATTTTTATTGTTTCTGCCTATCTACGCTTCACTTTCTTCCATTGATAGGATTTGAACGAGCGGGGTTTCCATGAGGCAACTTCACATAATAGGATGTATGGTAACCATTTCCTGGTCTAAAAAAATCGGTGGATATAATCTGGGCTCCGCTATTAAAAGCCGCATCTGCCCTCTTATAGTCATTGATCTTTGCTTCGTAGGTTTCGATATCTGAACGGCTACGAACAATATAACCTTGTTTTACAAGATTTTGAATTTCATTTTGACGAACTAGCGCATTGTCCAACAGGATAAAAGATGCAAAACTATCATTGGGTTCCGACTGTACAAACATGATACGTTTTTCAAGATTGGGTCTGTCTTTAACATAAGCAGATTCAAGGTTCATTCCAGCAGTGGCCGGAAGTAACAAGAAAACAAATTTTCCACGGGATGTTTTAATGGTCGGCCAGTTGCCCGAACGCACCGCCTCACGTAAGGTGGTATACTTTCCACGTACATCATCTGGGGTAATAAGCTTATCTTTTCCCAATATTTCGACAACTTCGGCATCCAGCTGATCGAATGCCTTTTCATCAAAAGGGAGAACCTCAGCGCTATTTGGAAAGATTGGTATGCTTTTGTCCTTTGCTTCGACCATAATAAAGATCGGAAGATGTCCGGGATGTCTGTCGGACCAATTTCTTAACGCTTTCAAGCCGCTTCGGAAAGTAGCATAATGTGATCGAAAATCAAAATCTGCAATATGGAGCATCTTGAAACCTGGCTTTTCCAAGTCTTCCTTTTGATAGGGCGCCAGATCCGAAACACCCATGTTATTTAATACCTCGTACCCAGCGGGCTTATTGAAACGGTGTCCTGTGGGATCATAATAAACATCCATTTCTAAACTCCGAATACCACTGTCGAGCTGTACATCAAAAGATGGGTGATCATATTTCAACCCTTCGCTCATCGTCATCGGATTTGGATGAAACTCCTTAAATGACGCAAGCTTGTCCGCGGGGATTAATGTGGTCATCTTTTCCATCATTTTTGCAAAAATAGGGTCAGCATAGGCGGCAAGACGTGGATCCACAGGCCTAGCATAACTATTATGCGTACCAAGCACCTGAATCTGATTGATCTTTAATGCATTAAGCTGTGGAAGCTCGGATTGCTGAGCATGAATAACTCCAGTACCTAGTACCAGGGTGGACAACGTTGTTAGGATAATCTGTTTGAATTCCATATTTGTTATATTTTAAAAAAGTTTTGCACTGATCCCTACTTGACCACGAACAGAATACCATTCGGCTTGTTCGGCACGATCGTATACACCATGATAGTAGCGCACCGGGGCTCCAGTAATGTTATTTAACTCGGCGAATAATCTGAATTTCGAGTTGATACTATAGGAAGAAGAAAAGTCTAACGAAATATTGCTTGAATACCAACGGTAATGCTCAGGTCCAGCGACCTGACGAATGGCATCAAGATATTTACCTTTATAGTTGCCGGCAATACGTGCCATAAACTTGCTATTCTCATAGATCAAGGAGACATTGAACAAGTGTTTTGCCTGCTTAGGAATCACGCTTTCATCTTCTATCAATTTTCCTTTGTCAAAGCGCGGAACTTTCGCTTTTGAGTCTGTATAGGTATAGTTGGCATCTACTCCAAATCCTTTCCATATTCCTGGCAGCTCTGTAAATCGCTTGGATATGCCGGCTTCAAAACCTAACAGCCAGGCATTTTGAAGATTCTCGGGCTCATTTACATTGAATAAAACACCATCAATATCTTGTGTAGATTGATTGGAATAGATCAGGTTGGAAAGTTTTTTGTAAAATGCACCTGCCGAAACCATACCTATGCCGCCAAAGTAATGTTCGGCCATGAGATCAAAATTGCTAGCGAAAGTGGGTTTCAAGTTTGGGTTACCACGGGTGATGACACGGTTGATATCGTCTTGTGTCGTACCGGGATTAAGGCTACCAAAATCGGGACGGGTGAAACTTCGCGTAAATGCCAGCCGAATAATGTCATTCTTCGTCGCATTGATCTTTACATGCAACATTGGCAGAAAAGCATTATAGCTATTGTCCTGATTGATTGCTTCTACTTTAGTCGATTTGTCTGCGAGCGTTGATACTTTGTTGCCTGAAAAAGTAATTTTGTTGTACTCGTTTCGTATTCCTCCTATAATGGTGAGCTGCTCTGTCAATTTAAATTCAGCAGAACCATAAATTGCATATACATTTTCCTTTCCACTGTAGTAGTTGGCGGCGCCTGATGCGTTGCTAGCTGAATCGACGCGGAATGGGTACAACTTGTTTTCGGCAATACCCTCCGGTGATGCAAGTTGCCTCACTGATGCCATAGCTACCTGATCAATAAGCACATTGTTGTAGGGCGATCCTATTTCGGTCAAAAAACCACCCCGATAGGGATAGGGTTCAGTACCTAGGCTGGCTAATGTTGGAGCAGCTCCAGAGATACCGGCCACATAAATACTATAGGGGTTTTCTACCTGCTTATCCTTGTGGATAAACTTTCCACCAAATTTAACGATCAACGAATTGCTAGGTGTATATTTCAAGTTTACTCCAACACGCTTGTTGCGTTCTTGATTTTTGCTCCTGATATTGACAACTTGTGTTAATTTCATGGCTTCTGCGCTAATCGCTGTAGTGGAAGGTAGGATATGGTCAATATAGTCCCCTGTTCCATCTGGCGAATCCATCGCGAGGTATTTCTTTCCATCTGGAGCCAAGCCATCATAATCAACCTTTTGGGAAAAGGTTGCCATTGGATAGTAATCGGGGTCCTTAAATTTAAAAGCAGACTTATCCATGCTCAGTGCCCAATCCAATCCAAATCGTTCTGAAAAACTCGACTGCCCGCTAAGCTCTCCAGAGTAAAGGCTTGTATGGTAATCTGCGGCTCTGGTTGTTATGGTCGCTGTTTTGGTATTAAAATAGAAATAATTCTCACGGACACGCTGAGCGTCCATATATTCACTATAGAGTCCCTTAGCCATGATTTTGTGCCTTTCATTGAATGTATATTCAAGTCCACCATTAAATCCCAATGTACGCCGGCGTGCAATATAATCCCGCAATTGTAGATCTGTGATGGAAAAAGCCTGCATAGCATTACTGTTCGAAAAATCATAGTTTAGGTTATATCGGTCCTGGGCAGCAGTTCGGTCCCAGATTACTGCCGAAAGGATATAACCCAATTTTCCCTGCGCAACACGGTCGCCAAAGAGGATTGAACTGTTGTATGATCCGCGCTGAGATTGTCCGTTATAGCCGCCAGCCGCATTGATATGGAGTGTACGTTTTAAGGGTGCTGCTTTGGTAATAAAATTGATCGACCCTCCGATCGCATCTCCTTCCATATCCGGAGTGATTGCTTTTGATAGCTGCACATATTGAATCATCTCTGAAGGGAAAATATCCATCTGAATCCGTCGATCTGCATAGTCAAGACTAGCGGAAGGAAGCCGGTTCCCATTTAACAAAGACGCACTCCACTGTATGGGTGTGCCACGTACGGAAGCATATCGCCCCTCCCCTTGATCTCGTTCAATGGAAACCCCTTGAATGCGTTGTACCGCTTCGGCAGCATTGCGATCGGGTAATTTACCAATAGCATCCGCCGCCAATACTTCCATAATAGCATTTGCCGTTTTTTTGATGTTTAATGCCTTGAGCTGAGAACCAGCTGAAGAACCGACGACAACAACCTCGCCCAGGCTATTATTGGATGGCTGCAATTTGATTATTCCCAAATGAACTCCCTCGCCTGAAACAAGTGTATCTAACACGAATGCTTGATAACCGGTGTATAAAATAGCAAGTCGAGCAGGTCCCTTTTCTTTTAAAATCAGTGTAAACTTGCCATCGAGATTGGTTTGTGCAGTCAACTTCCCCACCTGTATTGTAGCACCAGGCAATACCTCGTCAGTCATTGAAGTGACAGTCCCTGTAATTTGTTGTGCCTGTAAAAAGAAGGGCATCAACGAAATCAAAAAGAGTAATGTTCTTTTCATATCATGTAATCAATTTTTGTTATTTGCTACGAAATTGATATTTCATGAGATGCCTGTCGTCTTTCTCGATAAAGAAGTACGATCAATTAACACCAAACACCACAAAACACTCATTTAATGACATTTACAAACATTAACTTTGCATTAAGATTAGGTTACCGATAAATTGATACGCTGATCGCGACGTGGAAACACCGCTTTTAGGATTAATTAATACCCGCTTTTCCAGCCCGATGGACAAGCATATTCACTTAGGTATTCACTAGGTTATAATGTGGTTTTGCTTTGAGATAAGCCGAAGGTGTGCAGCCCTGAACCTTTTTGAAATATTGATTAAACGAGGATTTGGAATGGAATCCAGCCTGAAATGCCATCGCAAGTATATTGATGGTCTCTCCTTTGCTTTTGTACAGATCCATTAATGTAATAACCTCCTTAATTCGATACTCATTGACATACTGATAAAAGGACTTTTCCTGGTACTGATTTAACGTTTCGGAAAGATGGTGACGTGATACATCGGCCTTTGTAGCAAGAATATCTAATGTGAGACTTGGATCTAAGAAGACTTTATGCTGGGACATCAGATTTTCTACCTTCGCCAAAATACCTACATAGTCTATACCGGCATTCCTTTCATTTTCCTCAGCAAATGGGTATCGGGACTTCCCCATCGAGCTGTCCAACCGATCTTCATACTGATGGTCAAGAATATGCGGCTTTGCTTGCTCCTGCTGATATAAATGAACATATAGGAAGGAGCTTACTTTGACATAAATAATAGATATGCAGATAACCGCTAATATAGAATAGATAATCAGACGGAGCCACAGATGGATAAGATTAAAATAGACGGATATATCAGATAGTCGAGTCCAGATGCTGATGATTAAAAATGCGAGTCCAACAAACAGGAACAGGGAAGCGGCCAGTCTAACCATACGTTTTTCAAGTTTCCAAAATGTCGGTATCGTATGTGTCTTAGCCAAAATTTTTAACGGGTACACGATATATAATATCGTATATGCATAACCAGATATTGAATTGTATAGTTTGATGAATGATGGTAATTCGCCAGAATGGTTGATCACATAGGCAGCAATCCAAAAGTAACCAATAGATGCACCTATCGATGGAAACATCGCCAAAAGAATATCGATGGGCTTTCCCTTATGTTCGAGAAAACGTATATAACACCATAACAAACCGGGATATGCCAATGCGATAAATGTATTGAATTGCTGATGGATTTTTGAATTGGGCCAAAAGACGTTCAATGCAAAACTGATTGCCAGGTGCAAAAAAATGGAGGCTAATAAATAAGAAAGGATATTATCATGCTGTCCATTATTTTTTTTGTCCTTCAATAAAACTCCCAAAGCCATTAAGGCTTGGGTTGCCCCTACGATAATAATATAATTCACGTTCTTAATCTAATTAAGCTGTTCTGCAAAGTTAATAATCAGGTATTATCAAATTGTTAAATGTACTTTCAGCAAGTTCTCTTTGCCATTTCCTATGATGTGATTCCTTTTCAGCTTCTTATTTATCAGAATTAAGCTGTAACTTAAACGCCTATAACGTTTACAAAAGCTCAAGTTCAACCTGACATTTCTCCGTAGATATCTTTCTTTCATCGCCTCCATAACTACCCTACTATTTTCCGTGAATGGATTTGCTCAAGAGAGGACTAAAACAGACAGCACGGTAATGGCACTTAAATTCGTTGACACATTACTTCCTGAGGGCAACTATATTGTAGAGGTGTTGGGATCCCCTCCTTTGAATGCCGCTGAGTCGGAAATTCTCAAAAAAATGAAACTTGCCATTCAACAGAACCAAGATTGGTTTCTAAAAACAATGAGCGGATTAAAACCTGGGGAACTTATGCCATATCACAAAAATCTAGGCATTAGCGAACAGGAGTACGCGGTATTTATACAAGTTTCACAATCGGCAAAAATAGACAAAATAGGGATCGTAAAGCTTAAGATCATTCACAAAGACAACAGCATTTATTTCGAGCCCGAAGACTTTCCACATTATTTAAAGGAGCTCACAATTCACCTTAAGGACTATACGATCATGATTGACAGTATACCCTTGAAATACAAAAGTCAACGCATCATGGACAGCAAAAATACAACACTAGTTGCGGGACCATGGAAGGGATACTCCTGGGATTTTGAAGAAATTAGGAAAGACGGACAACTAATTGCAGACCCCGATAAGATGGATCCATCGGAAATTAACACGCTCGATATAAAATCGGTAAAACTGACTATTGGTAAACTCGACCATAATGACCAATGTTTTCTTTATCTAAGAAGTAATATTGTCAATAAAGGTCATGTTCTCGCAAAACAGGATATAGCACTCTTATTAAAAAAAGAATAAGCTAAATCTCGCTTGCTAGCTTATTCATTAAGCAGAAGAAATTCGTCTTAATCAATAAATGGAACAAATGACCAACGGCAGGCTCATTCCCTGATTTGATAGCTAGCTTCTTTTAAAATAAAGCATTTAAATAAAAGGCCACTTAGTGTTTTTCTAAGTGGCCTTTTAGGAACTCCTATAAGCAACTGACGATTGATTAGTTTTACAAATTTGGGTTATTATTCAGTTCGTTTAGAGGTATTGGAAATAAAAAATATTTGCTATTTGGAGATAAGTTAGATCCATCTGGAAACTTGAGAATATAATGTCCCATTACTGCTACTGTCTTTCCAGCATCATCCACAAAGGTCTCATTAGCCTCGCGACGTATAGGCCCCGTCTGCGTCCGAAGAATATCGTAAAGACGGAAACCCTCACCCCATAATTCTTTACGGCGCTCCAATAAAACTTCCTGTACCGCCTTTGCTTTATCAAAATTTGCGACATCGAGATCTTGCAAAGTCCGTTTACGTCTTAATTCGTTCAGGAGGTCTATAGCGCCTTTTACATCGTCCAGGCGAGCTCTACTCTCGGCTTCGATAAGCAGCTGTTCAGATGATCGCATTAAAACGATATGTCCATCACGGTTAGGGTGCTTATTTCTAAACTTACGGTAACGATAAGAACGATAGATCGCCTCAGCAGGTTGCTTCGCAATCTCAAAAAGCGATTTACGCACATCAGCAGCTGTAAATAAGCTGATAAAATTGGGGTCAGGAATAATGCTATTATAACCAAAATATAGATTTACACCTTTGGCATCTGTTGCGTAGGGAGTTGTCTCAATATAGGCTAAGAAAGAAGCTCCACCCAAATTTTGGGTTGCGGTCTGTGGGTGTCCCCAGATCCACTCCGGGTTGCTGACATCGTTAAATCCTTCCTTGTACTGCTCTGCCGTCATAATCGGATAACCGACACGTGCTTTTGCTGCATAATCACGTGCTTGCGCCCAATTTTCCTGTGTCAAATATGTTCTAGCCAGTAGACCATAAACGACATTGAGGTCGAGTCTGTTCTTCACTTTCCGCTTGAAACCCGCCAATAATTTTTCGGCTTCTTTCAAATCGGAAATAACCTGCTCATAAACTTCCTTTACTGTAGCCAGTGGTTTGGGAACCGTCGTTGGTGTCGTCGGTTCGGTATAAATCGGTATTGCCTTGACATTTGGGTCTTTCGCATAGGTAAACTGGTACTGACGTACGAGATTGAGATAATTCAATCCCCTCAAGGCATAGGCTTGCCCCTTGAGGTGTTTTAAGCTTTCTTTACTGTTATCGTCAATTTTCACATTGGCTATCAGATTATTGGCATGGTCAATAGATTTATATTGCAAGGTCCAAAAGAAAAGCGCCCGGCGAGTGGTGTTGTCAAAAGGATCTTTATAGGGATATGAGTCCCGAAAACCATAACGGCCGTCACGTGCAATAGCGTCCTCTCCCATCACTTCATGTGTGAGGAATATGGTCGGGAGTCCAGGATTGTCTTGAGAGGTGCTATTTTCCATCAAAAAGCGGATTGATCCGTTGATAAAGGCATCAATATTATTCTCTGAAGAAAATACCTCGGGAGTCGTAATCTGGGTTGCAGGAGCAGTCTCGAAGAAACTGTCACGGCAGGATGAGAGTGCCAATAAAGGAAAAATGATAGTGATATATTTTAATTTCATAATAAATCAAATATGCGTGTTAAAAGGAAACATTGAGGACCAGAGCGTATGACTTCTGTGCCGGGTAGCGATAGTAGGTAACTCCACCTACCGTTTGCTCTGGGTCCAGGCCCTGAGTTCCATAGAACGTCAATAGATTTTCACCTACAAAACGTATCCGGACATCGGAAAGAGACCATTTTGACACTAGATTACGCGGAATAGTATAGCTTAAGCTCAAATTCTTTAGGCGTCCATAGCTTGCACTCCGTAGAAAACGTGTGGAGGGAATACTATTCCAGGAATCAGTCACGTAAGACAATCGAGGGAAATCGGTATCTCTATTTTCGGGTGTCCATCTATTGAGGGCCTCCTTGGACCAGCTTCGCCCCGGTGCTGAACCCACATGCATAATCATGGGTTGATCACCATCAAAGATTTTTCCTCCTAGACTATAGGAAAACAAGAAAGAAAAATCTATTCCTTTGTAACTAAAGTTGTTACTAACACCACCATAAAGATCTGGCAATGAACTTCCTTCAAAATAAAATGATGCTTCATTTTGATTCGTTGTCGTCGTGCGCCCAGTTATATTTCCTGTTGCATCTTTTACATCTTTATACCAGGTTGCCTTGCCAGTCTCCGGATCTACTCCGGCCCATTCCTTGATATAAAAATCATAGATGGAACCACCTTCAACCATTTTTTTCGTGTTACCATACTGCCCAATGGATCCGGTGAGAATTTCTTTTTGTGGTAGTTTGGTGATTTTATTTTTATAGTGTCCCACATTTGCCGTAATAGACCATCTGAAATCTTTGTTTCGAATAGGCACACCGGTAATCTGCCCATCAATTCCGCGGTTGCTCAATGAGCCGATATTGGCGTCAATCCCGCTATAACCTGTAGACGGTGAAAGTGGCTTTTGGAAAAGCAGGTCTTTTGACTTCCGATCATAGACATCAATCTGTGCTACCAACCGATTGTTAAATAAAGCGATATCAGCGCCGATGTTGAGATTAAGATTTGTTTCCCATTTTAAGTCTGGTGTAGGTAAATCAGAGGGTAAAAGCCCCAAATTGTCCAAACTGTTATAAATGGAATAGAATCCACCATAAGCATAGTTACCAACTTTATCATTTCCCTGAGCTCCATAACTCGCCCGTAGATTCAGGTTGTTAATCGTGCTGATTTCTTTCAGGAAGGATTCTTTTTTGACATTCCAGGCGGCACCGACAGACCAGAAGTTACCCCAACGTGATTGCTTACTGAAGCGGGATGAACCGTCTCTACGGTAGCTTGTAGAAAAATGGTAGCGATCCAGATAATCATAATTTACCTGTCCCAGCCAGCTTGCGAGCTTATAATCGGAAGAAGTCCCGTTAAAAACACCGCTCAGTGTCCCTGCGGATGGTTCCGTTTTACCAAGCACCTGGAAGCCCGTGCGGTTACCTGATAGTGAAGAAGCTCCCTCTACATAGATTTCGGGACCGACCAGCGCACTAATGCTATGTTTATTACCAAATGTAGTCGCATAGTTCAGAAAGCTATTGACCGTATAGTTGAGTGTACGGCTCGAACTTCGGCTTGCGGATCCCGCTCCATCTGTAAGGACACCGGTACTATAGTACGAATGCGAATAGGTATGTGAACTCGTGTTTCGGTAGTCGATATTGGCCGAGGTCTTCAGGAATAAATTGTCCGCAAATGATATTTTGATATTGGTCCCCAACAAAACTGATTCATTGTTGCTACCGGAAATTGCATTTTCCGCGCTACCTAAAATATTTGAACCACTCGCAGCTGTGGTTGGGCGCCATAACCCATAGTCCCAGATCTTATTGCCCTGTTCATCCAGCACATAGCTCCCATCGGGATTGCGCTGATAGACGGGATACAGATCGGACACTAAACGCTGAAAGTTAGCGAAGTTGCCGGTATTGCTATCGCTCTGCGTGGGCACACGTTGAAAGCCTGATGACAAGGCAACATTCCCACCAACTTCAAACCAGTTGTTCACCTTTGATTGTATATTTGTTCGGAAATTATACCGCTTGAAATCAGCCGTGCGAATCCAGCCTTGTTCATTGAGGTAACCGGCAGAAAGATAATAACGAGTACTTGCGCCGCCACCACTCAAACTAAGGTCATATTGCTGGCGTACCCCCCTTCGGGCAATTGCTTCTCCCCAGTTATCGTTCCAGAGCGATGTTGCTCCAGCAACCAGCTTTCCATCGAGCCCTACGGGTTTTGGATAGTTAGTCCCAAAGATGTTTACTTTAAGCGCACCATCGACCAAATAATCTGTGGCGTACTGGGCAGCATCGCCGACGGATTTCCCTTGATCGAGCTGCGTATTGCGGATTGCTTCCCATTGCAATTCATAATATTCCTGCTGGGATAGGTATTCATAATCTTTCACGGCCCTCCCTGTATAACCGTAATTCGCCGAAAAGTTAACGGCAGTCTTACTGTTCAGTTCACCGGATTTTGTTGTGATCACGATGACGCCATTTGCACCACGTGAACCGTATAGTGCACTTGCTGTCGCATCTTTTAAGACCGAAATAGAAAGGATATCTTTTGGATTGAGGCTATTGGGATTGGCCCCGGGGGTACCATCTACGACATAAAGCGGTGCTGTTGACGCGTTTACAGAGCCTACACCCCTGACAAATAATTCAGCATCACTCCCAGGCTGACCTGCTGCGGCAATGGACTGTAGCCCAGGCACCGTCCCTTGCAATGCTTTCCCAATTGTCGTAATCTGTAGATTATCTAATTCTTTGCCACTTACGGTAGCTACGGATCCTGTATAACTTGATTTTTTAGCCGTAGTATAACCTACGACGACGGTCTCCTCAAGTGTATGATCCACAGGCTCAAGTTCAATAACCACTGGAGAATGATCTATGACCAAGGTCTGACTTGTATACCCCACAAAGGAAATTGTCACTGTAAAGGGTAATTTCTGTCCGGTTACAAATTGAAACCTCCCAAATTTATCGGTACTTACATGATGGGTTACATCCTTTAGACTTAAGGTTGCACCAGAAAGAGGCTTTCCAGTGGCAGCGTCCTGCACAACACCACTGAGTACAGCATTTATAATAGATTTTGTTTGCTCCTGTGCGAAGGAAGGTACCACGGCCCCACTGCCAGCTAGTGAAAGAAGCAAATAAAACAAGCTTGATTTTCTCATTGTTTTTCTGTTTGATGTTTTTTGTTTGTTCTTTACTCGCCGTAGATTTCCTTTAATTTCTGCAATAGCGCATCGCCTTTAATGTTTCGGGCCACGATAATACCATGCTCATCGATAAGTAGGTTGCTCGGGATAAAACGGACACCATACAGAGCTGCAGCTTCTGTATCCCAGAACGAAAGATCAGAAACCTGAGTCCAATCCAATCCATCGTCCTTAATGGCTTTTAGCCAATCTGCTTTTTTCTTATCCAGTGATACGCCAAATACGCTAAATCCATGGTTTTTATATTTCTGGAAAGCCGCAACAATATTGGGATTCTCCCGACGGCAAGGACCACACCAGGCTGCCCAAAAATCAAGCAATACGTATCCTTTACCAAGATGCTCACTGAATCTTATTTTATTTCCATCGGGACCAATAGACACAAAATCTAAGGCTTTATTCCCCGGCAATACGGCACGCTGTTTTAAGATTAAATCTTTCAAGATGCGCACATATTGTGTTTGTTGCAATGAGGCATCCAGCAATTTTGTATGCTCTTCGAGCTCATCCGGCGACAGATTATAGGAATAGTTACGGAACAATGCATACGCAGCGACAATAGATTTGGGATCCGCTTCAATAAACTGCTTAGCAGTATACTTACGTTGCTCTTTATTTGCGCGCTCAAAATAATCTTGAGCTTTTGACCCTCTCACAGTAGCATGATCGCCATTTTCTCCAGACTGGATGAGCACTTCAATTGGAGCATCCTCCAAGAAAAGTTGGACGGGATGGCCTTCTTCATTCAACTTCAGACCATAGAGTTCGGGTAACTGCACTTGAGTCCCGAAACTAAATCGACCGTTGTGGACTAAAGCTGAATCAATCGTCTTAAATACTTTATTATCGTATTGTTGAAGATATATTTTACCTTCTTTCAATCCTTCTATTTTTCCAGTTAAACGTAGCGCTGCTACTTTTTGGGCCGATGCCTGTGTGGCAAGAAACAGCATCGAAACAGTAAATAATGTCAGTTTATTTTTCATCTATTTAAATTATTTAGGAGTGTTTATTTTCACTGGTATAAATGAAATCACTATGCCCAGTTTGCTTTTTCTAATAAAACTGCCTGATATATTCATTTTCCGGTAGGATTATTCATGGATATTTTGCTTTTTAGCTATATTTATGAACTCCTCACTCTCCATTGAATAAATCATAGTTTTATCCTATTTTATTCGTTGTTAGTTTGTAATCGTTTATCTTCTTATCCCAGATTGAAGAACCTGTCCGAGCAAGACCGCATTAAAAAAGCTGCGTGCATTGCCAAAGGAAATACCTCGGAATAAGGGATCGTCAACAAAATATACAATACGTCCATTCCCACTATTTTCTACGATAATGCTGGCTGTACCTGTGATGCTCTTTTGGTTTTCGGCCGATGCGTATCCATTTAATAAGGGAGACTTGCTATAAATTGCAACATTATTATAGGCCTGGTCACCTAGCTCAACAAAAAGAGTGTGGTTGCGGTAAACAGGCTTTGTTTTCTGGGTGTAACCATAACCGATGGGATGGGTTCTGTCAATTTCAGTGTTAAAATAGGTTCCACCAATACGTTTTGTTCCTTCCCGACCTTGGGCGGAAGCATAATCAAAACGTTCCTTTGTTTTCGTTGGTTTTTCCTCTTTCGGCACTACACTATCGCTCCTTCCGTCAAGAAATTGAAAAGAAGCAATCTTTTGTCCTGCAAGCCATTGTCCAGTACGTCCAAAAGCAATTAATGTTCCCCCATTTTTTACCCAAGCACGGATACGCTCAATAGCCGCCGAACTCAATCCGGTGTACTCGCCGCTAGCCAATACAAGTACTTGATATTCCTCAAGGTTTACACGACTGAATTGATCAAGATTTAACCGTAAGATCGGCTGTTCCAATTGGCGCTCAAATGTATACCACACTTCTCCGGCCTCATAAGCACTAATCCCATTTCCGGTTAAAAGCAATGCATTTTGAGGTGCGAGGCTTTTAAATCCACTACTTCCGAGATCTATTCCCTTTCCGCTGTATCCCGTGGAAGCGGATGCAATCGTTATATTTCCTCTTTTATTCAATTTCTGTAAGAGATCAAATAATTCATCTGCTGAAATGGGCTGACCTTGTATGGGAATCAGCAGACTTCCATAATCAAACCCTATTGTCCTGCCCTGATCAGATAGTTCAAAGGGACTGCTAGCGGACTTCACAAGGATGCCGCGCTGTAGCAATTGGGATAACAACCAAGATGCTCCCTCCTGCCGCCAGTCTACGAGATAAGCATAATTGCTCCTTGTCAGGGCAATAGCGTGCGGATTGATAGCAGAACTTTGATCGCTCTCTCCGTTGTCCACCCCTTGTTTTAGACTAGCATAAGAGAAGCCATAGAGGTAAGCAATGGAATTGCCCGAGCCATCATAAAAAACGCTGTCCACATATGTTTTCGTTTCGTCAAAGATGACTTTGACCAGCCGATAGTTTGCCTGCGCCGTTGGAATAATGATGGAAGTTCCTTTCTCAAAATCTTTACCATCTACCTTACGGTCACGATTGTTCGTTAGGTAGCGGATTTGATGCCTGGCAAGAAGTTCCTTGAAATGTGCTGCTGTGTTATTATTGTACTTTAGATCTACCAAGTAACCTTTAACCGGATCTTTTTGAGCTAATTCGAACGCCGACTGGAAGAATCTCAGTTGATTTTCCAAAAGTGTCGTACGATGATCAATAGATGCTGTAATGCTCGCCAAGGCTATTCTGAAGTGGTTTCGAATAGCAAAGGGGTAAGTTAGATCACCATTGCTTGTTTTTTGAAAGAGGCCTCGTGGACTTGCTTGCTCAAAGAGGATTCCTAAGCTTCCGACATGATCAGGATAAGTAGATCCATAGGTTGGATTAATATTATCAAATTGTTCTTTGGTGAAATAAAAAGATCCTATTTCATCCAATGCCTTCGCATAATAAGTAGCAAATTTCTGATTTAGCTGATATGTACTTTTAGGGACTAAGGGAGATTCTTGAGCATCGGTCTTTGTGGGTTCGAAGAAGAAGGAAGATGCTGCTCCCATCTCATGGAAGTCGCCTTGAAAATGGGGCAGCCAATGTTGAAAGTAGCTGACACGCGCCTTACTTTCGGGATTTACCTGATTGATCCAATCGCGGTTTAAGTCAAACCAATAGTGATTTGTTCGGCCTCCGGGCCAAACTTCGTTGTGCTCTCTATCCAGAGGGCTTCCGTTTGGTGGAAATGCTGCATTAGCATTGACCCAATTGACATAACGATCATAACCATCTGGATTACGAACTGGGTCTATAAAAAATATTCCCTTTGCTAGTGAGGTCTTAACAGCTGGGTCTTCGGCAGCTGCTAGGTAATAAGCGGTTAAAATAGATGCTTCGGCAGCTGAGGTTTCGTTACCGTGCACACTAAAACCCAAAAATACCAATGCGGGCTGTGCTTCATTAGATACGATCCGGTTCTCTTTTGCTTTGTTAATCGTTTCGATATGCTGTTGACGAATTTGTTCACTATTGCGTATGTTGTCGGGTGAAGAAGCTTTCAGCACGATCAGCGGTCTCCCTTCCCAGGTACGACCAATCGTATCTATCTTTATCCGGCCGGAATGTTGCTCAAGTATCTTAAAATAATCAACAATCTGGTCATAACGGGTATGACTATGACCGATTTGATGATTGAAAAATTGACTTGGCGTGGGGATGTTTGTCACAAAACGGCTTCCTGCCGGAAAATAATAATCTTTCTCCAAGTTTTGCCCAGCGGATTCATTTTGAAACACTTTGGGCACTGAGCCCTCCTGGGCAGGAGCAAAAAGAATACTGCTCCACAGAAAAAAAAGCAATAGCGAGCACTGGAAAAATACTTCGTATTTTTTCATAGGGATGAATTAGTTTAATAAGTGAATACTGACAAGTAGGATGATGCTACTTGTGGCATGATTGATAATAAGAGAAATACTATCCTTTACTATCCATTAAAAAAGTCTAGAAGAAAAAATTTAAGCGCAATAGCGCATTCGAAATGGAGTAAGATTAAATCGAATGTTTTTCATGTTGTGAATGACGGAAAAGGTTGATCTTTGTGGTTTCATTTGAACTTTGTTTTTGTTAGGTTGTATCGCTGCCAACGCCAATTGATAAACGATTTGATCACAAATATAAAACATCTTACTGATAAATACTACTAAACAAGTAGTCTTTTTTTACTTTTATCAGGAATCACGATTTTGTGACAAGGATATCATTGCCCAATACACCTAAGACGCCGGACCAAGGATAGCTATAAACTTTTCGGGGTATTTAATTTATCCAAAGCAATGGTAATCATTTCCTTTAGATTATTATTCGTGTTTTTAGGATTTCGACAGAGGTGAGTTTATCTTCATTGTGAAAGTGCTCCAAGTGTGAGGTACGTTGCCCAGATACTGGCTGCTAGAGCGAACAAGAGACTGTACCAGAGAATATCTATTGGCCTTCTGATCTTTATCAAAAAAACTATGACAAACATCAATGGGCAAACTGTGATAAAAATAAAGATAATTGTCGCTAAAGTCTCGAAAATATCTTGACTATAATTCATAAGCAATAACATGATCCCGACATAAAACAGCCAGACGAGGAGCGGTGAAATAAAGCACAACAGCAATCTCCACAGTAATTTGAGCTTAAAATGATCCGGGATGGCCCTGCGATAATTTCTATATAATAAATAACATATCCCCGCCAGACTTAGGACCAGAATTACCAACTGCAAATAGATATTAAAAATGGTGTCAGCACGGGTATTGATATTTGAAGAGGATTGGAGTTTATCATGGCTATAGTGTTTGATATTGATTGTTTCTCCATTAACAAATCTCTTTATGACCTTATCGGCACTGATCGCGTCCCTGATTATCCAGGTGGAGTCTTCCAATCCCATCTTATAAAATCCTTCAATAATAGTCTTACCTCCTTTTGTCCTGATGAACCGTCCATCAAGTCGCCCACCATTAAATCTTAAAGAATCACTCCCCTCTTCAGTATTGACTGTGAGCAAAGTTATTTTTCCGGGCGAAACCAGGCTAGCACTATCTGCTAAACGATGTAAAATGGCAAGATCAAGAGTTTTGATTGATTGATTTTTATTGTAATCATCGTTCCGCTCAGGCCTACTGGTAGATAGATAATTTATTTTGACAACAAGTAAGGAATCGCTTTTATGAAATTCCAATTCATCATCAAAATTAAGGTGCTGGATTGTCGGATCTTTTAACAGTACATACTGCGGCTGATCAAAAGATTGGATATATCTTTGCTGGCTGGTAGCACAGAAAGAGAAAATTGCGACAGCTGCGCTAAAATATGTGCTCAATCGCGTCATTAAGACTGGATTGACGGACTGTTGTGCCCTCCTTTTTGTGTAGAACCACGCCAACAATATCATGGGTAATGCGATCAGATCAGAAAGATCCACGGTTCTTCCAATACCAAAGTAGGGCTTCATAAATTGTATGATAACCGAGGAATATTCACTTTTCCAAAAGACAAATAAGACTGCTGTGGATATAAAAACCGTTAATTTTTGTTTAGGGAAGATAGCGGACCAGAAAATAGGGAAAATAAAAAGCCCACTGAAATCAGATAGTTTTCCGGTAAACGTATTATGGAATACCGCTTTCAGAAAAAAATCATTGATAATTAATAGAACAAGAAAAAAAATAAAAAGTGGCGAAACAAGATGCTTTAGGCGTTCATACATACTTTAGCGTTTACGTTTTCTATTGATACTTATTATGTAATTTGGTAACCCAAAGACTACAGCAGTTGCGAAGACCATTTTCACAATAGTTATGGGGATATTGTTTAAGATTGGGAAAGTGTGATTTTCGGAAAATAACGGCAAAAATAGAATGGTTCATTCGACCATTAACATCCCATCGGGGTTTTAATAATAATTAATTTGGTTACTTTTTGTCCATTGTCTTTCCGCTTACCTACGATTCGTAAGAAATATCGACTTATACTTATGGCACAAGGATATTCACGTGGAGAATTTGTCTTTTCCAAAAGTTTAAACCAATCCTCTCCACACTGCTCTTTTACTGTTTGTTTCAACTCATCCATCGAGACTTCGGGAAAGGTATTATAATCCTCTTCGGTGTATTTATCACCTACAAATTGCCCATTTGAATTTTGTTTTAACGACTTCCAGTTGGAGTTAAAATGCTCCCAATCAATAAGATCACAGTGAGGCCCTTCATTCATAATGGTTACACTCGTTTCATACCGTTGCTCAATGTTCAAACCGATAAGTTGCTCGCTCGAAATGGATATGGTACGTCCTTCAATGGTTTCTCCAACTTCAGCTTCGATCTCAGCAGTATCTTTTTGAATCCGTTCCATTTTTTCTGCATCAAAAATAGCCATGCCATTAATGACTACTACAAGTTCATTGAATTTTATTTTTGTAATTGTGCTAGATTCATTCGTATTGTGTACAGCGGATAGGTCCACGCTATCGCTCCCTCCTAGCTGCATATTTTTATTTTCAGTCAGTAGAACTCCTGCAGTATCTTTCTTTTCGTCCCCAGTGATAACTACATGTTGTGGATCAGTTCGTTTTTTTTGTTCTCTTTCGTTTCTACAGCTTAAAGCCATTAGCGCGAGTATAGTAAGCGTAATATTTTTCCACATGATAAAGTCGTTTTAAAATCCAGAACGTCCACAATGAATGGTACTTTACTTGATATTTATCTTATTGTTTAACTCAGCAGTGTAATAAGTAAACTGCTTGCTTCTCTCATTGTCGACCTTTTTAAGTGTATAAGCTTTTACAATTATGGTATTCTGATCGATCCATCTAATATTTTCGACTGCCCAGTTTTCGGTTTGAAAACTACTGTTTTCGGAAAGACGAATCCGAAATGGAGTTCCTTTTCGCACGTCAAGAATTCCTATAAAACAGCTATTAGGTGCGTACACCTCATTGTAGTAATATGCCAGAAACCGTGCGTCAGGAGATGGAATAGGAATTTCAACAGCACCATCACCTACCGAAGCAATCCTATGCTGGCTACCCTCGATGCTATCCAACAAAACCAAATCGCTAAAACCTAAACTTTCGGCAACAGAATGGCTTACCAAAATATGCATTTTCAGCTGTGGAAAATAGCCGTTATACTCCCAACCCTGGAATCCATCCCCTTGGCCTGCTGAGGAATGATACTTTTTAAATTTTAACTTACCTTTTCCTATTGGAATCACAAAATTTTTCTTTTCAACTGCAGGCCTGATATCGACGACGGTATTGGCGCTGAATGCCTTTTCATAGTTTTCTGCTGCCGCGGTCTTGAAATTTATCTTAGGCAAGCTGTCGTACCGATCTCCATAGCCGACAGTCAGATTTTTATCGGACTGCCCGTAAACAAGGCTTATGGAAAAAAGAATAATAAAAATCAATCTCATATTTATTTCTCGATTATGCGTAGCAAGAAAAGTTTTCTTGATACTATTTGACAAGCAGATTTATAACTTCCTAAAAGAATTAAAAACCAACTCGATATAAAGGTAACTTACATAACAACAAAAGTTAAAGGCTATTTAATATTTGTTTATAGCTGTTTATGATTCGCAGCTTCATAAGCTTTTTTTGCTTCGCGGTGGCATGAGTCATTGTATCAGCAAATTTGACGGCAATCTAGTATATATTAGGCTTCTATCTACCCGTCTAACAGATATCAAAAAAATAGTCCTACATGTGCTGTGCATTGCTTTGTACAGCCAAAAAATTCAAGGGAGAAGAAATTGGAGCTCTTTTTTGCCATTAAAATTTAACGAATTTATCCTATCTTTAATATTCAAATATTTAAATTTTATGAAGGCACATACGTACGAAACACAATCGACAATTACTCCTGAAAAAGCATTAGACTTCTTAAAAGAAGGCAATCAACGCTTTGTCAATAATCTAAAAGCAAACCGGGATCTACTCGAACAGGTAAATGCTACTCGTGAGGGTCAATGGCCATTTGCTGTGGTGTTAAGCTGTATCGATAGCCGCACTTCTGCTGAACTTATATTTGACCAAGGTTTGGGTGATATTTTCAGTATCAGAATTGCAGGAAATTTTGTCAATCAAGATATTCTAGGCTCTATGGAATTTGGCTGTAATGTCGCTGGATCTAAACTGGTTGTCGTTTTAGGCCATACCAAATGTGGTGCTTTGAAAGGTGGATTGGATGCTGCACAAATCGAAACAATGGGAATGGACAACTTGAACCATTTAGTTAATCATTTTGATCCTATTATCAATGAAGTGATTGATGAGAATGAAGAGCGTTCATCAAAAAATAGTGTATTGCTGGAGAAACTCAACCAACAGAATATTAAACACGCAATTAAAGATATTCGCAGACAAAGTTCAACACTTCGTAAACTTGAAGAAGAAGGTAAGATCAAGATTGTTGGTGCCAATTATGATGTTGAAACAGGAAGTGTAAATTGGTTATAGGCTTATTTCAGAAAATGTGATCAACTCTTATGAGGATCAAAATTTGATGACTTATTCAAAGAACTGTACAGCATAACACGAAGACATGGGTTATGCTATAAATATAAAAAGGCCGTTTGGAAAGTATCCAAATGGCCTTAAATTACTTTGTATTCCTACTATTTATTTCAGATAATTTTCAATATCAACAAGCTGGTATTTGGGGCTTCTCTGCATGAATTCATCCAAAAAAGCGCTATGGGTAGCTCCCATTATTATAAGAATTCGATCATCGTTATTGACTGGTATCTGGTTTAAATTGGAGAATATCCGCAGATTTCGTCTATAAAATTTGCTCGCTTCATCTGCCCCTTCGAAATTGCCTTTTGTACTATTGTGAGTTAATATATCAGCATTTAGATTTATAAATTTTTGGAAAGTCGCTTTGCGATTAAATAGCTTCAATTTTTCTAGCACAGAAAGGTTTTCTGCGGCCATAAATTCTTTAAGAATACTGGCGTTGTATTTTTTTGAGGTTATACTGTCCACCTGATTTTCCAATTCATTCCCTATATTATAGTTATAAGCTGCAGTCTGCTGCTCGTCGATACCATATATTTTGTTTACGCCAGTCATTTTACCGATTTCGTAAGCAATTAAGGCGATCTCCCCTCCATATTTTGGTGTATAATCTTTAGTTTCCTTAAAACTCCTGTAGTCTGCGTTCAATTCCTCATTTTTGGTTGGAAGTACTTCCACACAAATTATTGTCGGTTTGAATTCCGCCAGCATCTTTGCTATTTTATAAGCCTCATTCTTATTTTTGTCATCCTTTTCATTAAATTTTACTTTATGTGCATCAGGTGTATATGTCATGTGAAAAGTCGCAAAATTTAAGACTTCAATTTTTTGCGCATAAACTTTTCCAAAAAGAATTCCACAAAGCAATATGAGGATGAATTTTAAATTGATCCCTTTTGCTCTGTTAGATAATTGAATCAACTGTGCTGTGTTTTTCAGGCTTTTCATGTGTTAGTTTGTTCTTATTGATTCAAAAATATCACAGTTCGCTCGAATACAGGCTACACTTGGGTGTAGTTTTATAGGTGGGCCTAGGCGGAATAGCTTAACTCATTCTTTATGGCTAATGAAAGCTTCCAGAACAGCTTTAGTCGATGAATATTCAGGTGTACTGCTTTTGAAAACCACGTTATCGATTAACCATCGTTCCTGCTTTATTAAAACCACTTCGTCAAACCAATTTAGTTTTAATTTGGAATTCTTAAACTCCAGGATAGCTCTGGCCGTCTTGCCTTCGACTATAATACTATCCAAAACAAATTGTTCTGCACGTTCATACTCGCTCGTGAAAATATCTCCTTCCAATATGATTGGCTTGTCGGTAGGATCGCTACCATTGGCTGTTTTGAGTACCTCATCTTTTTCCTTAGCGATCGCTTGGGTGATCAATGTCGCCAAGTCTTTGCTGAGAAGGTTCATATTGACAGTCTCTAAGCGGCTCTTGTAATTCATAAAAAAGGTATTTAAGGTTTGAGTTATTTCTGAAATATCCTGCTTCTTTTCATACTCCTCCCTTAAATTCTTATCTGGTTCTGGCACAAGTTCAGTACGGTCATGAGTACTATCCTTTTTTCTTTCCGGATTGGTACAATGTGCTAAGAATATGATGATCATCTGACCGAGCATTATTCGCTTTACCGTATAAAATCTGAACATAAAAATGCGAATTACATATATATCTGTAACGAGTTAACCAGAACTATTATTGCCGGTCAGAGGTTAAAGATGGTCTAACAACTGGCCATTTACTGTATTTTAATCATTTAATGGTATTAGTTTAAAATGGATTTAGACACTTCAAAAAATCCATGTTATATTATGACATGGTTAGATTAGGAAATTTATCCTGTAAAACTCCAATAAATTTCTCACCAACGACCTGATATTTTGCTCTTGTTTCCAATTGTATCTTTAGATTGAGCAGATCTTGCGGGTCAATCCGATAATTAAGTCTATCATGGATTTCAAGAGATAATGAACTTCCATCAATATCAAAAGTAATAACATGTGTTTTTGGTAAATATTCCTCCGATGATTTTGAATAAATACCCAATTGCGATTTCAGGATACCTCCATATTGAAGCGCAGCCTTTTCAAGTCTAAAATTATCAAATACGATGTGTTCATCTAATTCGCCCACTGTATCTGTGCTGAAAAAATGTAGATCGTTTCCACTTAAGGCCCAAAAACAATCGGTTTCAATTCGTCTAAGCTTTACACCAATTGTAGACAATGCTACGTTTTTCAATCCATCAGTTACGAGTTCCTGCACTTTATTGGCTGTTGACTGAGGAACAGATGCAGAAGTAAACGCATCAATGGGTTTACCATTCATCCATCGTTTTAATTTTGAAAAATCCTGTATTAAAAGTTCCTGTTTGTATTGGGCATATCGAGTTCTCTCAACATCTAAATCAATTTCTGATTTTGCAGTTTTATGTTTTTTATTCATAATAATCATGAAAACTATACCTGCAATGATTAATATGACCGGAATTATAAATAGTGGGTTCATTCTTTCTTTAGTTTAAGTTTTTTGTGTTTGTCAACTGTTTTTGTTTATGGTTCTATTTATTTCAAGACTGTATCATAAATTGTGTTCAACAGATCCTGTCTCATTTTTGAGTTTCTCTGATCAAGAAGTATGATAATACCCCATTTTTTATTTCTATTGTAGCAGATGATGGAAGACTGTCCCATAGAATCTCCAGATTTCATATAAATTGTATTTTTATCATCTGATACAATGTTAAGTCCTAATCCCATCTCTCTCTTTTCATCTTTATATACTACTTTTTCCGTGATGATAGCTGCTTTCCCTACTGTTGTTTCATTATTTAAAACGGCTTTTAAGTAGGCAACCATGTCAGAAGCATCAGACTTTATTAATCCTGCAGGTGCCGTAATATTCCATTTGAAAAATTCCTGGATTCCTCCATTTGGATTGTGAGCAGTTGTTCTGTTTTCTACATCAAAATCCTTCGTTAAGGTATTGGTCATATGTAATGGCTTTATCAAGTTAGCGCTGATAATTTCATCATAGCTCTTACCATACACCTTCTCCAATATTTGTCCCATTAAAGTATATCCAATTGTGGAATAGCGATATTTACCATAATCTTTTAGTTCATTACAATTATTGATTATTCCAGCTAATGTTTCAGCAGTCACGCTACTTACAGGCTGCTGCGGGTTCAGTTCCATCAATTTCGGAAAATCTAGATCTGGTAAACCGGACTGATGTGATGCCAGGTCCGAGATTTTAATTTTGTTTTGAAGATTTGGTTGGAGTATATACCCATTGGGAAGAAATCCATCGATATAATCATCCAGTTTTATTTTATGATCCATAACTGCCTGTGCAATTAAATTTGAAGTCAGGATTTTGGTAATTGACGCAATTTCGAAGATGGAGTTTTTATTAATTTTTGTTTGACTCTCTGCATTCAACTTACCATAGGCCGTATAATATTCTTCATTGTTATTGATAAAGCCAACACTAATTCCTATCTCAGGATTTTTTTTATAATTATCATTTACGATGGAATCAATTCTTTTGCTCAGGTTTTGTCCAAAAGAAAAGCTACTAATAAATAATAGTCCAACTAAAAGTTTTGATGAAGTGTTCATTGTATCGTATTTAGGTTAAAATTTATTCCGATACAAAGATGTGGAAGACATTCAAGTTATGCGACCGAATAAATGCAGTCGCCCGTATTTCTTCAGAAAAATGAGTACGAGTAATTACAAAAGGAGTACGAATAATTACAAGCAGCTAATTTAAAGACCCTTACGATAAATTGTTGGTGTAATACCCGTATGTTTTTTAAACGCGGTATTAAAAGAAGATTTTGAATTAAAACCAACTTGATATAAAATTTCGAGGATAGTGACCTTATTTTTTGTATCATCCTTTAAAATATCCATCGCATTCTCAATACGATAAGTATTCACAAAATCGTAAAAATGCTGTCCTATTTGATGATTGATTAAAAGAGATAAATCCCGAACTGGAATTTCTAGCTCATTGGATACATCTTGAATGGTGAGCGATGGATTAAGAAAGGGCTTTTTCTCGACCATATACTTTCTTAACTTCACAAGCTCCTCATTATGTTTCTGTTCAGCTAGGGTTGACTGTTCACGACTATTTTCTTCTGAAACGAGCTCAGAAACAAGCTTTAGTTTTGAGTCAATATTTCTAAAAATATCCGGATTATTTAATGCTTTAAATAGATACCAGCAAAAAACAAAAAGAGAAGATACTAAAAGTCCAATCTTTAACCATTCTGAAATATGTGGATAATCCGAAAATTTAAGAATGTTTTTTAAAAGAGCTACGAGATATAAAATGGTCAATACAATGGTAAACTGAAACAGCCAATTATATGAACTGACGCTTTTCCCGGCAAAATTTTCAAGATATAGTGTCTTTGATTTTCTTAATACACTAAAAACAGCAGTGATATAGGTAATAATCTGAAGATGTATTAAAATATGAAGGAACTGGAACTCTATCATATTTTGACGATTCTGAATAAAACTTATTTTCGATGCTACACCTACAGTATAAAAACGTGGTGATAAAACCAAATTAACAATTAAAGATGGAAGCAGATGTAGTAAATATTTCGGCCTTAACTTAAAATCAGCGTAACAAACAGATATGATATAAAGATAAAAAACGGGAATTTGCAGAAAGATTAATGTACCTCTAAACATTCCCAAATTTGAGGGGCCATCAACCATCATATTAAATACAGGCTCACTAACGTCTATTGCATTTAATATCAGAAAAATAGCAAATAATGAATTGCTTATTTTGTGCTTTGTTTTAAGCGTAAACAAGAAAAATGCGAGAAACAGTGAAATGAATAAAGAGACTATATTTACAATAATTAATAAATTGATTTTATCCATTCCTTACTTTTCTTTGTTTATGGTCATTTCTATTGGTATTCAGGCAGTGTATTGAAATTAAAAATCCAACAAATGCAAATATAAAAATTAGATTGACTTTGTCTGTTTGTTTTTTTTATCAAAGTATATTCTAGCAAAGCAGGCTGGGTACCGATTTTTTAAGTTGAACTTTGCGATAGGAAAAGGATAAAAATGAAAGCTCAGGTCGGCTAGTCGCAATTCAATATGTGGAAATTATGATAAAGTTTATACTCCTAACGAGGAAGATCATTACCTTTGAGCACTATGCTGCAAGTAACCTGTGCGATTATACAAGACGCTAATAAAATTCTGATTTGCCAACGCTCTGCGTCGATGAAGCTACCATTGAAATGGGAATTTCCGGGTGGGAAGATTGAAGCCGAAGAGTCTAAAGAAGACTGCCTACGCAGGGAGATCAAAGAGGAACTCAATATTGATATTACGATACATAAAGCGCTCACGGTGGTAGAGCACCATTACGCCGAATTCTCACTACAGCTCTATCCATTTGTATGCAGTCTGCATTCGGGTGAAGTGGATACACTGGAACATGCGCAAGCGATATGGGTAGATGCCGCTGAGCTAAAGAATTACGACTGGGCAGAAGCGGATCTGCCTATAGTGGATGAGTATTTAAACGGACAACAAGATAATAACAAACATATGGTACATTCTTTTCTGATGGTTGGCCAATCTAATATGGCTGGAAGAGGATTTTTAAATCAAGCTCCCCTACTTTTTGATGAAAGAATAAAAATGCTCCGCAACGGATGTTGGCAAACGATGTGGGAACCTATTAATTGTGACCGTCCAACGTCTGGAATCAGTCTTGCATCAAGCTTCGCCGCTGCCTGGCTGGAGAAGAATCCAGATCGTGAGATCGGACTTATTCCATGTGCTGATGGCGGAAGTAGTCTGGATGACTGGCGCACCGATGGTCCACTCTTCAAAAATGCTATTTTTCAGGCCAAACTAGCCATGGAAAACAGTTCCTTGGATGGCATACTCTGGCATCAGGGTGAAAATGACAGTTTAATGGGACGTTCAAAGCAATATGCTGAAAAATTGAAAAATATAGTCGATGCATTCCGAAATGCCTTGGAAGCGGCCGACATTCCTTTTATTTCGGGTGGCCTTGGCGACTTTTTACCATTGGGGCGCTACGGACAATACTTTCCTGAATCCCGCGAGGTGAATGAAGCTTTATTAGGTTTTACCGAAAATAGTGACAATTGTTATTTTGTGAGTGCTAGCAAGCTAAATTCCAATCCCGATGGATTGCATTTTGATGCGCCATCCCTGCGAAAATTTGGGCTGAGATATTTTCAGGCATTTCATCGGCAGACCAATATACTTGGTGCGCTGGACAATGAGGAAGAAACAATCCAAAGATTAGAACAGCGACCATTGACAGCAGCAGAAAAGAAAACGGTGCTGGAAATTAGGTATGCCTCAGGGCTGCTCTCGCAACATGAATATGAGAAACAATCGCAACATTTAGAACGGTGATTTTGAGCAGAGGTTAGCCTATCTCAGGGCTCCATCCTCACAGTAATCTTCAATCGCTGGAGAAACATGGACTAATTATAGTTGCAGCATCTATTGTATTCCATGATTTCCTTCCAATTAGCGTATCTTAGTATTGCTGCAATTTTATTGTTCTTTCCCAGAGGCTCAAAAATGACACTTTGCCCCCGTCGATTCCTTATCTTAGGTTATATATTCCCACAGAATATGGTTCTCTGTTTTCAATTCAAGGCCCTTCATTCTGGTTGGTTCGCCCTTATTAAAATTGAACTCATTGATATAACCGACCTCTGGTTTTACATTTAGCTTTTTAGTCTAGATTTGATCAAGACCTTCTGTCGTCATAAACGTTTGATACACCTTAGAAATCGTACCTTTCGACCAGCTGGTCTTTAAACCTAGGAGTTTATTTTTTTAATCTAGAACTATAGCTGAATCAAAGAAAATTGAATAATTTTAGATGGTAAACAAAAGACCTAGGGACGATAAAAAATTATGGAAATAGAACAATATATCAGTACGCTTTCGCAAACCGAGCAACAAGCGATTAGTCAATTCCGAAAAGTAATATTAGAAAATGACAAAGCTGTTTCTGAAAGTTTTGGAAAATTCATGTCTAATCCCAATGCGATCAGTTATAATGAACAGGGTGTTTTCAAATATGGACTTACAGTTGCTAAAAACTATATCTCATTCCACTCGTTGGTGATGTATTCCAACCCCCAACTCATAGATGAGCTAAAATCAAAATTGCCCAAAGCCAAGTTCCAAAAGGGCTGTATTAATTTTAAATCGTTGGATGAATTTCCGGAATCGGTTTTGATAGACCATATGCAGATATCTTCCAAAATAGACTTCAGTCCAGTAATAAACCGGTACCTGAAAAAGAAGTAAAACCCATGCGAATTTATAGATTGACCAAAACTGGGGGATGTGCTCAGTTTGTCCTTTTATTTGGTATATGATCTGAATTAGAAAAGAGGCGTATCATCCATCCCTATTTGCAAACAAAATGCATCAAATTTATAAACAATTTGATCATATTTAAAGTCTATATAGCCTATAATTACCAAAATAATTATGAAAAAAATACACTTTTTATTTTTCACACTGATCGGATTTCTAAGCTGTAATTCAAATGTGGAATCAAATCTCCCCGACCATGCCAAACCAGTCAATATCTTCGCTAAAGCATTTATTGAAAAAATTATCTCTGGTCAGGCCGATGGTGCGATATCGAATGTAGATTCGACTGTACCAACTCATGATGCTATAGCCTCTATCAAAAATGCCAGTAAAATACTCGCTGGTGAAAAGATCAAACAAGTCAAATTGCTAGAATGCAAATGGACCTTTGGAATCTCTTCAAATACAGGAAAAAGCTCTACCTATCAACTGACTTATGAATATCAATTACAAAAGGCGACTGCTCTATTCGCTTTAATAGTTAAAGAAAATAATAATAACTTTTCTGTATCAGCCTTTGATGGGAAATTTATTGATCCAAAATTATCAGAATCCAACGCATTCTCCCTCGAAGGAAAATCAATACTCCACTACGCTTTTGTGTTCCTTTGTATAGCAATTCCTCTATTTATCGTAGCAACTTTTATCATGATGCTTAAAACTAAAATCACAAACAACAAAAAAATAATGTGGGGATTTATTATTCTATTATTAGCTATTCCAAAATTTGCGTTGAATTGGAGCACAGGCGAAATTGATTTCAAACTACTTAATTTTAGTATTTTCGGCGGAGGTGCATATAAGGAATCCATCTATACAGCCTGGTTTATTTTTTTTAATCTCCCTATAGGTGCACTTATTTTCTGGATAAAACGTCGAGATTTACAAAATGAGGCAATTTTAGACGAAGAATACAATTCTTTTGAATGGCAAAATCCAAATGAAACTCCAAAAAATAAATCTAGATCTACAAATTAAGGGATGATCTCTATACGATAGATTAAAAATGCTTTATCCTTGTTCCAAAGAGCTACTTACCAAGTCTCCCTAAATAGATACTGTTTTGACATTTTTTAAAACACTATAATTCTAGAGGTTTGTAGAACAAAATTACAAATCATGAAAAAGATTACGCTTTTACTTATCACCACATTTTTTTACTTTTCAACGTCTGCTCAAACAAACAGCAAGAGAGAACAATATCCAATAGATGAAAAAAGGGAATTTTATTTAGGCAATATTGATATACCCGAAATCAGTATTGGGGTATCCTTCGACAGCTTGACCAACGTCAGAAGTTATGCAAACAAATTCCCCAACATAAGTAACAAAACACTGACATATATCAAAAATGGTAACAGATTACAATTTAAGATAAATTGTAATCTGCTTTCTGATATAAAAAATTACCGTTTTGTAGTTGTTGATGATCTGAAAAACACACTAATATCCGGTCGCGTAGAAGAGCTAAGATTTGCTAAACATCGCATATTCGGCTATTCGACAGAATTACCTATAATGAATATCCAGAATAAAACTATTTCAATAACCATATATAACGACAAAGCCCCATCCCAACAAGGAACAGCTATAGTTTATAATCAAGTCCTCCCTAAAACTGAATTCGCCTTTACAGGAAAAGAAATAATATCCCATAAACCTAAAGGAACAGCTGTAGAAATGAGAGGAGATGTATCAGAATTTACCTTTGACCAAGATACCAAAGGAATACAAATTGCAGTTAAAAAAAATGACTACAGCTTCATCTATTGTCTACTTGTAAAGGAAAAGGAAAGCGGTAAAGTAGTTTTTAAAGGTAATTCTTGGAATTATAAATACCATAGTTGGGAAGGGATAAAACAACCAACTATTTCAATAGATAAGCAATTCTTTAAAAATGCAGGTGACTATGAAATCATTATTCGACCAGAGCTAGAATATCTGTCAGAACAAGAACTGGAACAACATAGTTCACACAAAATAATCAAAATAGATATAGTCAAGAGCTTCACAGTGAAAGAGCTATTATTATGGTCTCTGTTATTTATCATTATCTTCATTGGTATAGCAGTACTTCTAGTTTATCTGGTCCGTAGAAAAAATGAGAAAAAGGTCAGAGAAGAAAGCTTAAAGAAAAAAATATCAGAGGCCAAACTTGCTTCAATTCAATCGCAACTTAATCCTCATTTTCTCTTTAATGCGCTCGCGAGCATACAGAGTTTCGTAAACGAAAATGATGTGGACAATGCGAATAGATATTTGAGCAAATTTGCCCGTCTCACCCGCAATGTACTGGACAGTCCATCTTTAAATACACTGACAGATGAGCAGAATCTCTTAGCGGATTACCTTCAAATGGAACAGCTACGATTTGGATTTAAATATGTGATAACTACAAATGACTTAGATACCAACAACATTGAAATGCCGACAATGCTTTTACAGCCATTGGTTGAAAACGCGATAAAACATGGTATATCCGAACTGAAAGAGCGCGGAGAAATAAACATATATTTTGAAAGAGAAGAAAATGATCTGTTTGTAACGGTAATAGATAATGGCAAGGGGTATGACATAAATCATACATCGGTCGGATTGGGAACCAAATTAACGAATGAACGCATAAATCTTTGGAACGAATTGCACTCACAGGCACTCATTTCTATCGCCACGACATCTAAGAGTACAGGAACATCTGTATCTTTAACTTTTAAAAACTGGTTATAATGATACGTGCTCTTTTAGTAGATGATGAAACATCGAATACCAACAACTTAAAGGCTATGTTAGCTAAGTATTGTCCTCAGGTAGCGATCTTAGCGACAGCAAATTCAATTGCCGAAGCAGCAAACTCAATTACAGATCACCAGCCTAATTTGATATTTCTTGATATAGAAATGGGTAGCCAAACAGGTTTTGACTTGCTACAAAATATCGGGATGATAGACTTTCAGGTGATTTTTGTAACCGCACATAATCAATATGGAATACAAGCGATAAAACATGCTGCATTGGATTATCTTTTAAAACCCATTGATATTGATGAACTGAAATTGGCAGTTGAAAAAGCAGAAAAAAAAATAAATACCTTAGCGCAGAAATCGCAAGTCGAATTCTTGATCCAGCAATGGGCATCGAAAAATCAACTACCTCAAAAGATAGCCCTATCTTTTCAAAATGAAACCCGATACATACTTATCAGTGATATTATACGCTGTGAAGCTAACGATACGTATACTATTTTCCACCTGATCAATGAACCGCAAATAATTGCTTCAAAACCATTAAAAGAGTACAGCGAAATCTTAATACCGCATGGATTTATCCGAACACATCAGAGTCACCTGATAAATCCGAGCTATATCAAAAGTTGGCTCAAAGAAGATGGGGGGATAATACTATTGACTAATAAAGTAAAAATACCTGTCTCTAAACCAAATCGTGAACGTGTAAAGGATACTTTGGCACAATTGTGATAATTTCTGTCTATTTAAAACCGGATATCTAATCCTATCCGAATAAAGAAAAACATTCCTATACTTCTGATTTTCATAAAAGATCCTTGCTCTTGTTTGTTCATCAGCGACTGATTATTTCAAACGGTGTTGACTTATTGTTTTAAAATTACATCAATAGCAGGTAGAAGTACTTCATCCTGATGCTGCCGAATCTTATGAATAGTGGGGAGTACAATCTTATCAAGAATAATACCTATCCCTTGCGTTTCACTTTTATCCGGACATATGCTTCTACCTAGTTGTTAAATCATATTAAATAAACAGTATAAACAACTTGCGTTCGAAAATCAAATAAATCGTAAAATTATAGGAAGTCGTCCATTACTCTTCTTCCGCTACTATTATACATAGTACAATGAACAAGTACATAAAACATAAAAGCTTCCCTCGAACTGACAGAGGGAAGCTTTTATCCCATTGCTATAGATTGTTTCTCAGATATCCTTGAAAGTTATCTTGAAACTGCAGGCCATTGCCTAATCTAAATTTACTTAATTTGCTATTTAGTGCTAATCCCCACAGTATAAATTCGGTCAGGAAATACCGATCTTCCGTCTTCGTTTCTGGCTGATATTGTTGTATCAGCGTTTGGATAGGTGTCATTTGATCTAATAAGCTCTCATAATCCGCATCAGTGAGTTCATCGGAAAGCTCAATACCCTCCGATTCCGAAAACCAACGAACGATATCATCATAGGGATAACGCTCGTTTTCCTTTTCCAGCTTCTCAATTTTGGGGAACAAGACCGGAAAGATACTTTTTACTGCATTTTCGATCAACTGCAACGCCACAGTAGCAGCCCCCTCCTGTTCACCTTCGTAAACCAGCTCCACCTTACCGGTTATAGCCGGTACGATACCCATAAAATCGCTCAAGCGCACCGCTGTTGCTTTTGTTCTGTTTCTAAGCATACGCAATTCGGCTGTGCTTAACAAATTTTGAAATGCCGTGATGCTCATCCGCGCACTGACACCACTTTTTTCATCAACATATTCGCTATTTCGGGCTTCAAAACTGATCTGCTCAATTAATTCACGAGCCAGCTCAGGAACATATATTCGCTCCTTCTGCGCAGCTTCCAAATTGGCCTCTTGGGCAGTAATTTCCTTTGCCACCTCAACAGATGCGGGGTAGTGTGTTAGTATCTGGGATCCTATCCGATCCTTCAACGGCGTCACAATACTTCCCCTATTGGTATAATCCTCTGGGTTTGCAGTGAACACAAACTGTACATCTAATGGTAGACGTAACTTAAATCCACGAATCTGAACATCCCCCTCCTGCAAGATATTAAAAAGGGCCACCTGAATCCTAGCTTGAAGATCGGGCAGCTCATTAATCACAAATATCGAACGGTTTGCCCGTGGAATCATGCCAAAATGAATCACACGATCGTCCGCATAACTCAAGCGTAGATTAGCGGCTTTGATAGGATCTACATCACCGATTAAATCTGCTACGGTCACATCAGGAGTGGCAAGTTTCTCAGCAAAACGGTCGCTTCGATGAAGCCAACTTATCGGGGTGTCATCCCCGTTTTCCTTCAATAATTCCTGCGCGTAGCGCGATATAGGATTAAATGGGTCATCATTGATCTCCGAACCTTGTACCACAGGTATATATTCATCCAGCAGATTAACCATAAGCCTAGCCAGGCGTGTCTTTGCCTGACCACGAAGACCTAGAAAATTAATATTATGCTTGGAGAGAATGGCTCTTTCAAGTTCGGGAATAACTGTGTCCTCGTAACCATGTACACCAGTAAAAACGTTTTCGCCTTTGTTTATTTTTGTAATCAGATTCTGGCGCAATTCTTCTTTTATCGTCTTAGGTTTGTAACCTGATGTTTTCAATGCGCCAAATGTTGTAATCTTCGTATAATCCATATATTCCTAATGATGAGGCGCAAACGTTGCGCAAGATGATATCCTATTATCGATAAACGATGTGTTTATCGTATTCTTTTTTTACGATTTTCTTCGTAATCTTCAAAAATCATTCCGCCCAAATCTCCAAGTCCTGTGTAGTATGCTTTGCCTTGGTTTGAAGCTGTAAATTCGTTAACAAATTGCTGCAGATAAGGATCTGAAGTGATCATAAAGGTGGTAATGGGTATCCCCAGCTTTCGGGCTTGTGCTGCCATGCTATAGCACTTGCTGGTAATAAAAGCATCCAAACCCATCGGATTCTTATAGTAAGTGCCATCAGGCATATTTAAACAGCTCGGCTTTCCGTCAGTAATCATAAAGATCTGCTTATTGGCATGCCGTTTTCGTCTGAGTATATCCATCGCCAACTGAAGGCCAGCGACAGTATTGGTATGAAAAGGTCCTACTTGCAGATAAGGCAGATCTTTGATCGTTATCGGCCAGGCGTCGTTACCGAAGACAATGATGTCAAGGGAGTCTTTGGGATAACGTGTGATGATGAGCTCTGATAAGGCCATAGCTACTTTCTTCGCGGGTGTGATCCGGTCTTCCCCGTATAGAATCATACTATGGCTGATGTCAATCATCAACACCGTACTCA
>PJTS01000076.1_pt1 | contig 101555 bp, 110 predicted proteins | sample 1512251 | NCBI WGS metagenome assembly PJTS01 (sample SAMN08177686, study PRJNA422409) | Soil metagenome, whole genome shotgun sequencing project. | isolation source: Soil (2) enriched on wood chips: alkali lignin treatment | place: USA: Madison | collected 2015-01-15 | reverse complement strand
AGCGGAACGACTTCACGGTCAGGTCGTCGTTCAGTTCGAACAGCAGCGGGATGCCGGTCGGGATGTTCAGCTCGAGGATCTCCTCGCGCGACACGTTGTTGAGGTACTTGTACAGCGCGCGCAGCGAGTTGCCGTGGGCAGTGACCAGCACGGTCTTGCCGTCCTTCAGCTGCGGCGCGATGGCGTCGTGCCAGTACGGCAGCACGCGGTCGAGCGTGGTGGCCAGTGATTCGGTGCCCGGCAGGGCGTTGCGGTCCAGGCCGGCGTAACGACGGTCGTGGATAGGGTGGCCCGGGTCTTCCAGCTCCATCGGCGGCGGCGGGATGTCGTACGAACGGCGCCACACCTTGACCTGCTCCTCGCCGTGCTTGGCCGCGGTCTCGGCCTTGTCCAGGCCCTGCAGGCCGCCGTAATGGCGTTCATTGAGGCGCCAGGACTTGTTGACCGGCAGCCAGTCCTGGCCCAGTTCGGCCAGCGCACCCTGCAGGGTGTGGATGGCGCGCTTCAGCACCGAGGTGTGGGCGACGTCGAACTGCAGGCCCTCTTCGCGCATCAGGCGGCCGGCGTTGGCGGCCTCGCTGCGGCCCTGGTCGGTCAGATCGACATCGACCCAGCCGGTGAAGCGGTTGTCCAGGTTCCACTGGCTCTGGCCATGGCGCAACAGTACGAGTTTACGGGTCACTGCAGGGTCTCCAACGCGAGGAAAGGCAGGCAGGCATTGTAGCCCCGCCGGGCCGGGCCCGCCGCTACCGGTGCACGTGGCCGTGGTGCCCCTGCGCGTCGTGGCTGTGGTCGTGCCCATGCCCATGCCCGTGGTCGTGCCCATGCGCCGGCGGCTGGCCACAGGCCTCACCGCAATGGTCGGCCTCCACCTGCAGGGTGACATGTTCGATGCCGAATTCATCATGCAGGCGATCGCTCAGCGTGCGGCGCAGGGCGTCGGCATCGCTGCCTTCGCGCATCACCACATGCGCGGTCAGCGCCGGCGTGCTCGATGCCAGCGCCCAGATGTGCAGGTCGTGCACATCCAGCACCGCATCGTGGTCGCCCAGCCGTTGGCGTACCCGCGCCACATCGGTGCCCTTGGGCACGCCTTCCAGCAGCACGTTGATGGCCTCGCGCATCAGCACCCAGGTACGCGGCAGCACCCACAGACCGATCAGCACCGCCAGGATCGGATCGATCGGCTTCCACCCGGTCCAGCGGATCAGCAGCGCGCCCACGATCACCGCCACCGAACCGAGCATGTCGGCCCACACTTCCAGGTAGGCGCCCTTCACGTTCAGGCTTTCGCCGCTGCCGGCCTGCAGCAGGCGCATGGAAATCAGGTTGATCACCAGCCCGAACGCGGCGATCACCAGCATGCCGGTCGAGGCGATGTCCTGCGGCTGGCGGAAGCGTTCGATCGCTTCCCAGAGGATATAGGCGGCCACTACGAACAGCATCGCGCCATTGATCATCGCGCCCAGCGCTTCCAGCCGCGCATACCCATAGGTGCGCCGCGCGTCGGGGGGCCGCCGGCTCAGGCGCACCGCCACCAGCGCGATCATCAGCGCCAGCGTATCGGTGGCCATGTGCGCAGCATCGGACAGCAGCGCCAGGCTGTTGGTCCAGAACGCGCCCGCCACTTCCACCAGCAGGAACGTGGTGGTCAGCCCCAGGGCCCACCACAACGGTTTCTCGTGGCGGATTTCCGATGGCAGGTGATCGTGGTCGTGGCCCATGGCAAAGCTCCTGTGCAATGCGGTCAGGCTACGCGCGGTGGCCGCGGGAGACTATTACGCTGTTTATAACATTGCAGCGGCGCGCCCCCGGTCGCACCCTGGCGTTTTGCCTGTCGCGTCCAGCCCCTTATGATGGGCCGCGCCCCGCAACCACGGGGCAGGCCGCCCGGCGCCGCGGCCCCGAATGGACTTCCCAGCACAAGGAACCGGCAACATGTGGAACAACAGCACTCTCCCCCTCATCCTCGTCGCAGCCTGCGCCCTGGGTGCCAGTGCCAGCGTCGCGGCCGCCACCTGCGAACAGAACTTCAAATCGGTGGGCGACCCGCGCAATGGCCAGACCTTCCTCACCGAAGTCACCATTCCCGGCCTGAAGCCGCGCAGCGGCCTGGGCCAGCTGCGCAAGCTGGCGCTGGATGAAGGCAACAACTTCGTCAGCGGTGATGTCTACACCGAGACCGAAGGCCAGATGTACGTCATGCAGACCGATCTCAACGTTCCGCTGGTGACGGCGGTGTCAATCACCAACAACGGCACGGTGCTGATCGGCACCAAGCTGGCGCGCGGCCAGACCGCCAAGGATGAGGATGCACGCTCGGCGTTCTGCGGCTGGCTGAACAAACTCAAGACAGGCAAGGAAGGCGAAGCCATCGCCGAAGCGGTGCGCATTTCCAGCGGCTTTGACAAGCCGACCCAGGCCACCGCCGTGGGTATGTCCACGGTGCTGGGCAAGGAATCGAAGAAACTGCAGCGCAACATCAACAGGCTGCCGCTGAAGAGCCTGTTCTCCAACGGTCCGCTGCCGGATACCGATTCGCTGTACCAGCCGATGTTCGTGAAGTATTTCGGCCGCCGCTTCGTGATCGATGGGCAGGTCTACACCGCCCAGGAAAGCAGGATGAACAAGACCTTCGAAGTCGGCTACCTGGTAACCAAGATGAAGGGCATTGGTGGCATCGGTGGGCGCCAGTCGTCCGACGACAACAACGCCAACTTCACCGTGCACTGCGCCCTGGCCAACGACCAGCGCGCCCTGGGTGCCACCCTGCGCTCGGAAGACTGGGTGAAGCTTGAAGGCGTGGTGGACAACATCGACACCGGCGGCATCCACCTGCGCGACTGCCGCCAGGTGAAGTAAGCCACTGCCCAGCTAGCGGCGCAGTCGGCACCGCGCCCACCACAACAGCGCCAATGCGGCGATGCCGGCACCCAGCAGGCAGACCGCGCTCCAACCGTGGCGTGCCTGCATCCAGGTGCCGGCCGCTGCGCCGGCACCGCTGCCCACCGCGTAGAAGAGCATGTACAGCGCCACCAGGCGCCCATGCTGTTGCACCGGTGCGCGCTGGGTACTGTTCCTGATCTTCATCGCCGGCACCGCGTCGTACTGGAAGGAAGAACTGACCCGCTGGATGCAGCCGGAAGTCGGCCTTCCCGCCGAGGCCACGACCGCCGTCACCCAAGCCCAGCAGTTCCTGGCCCGCACCGCACCGGACGCGCAGCGCTGGAGCATTGAACTGCCCGATTCGCGCAGCACTGCCACTGCAGTCAGCTGGCAGCCGAAGGGCGAAAAGGAACGCCGGCGCGGCCAGCGCAATCCCAACCAGGCCACCCTGGATGCGGACGGCACTCCGGTGCAGGTGCGCGAAACCCGCGGCGGCAACTTCTTCTATCGCCTGCATTTCGACCTGCACTACGTGCCGGTGCTGTGGGCGCGCTGGTTCATCAGTGCCTGTTCCATGCTGATGCTGGTGGCGATCATCAGCGGGGTCATCACCCACAAGAAGATTTTCACCGACTTCTTCACCTTCCGCCGCGGCAAGGGCCAACGCACCTGGCTGGACGGCCACAACGCGCTGGCGGTGCTGTCGCTGCCGTTCCATCTGATGATCACCTACACCGGTCTGATCACCCTGATGACCCTGTACATGCCGTGGGCGGTGGATGCGAACTACCCCGGTGGCCGCGATGCGTTCTTCGCCGAACTGTTTCCGCGTGCCGAAAAGGTCGAGCCCAGTGGCGTGGCCGCGGCGCCGCCCGCGCTGGCCCATGTGCTGCGCCGTGCGGAACTGCAGTGGGGCGGTGGCCATGCGGCGTCGCTGCAGATCGACCAGCCGGGTGATGCCTCGATGCGTATTGCCGTGCGCCGCCAGCAGGCCGACCAGATTGCCGGGGCCAACGACACGCTCGCCTTCGACGCACGCGGGGAACTGCTGGATGCCGCCCCGCCGCGCTCGGCCGCGGTGGTCACCCGCGATGGCATGATCGGGCTGCACGCCGCACGGTTCGCGCCCACCACCCTGCGCTGGCTGTTCTTCCTTTCCGGCGTGGCCGGCACGCTGATGGTCGCCACCGGGCTGGTGCTGTGGACGGTGAAGCGGCGCACGCAGTTGCCCGATCCTGCGCGTCCGCATCTGGGGTTCCGCATCGTGGAACGCCTGAACATCGGCTTCGTCAGTGGCCTGCCGGTGGCCATGCTGGCCTTCCTGTGGGGCAACCGCCTGCTGCCGGTGGCACTGGCCAGCCGCAGCGATGCCGAAGTGAAAGTGTTCTTCTACGCGTGGGCGGCCTGCCTGCTGCACGCGCTGCTGCGCCCGGCTCGCCGCGGCTGGGTGGAGCAACTGGCAGTGGCCGGCGTGTTGGCGCTGGGCCTGCCGCTGTACAACCTGGTGGCCTGGCAGGGCGGCGCGGTCAGCGCACTGGCCAGCGGTGATGGCGCCAAGGCAGGCATCGATATCGGCCTGCTGCTGATCGGCGCCAGCCTGCTGTGGGCCGCGCGCAAGGTCCATCGTTTCGTGCCAGCGCAACGCAAGCCGCGTGCCGCACGCGTGGCCCCGGCTGCGGAGGCCAGCGCATGAGCGTGCTTGCCCTGCTGCTGGCCGCCTTCGGCTTCGTCTGTCTGGCGCTGGCGATGGAGCGCCACCATCGCGACGTCACCGGTCACGCACCCGCTGCGCCGCGCCGCCGCCTGCTGCGCCTGCTGGGCGCGGCCGCGCTGGCGGCCAGCCTGGTACCCAGCATCGCCGCCTGGGGCATTGCCCAAGGGATCGTGGGCTGGTGTGGCGTGCTCGCCGCAGGCGCTGGGGCCATGGTGCTCTGGCTCAGTTTCCGCAGCCCGGCCAAGCCGGCGCCACGCCCGTCTTCCCGTTCCTGAACTAGAAAGGTCATTCCATGAAGCACACGCACTCTGGCGCCCTGCGCCGGAACGCCCTCGCCTTGTCGCTCGCCTGCGCCGCCGCGCCGGTATTTGCCCAGGACACCGCGCCGACCACCACCGAACTGGACCGGGTGATGGTGACCCAGCGCACCGAGGGCTACCAGGTCTATGGCACCAACACCGCCACCAAGCTGCCGCTGACCCTGCGCGAAACCCCGCAGTCGCTGACCGTGTTCACCCGCCAGCGCATCGAGGATTTCAACCTCATCACCATTTCCGAAGTGCTGCAGCAGACGCCCGGCGTGACCATCCAGTCGTATGACAGCAACCGCACGCTGTTCAATGCACGTGGCTTTGCCATCAACAATTTCATGTTCGATGGCATTCCCACCAACTACACCACCGGCGCCGGCGGCAACTCGATCCTCAGCGATACCTCCATCTACGAGCGCATTGAAGTGGTGCGCGGTGCCAGCGGCCTGGTCACCGGTTCGGGCAATCCGTCGGCCACGGTCAACATGGTGCGCAAGCGCCCGACTGAAACCTTCCAGGCCAGCACCAGCCTCAGCGCCGGTTCGTGGGACTACAAGCGTGCCGAAGTGGATGTCTCCGGCCCGCTCAGCAAGGGCGGCCGCGTGCGTGGACGCTTCGTCGGCGCCTACACCGACAAGGAAAGCTGGGTGCGCTTCCAGCATGACAAGTCGCCCAGCCTGTATGGCGTCATCGAAGCCGACCTGACCGACAGCACCCGCCTGCGCGCCGGCATCGATTACCTGAAGACCGGCTCCGATGGGGGTGCGTGGAGCGCCTCGCCGCTGTACTTCCGCGATGGCACGCGTGCGCACATGCCGCGTTCCTACAGTGCCGCAGCGCGCTGGAACGAGTGGAACCGCGAAAGCACCAACTACTTCGCCACCCTGGAACAGCAGTTCGGCGCCGGCTGGAGTGGCCGCCTGGCGTACAACCACCGCGCCACCGATACCGATTCGCTGCTGCTGGCCGGTTCCAACACCGGCAACTGGGCCGATGCAGTGACCGGCCTGGGCCTGCGCATCGCCGACACGTATTCGGTGTCGGAGACACGCGAGGATGCCTTCGACCTGTACGCCTCCGGCCCGTTCCAGCTGTTCGGCCGTTCGCATGAACTGGTCGTGGGCATCAACCACTACGACCGCGACCTGGAGACCATCCGCGCCGGCATCACCTCGCGTCCGTACAACGTCGCCGCCTTCCCCAGCATCTACCAGTGGGACGGCAACATCGGCAAGCCGACCACCTACAACTACGGCATTCCGTCCAGCACGGTGAACACCACCGAGACCGGCTACTACGCCGCCGTGCGCCTGAACCCGATCGACCCGCTGAAGATCATCGCTGGTGCGCGCTATTCCGATTACCGCACCACCACCGACAACTACGACGTCAACGGTATGTTCACCAGCCGCAGCGCGCGCACCACCGCCCACGAGCTGACCCCGTACGTGGGCGTGCTGTACGACCTGAGCAGCAGCATCACCGCCTTTGCCAGCTATTCGGACGTGTTCCAGGCCACCGCCCGGCGCGACATCAACAACCAGCTGCTGGACCCGACCACCGGTGGCAACTACGAGTACGGCCTGAAGGCTGACTTCTTCGACGGCCGCCTGTACGCCGCATTGAACGGCTTCTACATGAAGCAGGACAACGTGGCCGAGCTGGACCCGAACGGCGGCGAGATCAAGCTGCCCGATGGCAGTTCGCCGTACATCGCCAGCCGCGGCATCACCACCCAGGGCGGTGAGTTCGAAGTCTCCGGTTCGATCAACGACCACTGGAGCATGACCGGCGGCTACACCTACAGCTACAGCAGCAACCCTGATGGCAGCCGCTTCGCCAGCACCAGCCCGATGCACCTGGCCCGCTTCAACACCACCTGGACCCATGGCCAGTGGACGCTGGGCGGCGGTGTCAGCGTGCAGAGCGAGATCTACCAGATGCAGCCCATCCCCACCGGGCGCTTCAATGCCAACGGCACCCCGGTTACCGCCACCGGCAAGATGAGCCAGGGCGGCTACGTGCTGTTCGACCTGATGGGCCGCTACCGCATCAACGACAACCTGAGCGTGGGCGTGACCGTCACCAACCTGTTCGACAAGGTCTACTACCGCAACGTCGGCTTCTTCAACTCCGGCTACTGGGGTGAACCGCGCCGCGTGCTGTTCAACCTGCGCGCGAAGTTCTGAGCAACGGCGTAGCATCAGGGGCGGGCCTTCGGGTCCGCCTTTTTTTTGCCCGCCAAGGAAACACCCCATGCTGTACCGTGCCCTGTCCCGCCCTGCCCGCCTGCTGCTGCCGCTGGCCCTGCTGCTGGGCGCACCGCTGCTGCAGGCCCGCGAGCTGGCCACACCGGCCGAGCACGTGGATGCCGATGGCCCCTATGTGTTCCGCGTGGGCGAGCAGCTGCGCGCGCAGTGGATCTGTGGTGACCAGGTGCAGATGCGCACCCTGCCCGCCACTGCCAGCGGCACCGATTTCAGCCCGCAGTGCGGCTACACCCACAGCGTGCACGTGGCGCCGCCGGCGGCACCCTCGGTTTCGGTACTGCCGGCCGCACCGCGCATCGTTGCCCTGTCCGATATCCATGGCCAGTACGGCCTGCTGGTGCGCCTGCTGCGTGCCAACAAGGTGATCGATGCGCAGGACCGCTGGGCGCTGGGCACCGACACCCTGGTCATTGCCGGCGATGTGTTCGACCGCGGCCCGCAGGTCACCGAGGCATTCTGGCTGCTGTACGGCCTGCAGCAGCAGGCCGCCGCCGCCGGTGGCGCCGTGCACTTCGTGCTGGGCAACCATGAAACCATGGTGCTATCCGACGACCTGCGCTACGTCAACGCCAAGTACCTGCGCAGCGCGCAGCTGCTCGGCCGCAGCTACCCGCAGCTGTACGGCGCCGATTCGGTGATCGGGCAGTGGCTGCGCACGCGGCCGGTACTGCTGAAGATCGGCGATACCCTGTTCCTGCACGGCGGCATTTCGCCGGACGCGGTGGAACTGGCGCTGGACCCAGCCGCCACCAACCATGCGTACCAGGCCTCACTGGGCACGCCCAAGGCCGACGTAAAGGCCAACCCGGCCACCGCCCCGCTGTACGACGGCAAGACCAGCCCGATCTGGTACCGCGGCTATTTCGACGGGCGCCTGGATGCAAGCGGCGTGCAGGCCGTGCTGGACCGCCTGCAGCTCAAGCGCATCGTGGTCGGCCACACCTCCATGCCGCACGTGAGCACCTTCCACGGCGGCCGGGTGATCGCCATCGACAGCAGCATCAAGAACGGCGAGAACGGCGAACTGCTGTTCATTGAAAACGGCACGCTGAGCCGTGGCCTGCTGGATGGCCGCCGCGTACCGCTGGCCGAAGGCGTGCCCGGCGCGGATGGCTGACCGTTGGTAGAGTCGAGCTTGCTCGACTGCTTTGGCTCTGGCATTTCGCGCGGCTGTGCAGTCGAGCAAGCTCGACTCTACCGCGTCGCGCGCCTTAGAGCGGGCGCTGCTGCATCGGCGCCGCGGTGCCTTCACTGCGCGCGCGGGTAGCCAGCGGCTCACGTACGCGCTGCGCCAGGTAGCCCAGGCTGGCGGCCAGGATGAAGGTGTAGCCCAGCAACTCGGTGGTTTCTTCGATGGTGTTCTTGAACACGCGGATGTACTGGTCACCCAGCAGGCCCGTCCACAACGAGGTCATGCCGATCAGGCGCGAGTAGAACAGCAGCAGCACAAGGCCGATGGTCATCACCGTGCCGGCGCGCGAGGTGAGGAAGCGCACCAGACCGGCCACGGCACCGCGCCAGTCACGGCTGGCCCAGGCCAGCGAGCCGACGATCAGCAGGGTCACCGGGTACTTCCAGAACCCGTGCGCGATCAGGTCCAGCGCCTCGTCCATCTCGCGCAGGAACATGCAGGCAAACAGGGCCGCAGCCAGGACTGCAAAACCCCTGTCTTCAGCGCGGCGCCATGCCAACCGCGCGAACGCCAGCACGCTGGCTGCCAGGAAGCCTTCCTGGGTCAGTTCCACCAGCGACCACTCACCGACCGCATCGCCCAGCCAATGAATGTCCAGCCAGGCCAGCAAGGGCGGCAGGGTCACCATGAAACCGAAAAGGAAAGTGCGTCCCAGGTGGGACAGCAGGAGGCGGAGATCATTCTTCATTACGTACTACCTGCGCCGGAAGCGGCGAAACTACAGAAAACAAGGGCGACAGGGGGCAGGTCCACGAACGGGCCCGCGCGGCGTGTCGCGGCGGTTCGTTATTTTCTCGTTAAAGACCGTGCCTGACGACCGCACCAATGGAATGGAGAGGTCCGCCCGCGCGAGCAGCGAGTAGAGAGCAGCACGCAGCACCGACAACCGCTTCACGGCGTACCGACTAGTTTTTGCCGGACACTTTACGGATGACGGACCCACGTGCATCGGCATCGCCCCACCCCGTGGCTGCAGCGCGCAGGCGCGCCCCTGCTGATCTGTGCGCTGTGGCTGCCCATGATCGGCAGCGCGCAACCGCTGCCCGACAGCGCCTCACCACCGGCACTGGACTGGGAACAGGCCCGGCAACGGCTTGAACAGGTGTCCGACGCGCTGGCCGCCGCCGACGCTGGCGTGCGCAACAAGCAGGAACTGCAGGAGGCCACCCGTCTGCTGCGCCTGCCCGAGATCACCGGCGAAGTGCGCCGCCTGCAGTTCCAGAAGACGCTCACCCTGCCGCTGGGTTCGCTGGCGCCGGTGGCCGAGGCCTACGGCATCGACTCGCCGTTGACCTTCACCGAACGCGACTGGCGCACCCGCCCGGTGGTGACCGCAGTGCTGCCGCTGTACACCGGCGGTGTGATTCCGGCAGCACAGCGCGCGGCCAGCGCGGCCAGCGAACAGGCCACTGCCGAGCGCGAAGCGCAGCGCCAATCGATCACCGTGCAGCTGGCGCAGGCCTACTTCGGCCAGCGCTTGGCCGAACAGGCGGTGGACGTCCGCCGCGATGTACGCGATGGCCTGGAACGCCATCTGTCCGATGCACAGAAACTGGAACGCGAAGGCTTCGCCACGCGGGCCCAGCGCCTGCAGGCCACCGTGGCCCGCGACAAGGCCGAGCGCGAGTACCAGAAGAGCGTGAACGATCTGGCCACCCTGCAGGCCGCCCTGGCCACGCTGCTGCGCAGTGGCGGCCAGGTCCGCCCCACCTCGCCGCTGTTCGTGCAGCGCGCGCCGCTGGAACCGGTGGCCAGCTTCGAACGTACCGCGCAGGCGCGGCAACCGCAGATCGCGCGCCTGCGGGCGCTGGTGGCGCAGGCCGAACAGGGCGTGCGAGTGCAGCAGGCCAAGCTGAAACCGCAGATCTTTGCCTTCGGCCAGTACGATTTCCGCCGCCGCGATGAAATGCTGACCGACCCGGACTGGGCGTTCGGCATCGGCTTGAAGTACACCTTCCTGTCGCCCAACTCGCGCCCGGCGCAGATCGGTGCGGCGCGTGCGCAGCAGGAACAGGCCGAAGCCGGCCTGCGTGAGGCCGAGAACCAGGTCGCCCTGGGCGTGCGCAAGGCCTGGAACGAACTGGAAACCGCCCGCCAGCAGTTCGTGCTGCTGGACAGCAGCATCGCCCAGGCACAGGAAAACCTGCGCCTGCAGGAACTGGCGTTCCGCGAGGGCCAGGCCACATCGCTGGACGTGATCGATGCGCGACTGGGGCTGGGCGGCGCCCGCGTGGAGCGTTCGCAGGCGGCGTATCAATACGACGTGGCCTTGGCGCAACTGCTGGAGATCAGTGGCCAGATGGACCGTTTCGAAGACTACCGGCGGCGTGCGGACGAGGTGATCGACCATGAGTGATGTATTGCACGATGACGCGGCAACACCGCCGGGCAAGCGCCGTACCGGCCTGATCCTGGTCGTGGTGTTGCTGCTGGTGGTGGTGCTGGGCCTGTGGCTGGCCTGGCGCAGCCCGGCCGACCAGATCCAGGGCATGGCCGACGCCGACACGCTGAACGTGGCCGCCAAGATCACCGCCCGCGTGGCCGAACTGAAGGTGCGCGAAGGCGATCGCGTGCAGGCTGGGCAGATTGTGTTCCTGCTGGACAGCCCGGAAGTGGCAGCCAAGGAACAGCAGGCCCACGGTGCGCTGGCCGCCGCCCAGGCAGTGGCCGACAAGGCCGACGAAGGCGCGCGCCGCGAAGACATCCGTGCCGCCGAAGCCAACTGGAAGCGCGCCGAAGCCGGTGCAACCCTGGCCGAAGCCACCGCCGGCCGCGTGCAGAACCTGTTCAACGAAGGCGTGATGACCCGGCAGAAGCGTGACGAGGCCCACGCCCAGGCCACCAGCTCGCGCGAACTAGCCCGTGCCGCGCGCGCGCAGTACGACATGGCTCTGGCCGGTGCACGCGAGCAGGACAAGCGTGCCGCACAGGGCCAGGTACAGCAGGCACAGGGCGCGGTGGCCGAGGTCAATGCCGCCCGCGCCGAAGTGGAAGGCCGCGCGCCGGTGGCCGGCGAGATCAACAAACGCATGGCCGACCCGGGCGAACTGGTCCCCGCCGGCTTCCCAGTGTTCACCCTGGTCGACATCGATCGCATGTGGGTGTCGATGAACCTGCGCGAATCGCAGATGCAGGGCCTGAAGGTCGGCAGCCGCCTGCAGGGCCGGATTCCCGCATTGGAAAAGGATGCAACGTTCGAGGTGTACTTCATCAACCCGGCCGGCGATTACGCCACCTGGCGTAGTACGCGCCAATCGTCGGGCTACGACGTGCGCAGCTTTGAAGTGCGGGTTCGCCCGGTGCAGCGTGTCGAAGGTTTCCGGCCCGGCATGAGCGTCCTGTTCGCATGGCCGCAGGGCTGACCCCGCACAGCACCGGCATGACTGCCGCGTGGCGGCGCGAACTGCGTGCCCTGCGCAGTAACCGGGCCGATTTGGCGCTGGTCACGCTGTTGCCGCTGCTGATGCTGGCAGTGATGGCCTGGATGTTTTCCGCATCGGTGATGCGCGATGTGCCCATTGCCGTGGTCGACCTGGACCACAGCAGCGACAGCCGCCTGCTGCTGCGCATGCTCGATGCCAGCCCGGGCGTGCGCGTGGCCACGCAACCGGCCAGCCTGGACGAAGCACAGGCGCAGTTGCGCAGCCTGCAGGTGTTCGCGGTGGTGCTGGTGCCGCGCGATGTCACCCGCCAGGCCCTGCGCGGCCGCCAGGGCACCGTGTTCGCCTATTACAACGCGACCTACATGACCACCGGGCAGTCGGCCGCGCGCGATATCGGCGATGCGGTATCGGCCTGGGGCGCGCGCCTGCTGCGCGAACGCATCGGCCTGCAGGTCGGCCCCGGCAAGCTGCGCGCCGCGCCCATCGCCGTGCAGTCGGACATCCTCTACAACCCGGCGCGCAGCTACGAGCTGTTCCTGCTGCCGCTGATCTTCCCGGCGGTGCTGTCGCTGGTGCTGGCCCTGGCCGTGGCCGGCAGCCTGGGCCGCGAGATCCGCGATGGCACGCTGCGCGGTTGGCTGGGGCGCACGCCATGGTCGGCCTTGCTCGGCAAGATCGCGCCTTACGTGCTGCTGTTTTCCGTGTACGGCGCAGCAGGCGTCGGCTACCTGGCCTGGCTGCGCGGCGATGGCATCGCCGGCAGCGTGCTGTTGCTGCTGCTGGCGCAGCCACTGTTCTACCTGGCCACCGCCAGCTACGCGTTGTTCTTCGTGGGCGTCACCCGTGACATGGGCACCGCACTGTCGGCGGTCGGCCTGAGCATCGGCACCGCACTGGCCTTTTCCAGCGCCACGTTCCCGGTGATCGATGCACCGCTGTTCACCCGCATCTGGCACCTGCTGCTGCCACTGAGCGCCTACATCAAGCTGCAGACCCAGCAGCAGTTCGTCGGCGCGTCGCTGGTGGTGTCTCTGTGGCCACTGGCCACCCTGCTGCTGATGATCGTGGTGGCCGGCGGCATCGGTGGCGCACGGCTGATCGCCTTCGCCCGCAGCGCACCGGCCGCGCAGGCGGCCAGGGCAAGCGCATGAACGACGTGTGGCGCAGCCTGCGGCAGACCCTGATGGCCGTGCTGCTGGACCGCTACGCCATCGTGGTGATGGTCGGCGCGGTCATTCTGTACTCGTTCTTCTACCCGGCCGCGTATCGCCACCAGGTGGCCGGCGACCTGCCCGTGCTGGTGGTGGACGAAGACCACAGCGCCACCAGCCGCGAACTGCTGCGCACGCTGGATGCGCTGCGCGTAGCGCGGGTGGTCGGGCAACCGGCCGATATCGAAAGCGCACGCCAGCAGCTGGAAGCCGGCCACGCCGAAGGCATCGTGCTGATTCCGGCGAACCTGGAGCGCGACATCCTGCGCGGCCACCCCGCCAAGCTGGTACTGCTCGGTAATGGCGCCTATCTGGGCCGCGCTAGCTGGGTGCTGGGCAGCGTGGCCGATGCGCTGGGCGCGTTCGGTCGCGATGCCGCCGTCACCCAGGCCGCCTTCATGGGCGCGCCGCAGGCACCGCCGGTCACCCTGGTGCAGCGGCCGCTGTACAACACCCAGGAAGGCTACGGCAGCGCCATCGTGCCGGGCGTGGCCGAACTGATCGTGCACCAGACCTTGCTGATGGGCATCGGCGTACTGCTGGGCGGTCGCCGCCTGGCGCTGGGGCGGCGCCTGCGCTTCAACCGCCCCACCCTGCTGGGCATGGCGCTGGGCTTCGGCCTTATCGGCCTGTTCGGGTTGTTCTACTACGCTGGCTTCACCGCCTGGGTGCAGGACTACCCGCGCGGCGGCAACCCACTGGGGCAACTGCTGGGCGGCACCTTGTTCATCGCCGCCACTGTGGCCTTCGGCCTGTTCGTGGGCAGCTTCTTCCGCACCCGCGAACGCGCGTTCCAGTACGTCATCGCCACCTCCATCCCGCTGTTCTTCCTGGCCAACCTGTCATGGCCGGCGGTGATGACCCCAACGCCGCTGGTCTGGTTGTCGCAACTGCTGCCCACCACCGCTGGCATCAACCTGATGGTGCGCCTGACCCAGATGGACGCCAGCCTGGCCGATGTCCGCCACGAACTGATCACCTTGGGCGTTCTGCTGCTGCTGTACGGCACGCTGGCCTACTGGCGCCTGCATGGCGCAGCGCCCCACGGCGGCGATGGGTCCTCACACTGAACGGGCGGCACCGAAAGCCCCCGCCTCGCCGAAACATGCCCGGCGCTACCCCCACCATGAAGAACGCCGGCAAAGGGCCGGCGTTCGGGTACTGCAGGTGGAAGGGACTACAAAAGGGTTATCGGTACACGCGCTCGCAGCGACGTTCGACCACACGGTCGCCGGTCTTGTTCTGGTGGTTGCCCTGGACCTGGCGGCCAGCTGCACCGCCGGCCACGGCACCGGCGACGGTAGCCAGCTTCTTGCCGTTGCCGCCGCCCACCTGGTTGCCCAGCAGGCCACCCACCACTGCACCGGTCGCGGTACCGGTGATGCGGTTCGGGTCGCGCGAGTTGCGCTGCACTTCTACGTTCTTGCACACCACGCGGCTGCCGTCGTTGAACTTGCGGCCTTCATCGCGCGGGCCATAGGTCTGTGCACCGGCAACCGACGACGCTGCCAGAAGGCTGCCCAGCAGCAGTATACGGATCGAAGTATTCATGGCGGTGTCCTGTGTTGCGATATGGCCCAAGTGTGTCGTGGGCGGTGGCAACCACAGGTGAAATCCAGGTCGACGGAAGCTGAACGACCATGTGCGGTTCAGACAAGCCGTTGCTGCGGTCAATGCGCACAGCCGCGCACTTTTACGGCGATGCGCGGGCTCCCCGCCCTCTCCTGCAGCGTGGTCAGCGCCCGCGGTGGCTGAAGTAGTGCGTGGCCGGCGCCCGGTACAGCAGATGGGCGATGTACAGTGACACGCAGAACGTAACCAGCAGCGTCAGGAAGCCGATCGGCCCCTTGGCCTTCAGCGTGAACAGCGTGAGCACCGTCGTTTCCATGAAAACGGCGATGAACAGCGGCCGCACCCATTCCCAGCGCATAAAAATGCCTACGCCGATGATGATGGCCGCCACGTTGTTGAACAGGCCACTGGCCAGGACCAGCGGATAAGGCAGGCCGAAGTGGATGTCTGCCAGAAGCGTGCGCTGGTACGCGGGCAGGTGCGGACCGAAGTTCTTCAGGAACAGGTACAGCGCCAGCACACCGCCCAGCAGCTGATACAGCGCAACCACGTACAGCGACGGCGGAGCTTCGGCCGGCTGGTTCACTGCGCGCCCAACAGGCGTGTTTTCCTGCGTCATGGTGCATCTCCTTGTGAAGTCATGGGCATCCGTTCCGTCCGACCGCGTTGCACGGGGCAGTCGGCCAAGGGGCAGCGTACACCAGTGCAAGGCACGCCGGCACGCCACTGGAACGCATCCATTGTCGTTTAGAGTTCTGCAGAGGGTCAGCGACCTTCAGGCACTTCGCTGTTTGGCGCATTCACGCCACTGAGATGCTACTCCCGCCCGCGAGCCTCGGCGCCCGCCGCGCATTGGCGCAGCAGACCGCACGTGTACTCATTGCTGTAGCGTTGCCAAGGTGCATGCGGATCACCATGCACGATCTTTTCCTGTTCTTGCGGCCGAGCGGCGCCTGCACTCTGAACTGGCCTGGGCGGAAACGGCACGTAAGCGCGCATGCCAAGCGCCGTCCGGTTTTCGGCAGCACGCGGGGTTCTGCCGCCAGCGCTATAGTTTTCCCATGACGCTCCATCTGCAGATCAACGGCTCGGCCATTAGCGACATTTCCAGCTTCCATGCCGAGATCAACCGCGTGTTCATGAGCGGGGAGGACTGGCAACTGGGGCCCAGCCTGGATGCGCTGGACGACCTGCTGTATGGCGGTTATGGCGCCCTGGCCGGGCACGCGACGGCCACCGTGCTCTGGCGTGACATCGAGCGCAGCCGTGTGGCGCTGGGCGTGGAAGCCACCCTGGCATGGCTGGATGCGAAGCTGCAGCACCCTGGCGCCTTCAACGCCGATGCGATCGGCCGCCAGCGCGCAGCGCTGGAACGCGGCGACGGCCAGACCTATTTCGAGATCATCATGGAGATCTTCGCCGGACATCCGCGGATCAGGCTGGTACCGGGCTGAACCCTGTGCGGCGCCTGCATGCCGTGCCCGCCGACCCGCCTTCAGCCGTTACCATGGACGGCCCTGTACCCGCTGCAGCCTGCCGCCAACCGGCGCGGGCGCATGCCCCGGATCCACGAGTCCCATGTCCAAAGAAAAGTCCGCCGAACACACCCCGCTGATGAAGCATCATTAGCGTCTGTTCATTTTCGAGCGCGAAAGCCTTGCTGGGCAAGGCCCGGACAGCCAGGCCAAAACTCTGACCTGACCGCCGCAACACTATCGCAACAACTCTTCCCTCTTACTTACGCGCTGTGCGGCCACCCGTCATCCCCAGGCCCAGTCACCGGCATCCGCCTTGACCGCCCAATGCCACGCGCCTTCTGCCCCTGTCACGCGATCGGCAATCGGTTTGACTTCTTGCCCTTGCATGCTATGGCTTGCAACGAGGCAGGGTTTCTTAGTCCTTTTCCCTGCCCCACTAAGCCCCCGATCTGCAGGCCTCCTCCCCCGGTTGTTCGGGGGCTTTCTTTAGCCCGCTTGCGCTTTCCCGAAAATCCACTACCCCTGAAAGCATCCATTGTTCTCATCGTTCTTTCTGGGAGGAAAGCATGCAGCCCCGCGTTACCATCGCCGCCGTTCTGGCCTGCCTGGCCTTGGCCGGGTGTTCGACCGTCCAACCCAAACCAAAGCCCAGCAGCCCCTGGATTTACCAAACCCCGAAGACGCACGGCGCCATTTACCGGTTCTTTCATCCGAAAAACGAAAAGGTGTGGAAGGGGGTTTCCCCAGCGCTGCGGGAAAAGGTCGAAGCCATCCAGGCCCAGCTGGCCGTGGAAGGTTTCGATGTGCGTCCAGTGGAAGGCTACCGCTCCCCCGAGCGCCAGGCGGCCCTGCTTGCCTCCGGGTCTGGCGTGACCAGCGTTGGGGCGTTCTCCAGCTGCCACAACTTCGGGCTGGCCGTGGATGCCGCCGTATTCGTCAATGGCGAGCCGAGCTGGAACCTGGACGATCCTCATGTGATGGCCGGTTACCACCGCTTTGGAGAGCTGGCGGAGATCGTGGGGCTGAACTGGGGCGGCCGGTGGACCAGCCCGAAGGACTACCCCCACGTCGAGCTGAAAGCCGCGTGCAGCCAGGCCAAGTGGGCCTACCGGCACGGGAAACACAACCCGGGGGTGTTTTCTCCAGTGACCGGGGAGCCCTCGTCTCAAGTGCTCGCCCGTGCGCTGGCGCCGGCTTGGTGCCCTGCGGGGATGGAAACCGCGTGTCTGGCGTGGGGCAATGAAAACCGGATGGCCTGGAACTGGACGCTCCCGGCTCGGGTTTGTTCCGGCACCTTTCCTAACACTTTGAAAAAGATCACCTGATCGACTTGCGGAAATGCAATCGCCTGCTATGGATGAAGTATCAATCTATACTCGGGAGGTTTTTCGTGTCTTCGCTTCGCGCATCCATCTTAACGGCACTGATCGGCATCGCTGCCGTTTCCATACTCCCCAGCACCCCAGCGGTTGCTCAAACGACTCAGAATACCTACATCGCCGGTGACGGAAACGAGTCCATCACCAACAAGCATTTATTGAATGGCGTTCTGGTGGGAACGAACAACACCACGCATTCGGCCGCAGAGCTCCTTTCGGCTTTCACTGTGATGGGCAGCAACAATGCGATTGATACGGCAGGTATCGTTTTCGGAAACAACAACTCTCAGTCCTCCCCCACCCCAGGCCTTGCCTCAGGATCACTGCAAGTCGGACGCGGCAATACGGTTGAGGGCGAGAGCAACACCCAGCTTGGCCAGAACAACACGACGACGGGCTCCACAAACACAACCATCGGCACGGGCAACGAAATCGAGGGCAACCAGAACCTGCTCACGGGGATCCTGGTCACCACGAAAGGGAGCGGAAACGCCGTTACGGGGTGGGGAGGACAGGTTGTTGGTGACAACAACGCACACATGGGCACCGGTGGTGTTATCAATGGCAATAGCAACGTGACCTTCGGCAACAGCGTCGAAGTTACGGGAAACAACCAGGTCGTTGGCGGCACCTCGGCACGTGGCTTTGCGGACGGGTGCGTTGCACTCGGCGCTGGTTCCCAGTGCTTCGAATCAGACGAGTTCAGCGTTGGAATGACGAACAACGAGCGCCGTGTGACCAATGTTGGCGACGGGCGCAACTACACCGATGCAGCGAACGTGAGGCAGGTCGCCGCCGCCGTGAGGACGCTGGGCGCGGGCGCTGACATCGTCAGCGGTCAACTCGTGGAACCCGTCTACCAGTTCCTCAGCGGCACAACCTACACCAACGTCGCTGAGGCCATGTATGACCTTGATGGCAGGATTGCCAGTCTCTCGCAGAATCCCGGTGGCACCGCTGGTCCGCAGGGGCCTCAAGGCCCTCAAGGCCCCGCAGGAAAGGATGGCGTGGGCGGCTCTGATGTAAAGGCAGGCGCCAACGTGGTAGTCACTACCGACGAAGACGGCACCCAAACCGTGGCGGTCAGCGACAACGTGCAGTTGTCCGACCAAGGCTCTGTCCAGGTCGGCAAGACCACGGTCAACGCCCAGGGCGTAACCGTCCAAGGCGGCCCTTCGGTGACCACTTCGGGCGTCAACGCGGGCAACCAGCGCGTGACCGGCGTGGCTCCGGGGCGCATCGAACGCGGGTCCATGGATGCCGTGAACGGTGGGCAGGTCTACGAAATGCAGCAGGTGTGGGATGACCGCTGGGTCGATACAGACCGCCGCCTGCGGCATCAGGATCGCCGCATTGATGCGCTCGGGGCCCAGCTTGGGGCGATGAGCCAGATGGCCACCGCTGCGGCGCAGAACGGGGGCACGGCCGTTGGCCAGGTAAACCTGAATGTGGGCGCTGGATTCTCGGGCGGCAGTGCTGCAATGGCCGTGGGCTGGGGTGCTCGAATCTCTGAAAAGGTCAGCGTCTCGGCCGGCCTGTCATTCGGCTCTGGCAACAAGCCTGTTGCCGGGTTCGGACTGAGCATCAACTTGGGGCGTTAAACGATTGCGTGATGGGAAAAGGAGGTGATCGTATCTCGGCAAGGGCCCTTCGGGGCCCTTGTTCGTTGGGCCTCTTGACGAAACCCGCCTTTCTTTTATGGGTATGTAGGTATACCCATTTACGGAGGGCCCTTGAACTGGAAACGCAATCAGAAATACCTGCCTCGCCCACGCCATCTCTACGGGTTGTTCTTTGACAACGGGTGCTGCTACGTGGGGCAGACCGTCGATTTAAAGCAACGCGAGCAGCAGCACCGCAGTGCTCGTGGGGGCTGGCAGGGGCGCCGATTCTCGTTCGTGCCGCTGTCGAGCATGACGGGCACCCAGGCCGATGCGGAGGCTCACGAATACGCGTGGCGCTACAAGGCCTTTCAGCATGGCTGGCGAATCTATAGCAAGCCGCCGGGCCTCATCATCCGCAATCCGCGTCGCCGCACCACGGGGCACATGAAGTCATTGGCTGCGGGCTATACGTGGCCTGGTGCTGCGCCAACGCCGGCTGGGGGTGGGAGCATGGGGAGCAGCGGGATTGGGTGGACGGTGTTCAAGTGGTGTTTCGTCTACCCCGGTGTCCTGCTGCTGGTGCTGCTGGCCTTTGGGATTGGTCGGTGAAGCGAGGGCTCAAATAGGAATCGCTCGTATCGCCTACAAACTGCCTAAAGAAATCTGTTGCGCGCCTACGGAACGTGTCCTAAATATGTTGCCCTCACAAACAACAGGGGCTTCAATGACACTGCAACACGGATGGCAGGCTTGCCGAAACTGCCACGCTTCCAACAGCGATTTGCGCGTTGAGGGGCCATGGCATCTACGCGCCAATCCAGGCTACTGGGGCACCAGCGAGCCCACGGTTCTTGTGCTGGGATTCTCCAAGGGCGCCACTCAGATTTCCGCCTCTCAGTCAGGCAACTTCGACGGGGTCGCCTTCGCCGGCATGCGCCCTCGCCTACGCCAGGTTCTGGATGCGCTGGGCATCGACCTGGGAACGGAGACAGTCGATCAAGCCCTCTCGGCGTCAAGCCGTTGGCTGGGTGCCGCGTCGCTGATTCGCTGCGGCCTCTCGCTGGACATCGACGGCAAGCTGACCACCAGCGGCACCATCATGCCCAAGGCGGCTTCGGCGACGTTCACCCGGCAGGTCATGCGCTCCTGTGTGGAGCAGCACTTGAGCCCGCTGCCTGCCAGCGTCGAAAAGGTGGTGATGCTGGGAACCACGGATGCCTACATCAAAGGGGTCAAGGCCCTGATGGCAGACCGGTTCTCCGACTACCGGAACATCAACGAGGTGGCATTCACTGCGCAGGGCCGGACCTGGGTCTTCGCTGCGCACCCGAGCCCCGCCAACGGTGAGTTCAAGCACTGGCTGGGGGGGGACATGGGATCCGCGTCAGGGCGAAAGCTGCAGCTGGCTCTTAAGGCCCTTGGCTCAGCCCCTGTGGTGCCATCTGCAATCGCACCGACCGTTGCCGTTACAAAGCCCCCACGCCCCACTGCATCAAGCACTCCAACCCAGGCCCCAGTCGCCAAGGACAGCATTCCGATGACCAGCACCACCAATGACCGCTTTGCCCAGACCTTCCACCTGGTCCGCGGAGATGGGAAGAAGGTCGTTCCTGTCATGATGAAGAACAAAGACACGGGACGCGTGGCTTTCCGCCTGGCAAAGCAAGGGAATACAAAGGATGGAACGGTTGAAGTCACTGACGAGGCAGACCTCCTTCGCAAGTGCGAAAGCGGCCTCTACCAAGTCAGGGCGCAACCTTTGGACAAGTCGTCACCTGCCAACTTTATCCGCCCGCTTCATAACCACCGAATCGTGAAGAACCGAGCTTGATACGGGAGCAGGGGCCCGGCGGAAGCCGACGCCCACCCGCCTTTCCTCTTTCAGACTGCGGCGGCGAGTAGCCGCCGGCTCTTGAAAAGAACGCGGCCAGAGGGCCGCGCCTGAAAAGCGTCTTGAGAGGGAAAAGCCATGGGCTGCGGCTTCCGCCGCAACCCTGCGTTACTCACCGATCCATGCCCTGGCGCACCCGCTCGCGCTGGACGGGCTGTGCGACCGGCAACACGGGCTTGGCCTTCTGTCCTCGTGCCAGCTCGAACACCTCCAGCAGTTGGCGGGCCTTGCGCTCGGATTCGCTCATCTTCGCCACGGCCAGCTTCGCTTGCTTCTGCTCCTGGTGCTCCTTCAGCAGGGCATCCAACTTGACCTCCGCGCCGCTGCGCTGCTGCCCCGGGCGGTTGGATGCCTTCTGCTCTACTTCCCCGACCTGCTTTTTCAGCAAGTCGTCCAACGTCACCTTGGCCCCGCTGCGCTGCGCGGCTTTGGTGTCCTTGACCAAGCCAGCGTCCAGCACGGTCTCCTTCAAGCGCTCCAACCCGAGCCGCTCGTTCAACCGCTCCACGTCATCGGACGTCGCATACATGCGGTAGGAACCCTTCGTGAGACGGGTAAAGGCCACCAGGGCGCTGTGGGCGTCGAGCATGCCCAGGTTCGCCAGGTGGTAGACCTCCCGCTTGCCCTGGCCTTGGCTCTTATGCACTGTCCCTGCGTAGGAATGCTGAAAACTCTTCATCTCAAAACTGTTGAACGTCAGCCGCCGCCCGTCGCCCTTGGTCTCCGAGCGAATGGACACGCTGATGTCGTAGCCGCCCGCCCTTGAGGGCTTGATGTTGTCCACCACGGCCTGGGTGCCATTGATGACCCCCAGGTCCTTGTTCTTCGCGGTGAAGACGATCTGATCGCCCTTGGACAACGCCAGGTCGAACTTGCGCCCCTTGTCCCGGGCCTCGATCACCACTTCGTCCTGGCCCAGCTCTCCCCGTTCTTTCAACCCAGCCCGGATGCCCGCATTGAGCGCGGCCACGTCTGCACGGGTGTGGGCGATGACCAACTTCTCCTGCATCGGGGTTGGGTCTTCGAAGTATTCGTGCAGCAAGCGCTCGCGGGCGTCCTTCTCCGTGGCCGTTTCGCGGATGGTGTCGAGCAACCGGGCCTTGATTTCGTTGCCCTTGTCGAGGGTCTGGGCCCGGGAACGGCTGGCCTTCTTCAAGTCGATAACCTGGCCGTGCTCGTCGGTGGCGTAGAACGACAGAGCGGTGTCTCGGTCTCCCTGTTTGCCCTGGCGTCGGATCTCCGTGAGCTTGGCATCGCCCACGGCGCTCTTGGTCAACTGAAAGCCGGACCCAGCCCCGATGGGCTGAAGCTGTTCCACGTCCCCCTGCATGATGACCTTCGCCCCAGCTTTGGCGGCGTAGCTGAAAAGCTTGTGGGTGTTGCGCGCATCGACCATGCCCGCCTCGTCCACCACGATGACATCGGTCTTGCGGAACTGCATCTTGCCTTCGTCCAGATCATGGAGCATCTGCGCCATGCTCACGCTGGACATCCCGCTTTCCTCCTGCAGCTTCTCTGCCGCGGCGTTGGAGACGCAGACGCCCAGCAGCTCAAATCCTTGGCTTTCGTAAGCTGCCCGAAAACACTCACTGATCGTCGTTTTCCCGGTTCCGGCGAGCCCCGAGAGATTGCAAACGCCCCCGCTGCCCTGGGTGATGTGGTCCAGCGCGTGGCGCTGCTCTTTGGAGAGTTGGAAGCCCTTGGCCTTCTCGTAGTCTTCCACCACCCGGTCCACGTCGGCTTGGGGCACGTGGTGATGGGATTCCTTGGCTCGGTCAATCGCGAAACCCACCACTTCCTGCTCGATCTGAAGCATCCACGGGGCACAGTAGCGCTCCTGCGTGTGCCGCCGCGCCAGCGAGTCGCCTTTGTCGTCGTCGTGCAGGCGCATGGGGTTCACATGCACCAGGTTGTTCTCCTGCTTGAACGCCTCCACCAGGTCGTAGAGTTCTGGCACGGTGACGCTGCCGGCGTATTCCTGGCCCAGGACCTCCAAGATGTTGTGGTCGCAGAAAATGGCGTCCGTCTCGTGGAGCCGCTCCAGCAGTTCTGCCGGGGATTTTTGCTCCATTTCGTGCTCGTTGCCCTTGGCCTGCTTCAGGCTTTCCGTGGATACGTCGAAGCCTTTCAGCGTGTCCTGCCAGTGCGCGATGAGCTCCTGGTAAGGCGGCTCGTCCTTGTCTTTGCGCGTGGCCAACGTGGCCTGCTGATTAGACACGTTGTGCTTGGCCGCGTAAGCGAGGATTTCCTTGCGGCGGTTGCCATAGCGATCCGTCACCCCCTCGTCCAGGCCCGCGATCCGCGCGTAGACGCGCCCGGTTTCCTGCCCGTCGTCGTCCAGTTCACGGATTCGGTCCACCCCATAGCCCAGCGCCTTCATGCCCTGGTAGAGCTCGGTCTTGTAGACCTCATCCATGGCTTTGCGGTAACGGTAGATTTCTTCAGCAGAGAGGCTGGCCTCTTTGCCGTCGTTGCCCAAGGAAAGGTTGTAGAGCAGGTTGTGGGTGTGGAGGTTCGGGCCCATCTCCCCGGTCGCTTCATCGGCTCGGGATGCGTAGTGGTGATGGCTGCTCCAGATCAACCCATCCACCCCAATGACGTCTTTCCCGGCCTTGTTGCGCCGGGTTTCGGACATGGCTTCAAAGGCTTCCATCGCCCGCTGGACCGCATTGCGGTGCGCGGCATGGATGGCCTCTTGCTCTGCCGGATCGGACGCCAGTGCAAACGCCACGCTGATATCCAGCGGCGCGCTGATCGTCATGTCGTAGCCGATGCGATGCCCACCGGCCAGATACGTGACTACCTTGCCGTCTTTGTCGCGCAACGGGGCCTTGCCGGTCTTATCAAAGCGGACTTTGACCTGGCCGCGATCCCCGGCTCCGTGGCATAGCGCTCGCCCGGTCTTGGGGTCAAATCCATCCGTCAGCGGAATCATCAGCTCTTCCGTGGCGCGGACGCCTGCCAGACCCAGGTGCTGGGCCAAGCCGCCATAGAACTTCGATTGCGCCTCTTTGCTCGGCGCGGAGCGGCTGTAGTAACCCACGGCCATGCTTGCCCGCTCGGCTTCTTCAGAGAGCTTTTCCTGGGCCAAGAGGTAGTAAATCGACGCGGAACCACCCTTGGTCCCCCCGGCGTTTCGCTTCAGCAGTGTGGTGTTGATCATGAGTTCTCCAGGTTCTGGGTATCCCTTCAGATCTACCAAAACCCAGCGACTCCACAACCCCGCTACTTGCGGAAGATGGCTTCCAGCTCGTCGTCTGAAACGGCGCGGAGCTTCGGCGGCGTGGCACCGCGTTTATGCAGCTCCGCGGCGGCCTGGTCGGCGGTCATCTTCAGCACGCGCTGGACCTCTGCGGCGCTCTGCGCGTCGCTCGGTGGCATGGGCTTTTGCTCCACCGGCTTGGCACCCTGCTTTGTCCACCGAGCCCGTTTCTGCCCCTCTCGAACCTTCGGATAACTCACACCCGGCCAGTCCAGCAACAACAAATCCCCCGTGGTCTGCACGATGGCCCGGATGCCCCAACGTTCTTTGCCGTAAGCCTTCCCTTTGCGGAAGCCCAGATCGTCGGTGAGGCGCCCTGGCAGAACAACGGATTTCGACTCCTCGTGGACGGTCGCCTTGTCGTCATGCGTGCGCCAAGCCACGGTGCGCTTGCCCAGGTTCCGGGAGATTTTTTCCCGGGTCTCGCCGATTTGGAGCTGGCAAACAATGTGTGTGCCGACCAACCCTGAAAAGGCTTGCGCGGTCTTGTCCCCGTAGACCCTCTCGACCTGTGACCAATCCTGCACGGCCATGCAGGCCACCACGCCTTTTGAGCGACCTAGGGCCAGCAGCGGCTTGATGTTGAGTTTGCCGGCGGAGGTGAGCTCATCGAAGAAGAACCCCAGGAATCGCCCGGCTTCGTCATCCGGCAGGCTGGGCGAGATGATCTCCGGCACCGCGATGTTGATCATGGCAGAGATGTAACTGCGCGCCAGCACCTCGTCCGGGCCGCTCTGGACGATAACTTGCTTGCGCCCCGTGTAATCGTCCTTGATCCAATCCAACATGGAGAACATGCGGTCTGGCTTACGCTCCGGCCACGCCAAGGCCAGGCGCTCGATGACCGCGGTGCCGTTGGCAAGCACGGCCATACAGCTGCTGGTGGTGTTGCTGTCGGGGTTCGCAATGAGCGCGGCGGCTCGGGGGTAGTAGAGCGACAGTGCTTTAGCCATCGGCTCAGCGGGACGGGCAACCAACGCGGCCAAGTCTGCCCACCCCCAGTTCTTGCTCTTCGTGGCCTGGAGTTCGCGCACGCACCCTTCCAGCAAGGCTTGCGCCGCAGACGCCCAGAATGCGCCGCTGCCCTCCTCCGGGGGGATGATGGATTGGGAGAACGCGGCAGCCTGCGTTTGCGTCGCCACGTCACGGCCCACGTCCCAGATCCAGCTTCGCTTGTCGAACGGGCAGACGATGACTGGGCGCTTTAAGATTGAGGTGAAATCGCCCTTGATGTCGTAGATGAAGGCTTTCTTGTCCAGGCGCACTACCTGTTCTAGCACCCACTTTAGAATGACTGACTTGCCCGACCCCACGGCTCCATAGATGAACATGTGACGGGCCCAAAGCTTCTTCGCAGCGACCCAAGCCGGGTGCAGTGACAAGGCATGAAGCTCCTCCTTTTGCTCCTTCTTCGTGAGCGAGCGGCGGCGGGCTTCAGCGAGGGCTTCCTCGCCTTCAAACAGTTGAACTCCCGAAACGTGCCACTGGTTGGCTCGAGGGATTAACCCCCGACGCGTCACCCAAGCCGACGCCCACCCGGCCAAGCCCGCCGCGACGCCGACCCGTGCCAACGTGCCAAACGTGGCTTGCTCCTTGGCCACCTCCCAGAACGCCGCGGCAGGCTCTCGGAAGGAGATGGTGCCGGTGGCAAGGTTCCCCAGCGCTGCCAGGCTGCCAGTCAGTGCCTGGCTGTAGTTCATGAGGGTGTGACTGCTGGGCACCTGCCAGCCCAACCAGAGCGCGGCTGAATACGTTAGGGCAGCGATGACCGAACCGGAGAGCAACGCCTGGGGCCAATATCGAACTGGGCGGCTCGGCTCGATGCTCGACGGGACCGTCCAGCTCCAGCAGTCATAGACCGTGGACTTGCTCAAGTGCCTTCTCCCGGTGAGCGTCGCCCGGCTTGCGCCCCTCACGATCCAACTGCCCAGGATCCGCGCCTGCAGCCATGAGCTCCAGGCAGCACTGCGCGCGTTTGTGCTGGGCCGCCACATGTAGGGGAGTTTCCCCGCGGGGGTTCCCCAAGGCGGGGTCCGCGCCGGCCTCAATCAACCGACGAACGATGCCGGGGTGGCTGTGGCGCGCGGCGAGGTGTAGCGGCGTCTCGCCGTTGGCGTCGGGCACATTGGGCTCGGCCTGCATGCGCAAACAGGCCTCCACCCCCTTCAGGTTCCCGATCGTGGCGTTCTCGCAAAGCCACGTCTGCCAAGGGGCTCCGTATAGCCCCAAGTGCGGGGCATGCGCATGGGCTGCTGCCAGCACCTGACTACCATGCATCGTGGTCAGCGCTCCTCCATAGGTTGCCTTGACGTGGTCCGCCGCCAACCGGGCTTGGGCATCGGGGACCTCAAACCGCCGGAGCAGTTGGGCGATGTCCAGAGGCGGCTGAGACGGCACCGGCAGTTCAGGCAGGGCTCGGAGGGCCTGGAGCTGCTTCGCTGCGGAACGGTTCGACTGGACCTGGTCGATGGATTCCCTCAGTTCTCTCAACAGCCCATCCCGCTGCTCGGCCTGGAGCAAGGCGTAAGCGGCGGCCAGGGGCTTGTGGCCCAGCACGCCTGCATGGATGGCTGCGTCGAGCGGGTGAGCGGACAGGTCCGGATCGACCTGAAGAAATGCGGCGTGGCCGCCCTGCCCCAGCTCCACGGAAATGCGGTTGGAGAAACGGCTGGGGGTCATCACCCAGTCAAAGCCCGCGTCGGTCTGGGTGTCCAACCCGAAAACCTGGGCCTCTCGGCAAAACCGCGTGGCCAGGTCCAACACTTCCCGCGCATCGGCGCCCGCGGCGGCCTCGTGATGCTTCCCGTAGAACTGGGCCAGCGTCAGGGGGTGGAGAATGGGATGAAGCAACGGCTCGTGGGGACGATTCAAGAAATCGCCCCCACCTGGGTTGCCTGCTGGGTTGTCGTGTTGGGGTTCCATCCCCTTTGCATACCGTCTTTTTCGGTTTTGGCAATCAGCAAGCGATCTTGAGGATGAAAGCCGCGCCAACCAAAACCCCGGTCTGTAGGAAAAGCGAGACGGTGTGCAGATCCATCTGCTCCAAATCCTCCCTCAACCAGGCCATCATGCCAGCAACCCTGCCACGTTGGCGGCCACGTAGCTCACCACCGAAAACGCACCCAACGTCAACAGCAGGTTTCCCACGTTGTCTACGGCGAACTCGTAAGCATCGGCAAAAATATACATAGGGACCTCCCCCGGTTGTGTTTGACTGATTACAGTCAACCACATCCCATAAAACTGGCAACCCTAAAAATCTCGATTGATCGACACTTCTGATGTTTAGTCAAACCTTTTTTCTCTCTTCCCCAGATGATCAACCCCCACCCCGCTTCTTGCTTTTAGCCGCTTTTTGCCGTTTGCTTTTATGGGTAGATCGATCCACTCACAAACAAAGGAACGTGCCCGATAAAAAGGGCCCCGAAGGGCCCTGAGTGGTGTGTTTACTGGCGGAACACATTGGGTTGGCGCTCGCGATCTTGCTTCTGCCAATCGAACTCTTCCTCATAGAGGCGCATCTTCTTCTGCTCGGCCAAGGCCGTTGCGGCAAAGGTGGCCCCACCCCACTTGCCCGCGCCGTATTTCGGAAAGTCCACCTGCACGTCGTCGCTGCGCTGGCGCTGCTTGCGCCACTCGTCCAGGCGCATCATGGGAATCTCCACCTGTCCCGCGCGTTGCTGCTCTTCCTTGGCGCGCTCAGAGGGCATCTGGCTCACTCCCTGGCGCTGCTCGATGGTCTTAACCAGCTCCTCTTGCTTGCTCGCCATCCGCTCTTGATGCTTCGCAATCTCCGCCGGATCCGACTTCCGAAGCCACGTTCGAATGTCTTTACGGGTCTCTTTGAGACCAGCCTCCAGCTCCGCCATTTGCTTGTCATACGCTGCCCGCTGCTTGACCAGGAAGAGATTGGGTCGCCCTCTCACCTCCATTTCATGGCGCTGATTGGCCAAGTCCGCTGCTCGCTCCTCCAGCGCCACCAGCCGCTCTGGGTCCAAACGTCGCTCCATGGAGCGCTGCATGCGCTCCACTTCGGATTTTTGCTCTTGGGCCTTCCGGTCCAACTCTGTCCATTTTTCTGCGACGGGCTCCTTGCTCGATGCCATCTGAGCGCGGAACTGTTGATCTTTATCGTGGTGATTGTTCATTGCTTGGTCTCCTGCTGTGGGGATTGAAGGTCTTTGGAGCGCGCCTCGCGCTCCTTCTTGATGGCCGCAACCACCTCCTCGACTTGGCTTAGTGGAAGGAAGGGGGTGTTGCACACGTCGGCGCGACGAACGCCAGCCCGGTTGAACCAAAGAATGGCTCGCCCCTGCTGGTTCAGCAGGCCGGTGAACTCGGCTTGCGAAAACAACGGTTGGGCCTCGCGGTGACCGGACGCCGGCACCTCAATGTCCTTCACGGCGTTAACCCCCGTGAGCTTCTGGCCGGTCCAACGCATCTTGGTGACGGGGTCGATGTGGGTCGCCACCAAGCGCCCAGCACCCGCCCTGCGCAGTTGCTTCATGCCAGCCGCCATGGGGTGATTCGGGTCGAACAACGAGTTGTCCAGCGCCATCTCGATCCCACCGGAGTAGTCCAAGCCAACGGCCTTCTGCTTGAAGGAAGTCATTTCTTCAACGCCATAGCGGCTGGCCGCATACTCGTAGCTCTTCGGGGTGGTGCGCTGCAGAACGAGGTTCTGGAAGCTGCCCAAGAACTGATCAGCCGCATCGCCAGGCAACTTCACCCGAATGCCGTCCACGTTCTGGGTGGCATAGATGCAGCCCATCTTCGTTGAGCGGCAGATCGGCAGGATGATCTGGTCCTCGCGCCCAATGAGGTTCTGGCACTCGTCTTTGATCAAGATCACCGGCAGCTCGCCGCGCCCGCGCCATTCTTCTTCACTGACTTCGTTCCGCAGCTTGATGCCGTTGTTCAAACGCTGGCAGATGAGGTTCTGCACCAACACCCCGGCGGTGCCGTGGCGCGTGTCGGGCAGATTGACGCCCATGGAGGTGCCTTTAAGCATCTGGCCTACGTCCACTTCGCCTCGCTCAATGCTGTGCCAGGGCACGCCGTTCTCGTCCACCAAGTGCTTGCCGCGCATCAGAGGATTGATCCGACGGTCCACGTTGGCCATGAAACTGCCGCGGGTTTCTGCCGGGTAGGTCGGCCACTTCTTGAGCACGAACTCAAACGACATCTGAAGCAATGAGCCGCCGACGAGAAGGTCCGGGTGAATGGTCTTTTGAGCCGTTTCCAGCCGAAGGTCCCAGTCCTTCTTGCGGGCCGCAAAGTCCTCATCGCTTCCCAGATGCATGGGTTGCACGCCGAGGAAGTTGGCAGCCGCCAACAAGCTTTCACCGGGCAAGCTGCTGGTCTGCGTGGTGCGAATGTCGTTGATGGCGATGAGAACCTTGTTCAGGCGCTCCAGCGTCCACTGCCACTCGCGCTCCTTGGAAAGCTCTTGCTGGCGAATGGCCATTTTTGCTTCCAGGTCGGCGATCACCAGATCGATATCAGCACCATCCCCGCCATTGGCCACCTCAGCATCTTGCTTCTGAAGCAATCCTTCGATCTCAAGCTCCAGGCCCAGTTTCTCTGCGGCATCCAACGCCCGCATCTTGTTCTCATGGTTGTGGAGCGCTTCCAGGATGACGGTCGCGTGGTCGATGATGTCCGCGGACATCCCCTTCCAAATATCCGTCTCGTCGTCTTCCATGCGAGTGTTGGTCAGCGCAGCCTTCACGCCTTGGGCATCCAGGCCTTCAATCATGCCCAAGTGAACGCCGGTCTCCACCACGTAATCCAACATGCCGCGAACCTCGCCAGCGAGCGCACCCTTGCCGCAGAACACCGCGAACGCGCAGGGGTAACCCGACTTCATGATTTCGGCCATCAGCCACCGAATGTAGGACGATTTCCCCATGCCGCTTTCGGCCAAAATCATGGCGTGCATGAACAGGTCATCGACGCTGATGCCTGCCGGGGAACCGGCGTCGTAGCAGAACTTCGCCCCTTTCTTCTTCAGGTGGCCCGTCGCCGTGCCCCAGGCAATGAATGGGGTTTTGTCAGCCAAGGCTTTCCGAACTTGGTTTTCCAAGGCTTCGGCCGTCGCCCGCTCCATCAACCCTTGCTTGCCCAGGTTGAACCGGGAGCTTTGGGACTGAAGCGCCAACGTCCGCTCTTTGTAGTCCCGCGAGTAGTAGAAAAACCCGTATGCACCGGCCATCACGAACCAGGCGAAACCGCCGATCAACGGAGGGAAGAGCGTCGAGATCAGCAGCGCAACCATGCCAACACTGCTCCAAAGGACAAAAGCCTTCAGTCGTGCCAGCCTTCCGCCCCACGCTTCCTGATCTTGCTCCACCGGAGCAATCAGGCAGTAGAGGAACCCGGCCACGAGATAAAGGGTCAGTGCCGTCATGGCACCGCTCAACACGATGCCACTGGTCCAGGCCGCCGTCCCCAAGCCTTTGATGAGCACCAACGGCAATGCAAAGGTCAGGAAGAACGCCCGCAGCGCATCCGCGGTCCCCTCGCTTCTCTGAATGGCCCTCACGTAGGGGACGACGACCGGAAGCAGCAACCACCCCAAGATACCGACGTAAGGGATGGAGGTGAGCGCTGAGATCAGCGCACCCAGGATGGGAAGCGATGCATACATCAAGAAGAGCGCCGTGCTATCTCCCCCTTGGAACTTGTCCCTGGGCAGCACCCGGCTCTCGATCAGCCGCCCGTCTTTGGTCAGCTCCGCCCGCCCCTCCTGATTCTGAAGATCCAATGGAGCCGAAGGCCAGAAGACAGAGAACTTCTCGTCCTTCTCGTCCATCGACTCCGGAACCACGTAGCAGCCGCTTGCGGCGTCGTATTCTGCTCCCAAATCCGTGGCGTTTTTCTCACGGCCTTTCGGAACCACCAGCCGGCGGCTGGAGACACGGTTGTGCGCGTTGACTAGGCCTTGGACGTTCTTGTAGTTGGCCGAGGATTTTTGACGCATGGCATCAACGATCCCTTGAGGCGCTCCGCGCAGCAGGATCCGATGCTTGATTTGGTTGGCAAGATCCAACAGGTTGTAAAGATTCAATCTCATTTCAGTTCCTCCTGGCTCAACTCATTCCAAATCGTGCGGCACCGCGCAATCGCATCACTGGTAATGTCGTTCCTTTTCCATCTGTCCTCGCACTCAGCGCGAAGCGCGGCAAGTTCCTCCGCGGTGGCCTCCTTCTCAGCAGGCAGCGCAGCCTTTTGAGCAGGTGCCGTGCTCGCTTTTGGTTCGGCGGACCCCGACGCCCTTTTGGGCCGGGCTTCTTGCCCACTCTTAAAGGGGCTGAGAGCGCCAGCAACCAACTGAACTGCCATCCCCACCGGCGATCCACCCCAGTTGGAGAACGGCGCCGCAATCAGGGCGCAGCCAAAGCTGACGGCCACTACGGCCAAAAAGGTTGCCTTCGGGATTTCGGCCTTACTGACCTGCCGGGCTTCCTCTGCGTGCTGCTGCCCAAGGGACCACGCTTTCAGATTGTGCTGCTGCAACTCAATCGGACGATCCTCGGCCAGATCGTAGTAACTGTCTTTGACGGCCCGCGGGACATTTTTCAAACCCAGATCATCAGGACGCCCCAAGAACGTCTCGCCATGCCACCTCATAAAGCGAGATGTGAATGAAACCCCGGCGCCGCGATACGGCAAGAAGAACCAACCCAACATAAAACCTCCCTTGAATGTAACTACCATTTACTTGTAACCGACCATCTTGTTTGCGCAAGGGGGTTAGTTGATTCCAGCCTTCTTTGCCCAGGCGTCCATGTCGCTTTCTGCCTTTTCCTGCCACTTCGTTTCTTCCCGGGGCTTTTCAGCCGCTGGTTTATTAGCTGCGGGCGTTGCTCCTACGCCTGCCGAAGACGTCGTTTTGGCAACCACTGCCCTCGGCCTCTTCACTTCCTCAGGAGCCCGTTTGTCGCCTTTCTTCACCGGTTGAACCTCGGCCCGTGCTGCCGCCCTGGGCGCTTCTGCGAGAGCAGGCACGGCGCCCTTCTCAACCGGCAACGCGGGTGGCGCTTCGACTGCAACCGGCGCTTGCTCGGGTTCAGGAGCCGAAACAGGGGGCGCTTGCTTAACCTCAGGGACCGGCACTGCCGGCGTTGAAACAGGCGCAGCCACCGCAGACGCAGGAGCCGCAGTGGGAGCGGGTTCGTTTTTCCCGGTGTCGCGAGTGACCCACCAAGCAATCCCCCCACCCAGCACCAGGCAGGCGACGCCGGCCACAACGACGATTGACCAGCCCTTCTTGCGGCTGACCGTTGTTGAGGTCGAGCCAGCAGGGGCGGCATGCGCTGGCGAGGGCTCCGGTTGAACCGCTGCCGCGTCCGCGACATGAGGCGCGGGCGTGGACGGGGGCAACGCCTCCTCGTCCTTCAATGCCTCCGAAGCAACGGAAAGGTCCACCGGCTTCACTGCCTCCTCTTCCGCAAGCACTTCCGGCGTTTTCGGTTCTACGGCTTCTGGCTCGACAACGACCACCGGAACCAGCGGCTCGTGGGCCCGGCTGGGCCCTTCCGGTGCAACCGTTGCGGGTTCCAAACGCGGCTCGGGGGCGCACACGTCCACCGGCTGCGCACGGGCGGCTGGCTTTGTCGCTTCCTCCCGCTCGGCTTGTTCTTGTTCTTGCTGTTGCCGCGCCTGCTCGGCTGCGGCGGCTTCCTTGCGTGCCTTGGCTTCTTCTGCTCGACGTGCCAAGGCCTCTTGGGCTTCTTTGGTCTTCTCGGCAGCCTTCTCCGTCAGCTCCTTGGTCTTGCGCCCGAAGGCACGGCCCCAATGCTTGGCAGCGTTCAACACCTCGCTACCGCCGCTTGGCGTTGTGGGCGGAGTGGTGGAGGCGGGCGGCGGCGCGGTGTCGTCATCAAAAAGCTCGGCCAACTCCTGGAGACGGCGAAGCTCTTCGGGGCTTTGGGGGGTGTTGCTCATTAGGTCCTCCAGGCGTTCGAAAAAGATTTGAGCCAGGGGGCTCTCGCCCCCCAGCTCTCGGTTGGCTTAGCGAACGTCGGGGATCGGCGAAACCGTGATGGCGTAATCGCCCCGGCCACACTGGTCATCGACCGTGGCGTTCTGAAGCGCGCCGCGCTTTGCCAGCTCAACGACCGGCACCTGGCACACGGCGGTGTCCGCACCGCTGAAGCTGACCGTCAGCTTTTCTTTGCTGGCCTTCAGCAACGCGGCCAGCTTGTCCAGCGTGGCAGCGGTCTTGGCACTCACCGGCTGCATGTCAGCGGCCGGGTAACGGATGACCAGCTTGTCCAAGGCTTCTGCAGGACCGTCCTTTGCCTCAACAGTCGTGGTGTGCAGTTGGGCTTCGAATCCCGCAGCGCGGGCGGCGTCTGCCACTTCCTGGGCTTCCTGGACCTGCGCGCGATACGACGCAACCCCGCCAACGACCGCGCCTGCAGCGCACGCCGTCAGGGCCTTGTCTTTCTTGCCAGTCAGCAGGGCGATGCCTGCACCGGCAGCGCAGCCAATCCCGCCCGCCTTGAACAGGCGCAGCTTGTCGGTCTTCTTCTGAGGTTCGGGCTGGGGGGTGTCCTGGGCAAACGAAAGTCCGGGGGCCAGCAACGCGGCGATGGTGAGAGTAAGAGCAAAGCGTTTCATAGAGACCTCCTTTGAGGCAGTGGGGGAAAGGGTTAAGAGCGGTTGGCGTGACGCCGCCAATCCGCGCTGGTGTCTGAAGGGGTGGGTTGGGTCGTGGAGCGGGCTGGTGCCTTCTTCGGCGCTGCCTTTCCCGGAACCTCGGCGTCGGGGTCTTGCTGGGCCAGGAACTGGGAAAACGCTTGAAGGGTTTTCACCACCAGGTCTTCGTTGGCCTGGAGCGCAGCGCTCTGCTCCGCTCGCATGTCAGCCAGCGCGCTTTCTAGGGCAAGGGCAATCCGCGTTTCGGATTCGCGGACCGTGGCTCGGATGTCGCGCAACGCATCGGACGCTTCCAACCCCTGGACCACGCCTCGGTTTTTCTCCAGGACCGCCAGGCGCAAATACTTGTTCAAGGAAACGCCTTGCTCTTTCGCGCAATACCTCGCGCTCTCCAACTCATCGGGAGCGATGCTGAAAGATTTGGTTAGAAGCGACGGACGACCCACTTAACCCCCTGCATTGAAAATCCATACCCAATGGATTAGCAGGAGTTTTTGGAAGCGCAAGGGGGCTAAGCCGGCATTCCTTTGTTTTTCTGCGCTTCCCGCACTTTTTCAGCTGAACGGTTGGCCAAGTTGTTAGCCAAGACTGAAAACAAGGCGCAGCAAGGCTTGGGCGGGTGGAAACGCGCAGCGTTTCTAGCCAAGCCGGAACCCATCGGAGGTGCGACTTGTGTATGGCCTACTCCCTTCACCCTTCGGAAAACCTTGAACGGTGAATGGGCAGCCAACCTCTTCCCCCGCAGTCCTCCCCAGTTTTCGCTCCCCTGCTCTTGCCCTTCCGCTTTTCCCCGGTAGAAGTTAAGGAAAGCCCCAATCCTCAACCCAACCGGAGACCCCTATGCCCCTCGCCCCCGCCACGCTCAGCTGCTTAAAAAAGAGATTTCGCCAGCCCCGGCAGCCTCCCTCCCCACCCAGCCAGCTCCCCACCTCCCCACCGACTCCGCACCCCCTGTCTCAGAAATCGGGGACCGCCGTTTTCCCCACGCCCCAGCCCTGCCCCTGTTCGCTTTAGTCAAGCGGAGGCCAGCATGGGATCCCGTGAGTGGTTGGGTTCAGTCACGCTGCCGGGGTGTCCAGAAAGCCCTGTCTCCATCCGTTTTAGTCAACTCTGCTTGGGGGTTCGGGTGGTGGAGTGCTGGGGTCGTTGCGTCCTTTTCGGGTGCCTGGAAAGCCTTGAGTCGATCCTTTTTAGTCAAGCGGGCTGACCTTGCTCTCATTCGCTGCCCCCCGGCCTTCGATCAGCGATTGGCGGTCCAGTGCTGGGCTGGGAATGGATCGGGCAAGCGGGCTCTGGGTATTGGATCGGCGGTTGCTGGGGAGGTTCGACAGGCTCAACAGAGCGTTTTAGTCAGATCTTTTTCAGGCTCCTGCAACGCCCCACTCCCCCCGTTCTGCAATCCGTGTGCTGGGGGTGGATTGAACGGCTGGGGGGTGTTCCGTGCTTGAGCTGCCCCCCTTCTTGGATGCCATTGCCCGAGCCGACGCCCCGCTGGAAGGCAAGTCCAACGGGTGGCAGCGCAAAGCAGGCTTGGCTGATTTCGGCAACGCCTGCGCCTTCTGCTCCGCTCCGCTGGACCTGTCCTCTCCCAAGTCCTGGACGGCTACACCGCTGGTTCCCGCGCAACTGGGAGGGCCAACGTCCGTTGTCGAAAACTGGGTGCCTGCCTGCCGCCCCTGCGCAGCTTCCAAGGGCCTGCGCGATGTTTCGACCTGGTCCGAATGGCGAGCGAAAGCAGACCCTGACCGGGTGGCCCTGCTGCTGGGGCGTCGGCGCTCTGCGTTGCTCTACGCTGAAAACCACTTCACGCCCCTATCGCGTCACTCCAAGCGTGAGCGGCTGCTCTCCCACCTGTCGGCGCGTTTCGCCAAGCCCCGCTTCCAGGTCTATGCGTGGTCGGGTGAGGTGGATGGGGAGAGGGTGTGCTTGGTAGGCTGGAACTCCCGGTCAGGCGATCCCTTGGCACTGAGCGAGGCCCTGCTGGCGTTACGAATGCGGGACGGGGGCGAGGTGCTGGCTGAGGGCCAGGTCACCCTTCTGCGGCTTCCGGCAGACGGGTTCCTGGGGGCCGTGTGGGCGCTCATTGAGGCCCATGGGCTCGTCGTGGAGTTGGACGTGCCAAGCGGTGGTCCGCTCGATGTGGGCGACTGGCGCGAGTGCTGGCGCCACCGAGTGCAGGATCCTGTCAGCAACCATAAGCGCGTCCCGATGACCGGAGGCCCGGCGCTGCCTCATGCCCCCCGTGTGCTGTCCACGAACCCAGATTCCGTTCGTCGCCTGGCCCAGTTGCAGGCTGCGAAACGGGCGGACAGGTTGGAAGAAGCCGAGTTGCGGTATCGAGAAGCGATGGCCCGGAAGGCCAAATATCTGGAGCGGGTGAGGCGTGGCCTGGAGGCCCCGATGCCGCTGGACGAATACAGGGCGTGGGCAGATGAGGTGAGGCAGCTGGGCGTTGCGTATGCCCGGTCACAAATGAACTTGACATAGACCACACAAGCACGCCATATAAAGAACCTCCTACAAACGCAAAGGAATGCAGGTGTCTCCAGAAGAAATGCTTCGCCAAAGTGACCTTGAACTTTCCTTATTCCTTCTTAGGGAATGGGAAGAGCTTTTCCAGCTGCGCGACGATATCGCTTCGCAGTCAGAGAACTGGGCAAAGGCAATCCGCGTCCCTGGAGCCGCCTATAGCCTGGCAAGGTGGGACTACCGCAACTTCAAAGAGCAGGTTGTGGATCGGGTTCACGCCTACATTAAGAAATCGAAGGATCTGGCGAAGAAGCTCAAAAAGCTGATTTGCGAAAAGTATGATTACTGTTCAAAGGCCAAGCTCCCACTAACAGTCGTCTTGGGTGGCATCGCTGCAGTGCTCCACGAAATAGCTCCTTCCCATGTTGCCCATGCCTTAGCTGTCTTTCTGATCAGTCGAGACATGCTGAAGGGACTTTGTGGATGCCATTGAGCCTGGACTTTCTCTGAACCAACCGGCATAGGGCTAGTTCTTCACCATGTGCCGATTCCAATCCGCCGCTCCATCGGTCCACCACACCGGACCTCGTTCCCCCAATCCTCGTTTAGCGCTGTCCACGGCGCGCCGGGCGGCGGAGAGTGCCTCCCCGTCCCCGGAGGCCTTGGCTGCCTTCACGGCCCGGCGGGCGTCCATCAGATCGTGGACCAGGCGCTGCCTCTCCCGCTCACTGAGACTTGGGTCGGTGGCTCGCCAGAGCCTGCCTCTCACGATCAGGTAGCGGCCGTCTGGGGTGGTGATGGGATCCATGGGTGGAGGGTATGGGGTGAGCGGTGACGGTGAAGCAGACGGGAGGCAGGCAGCTGTGTGCAACACCTCGTTGGATCGAGCATGATGGCGCATGGCCGGACGACGACAACACTACCTTCCTCGCTTTTTGCAGCGTCCTTTCCGTTATCGAGCGGACAAGCAGGACTATGTTCATGCTCATGAGAGCACACGCAGCTACACGCCAAGCACCATGGGACTTGGGCAAGAACGCGATTTCTATGGTGGCCCTGAAGAGCCTTTGGCAGATGAAAAAATCACCGCCTGTGAAACGCAGCTGGCCGAGATCCTAAACGCTCTGAACTCCACCTCCCCTGACGCTTCCCAAGAGGAGATGGCGGTGTTAGTTGCGGCCCTTGCGGTGAGGACGAAACGAATGCGAGAGGCTCTGGATGACCTGGTAAAGGTCGTGGCAGCGGGAATGAGCCAGATGTTTCAGTCGCACGACCTTATGCGTTCCGAGATCGAAACCTATTGGAACGACACGAGAAAACTCGATGGAATGATTAGGGGGGAGCTTAAGAAAGCGCCTCCAATGTCTCGCGAGGTGCGTGTTCGTGTGACGGCTGGCATTAAAAGAGAATGGGCAAAAAAACGAGAAGCCATCACGCTACAACTCCAGGCCGGCGCTAAACTTCTCGCGATCCATTTTTTCTCACGCCTGGACAGCGAGAGCGCCAAGGTGGCATCGGATGCATTTCGCAAGATCTTCGAGGAAGATCCAACGGTTCCGAAACGTGTCGCCTCCCTTACCGAACGCTACGATTTCGCCATCATCGAAGCATCCGAACATGAAGAGTTCATCCTCGGCGACTGCGCTAGCGTCGGATTCCGATCTGACCGAGCTCCACGCCTGCCGATCGGCGATCTCAATGGCGAGGCGCTTTTTGAGCAGATCTATCTGCCGATCTCACCTAAGAGGTGTATTTCTGCAGTTCGTAAAGGCGCAATCCCCTGGGCGCTCGTTTCCGATATCAACGAAGCTTCAGCAGCGCTGTCCCATCGATTCTTCATCTCCAAATCTGCTGAGCCAACCGACCTCACTAGGCTTCGGAATCTCATAGGTAGCGCGGAGCCGCTAGCTTCTGAAGAAGACATTCAGTCTCTGATGAAGAAAACTTACGACGAGACCTAACAGCACCACCTTCTATCCGAATGTCCCGCCTCAGTGGCTCTGCTCCAGGCACCGGTCCACCAGTTGCCGCAGGGCCTCGCCCAGCGAGATCCCAGCAGCTCGTGCGTCCTGGATCAGGCTCTTGGCCACCTCTTCAGAAACTTTGGGATCGGGCAGCACCGCGCAGTAGCGCATCCCATCAGGCCCATGCTGGGCACGGACTCGGGGCCCGAACGGCTGGCGGATGTCGGCATGGGCGGCCACCAGGGCAGCAAGGGCGGCGGTGGGAGTAAGCCCCTTCTGGCGAGCTAGAGCCCGGAACTGAGCGACCTTGTCCGGGGCAATGCGAACCGTGGGCAGCCGGCGGGGAACCGGCTGCTTGGGGGCGATGGCGTATCCCTTAGCCATTGATGAGCTCATCCCGGACGTGGGCGCGATACCAGCGGCGGCAGACCTTCTCAAACCCTTCTTGATCTTCGCCCTCGTAGGAATGGGTGTAGCCATTGCTATCGCAGATCTGCTCACCGAGGGTGCCTGGTTGACCATTCAAATCAGCGTAGATGTAGGAACGGCCAGGGCGAGAGAAAGTGATGGTGCGGTTGAGTTTACGGCTATTGATGATGAGTTCCATGATGATTACCTTTTTGGCTTTTTCGGTCAGCGGTATTGCCTTCCTATGAATCCAGGTTACGACAGACCCAAAAAATGTAAACCCTAAAACAACACATTTATTTGACTAAAGTATAGAACTGACGGGCAACCGCAAAAGATACAAAAACCCTGAAACACCTCACATTTCCAGCCCAGCACTGGGCCCGGCGGAAGCCGAGGCCCCACCCGCCTTTCCTCCACAACGCTTTTGCTCTAGCCGCTTTTGCCGTTGCTCTTTCCACCCGCCGCCAGCCATAAAAAAGGCGGCCCATGGCCGCCTGTCTTTCACTGCCACCCGAGGGATGGCGTAGGACCTGCTCATAGCTCTGCAGCGATTTCCTCGTGATCCAACGCTTCGGAAACCTCGGCCAGGGTGGCATACCCGCGGAGACTGGATTGGTGTTTCCCGTCCGAGAGTTCCCAGCGCGGCATGGCTTCGCAGTTGTTGGCGGCTTCCATTTTGACGTGGAGCCCAGCTTCGGAGAGTCGCAGTCCCAAACGGGCGGCGCGGTTTTCGAGGGTTTGGCGGCGAGGGGCTTTCATGATGAATCCTTGTTTGGTTTTCAGGTCAGCGGTATTGCCTCCCTACAAATCCAGGTTACGACAGGGCATAAAAATGTAAACTCAAAAACAACACATTTGTTTGACTAAAGTGCAGAACTGACGGGCAACCGCAAAAGACACAAAAACCCTGAAACACCTCACACTTCCAGCCAAGCACGGGCCCGGCGGAAGCCGAGGCCCCTCCCGCCTTTTCTCCACAACGCTTTTGCTCTAGCCGCTTTTGCCGTTGCTCTTTCCACCCGCCGCCAGCCATAAAAAAGGCGGCCCATGGCCGCCTGTCGTTCACTACCAACCTAGGGCTACCGTTGTTTCCTCGCCCGCCCCACGATGGCTTTCCGAACCTGTCTCCGCATTGGATCCAGGTCATCGGTTGCCGTGGTCACGACGAGGCGACGCTTGCTCTTTTTGAGCTCCTGGCAAGCCCAGGAAGCCAGCGCAATGAGCGCGGTGGTGAGAATCGGCTGTTCTTCCCCGGTGACGTCCTGAATCTGCTCCCGGAGCTTGGGCGGCACGGTGACCATCGTTCGCTCCACACGCGCCCCGTTCTCGTCGCGGTAGTCGAACATGGTGGAGTCGCGTCCCACGTCCAGATGAACCCTCTGGCCGTCCCGCAGGTAGGGCCGCTCCTCGGAGTAGTCGAAATAGGTTCTCCGCCCAGGCGCGTCCCCTGCAGCCACCATCAGCTCTGCCAGTTGCCCTTCGGAAAACTGGCCCAGATCAATGAGCGGCGTATACGTGCGTTCCGGCTTGGCGTGGACCACTTTCGCGGCCTTGGACAGGTCTTTGCGGGCTTTGGCAACGGCGTTCTTGGCGGGGGTCTTCTTGGCAGCCATGAGGTCCGGCAGGGGCAGCATTGGGAGCTCCATCATGCATGCCCCCGCGCCGGGTTGGCCAATCTTTTTTGGATAGCCTGACCTACCCGCAGAATGTCCTCTCGCGCCTTGTCCACGCCAGCGCCGCGCATGGAGAACACGGTCTCGCCAAGCTCGTAGTAGCTCGCCAACGCCGCCCGCTCGGGAATGACGATGGCGCCTGCCAGGCTGGGATCTTCCAGCCGGCGGCGGTGCTCCGCCCGCTTGAGGTTGACTCGGTTGGCGACCGGCAGGAAGGGCTTGCCCTGACGTCGCAGGGTTTCAATCGTCCGCAAATAGACCACAAACGATCCACCATCGAGCAACGTGGGAACTAGATAGAGGTCCGCGTCCGGCAGCTGGTCTTTCACTGGGGCGCTGGGCGGCAGGTCTTGAATCTCCAGGTCGAAGCCTGGGGATGAGGCACGACTCACGGTAAACGGGGTCTCCCCGTCGCTCATCGCAGACCAAGCGACCGAACCACATTGAGGGTCACGGTCGTTGACGAGCACACGGGATTGGCCGGCAAACGCGGCGGCGAGGTTGAGCGAAAGCGTGGTGCGCCCCACGCCCCCCTTGAAGCAGCAGACAACGAGACGCATAAGATGGGCTCCTTTTATGGGTAGGTCGTGCAACACACTACGATGCAAACCTAATCCCGCAAGAGCCATGCAGCTAGAGGGGGTTTAGCCGTGCAGACGTCGGAGGTTCAGCGACCCCGGGGCCCGGCGGGAGCCGTGGCCCACCCTGCCGTTGTCTCCACTCCGCTCTTCGGCGGCGAGCAGCCGCCGGCCTGAGCTTCAGGCCACGGCTTTATGGTTGCGACGGAGGTGGGCGTAGGCGGGGTGAGGCCGATGAAGCGCGGTGTGGGACCATTCGCCTGCCCGTTGGCGTCCAAACCATGCCTGCATGGCCGGGCAAAGAACGCCCCCGCAGGCCTCCGCCAGGCTTTGGCCGTCTGACACCTGACGCCGCTCCAGCTTCCCCGTGTGCCCCCGTCGCACGACGAAACGCTCCCCAATCCGGACCAGCGGGTTGGCTCCGGCGTCCATGAGCGCTTCGACCATGGCGGCATAGCGCGCCGCCAGGATCCGGTCAGACCGGATGGCCTTGGAATACATGACGCTCGCGACGGCCAACGCAGTGATGCCGGGATCGCCGGCCACGCCAGCGTCCAGGTCGGGCGTTCCCTTGAGTGTGTGCAACCACCCATAAAACGCCAGCGGGTCGTTGGTTTGGATGGCCCGGATGAGGCTTTCGGTCCCGGCGCTCATTGCCCACCTCCCAGAACCCCGATGAGCACCAGGGCCACCAGCACGTAGAACGGCACCAGCACGATGCTCCACCATGCCTTGGAAACCTCTTGCAGCACGCTTCCTTGGCGATGCTCCGCCGGCAGTTGATAGAAGCGCACGAGGGCGCGCCCAGCGGTGATGGGGTTGGCGACCAGGTCCTGGTAGAACACCGTGGTGCCCAGGAGACCGACAAACAGCAGGGCCATGTTCAAGAGGCTCATACGAAGCGCTCCTCTTCCTTCTTCCAACGCCGCTCATGGCGGGCGCGGGTGGCCAAGCGCTGGATCCTGCGGTGCTTGTCGGCCAGCTGATTGAGGCCATTGGTGCGGTCCAGGAACCGCGCGGCGGTGTGGAGTTGGAAATACGCCAGGTCGGTGCTGGCAGGCTCGACGGGATGAATCTTCATGGCTTCACTCTTTTTTTGTGAGTAGGTCGGCTTACCCATTAAACCGCTCCTACACCACGATCCAACCACTTACCCAACCTTTGTCAACCCATTGATTTGAAAGATTTCTGACTAAAATCAAGAACTGCCGTCAGGGCTTGTCAAAACGCAGTCGTGTCGCATGCTGAAATGCATGACACCGCATGCCCGCCCTCGCCGTCGTTCTCCTGCCTCAGGCTTTGGCCTGATCGAGTTGCTGCTCGCATTGGGGGTCGCCACGGCCATGGGGGCCGCCGCGTTTTGGGTCTACCCCCGCGTCACCACCCGGGTGAACGTGGCATCGGACGTCGAGAACGTTCGGGACATGGCCAGCCGCGTTGATCGGTCCCATGGCGTCGTTGGCTCGTTCCGCGGCGTCAGCACGTTGAACGTGCTTGAAGATGGGCTGGCCCCCGCCGACTTCCGCCAAGGCAGCGCAGCGACCATGAGCAACGCGTGGGGCGGCGCGGTGACCGTGGCCCCGGCCACGGTGCGCCTGGCAGGAGATGCCTTCACCGTGGGGCTGTCTGGGCTTCCTGCGCGGGCCTGCGTGCCGTTCGTCTCCGCCATCGCAGGCGACGCGAACGTGCGGGACGTGATCGTGGGCAACACCAGTGGTTTGTTGGGCAACGGCGGAACCCTAGACATCCCCGGCTTGGGATTGGCGTGCGGGGCCGATGGGGCCGTGGTCGATGTCGTTTATTACTCAGGCCTTGTGGCCGGCTCGTCGGTGGCCGTGGTGCCCACGCTTCCCCTGCCCTCCACGCCCGCCGTCCCTGGCCCTTCAACGCCGACCCCGGCGGGGCCCGTGGCCAGCGCGCCCAGCGTGAGCGATGCGGCGCCTGGCGTTCCTGGGAGCGTGTCGCCGGGCCCTGGGGTTGCGCCTTCCCCTTCGATTCCACCGCTTCCCGTTGCGCCCAGCGGTCCAGTGCCTCAGCCGATCTCAACACCGGTCCCCACCCCGGATCCGCCGGCCTTGGTGCCGTGCCGGCAATCGGAAAGCTCGGCGGCCCGGGCGAGCTGTCCGGCGGGCACGTGGGGCACAGAGACGGTGCGCACGCGCCAGGTCTGCGCTCCCGGCGACGTGGATCCAAACTCAGACGCCGCGTGGGAGCATCCCGAGGCGTGGGTTCAAGCCCAGACGGTGGCGGCCGTGACGACGAGGGATTGCCAGGCCTGCCCTGGAGCCGCCCAAGAGGAACGGGATCAATGGCTGCCCACTTCGCAAGCCTGCCCGTCAGGCCAAACCGGCACGCATACCTGGGAGCGGCAGCAGGTCAGATCGCGGGACGTGTTCACCCACTGCCCGTTTGGCACCACGACCCTGCCCGGGCCCACTTACGGCGGCTGGTCCCACTGGGTGGATACCGGGGCTCGCCGCTACGAGGTCAACACGTGCAAGCCCACGGCCGCTCGCTGCAGCGATGGGAGCTTGCAGGTGGTGGCGTGGCACTCCGGAGACGCGCAAGACTTGCCGCCCCTGGTCGGCTCCTGGGCGCTTCAGTATTGGTATTCCGATGCGGTGGTGCGCCTGACGCCAGGGGAGAAAGCAAAGCTGGACTGGGCCATCGCCAACGTGCCCATCCACCGGGTGGAGACGCCGGCACCGATGCCCGGCAACTGGCCCGCCAACGTGAGCGAGTCGGCGTTCTACGAAGAGCAATGCAACGCGCTTTCGGACGCCGGGAACATCCGCTACGCCTATTCCTACGACTTCGAATGCGTCTCCAACATGGGCATGCACTACTGCGACTACAACTGGACCAGCGGCGGCACCTCCTTGGCCGTGTGCCGGCAAGCGTGCGCGTCCGATTTGGTGGGCAAGACCAACAATCCGTATCGCTGGGAGTGGCCCGAGTCGTCGGTGGTGGCTTCGACGCCCTACACCAACTGCACGGGCCAGCCCGGATGCACGCCCAACGGCGGTTTTGGCACCCAGCAAGGCCTGCCGGCGTGCAACGAGCACAACGTGGGCGAGACCTTCGCGTTCAACTGGTATCGCCAGTTCTACAACCCCGTGCGGGTGGACTACCAGACGCTGACGCTGACGTGCAGAGGACCCACCGCATGACGCTGCATCGAAGCGAACACGGACGCATGGGTGACGTCACGCGGCCGCCCGTGAATGAAGCGCCTAGAAGTTCCGTTGCTTGCAATGACCTAGACTGAAGGCCGTAGAGCCGCAAGAGCACATGCATGGAAGATATCGTCTCGGATCAGAACCACCCCAACCAGTGGTTTGCAAGAGCAGCAGGCCTGCGAGCCGGTGCCGCCTGCATCTGGCTGTCCATGAGGGGAAGCGCAGAAGAGACAAGAGAGTTGCTGGGAGAGCCCTTCGGATTCTCAACGGCGCTGGCGGCTCGCCCCTCCTACCACTTGCTCTGCGGCTTGGCGATAGAAGTCCTCTTCAAGGCCATCCTGGTCAGCCGCGGCAAGAACCCCGCTAACACGCACGACAGCGTGCTCCTTGCCAAAGAGGTGGGCCTGGCCACCTCCCCCATCGACTTCGAGCTTCTGAAGTTCTACGCCTCAACGGTTGTTTGGGCGGCCAAGTATCCGACGAGTAGGAAGGGCGAGGCTGAGATGATTTCCTATTGGGAGAACGCGGGGGATGTCCTCACAACCAGCGAGCCCGTGCCCTCCAGTCATTGGATAAGAAAGATCGGGTCCAGCGGCAGAACCGATTGGCCCTCGTTTGCCGAGTTGTATTCAAGGATTGCGGCCTTGCGACAGGCATGACAAGGCCACCGAACCTAGCAGCGCCATGGACCAGCCATAGACTGGGCGAACTGCCAACCTACGCGGGCGATGGCGCGTTGATGGCGATCACTTCAGAGATGTCGACGGAGCCGCGATTGACCAACACCAGCTTCCTGTCGGTTGCCGAGTCAGGCTCTTCGGAGCCGTGCTGGATTGGATACCAGTTGTTCAGGCGCTCAACGTAAGCGACGACGTTGGTGTGTATGCGGTTATGAGTGAAGGACATCTCGGGATGCCGAATGTCCTTTCCTTCCTTCTTGATGAGATGAAGGACAAGGAACATGCACAGCACCTGCGAAACGCTGCTTCGGTAGCCCTCAAAGCTCTGAGCATCGGAAAGGGACTGCCTGCCCCCAGCACCGGCCATGCTGAAGTAGTATTGCTCGTTCTCGTAATAGATGAAGTAGGGCTCTTGGCTGGGATGATGAATCATCACCTCGATGGCCTGCCCTCCCATCCAGTCCTTCGGGCGGTTTTTCAAGGCCTCCGAGGTCATCACAATCTTTCCCGCTTGAGTGATGAGGAGAACAGAGGCGCCCAGCCGAGCAAGGGCTTCATCGACTTGCTTCTGAGCCTGATCCGTTTGAGATTCGCGCTTCTTGAATATTCCGAACACAACACACTCCTTGTGAGTTACGCAGACACCGGCGACTCGCGTTCCGCATCAGCCGGGTGCCTGCATTGTCGCACCCAAGACGTCGTTTAGCCCGCGTCGGAACCTAGACGCCCGCAGGCCCCTTGAACGATTCGAACGTTACTTCCCCTTGGGCCCCAGGAGCGAGGCAGTGCAATAGGCAGCAGCGTTGGCAACGACGTAGTCCCTGCCCGACGGCTTTTTGAGATCCCAGCCTTCTTCAACCAGCCCCCGGACATGCGCAGCAGCCACAAAAATCTCGGCGGTCGTGGGGGTGAGCTGCGCTCGGTGCTCCGGCGAACGGCTCTGGTCTTCGGACATCGTTTTGCTGATGTCAGTCGCGAACGCCATCCAACGGGAAGAGTCATTGGGCAAAACGGCTGCCGCCGCCATGACGTAGCTTGCTGCGGCCGAGCACCGGGCAACGTCGTTCACAACGCTCTGCGATGGCAAGAAGTCCATCCTGCTGTCTTCCGCCGAAGCACAGAAGGCAAGCGCAAGTGGGAATACCGCCAACAATGAGAGAGGCATCTTCACTCTGATCGACCTTGCCCTGGCGAGCCAGTGCATTGATAGACAACCGATACACGGCGGCTACCGCAGTTGCCAAACCCCCGGCGCGACAGGCACTGAGTCTCCTGAGAGCCGAAGGACTCAGCACCGCTGTAGCCCCATGCTTTGCAGCGTTGCGCCGCCATGCTCTCAGCCTTTTCTCCGTCTACGGAGACTCGCTGAAACTCATTGCTCTCGTAAGAGAGAGTGATGGTTCCGTCCGCTCGGCTAGCACCGGTGACGAGCATTTCCTTGTGCGTCGCGCAGCCAGCAAGCATGAGAGTAGCGACGCAAAGCAGCGCTGGTGTTTTCCCTAACATTCACTCCCCCTGTCATCCAACGTGAAAAAAGACGCCTACCCCTGCTGATCAGCGGCAGCCATGTTAAGTTTAAGCCATGCCCCGACGGTCAGGGAATCTCGCTGGCGAACAAGCCTCTCTTGGTCGAGTTGTCGATTCACATGGGGAGGGGCGGCATGAAAGACACGGTTCGGTGCTCACCTCTCATCGCGCTTAGGATGTCAGTCCATGCGCTGGGTCATCAGGCAGATGGCAGGGCCGTCCTATCCCACGCCCGCTTGACCCACCCGAACACTACGGCCAGCACGCCGATCAAGAACATGCCCCAGAGCCAAGCCAAGTAGAACGCTGCGGTAGCGATCTCCCCAAACTGGGGATGCTCCGCATACTTGAACCCCAGAACGGCAGCCGCCACCACCGCCACCACGCCCAACCCGCCCCCGAGCAGTGCCCCTTTCAGGAAGCCGTGCTTCCGGAAATACGGCATCCGCCCCGTGCGGACGTGCCAGTCCCAGAGCCGCTGAGCCCGGATGTGGAGCGCCAGGCAAAATGCCAAAAACGCGAAGACGAGCGCACCGGGCACACAACAGACCACGCCGATGAAGAAGTCGCGCTTCATCACCTCCACGCCGGCCGCCAGCCCAACCAGGCCCAACGGACCCAAGATGACGCTCGGGAGGATCAGCGCGGATGGGCCCGGCGGCGCATACACAACTTGCTGCGGCGGATAGCGGTTCATATGGTCCTCCCCTGTTGGATGGCTGCACGCTTGATCGGGACCGGCGTGCAGTCAAGCGGCGGACTGCGGCCCGTTTAGCCCGCAGACGTCCCTTCGTCGGTCACTTCGACCACTTGCCAACCTTCGCCTTGCGGGTGGAACAGGGCCCGCAGCTTCGGCTTGAGGGTGCTCGGCTCGGGCTTGGTGGGCTGGCCACCGATGGACCCCTGCGCTTTTACCGACCCGCCCACCATGCATTCTTGATCCCCATTGGGCTTCTTCTCGCAGTCGAGATCCAAGCCGCCCGCGTCGGTCACTTCAAACCGCCAAGAGCGCTGGAGGGTTGCCTGCCTCCCCTGCTCGGTGAAAAAGCCTTCCACGACCTTCACCCCGTCCTCCTTCGTGGGGCCCTTGTCGCCAGAGCAGGCCGTCAGGGTCAAAAGTGCCGCTGCTGCGGCCACGATCAGTGCGTGCTTCATGTCATGCGTCCTTGTCTTTGGAAGGGGTGATGCCGATGATCTGGTTCTTGTAGCCGATCTCGAGGCGGTCGATTTGGAGAACGATGTCGGGCAGGCCGTTGGGCTTCAACCTGCCCTCCACGACCTTGAAAAAGATTCGGTCTCCCGTGGCGTCGCGCCCCACCCGTCGCAGCTCGGCCGCGTCTTCCGGCTTCAATCGCAACGCGGCGTGGTAGCGCCCGCCGTGCTCGACCCCGACCACCGCACTGCCCTTGCCCAACGGCGAAGGGCCGATAACGGCCGTCGGAAGAAAGTCAGGCGAGCGGGGATACCACTCATGGTTCATGACCAACACGTAGGCGTGGAGGATGTTGGTCTTGGGGTCGAGCTCCACATCGATATAGGGGCGCAGGTAGAACGCGTCGGTCGAGGCGATCTGCCTCGCTTTGGCCTCAAACGCAGACGCCGGATCGCCCTGCAGGCCGACGCGTTTGAACTGGTGCCCCCATGAGCCAATGCAGTGGGTTCGCATCGCCGGTGCCAGGGCAGCGCCGGCCTTGGCCTGGGCAAAGAGGTTGTCTTCGCACATGCCGAAACCGGCCGACGCGGTGGCCGCCAAGCCCCACCGGATCCGGGTGTAGCCGTCGAGCACCGGAGGGTCGCCGTCGTCCCAGTAAGTCCCCGCTGGTTCCAAATAGGGGCTCCTTGCCCGTTCACTGACTGTCCTGGGCGTCCCCGAGATCGCCTGCCCGATCTGCCGCAGCAGTCCTTTTGCCTCTTGGGCTTGGACCCCGGCCGACACCATCAACGCAACAGCGAAAATGCCCCCTGTCCAATGCTTCATGCCCTGCTCCTTGCCGTGGTTGCCTGCAACTTACGTGTCACGTAGAGTCTACCCGGGGCGTAGGTCATCCGTCATCCTGCCCGCATGCCTGCACTGCATCCGTTCAGCCCATGACAGCAGCCCCGTCCGCTCCCCGGGCGATCGTGGCGGCGCGCCTGCGCCAAGCCCGCGAGCTGAGGGGATTGAGCCAACGGGAGGTTGGAGTGCGTATGGGGTTGGACAAAGACACTGCATCCGCCCGCATCTCCCGCTACGAGTCGGGATCGATGTCGATCAGCCTGGAAGCCCTTTTCAAGCTGGCCGAAGCACTGGAAGTGCCACCGGCTTACTTGGTCGCAACGACGCCAAGCATGTCCGAAGCCATTCTCGCCCTGAGCATGGAGAGCGTCTCCCAGCAGTCCCGCTTGGCGGACATGTTGAACGCGCTCGTCAAGCTGCCGACTCAAGAGCGCGAAGCATTCGCCAAACTGCTTGAAGGCAAGTCCACAGCCGCGGCCGAGTAACGCGCGCTGTCGCCTAGTATCGAGCTTTCCTTAAAGATGCAGATGTTCCACCCCATCACCAACCGTCGAAAAGAAGGCCCCCCCAGAGTCGCTTAGGAAGTAGCTTCCGCCCTCACTTGGTAGCAAAGCGAACCGTGGCTTCGCGCGTCTTCCCGTTTCCGCCGTAGGTCACCACAAGTGGGTCAAACCCGCCAAACTTCACCGTCCAAGACTTGTTGCCTCGGCCCTCCGGCTTGGACGCAAACTCAAACTGATCAATAGTTGCAGGCGGATTTCCGCCGGGCCACTTTGAAATCGAATCGGCTAGTAATCGAGATGGGACACTGCGAAGGTCATAGACCTTCACCTTAATACCGTTTTGCTCAATGGTTGCTGCCGCGCTCTGGCTTTCTGACGGCTCTTCCTCCCCGTCCCCCTCCTCATCTGGGGTTGAGCGTGACTCAACTCCGGATCTCACCGGTTCGGAGTTCTGCAAGAGCTCGGGGTTTTCCTTAAGAACCTTTTGGGCAATCTCTGCAACCGGATGCGTCTCTGCAACAATGCCAGCGGCAGAAAAGCGCAGCAAAGGAAGCCCGTTTGCTCCAAATAGGATCAATATCACACCGCCACCCAACAGCGCGGCACTCAACGTCGAGGGCTCGATCTCACGCACCTCAACCTTCAACGGCTTCAAGCTTCCGTCAAGCTCAACCGAGCTTTGCTTGGCGGGATGATAGAAAAGGGCTGCGGCACCCGAAACCATCGCCACACCCAGAAGACAAAGCCCCCATCGGAGAGGGGAAGGCATCATTTTTGTGGTGGAACTCGGTGCATCTGTCGACATTGCCCAACGTCCTTGATTCGGCCTCGAATCCCCGTTATCGGCCAGCCTTGCCGATCCTTGAGCCCCTTCTCCCTCGCACCTAACACCATCACCGACTTGCCTCCAAATGTGACCCACGTCACTATTGAGGAAGGGGGACGGAGCCTTCCTGGCTCTGGCCATTCACAGGGGAAGTGACCGATGGCGAACAAGAATGGGGCTGCTGCGCCTACGACTCTGGAAGAGTGGTTGAATGGCCGCCCTAGCTGGCTGCGCATGGCCGCTTCCACGGTGATCCAGCACCGCCGCATGCCGACGAGCACTCCCAACCCACCGACACCCCCAGTTGGCTTCCGGATCCGGACGAACTGCTGAAGGACGTGCAAGACATGCTCGAATGGTGCAAGGAGTTCGGTAAGCGAGCGGAAACGGCGGCGAAACCCAAGGCGTAGCCCTGGCCACCCGTTACTGCGTGCTCACGGTCATCAGAAGCGCCGCTTGCCAGCGCTTCCCACAGCAGGTGGCAGCGCTTGATGCAACTCGTGCGCGCGAAGAAACGCGTGCAGCCACTCTTCGGCGTCCTTGACGCCCGTCAGTTCCCAAATCACCACCCCGGCCAAGCAATCCCCAGGGACGGCAAACAGGTCGTCGTTCAGATCGCTGCTGGACAGAGGGGTATGGAAATCGGCCCCCTCTTGGAACGCCTGAAGCAGGTGCTGCCGGGCAAGAGGATCCCGGCGTGCCGCCCATGCGAGGCGAACGAGCTCCGACGATGGCCAGGGTGCGGGGGTCATCAGAACTCGTAACCGTCTGGCACGCCCGAGGGGATGCCCTGCATGGGGCCCGAGTAGCCCACCTGCTGAACCAGGTTCTGGGCGGTTTGCGACATGCGATCCAGGCGTTCCGGGACTTGGTCCAGGGCGAACAGAACCATGCCAAAAATGGCGATGTTGAGCAGTTTGTTGAAAAGTTTTCGCACGAGCGAGGTCCTCCGTGGTTGTCAGGGGTTCGGGTATCAAAAAAGCTGGTGGTGTTGGGCGATGCCGAACAGGCAAAGCGCCCAGGTGGCCGCAATCGTTGGAGGAGCCAGGCAAAGCGGCACGCCGAGGGCGATGTCCGACAGCTTGGCCTTGGGGTCGGTGACCATCTCCCATCCCAGCTTGGCCGCCCCCATCCCCGACATGGCGTCGAACAGGAATCGCAGGAGGGCTCCAGGGGTGGCGACGGTGGACCGGGCGGGCGCTTGGGTTTGGCTGCGGGTATTCATCAGAGCGCATCCAATCGATCAGCAATGGCCAATCCGGCGACCAATCCAGCCAAGAGGCAAAAAGCAAAGAACGTCAACATGGGGTTTCCTTTGGTTAAAGAGCATCAGCGCTCTTCTCTGATCTCAAAGTAAAAGAAAACCAACTTTTCGCAATAGATTGACCCTACATTTTTATGACTAAAACACAAAACTGACGGGGAAAAGCAGAAAACACAAAAACCCTGAAACACCTCACATTTCCAGCCCAGCGTCGGGCCCGGCGGAAGCCGAGGCCCCACCTGCCCTTCCCCCAATGCGCTTTTGCTTTGAGCCACTTTTGCCGTTGCCTTCTCTCTCCTAGATCTCAAAAGAACGCGGCCCGGGGCCGCGCCTGAAAAGCCCCCTCCGGGGAGGTTAGGACATGGGCCGGGGCTTCCGCCCCAGCGTCCGCGTGGCTGTCCTTGGCCCCATGCCCGCAAAAGGCAGTCCGATTCGTCAGGCGCTGGCTTGGATGCATCGCCAGACCAACTGGCGAACGGCTTCTGGCTGACGAATGCCGATTCGGTTGGCGTCGATGAGCAGGGCCATGGCGACCTGGGGAGCCACCTGCACACTGGGGAGCGCGGTTTTGTAGCGCTCTCGCCCCTTCGCCGCCTCTCCGGTCCAAGGCGTGGGGCGTCGAGGGGAAAACGGTTCTCGAATCTGGGCGTGTTGCTCGATGAGCTGGGCCAGTGCAGCGCGCATGCTCAGGCCTTGCGCGGCGGCCAGGGCTTGAAACGCGGCTTTGCTGGGCGCGTCAATCCACGTTTCGTGGATGGTCTCCACAAGTGGCATGTTGTTCCGCTTGGGTTGTAGCGTGTAGCGGCTCATCCGCTCCTCCTCTTCTCCTTCAGGTCTGCTCTTACATACAACCCCGAATCCATAAAAACGAGGGCCATCTCGCGAAACGAAACGCCCGCCGGAAACTCTTGACTCCAGACCACAATCCCATCTTTGAGGTAGCTGTATTCCTGGCGAGTCACTACGCCAAAGCCATCTTCTGAGTCGCACATGTATTTGACCCGGTGGCGGTAACCGGCGTTCTCGATTTCAATCAACTCTTTCATTCGAACCCTGCTTGTGAGGGCCAGAGGACGTAGCGCCTTCTCATGCGGTCCTCCGGCTGGGCTTGGCCATCCATCCTTGGGCGGCCGCTTCTTCAGCGGTCAGCAACGCGGAAGTGCCCAGGAAACGCGTGAGCTGGTAATGGCCGATGGTGTGGGGATACCGCTGGAGGTGGGCGTGCATGTCCTTGTCGAAGTAGCACGTGGACCCAGAGCGGCGTTGATAGGCGAAATAGCGGCGGCGACGCGTTGCTGGGGGTTTCATGCAGCCCCCCCGCAATCGTCGCAACGCTGCATTTCTGCCGGATACGTTGAGAAGGGATAGGCCCCTTTCTGCCCCACTTCCCCGCAGCACCCACACCGCATGAGCCCCCGGGCGGTTTGACAAATCGCGGCCTCCGGGCCTTGCCAAACCACGCCGACCACGACGGCTTCCCAAGTGCTGCCGCTCCGGGCCACCACGGTGAGCCTGTCGCCGTTCCGAACGTTCGGGGCGGGCACCCCCCACTCGCCCGTCTTGAGTTGGAGGGGGCTGGCGTGGTGGTGGGCCATTAGAATAACCCCCGATAACCAAGGGCAACAAAGCCTGACTGGTCAATAACGCAAGCAATCATGCGAAAACCTTTGAAGAGGGGGCATTCCCTCGCCACCACTCAAACTAAGCTGCCTCCAAAAAATCGCAATACTTTCACCTTATGCTTTATCGACTAAATATCAAAACTGCCGGAAGGGCCGCGAATCGCTGAAAAACCCTGAAACGCGTCACATTTTCCAGCCAAGCACCGGGCCCGGCGGAAGCAGAGGTCCCACCCGCCCTTTTCCCAAAGCGCTTTTGCTCCACGTTGCTTTTTCGTCTTCAAGAGATCAAAAGAGCGTGGCCTGGGCCGGGCCTGAAAAGCCCCCCCTTTCGGGTAGGGCTCGACATGGGCCGGGGCTTCCGCCTCAGCCACCGTTCTGCCTTCCCTTGGTTCAACGCCCACAAAAAAGCCCCGGTTTCCCGGGGCTCTGTCTGCAAGGCTCAATGGCAATCAGGCCTTGAACGGGTGCGCCGGCCATTCCTGGTCTGGGTGCTTCTTTTTCCACGCCTTGCCCTCGGCGGTTTCCGCCCACGCAAGGAAGGCCTTCGGCTGACGTCCAGTGCCAGCCCACGTGGTCCCGTCCGGGATCTGGAACTTAGGGGCGCGACTGATGCCGGCGCTCGCGGAAACCACCTTGCGTGGCTCAAGCAGCGCCTTCAGATCGTTCCTCTGCTTCGTCGTGTAATGCTGCCCAAACTGCTGCAAGGTCTCGTAGACTCCTGCAAAGCTGGCCCCGGCTTCGGCCGCCAGCGCGTCGCCTTCTGCCTTTTCCATTTCGGCCACCAAGGCCTCCGCTTCAGCCTTTTTCTTGCGGATTTCTTCGAGCGTCAGTGCCACGGTTTTCCCTTGGATTGGTCAAACCCCGATCCTGCCGTTTTGCGAGATTACTGTAAACCCTCAACGGCCCAACCCCGGCTCTCCCGTGGCAACTGCCACGGAGGTTGACCCTCAAGAGTCACTGAGGGGATGCCGTACGCCGACCACTGGAGCAGGCCTCGGCGGTTGCGGGGGACTGACCGTGCCCACCCCCACCTTCCACCATGCAATGCCGCAATGTCCAAGGGCTACCGGGCGCCGGCAAAGCTTTGGACAGCGGGAGCAATGCTTAGCGTGGTGCGGAGCGGAGGCGCGATGGCGGAGGGCCATACTGTACGGTTCACCGGCCCAACACGCATTCCCTGACTAAGCTAGAGCGGTAGCCTACCGTGATAGAGGTGACCGATGGCTGAGGCCGCCCGTCAGTTTGCTCTGGAGTCGTTGCGGATCCTGGATTCCGACCCCGAGCCCTTTTTCGATGCGCTGACGCGGGCCGCGAGAAACATGACGGGCATGCCGGTCGCCCTGATCTCCTTGGTGGACGGGGACCGCCAATGGTTCAAGGCCCAGATAGGCCTTCCCGGTGTGGACGAGACGCCCCGCGACATTTCCTTCTGCACCTGGGCCATCCAGTCCGATGAGCTGTTTGAGGTGGCAGACGCCGCCCAGGATGCCCGCTTTTCGACCAACCCGTTGGTCTTGGGTCCTCCTTTCGTCCGCCACTATGTCGGCGCGCCCATCAGCGCCAATGGCCAGAACGTGGGAACGCTTTGCCTGCTCAGCCCAAACCCGGGAACGATCTCAGCGGAGCAGGGAGCAGCCCTGTCCTGCTTGGCCCAGGCCGCCGCAGTCGGCATGCAGCAGCGCGCTCGCCTTCTTGAGCGGGTCACCGAGTCCCAGGCCTTGCAACGGCGTTTTCAGAGAAGCCAGTTATTTCTGGAGCGCACCAATGCACTGGCCAAGGTCGGCGGGTGGGAACTGGTGCTGGGAACTGGAGAAGTCAAATGGACCAAGGAGACCCGGAGGATCCATGGCGTCTCTGACGACGCGGTGCCCGGCCTGGACGCGGCGATTGCCCTGTATCCGGAAGGCGCACGGCAGCGGCTGGAGGCCGCCCTGGAAGACTGTATCTCATCGGGTGTGCCCATCGATTTGACCCTTCCGTCCAGCAAGCTTTCGGGGGAGCGCACGTGGGTCCACGTGGTGGGCCAGCGGGAAGAGACCGAAACCGGTGCCCGATTGATCGGCGCGATCCAAGACGTGACGGAGCAACGGGCGGCGGTCGAGGCCTTGGCGCACAGCGAAGCGCGTTACCGCCGGCTTTTTCAACACAGCCTCGGCCTCATCTGCACGCATTCCTTGGACGGGACGGTCACGTCGGTCAACCCCGCGGCCTCGCACTCGCTGGGCCTGTCGGAGAGTGACGTCATTGGTCGGTCGCTGGCGGACCTCATCCCCAAGAGCAAGCAGGAGGCGTTCAAGGCTTACTTGGATCGCATCCGGGAAAACGAGAGCGACTCGGGCATGATGGAGCTGGTAGCCCGCGACGGATCGCGCCGCTTCTGGGCGTATCACAACGTGCTGGACACAGAAGCCCAACCGCCCTACGTGTTGGGCCACGCGCAAGACATCACGACTCAACACATCCAAGAGCAGCAGCTGCACGACTTGGCGACCCGCGATCCGCTCACCCGAGCGTTCAATCGCCGCTACCTGGCCGATCTTGCCCACCAGCAGTTCGATGGGTGGGGCTGCCTGGTGTTCGACCTGGACCATTTCAAAGAGGTCAACGACACCCAAGGCCATGCACAAGGCGACAAGGTGCTGGTGGACTTCGTGGCCTTCCTGTCCGCCCCGCTCCAAGGCGAAGAAGTCGTGGTTCGGCTGGGGGGCGATGAGTTCCTGCTGTTCGTGCCCGGCGCAACCCTGGATCGGCTGCAGGTGCTGGAGGACACCTACCACGAGCGCGCCGGCGAGGCACCGATCCGCTTTTCCGGCGGATGCGCCATTGGTCGGCCCTCGGAATCGGTGGCAGATACCATCAATCGCGCCGACATGAAACTCTACGACCGCCGAAAGCGGGAACGGCAGTGAGCCTGCCCTCAGATCCGGGCATGGGGCCAGTTGTGGGCTGCCCTCCTTACGCCGATGATCGCCTTCTAAGCGAAGTAAGCGGCCTTTCAGTGCCGCCCAGTCTCACCGATGGAGAGGGCAACATGGAGAAGCGGGTGTGCTTTGATTTCGAGATTGATTTCAGCAACGGGGGCGGGATTCAGGGCCAAGGCTTCCGGCTGGACATCGCCGGTGATGACATCACCGATGAGGCGTTGGCCGACTACATCGTGCGCGACATGCGCCTGCTGATGGTGGGCGAGGTTCGCATCCTCAACAAGGAAATCATTGAGGAGCCTCATAAGCGCCCGGCGCACGACCAAGACGGTTCAACTGTCCACGACCCAAAGGACGGGTGAGCGGCCATGCATCCTGATGTTCTTGGCTGGGCTGCAACCGTAGTGCTGATTGCCACACTGGTCCGGCAAATGATCAAACAGTGGCAGTCTCCCCACCCCGAAACGGTCTCCAAGTGGCTGTTCGTCGGTCAGATGACCGCGTCCACCCTTTTCACCGTCTACAGTGCACTTTTGGGGTCAACGGTGTTTGTGGTGACCAATGCCCTGCTGCTGCTCACGGCCGTGGTGGGACAGATCCTGGCTTGGCGTCGACGTCGACGAACCGACGCACCGCCTCCCTGCTGACCCAGTATTGGCTGCACCAAGGAAGGCCGTCGTAGGCGTTTAGCAGCCACACGTCGTCAGATCCGAAACGGACGTCGCCTGACATGCTCGACCCGGCCTCCGACCGTGACCAGCGTCGAGATGGCCCAGTCGCTGGAAGCGGACACGGGCGGAAGCAACAAGATCTCAACGCCGGCCCCCATCGTAGCGCCTTTCCATAGCTCCACGGCGCTGTCCCCGCTGGGACTGCGGTGGAGGCCCCAATCCGAGGCGAAATCCGTCAGCGCTTGCCGTCCATGTATCCTATCGAGCGCGCTGCAAAGCGAATCATACTGAGCACTCCTCACTCCCCTCCCCCTTGCATCGTTTTCTAACCTGCGCTTCACCATCCATCCCAGACTACTTCATGGCAGACATGAAGATCGAAAGCCAGTCTGAATCCCTCAGGAGAACGCCAACTTTCTGACGGGGCAGCCTCCGATCCATTACCTGAAGCTGGGACCAGGGACGACACGCAGCGGATTCAGGCAGGTTTCCGCCTGTGCCTCGCAGAAACCCTATCTGCCACGGACCGGGGCAGGATTACAGCCACCCGCGCTTTCGCCCGACGAAAATTGAGGTCGCGCCCAACCCCGCCATGATGCCCACCGCAATCCAGAAGCCTTCGGTCTTCATGCCGAAGAAGTTGGCATCGAAGTTCATGCCCAACGCGCCCGCGATGACGGCCAGCAAGCCGGTCACCACCGTCACGAAGGTCAGCAGCTTCATGCGTTCGTTGGTTTGGAGCTCGGTCTGGGTGCTGAAGAGCTGGAAGCTGCCAACAACGAGCTCTCGGGCGTTCTCAACCACGTCCAACGCTCGCTCAAACCTGTCGTCCAGATCGCGCAAGTGCCGCGCCACCTCTTCGGCCCCGTCAGGCACGAAGTCCGGCCGCGATAGGCCGTCGAAGACAGTTCGGTGCGGTGCCAGCATCCGTCGGAGCCGAGAGGCCGCGGCTCGGAGCGCGGCGAGCTCGGGCAGGGCCGAGCGCCCAGGGGGCTGATCAGACAAGATCCGACTCTCCAACCGTTCGATCTCCACCTCAAACAGCGCGACGGCGGAGAAATACGTGGAAAGATGCCAATCCAACAATGCGGCCACGAAGCTCGCCTCGCCCAAGCAGCCGATGTCGCGGGCGCTCTCGGGTTCCCGCTCCCGCAGATCGGCCAAGAAGGCAATGTCTTCGTCGTGGTGGGTCACCACAAAGTTCGCCCCAGCCACGACGGTCAACACCGCGCCTTGGAAATTCAGCCCCTTCCCACGCAACACTGCCACTACACGCGCCATGAAATGGTCGGCGAACTTTTCAAGCCGGGGATTGGTGGCGATGGGACTGCTCGGCAGGGATGCGGGATTCAACCTCAGCGCGCGCCACACCTGTTCGGCTTGCTGATTGGGAGCCCCGCATAGATCCACCCAAAGAAGTTCGTCGTCGCTCGGAGGATTGCTAGGAAGATCCTCCAATCGAAGCGTGCAACTGCCCTTCTCGCGATAAAGCTTGATGGTCAAGCCACTTTCAGGAACGTCGGGGGTATCCATGCGGGAATCTTGCCGAGCGCCAGTTGAGCCACACGTGAAGATCCAACACTGCGCTTGCCCCGCAGCAAGAATGGCCTTGAAACTGCGCTACGCCGCCCGGACGATCGTTGCGGTCCTCGGGGCGAAAGCGAAGACCCTTAGGGTTCGACAGTCCAAGGTCTAACTGCGCTCACTCGCTTCGCAAGGCTATTCATCCTTCGGCATCGGCGATCCGCACATACGCTTCTGTCATCGCCGCAGAGAAGTGAGCGCCGCAGCGAAACGCATTCAGCAACGCGCCCAAGAGGTAGCGGTGCTCGTCGACGGGGAACAGATCCACGTGGTGCTCGCCCTCTCGAGTCGCGTGTTTCACTGCATTCCGCAGCCCCACCATGTCCTCTTTGATGTCACGGTAGACCAGATCTTGGCGAGCGCTCATCTGCCTGGCCACTTGGAGCATGTGCTCGCCAACGGTGGGGGTGTCGTTGGCCGCTGGCAGCGCGCGGAGCATGTCCTCCGCCGTGCCGGCCAGGAGCACGACGGTGGCGGGGTGAAGCCGCGCCAGATAAAGAACGCACGCGGCTTCCAAGTGGCCGATGGCGATGTCCAGTTTGCTCAAGCGCATGGGACCAAGCCCTGGGAGGGACGTTCATCATAACTCCCATGACGGCGACCGGCCCGGGGAGTCCCTCATTGACAGGGCGCATGGCTCCGGCCCTGGCCGCTTCCCTTCTGGGCGCGTCTAATAGTGCAGATTTCTCCGTATCGTCCGCTACGCGCGTGTCATAAACTTGGTTGCACGGTCCTTCACGCATCGTCGCCGACCAGCGGGGCATGGTAATGGCTCTTCCTAACTCGGATGCCCACATGGCTATCAAGACCGCTGAAGAACTGTTTGTGCACGAGCTCTCTGACATTTACAGCGCTGAAAAGCAGCTGACCAAGGCCCTGCCCCGCCTGGCCCGCGCTGCGGAGAATCCGGACCTGGCCGCCGCCTTCGAGACCCACTTGGAAGAGACCCAAGGGCAGATCGAACGCATCGATCAGGTCGTGGAGGTGCTGGGGATCCGCCTGAAGCGCATCAAATGCGCAGCGATGGAAGGCTTGGTGGAGGAAGGCAAGGAAGTGATCGATTCCATTGAGAAGGGCCCGGTGCGCGACGCCGCCCTGATTGGCGGTGCCCAAAAGGTGGAGCACTACGAGATCGCCTCCTACGGCACCATCGCGGCGTTGGCCAAACAGCTGGGCTACAAGGACGCCTTGCCCTACCTTCTGGAGACGTTGGAGGAGGAAAAGGCGACGGACGAAAAGCTGACCATGCTGGCCGAGCAAGGCGGCAATCAGAGCGCTGCCAGCAAAAAGTAACGTCGGAGCGGGCCTGCGGGCCCGCTTTCTTACGGGAGGGCAACAACATGTGGCGTCGCAATGGCCTGTCGATCGTGTTGTTCGCGCTGATGGCTGTCTTCCTGGTGGCTCAAGCGCTGACCGGATGGCAGGTCCATAACGAGGAACTGGCCCAGCACGGCGTGGCGGCCATTGGCTTCTGGGACTACTTGGCCAGCGGGCACTTCAGCAGTGCCACGTTTGAGAACTGGGAAAGCGAGTTCCTCCAGATGGGCATGTATGTGCTGCTCACCGTCCGGCTGCGTCAAGCCGGCTCTGCTGAGTCGCGCCCCCTCGACCCAGCAGAAGAAGAGCCCCGTGTAGAATCAGGGCCGGTCCCTTGGCCGGTGCGCAAGGGGGGCATCTGGAAGAGCCTCTACGGCCACTCTTTGGCCATTGTTTTCTTTCTCCTGTTCTTCCTCTCCTTCTCGCTCCATGCAGTGGGAAGTTGGAGGGCCAAGTCTCAGGAAAATCGACTGGACGGGTTGCTGCCCCCATCGTTTACCGATCACCTTTCCAGCAGCGACTTTTGGTTTGAGTCCATGCAGAACTGGCAAAGCGAGTTTCTAGCGGTCTTAGCGCTGGTTGTGCTGACCATCTTCCTGCGGCAGAAGGATTCGCCACAATCCAAGGCGGTGGAAGCGCCGCATTCACAGACGGGGGACTGAGGTGAGCACCCCCGCCCTCCTGATCATCGACCTGTTCAGCAAGTTCGACTTTCCCGATGGGCAGCAACTTGCACCGCTGGCCCTTCGGGCCGCGAAAAAAGCCGGTCAGATTCGAGCGGCGTTTGACGAAAGGGATTGGCCCGTCATCTATGCCAACGACAACTTTGGCGACTGGAAGTGCGGCTTTCACCAGCTGGCGGAGGTGTGTCGCCATGAGGACGGTCCGGCCGGTGACATTGCCCGACTCCTTTTCCCTGGCCCGGATCATTACACGGTGCTCAAGCCGAAGCACTCGGCGTTCCTGGCGACCCCGCTGGCCGTGCTTCTCGCAAAGCTGGACGTTCGCACCCTGGTGCTTGTAGGCATGGCCTTGGATTCCTGTATTCACGCCACCGCTATCGACGCACACTCGCGGGAGTTCTCTACCGTTGTCATCTCCGACGCCACGGCGTGCCTGCCAAAGCGCCGGTCCGCCGCGCTGACGCTGCTGCGATCCACAGGAAGCGTCCAAGTGCGCACGACCGGAGCGCTGCTTCAGCCGCTTGAGAGCGGCCCTCGCCGTTCAGCGATTGATCCTATTGGACGGAAATAGAGACATTCTTGAGCCCTTCGGGGCCTGCGTTAGGGGAGCAAGCCAAGCAAAGATCGGTGTGCGGCCACGCCCGCCAAGGCTCCCTCCCCCACCGCCAAGGCGATGTTCCCTGCAAACCGGGCTGCATCGCCGCACGCGAACACCCCTGGGATGGTGGATTGCTTGGCCGAATCGGTGGTGATGCATCCCGCGTCCTCGGTTGCGCAACCCAAGCATTTGGCCAAGCCGGAGGCCAACGTGGTTTCCGGGTGGACGAACAAGGCTTCCACTTCGCGGGAGCTGCCGTCTGCGAGAGTCAAGGACGCTTTGCCGGTCATGCCAACCAGGGCCTCCTTCTCCAGGGTCGCACCGATGCCCCTCAGCTGCAGAGAAAGCTCTTCCACCTCCGACGCAGAAAGCGCGCCGTCGTGGAACGCCGTGATCTGTCCCCACTGAGAAAGCGCCCTGACTTGGTCCATCGCTTCGGATCTGGACGCAATAAGCACGCCGATGGCTGTTCCGCAGATTTCATAGCCGTGGCAGTAGGGGCAATGGAGGACGGTTTTTCCCCATCGCTCCGCGAGCCCCGGGACGTCGGGCAACCGATCCTCCACGCCGTGCGCAAGTATCAGTCGCTGGGCGTAGTAGTAATCGCCGGATACACAATCGACACGGAACCCGGCCTCCAGTGAACCGGCGGCGTCGGTGGCCTCATCGGTCACCCATTGCACTCCCTCGTAGGCCAGCAACTGCCGGCGGCCGGTCTCAAGCAAGGCTGCGGGGCTCGCCCCATCCCACCCCAAACACCCGTGCGCCTTCCCAGCGCGTTGGTTGCGGGGCTGCCCGTGGTCTATCACCAACACCGTGCGGCAAGCGCGCGCCAACTGCAAGGCAGCCGACATGCCCGCATAGCTTCCGCCGATCACGATGGCGTCGAAGGCAGGCAGGTCCTGCGAGGTTGGCGGGCTTGGACTGGTCATCTTCGCTTGCTCGATGGGGGAAATGCGCCGGGCGAGCGCGACACGCGATCGCCCTACTGGTTGGTTCAGAACAGCTCCGTCTGAGCCGGTGGGTAGACAAGCGCTGGCCCGGCGGCCTGCGCCATCGGGTTCAGCGGATGCGGCTTGGGTTCGGCGTGGGACATGATGTGCAACACCTCATGGCCCCGGTGCATCAGCAGGTCGGAGATGAGACGTCGGTGGCAGCGCCACCAGGGTGCCTCCGCGCACATCAGCGCGGTCCGATGTTTGCCCCCCAGTGCAAGCACCTTCGATAGCCCGCCGGCGAACTCGGCGGTCGCCATGTGATCTGCGTAGCCCTGAAACGCGGCGTTGTCCCACGCACCATTGGGCGAATCCGGCTGCACCTTGCGCCGCCCGCCCAGTTCAGGAATCCAGAGATACTCCACGCCGTGCGCTGGCAACGTTTCAGCCATCTGCTCGGACGAAAACCAAGGGTAACGACGCGATCCTGGGAAGCGACGCACGTCCGCGATCGCCGAGATGCCTTGTGCGGACAGCAGTTGTAAGAACTCGTCCCAAGGTCGAGTGGAATGCCCGATGGTCCAGACGGTCACCGGGGTCGGAGCGGGAGCATCGCATTGCATGAGGCTCATTGGACAGGAGCCGGCATCAAGCCCGCGTGCTCATCACGTGCTCGGCAGCTGCCAACGACGCTCGCGTCTGCCCGTCTAGGCTCGGACACGACCGCGGGGATAGCGGTTAGTCGTTTCGGGCCCATTTCGACAAGTTCTGCTTCAACGCATCGATGCCGTCCCAGGGATCCTTGCGGCGACGTTTCAGCTTGCCCGGCACGTCCTTGATCGTGAACGCGTCAGCCCGTTTGAGGTTTGGCAGCTCGCTCCACGCCAGAGGCATCGCGACAGGCGCGCCCGGTCTACCCCGCAGGGAATACGACGCCACTGCGGTGGCACCTCGACCGTTACGCAGGTAGTCGACAAAGATCCGCTTGTTTCGAAGGGCTTTGGTGGCGGTGGCCAGGAAGCGCTGCGGTTCGGACTGCGCCAACGCGTCGGCGAAGCCTTTGGCGAAGCGCTTGGTCAGGTCCCAGTCGCACCCGGGATTCAAGGGCACCACGACATGAAGGCCCTTGCCTCCGGATACCCGAAGGAAGGACTCCAACTCCAGCTGGACCAAAAGCTTCCGGATATCGGTGGCGGCCCTTTTCACTTCGGCGAAGGGCACGTCCGGGCCGGGATCCAGGTCGAACACGACCCGATCCGCCCGGTCGGGCTCCTCCGCGTGGCTTCCCCACGGATGGAACTCCAGGGCATTGAACTGGACCAGCTCCAGCAAGCTGGCCGCGTCGCGCACTACGAGGTAGTGGGCGTTGATGCCGCTGTCCTCCTTCAACTTGACCGAGTCCACCAGCTCCAGCCCGGCGGTGTGGTGCTTCTGGAAGAAGCAAGGCTTGCCGGTGCCGGCGGGGCAGCGAATGATCGAGAGGGGCCGATTGATCACCTCTGGGAGCAGGTGATCCATGACCGCCGAGTAGTAATCCCAAACGTCTTGCTTGGTATAGCCGTCGCCGGGGAAGAGAACCTTGCTCGGGGAGGACAGCTTGGGCGGCATGCGATCGGCTTGAGGCGTTGGGGCGGTCTTGCGGGCAGAAGACACCGCCGATGCCCGCTTCCCGCGGCCGCCCTTTACCGGGGCGCGGTCTGAGTCGGTCAGATCGGCCACGTCCTTGTCGGCCCTCACGGCTTTCAAGGAAGCCTGGCGCAGCAGTTGCTGTCCGCCGATGCCGCGATAGAACACCTCCACCACAAAGCGCGGCTCGAACCAAGTAGCGGCCCGGAGATCGGTGTCCTCCGTGGGCACGTAGGCCGTCGGCTTCTTGCCTCCCCCTTGGATCCTCTTGCTCACGTCCTTGATCAAGGCGTCGGAGAACCCGGTGCCCACCCGGCCCACGTAGAGCCAACCGTGTTCGGGATCAGGTTTGGCCAGAAGGAGCGAGCCAAAGCCGCTGCGGCTTCCTTTGGGGGCCGTATAGCCCACCACGGCGAACTCATCGCTGGCCAGCTGCTTCGTCTTGCGCCAGTCGTCGCTGCGGCCGGTGTGGTAGCCGCGATCGGCGCGCTTGGAAATGATGCCTTCGAAGTGCTGTTCGCCAGCTAGGCGGTAGGCCTCGTTGCCGTCGCCTTGGACGTGAGAGCTGAAGGCCAAATGGCCGGCTTGGCCCTCCAGCAGCTCCTGCAGGAGCGCCTTGCGCTCCAACAGAGGTGCTGCGGCCACGTCCACGCCATCGAGGTGCAGCAGGTCGAAGAGCGCGTAGGCCAGCGCGCCTTGCCGCTCCCCGGACAATGTCGCCTGGAGCAGGTTGAAGTCCTCCTTGGTGCCCGATCCGGCGATGAGCTCGCCATCCAAGGCAGCAGAGGTAAGGCCCAACTCCGCCACGGCGTCGCGTATCTCGGGGATCTTGTCGGTCCACTCCAACGCGTTGCGGGACCAGAGCCGGACGGCCCCATCGGCGACCGTTGCGAGGATCCGATACCCGTCCCACTTGATCTCATGGACCCATTGGTCGCCCTGCGGCGGGGCCTCCCCCAGCTTGGCCAACTGGGGCTCGAAGGGGCCGGAAGGCGGAGCCGCCTCTTTCGCTTTGGGCAGGGCCAAGGCCTTCTTGGCCCAGTTCTTCCGTCGCGCACGCTTTGCAGGGAGGGCTTTGAGCTTCTTCTTGTCGGCTTTACCGCCGCCGGCCCTCCTGATGTCTGCCGTTGGGGCCGCCGACACATCGGCGAGCAGATCGTCCGCTTCCAGATCGCTCGCATACGCATCGTCGTCCTTGAACAACAGCCACTGCGGCTGACGGGCCGGTTTGCCGGACCGGACCAAGCGCCACCCGCCTTTGAGCTTGGTGCCGAACAGCTCGAATCGCAGGTGACCCTTGGCAAGTTGTGCCTCTGGGTCTCCTTGGGTGGCCCAAACGCCGTGATCAAACTGGGCCACGTGCCCACCGCCGTATTGCCCCTTGGGGATCTCGCCTTCGAAGCTAGCGTAGTCGACGGGATGGTCTTCCACTTCGACCGCCATCCGTTTGACCTTGGGGTCGTAGCTAGGGCCCTTGGGGACGGCCCAACTCTTCAGGGCGTCGCCGATTTGCAGCCGGAAGTCGTAGTGCCGGCGGCTGGCGTGGTGAAGTTGGACCACGAAAATGGCGCGCTGCCCTTGCGGCAGCGCTTTGCCAGGCTCGGGCTCCTTGGTCTGGTCAAAGCGGCGCTTGCGACGGTATTCGACCAAGGACATGACGGCTCCTCGTTACTTGCCCAGGTGCTTGCGAACGGCCGCAGCGGTGGGGCCCACGGCTTTGACGGCGGCCCGGAGCTCGTCGGCGGACACGCCCAGCGCCTTGGTCCAATACTGCAGCTCGTAGTCTTCGTTGACGTTGATGCGGTCGCGGTCCGGGCTGCCGGTGTTCTTCTTGTCGTCGCTCATGAGATTCTCCTTGGGTGATCAGGCGCTCTTTAGAGCCTTCTTGGCGGGGGCTTTCTTTGCGGCTTTCTTTGCTGGGGCCTTCTTTATGGCGGCCTTCTTGGCAGGCTTGCTGTCTTTGGTGGAGGACTTGGAGGCGGTCTTCACCGGCGTTGCTTTCGCCGGGGTGCGCTTGTTGGTCTCCAAGCTCTTTTGGAGCAGGGCCATGAAATCCACCACGTTGGTCGCCGAGTCCTCGCGGTGCTCCGGTTCCTCAAACGTCGTCGTGGCACCGGCCTGCTTGACCCGCTTCTTGATGATGTCGGACAGGCGCTCGCGGAACTCGTCCTGGTAGCTGTCCGGCTCCCAGTCAGAGGTCATGCTCTCAATCAGCTGCTTGGCCATTTCGAGCTCTTTGGGCGCAACCCGGTAGTCCGACGCCCCACCCTGCGGCAGTTTGTATTCGTCGGGAGCCACCAACTCCTGCGGGTAGCGAAGCAGGATCATGATCAACGCATCGCCTTCGGGCATCACCGCGCAAATGTATTCGCGCGTGCGGATGACCACCCTGGCGATGCCCACCTTGCCGGTTTCCTTCAGGGTCTCTCGGAGCAGGACATAGCCCTTTTCAGCCTTCTTGCCGGGCACCAAGATGTAGGGCTTTTCGAAGAACCTCAGCCCGATGCTCTCGGCGTCGACAAAGGCCTCCACGTCGATGGACTCGTGCGTCTCGGGGGCGGCCGCGGCAATGTCTTCTTTCTCTATGACGACGTAGCTGCCCTTGTCGTATTCGAAGGCTTTGACGATGTCCTTCCAAGGCACTTCTTCGCCGGTTTCGGCGTTGACCCGCTCGTAGCGAATGGGCTTTTTGTTTCGTGCGTCCAACATGCGAAAGCTCAGATCCATGCGACGCTCGCCGGACATGAGGGACACCGGAACGTTGAGCAGCCCGAAGGACAACGAACCACTCCAGATGGGCCTGGGCATGCCAGCCGCCTCCAATCCTAGGGCCTTTCGTTGTAGGCCCGCCCGCGTCGGCCGGGCGTGAACCCGGCCGGCGCGGCGCAGTGGTTACTTTTTGGCTTCGACGCCCGGCGTGGCGTCGCGCACCATGAACTCTTCGGTCACCTCGGGCAGGTGGGCCGCCAGCCAGTCGGCCATCGCCTCTTCCTGCACGAGGATTTCTTCGCAGATCCGGGCCGTTTCTGTATCGCCCACCGTCTTCGCTGCGGCGATCAGGGCCGTGTAGGAGGCGATCTCGAAATGCTCGAAGACGTAACCGGCCATCGCGCCTTTGACGATCTCGTCGGAGGCCGTCATGCCGCCGACGGCCTGACCGAAGGCTGCCATCTTGCCCATCACGTCCTTGAGGGTCGACGGCGAGCCGCCCAGGCGCTTGATGCACCCCTCCAGCAGTTCGCGTTGACCGATGGTTTCCTGGATGTGTTCCTCGATGCGCGCCTTCAGCACCGGGTAGTGCTCGATGCGGGACGCCTGCCCCTTGAGCATGGTCTCCGCCTGCTGCTCCATTGCGTGTGCGTCGCGCAGCCAGTCCAACAGGTTCTCTTTGAGCTCTGCCATGGGTGTCCTCCTCTCGTGTCGGGCGAAGCCTTACCGTATCGAGGCTGGGATGCGGATCAAGCGATCCCCGAGTGAAGGCTTGGCGAACGGCGGAGCGTCCGAGACCGGCGATGTGCGGGCTTGGCGATCGATGCCCTTCGTGGTGAACGGCGCGCATGCAACGCATTCGCAGGCCATTGACCGCTCCCGCCCCATGCTGAACGCTCCTCAGCGCCAGGCCATCCTCATGACCCGTTCCGCGCTTTTGCTCTTCTTCTTGTCCCCCTCCCTCGCCTTGGCTCAGCAGGGGGACGGAACCGACGTTCAAGCCAACGTCCATACGTTCAAACCCGCCAAGGTAGATGCGACGCCCGAGCGCGTTCAGGCCCTGAAGGTGCCCAGTGGCTTCCAAGTGCGTCCCCTGGCGCAAGGCCTTCAAAATCCCCGGATCATCGCCGTGGGACCAGATGGGCGGATTTATGTCTCACGTCGAGATCAAGGCGACGTGCTGTTGCTGGAGGATGCCAATGAAGACGGAGCCTTGGACGCCGAACCGAAGGTGGTCTTCTCGCGTCCAGGGGCGCACGGCCTGGCCATCGCCAACGGGCAGCTGTATGTCGCCACGGCCAACGACGTGTATCGCGCCCCCATACGCCCGGACGGCACGTTGGGTCCCGAGGAACGCATCATCAACGACCTGCCCGATGGCGGTCAGCACCCCAACCGCACGCTGGCCTTTGGCCCCGATGGGATGCTCTACATCAGCGTGGGCTCGTCCTGTAACGCGTGCAACGAGACCAATCCCGAGCATGCGGCGCTGCTGAGGTCCTCGCCGGATGGCAAGAGCCGTTCCATCTTCGCCAGTGGCCTGCGGAACACCATCGGCTTTGCTTGGGACCCCAAAACGGGGGAGCTGTGGGGGATGGATCACGGCATCGACTACTTGGGCAACGATGAGCAGCCCGAGGAGCTCAACCGCATTCAGAAAGGAAAGAAGTATGGTTGGCCCCACATCTGGGGCAAGGACGGGGTGAATCCCCAGAGCACACCGCCAGGGCAGATCAGCAAACAGCAATGGGCGGCGACGAGCGAGCCCATGGTGCTGGGCTACACCGCCCACGCGGCCCCCATGCAGATGCTGTTCTACACCGGGCAGCAGTTCCCGGCAGCTTACCGGGGGGACGCCTTCGTGACGATGCGCGGTTCCTGGAACCGCAAGCCTGCATCGGGCTACGAGGTGGTGCGGGTTCGTTTCGACGCCGGCGAGCCGGTCGGGTTTGAGCCCTTCTTGACCGGCTTCCTGGTCGACAACGGCCAGGCGCATATCGCAAGGCCCGTCGGTCTGGCGATGACGAAGGGCGGTGCACTTTTGGTCGGCGACGATGCCAACGGCGTCATCTACAGAGTGACTTACGGCCCAGGCCAAGCGTCCGCCTCCCCCGCGACCGCAGTGCCTAGCGGGCCCTTGATGGCCCAAGTCAATCAAGGCTCGGGCGTGCCGTTGGCCAAGGATCGGATCGGCAAAGCCGCCACGTTCGAGTTCCGCTCCCCGGCGTTTTCCTCGGGCCAAGCATTGCCTCCCCGCTTCAGCGCGTATCACGACCATGCATCGCCCGCTCTTTCTTGGAGCCCGATGCCTGGTGCCAAGTCCTATGCGCTGATCATGGAGGATCCGGATGCAGCCAACGTCAAACCCTTCGTTCACTGGGTCGCTTACAACATCCCAGCCACCGAGCAATCGCTGCCCGAGGGCCTGCCGGTCGATCCGCGGCTTCTGAAACCGGAGGGAATGCTGCAGGGGACGAACAGCCGAGGATCGGTGGGCTATTTTGGCCCCAAACCGCCTGTCGGTGATCCCCCGCACCATTACCACTTCCAGCTGTTGGCCTTGGACACCGTGCTTGATTTAAAGGCCGGGGCAACTCGGGACGAGGTGCTGAAGGCCGCGAAGGGCCACATCCTAGGCGTGAGCGAGACCGTGGGCACCTACCAGCAGGTCGAGGCCCCGCTGAAATAAAAAAAGGGACCCGAAGGTCCCGACCGGTGCCCAAGGCCCGGAAACTCAATGAACCTCCAGTTCCTGGCAAAGGGACTGGAGGGCGGCGGCGATCTCTTTTAGGCGAAAAGGCTTTTCAAGGAAGGGCGTGCCTTTGAAGCGTTCGGGCAGCCGGTTGGCCCCAAGGCCGGTCGTAAACAGGAACGGCACCCCCAACTCGACCAAGCGATCGGCCACGGGGTAAGACTCGACCCCGTTCAAGTTGACGTCCAGCACCGCAACATCGAAGGCCGCCTCCTCGGCGCATGCCAAGGCTGTGGGCAAATCTTCGGCCGTCTTGGAGACGTCGTAGCCGACTTGGGCAATGGCCTGCTCCAAGACCATCATGAGAGTGGGTTCGTCCTCTACAAGAAGAACCCTTACTGCTTTGCCGTCCAATCCCATGACTTTCTCCCTACAAGCGCTCTGAGTGGATGTGCCACGATTGGACAGTGTGGCCCGAGGGCTCGCCCGACTTGTTAAGAGGGCGCAAAAGGATGACGGCCGTCGCTCTTCTACACTGCGCACTCTGTCGCCCTTCGGTGGCCCTGCCGAGAGGATGACCTATGAACCAACCAGCGAAAGCGAAAATCGATTTGAGGGACGAGAGCCGGCAGTTTGCCCTGCTGGTGAACTCCGTCACCGACTACGCCCTTTACATGCTCGACCCCAGCGGGGTGATCCAGACCTGGAACCCGGGTGGGCAACGAATCAAGGGCTACCAAGCTGCCGACGTGGTCGGCACCAACTTTTCCCGCTTCTACCTGCCCGAGGAGGCCCAAGCCGGCCTACCAGAGCGAAACCTGCGGACCGCGGCCTTAGAAGGGCGCTACGTCGCCGAGGGCTGGCGATTGCGGCAGGACGGGACCCGCTTTCGTGCCAGCGTCGTGATCGATCCCATCTGGGAAGACGGGGAACTGGTGGGGTTTGCCAAAATCACCCGCGACATCACCCAGCGCCACGAAGCGCAGGAGCAGCTGCTCCAAGCCCAGCGCGATCTCCTGCAGGCGCAGAAGATGGAGGCCATCGGCAAGTTCACGCTCGGCTTGGCCCACGATTTCAACAACCTGTTGACCATCGTGGCCAACTGTTTAGACCTCATCAGCCTGCGGGTGAAAAACGGAGGCGTGGCCAAGCTCATCGATACCGCGCAGCGGGCCGCCGAGCGCGGGGCCCTTCTGACTCGGCAGTTGCTGACCTTCGGCAAGGGACAAACCTTGGTGCCAGAGGCAGTCGACTTGGCCGCCTTGATGGCCGAATGCGAAGCGCTGCTGCGCCGCTCTGCCGGCGACGCGATCGCATTGACGGTCGAGGTTTCCCGCGGCCTTCCGCCCCTGTCGCTGGACAAAGCTCAGCTGGAAGCCGCAGTTCTTAACCTGGTGTGCAACAGCCGCGACGCCATGCCGAAGGGCGGAACGATCCTCATCACGGCGTCTGCGCGGCAAACCCGTGATCCTACGTTGCCCAACACCAGTGAAAGACCTTACATCTGCCTGAGCATCCGAGACGACGGTTCAGGGATTGAGGCAGACCAGCAGGCCAGGGTATTTGAACCGTTTTTCACCACCAAACCCATTGGAAGGGGCAGCGGGCTGGGCTTGAGCCAAGTGTTTGGCTTCACGGCCCAGTCCGGCGGGTTCACCGAGCTCCAGAGCGAGCTTGGGAAGGGAACCCGCGTTAGCCTTTGCTTCCCCGCACCAGAGCATTGAGAGGCCGATCCACGTGTTGTTTGTTGAAGACGAAGACGATCTCCGCAGCGTCGTCGTAGAGGCTCTGACCTCTCAGGGCTTCCAAGTCACTCCCGCCAGCAACGGGGATGAGGCCCTCGTCCTCCTGCGCGGCGACGCCAGGTTCGCGGTGGTAGTGACCGACTTCAACATGCCAGACAGCGCCGACGGGCTGGAGGCCGCGGCGGAAGCCGCGGTTGCTCAACCCCAGGCCCGCGTCATGCTCGCGTCTGGCCTTCAACGCTCGCAGCTGCCCCCGCTGCCCGAGACGGTTCGATTTCTCCCGAAGCCTTACCGCTTCCGACAGCTTGTTACGGCGATCCACGAAGACTTGGGCTGCACGTAGGGGGCGGATTCCTTGCGTGGCCAGGCGGTCGCCACTGGTTCATCTTCCTACCAGTGCGCGTCTGCTCACTAGGAACAGCAGCCGGTCGATCGCCGTTGCGTTCAACGCTTCTCCATCCCCCCGCACCTTGAAACCGGCCCAGTCGCCCACTGCGACCTCGCTCAGCTCTTTGACTTCCACAGGCAACCAGCGCATAGGCCAATAAGGCAAGCGGCGATCCATGATCGTCCCGCTTTGCAGCTCGATCAGGTCGTGATGGCTCGAAGCACCGAGCACCCTTGAGAACACCACGTCCAACCCGTCCGGGGGGCCCTCCAAGTATTGGAGGAAGCGCGTCCCGTCGAACAAGAGCACCCCACTGACACCTGCGTCCCGGTTAAATCGAGTTGCGTCGTCGACCAGCTCCTGGAGCTTGCCGCTCCGGAGGCCAAGCAGATCGCCGCGCAACGCGTCGGATGCCTCGCTGACATACACCACGGCCCTGATGGGCATTGGGCGCTCCTTCTCAACTTGTCTGGCCATCCCCCCTTCCACGAACTTTAGTCCCGCCCACGCATTTAGGCAATCGCGTTGGGAGATAGCGCCTACAGGCGGCTGTTAACTTGATCCCGAGTTCCAATCGAGTAACCTTTGATTATGGCCCTTTACAACATTGCGGAACGTTTAAGCACGGCTAAAGAACTAATCAGCAGGGGCGATGACGCGTCATTGATCTACGCCGCGCTGGAACTACGATTCTGCCTGGAATCCGTGGCGTATCAGAACTTGGCTGCATACGGTGAAGACGTTTCCACCGAGCTTGCTCGCGAGTGGCGACCGGACCAGATCATCAAAATGCTGGCCGCCTTCGATCCGAACTCTGATCAAACGGCCAGCTTCTCCATCTCGGTAACGCCACCGCCCAAAGACCTCGATTTTGCCTCAAGTGACTTGAAGGCCGCTTTCAAGGACAAGGATTTCTTGCCGATCGGCGAGGCCAAGCGCATTCCTTGGGGCAAGTTTCGCAGTTACTACAACTCGTTGGGGAGCTTTCTCCATCTGCGCAAAGATCTGACGAACGCGCGGCCGAAGATCGAAAGGCTCCGTGTTCTCATCGCTGAGCTGGAAGAGGTTGCGAGCTCGACGCTGATCGCTGCCAGCAAGGATCTCGCGACGGGCAAATGCGTCGACTGCGGCCATGTGCTCATTCTCGGCCCGGCCGAGCAAGCGGGGGACAAGCCCGTTTTCTGCCCGAATACCAAGTGCAACTCGAGCTATTTGGCCATCAAGGGGGACCCGGAGCGGCGGGTGCAGAAGGTCGAAGCCCTGGGGCTGCGCTGCGAATGCGGGGCCATCGTTCCTATCTTGCCAGAGAGGCTCCTCAAGCCTGCGGTTTGCCCGGATTGTGGGTTGACCGTTTGCGCAGTCATTGCTTCAAAGGCAAGGGTGCTAGGGGCGCCGCCTACTCGCGAGGGAGATCTAAGCAGCTAGTTGCACCTCATCTCCGCCATCTCGTCCACGCCCGGCAGTGGCGACGGCAACACGGCTTTGCACACGCCCGACACCTCGACGGCCATCCCCGGCTCGGGGTGTTCTAGGTAAAGGGCTCCGTCATAGCCCACCACGGCTCGCTCATTCGCCGTGGACGCGACGGTGCCCGGCGCGATGATCGGACCTGTCAGGTGAAGGCCCGGGCGTTCAGGGTCAGCACCGGGAACGTCACCCACACGCCGCCTTGGCGGGGGGCCACGGCTTGTTTCTCCGTCTCCCAGATCTCCACGCCCACGGGCAGGTCTTTGTCTTTGAGGCTCACCGTGGTGGGCAGCAAGGAAGGAACGTCGGTCACCAGCACGCGGCCTTGCCGGTTGGTGGGGCCGGCCGGTGCCCCGTTGACTCGCACCGGCAAGCCCGCCTGGCCAGGCACGTCCACGACCGCAAAGCTGGCGTAGGCAGGCCTTCCGAAGGCCACGCCGCGGTGGTCCAGGAACACGGAGCCGGAGAAGTTGGCCGACCCCTGGGTTTTCCCGTCGTAGCGGTCCAGCATGATCCGGGCGTCGCCGTAACGAGTCATGGCATCCGCCGTGGCCCGGGGGCTGCCCAGATCGCCGTCGGTGTGCTCAGCAGCCAAGCGAAGACCGCCCTCCGTGCGGTAGGTGGCCCGGGTGGTCAGGGAGTCCTGGCCTGGGGCCCGGCGGGCGCTCACGCCCACGCTGGCCTTGCTGCCGAAGCGATACGTGTAACTGGCGGACACTTGGAGATCGTCGCCTTGAAGGTCTCGGAGCACGTTGGCGGACACCTGGCCCGCGGCGCCCAGGTTTGCGCTCACGCCTAGGGAGGCAAAGGCCAGGCTGGAGCGCCCCGTGTCGATGGCGCTGTAGGTGCCACGGACGGTTAAGCGGCGATCTGGGCGATAGGAAACGCTGGCTTGGGTGCGCGACGCGGTGCGCAGCGCCGCCTCGCTTTGCAGTCGCCAGAACCCGTCGTTTTCCTCGTGTTCCAGCCGCACGCCAAAGGTGGGCCCTCGGTAGTCGTAGGCAGCAGCCCAGCGCTTTCCGCCTTGGCTTGAGCGGCCCACTTCGCCGTCGAGCACGCCCCAGGTGCCCGGGGCCCAGGTGGAACCCACGGTGACGTTGCCCTTGCAGTTATCGTCCACCTGCCCACCGGCTCGGGTAGTCCAGCGGTCGTTGACGCCCTTGGCCCAGGAAGCACTGATGCCGGCCGTGCCGTAGCGGTTTTCGTCTTCGCGGACCTGGCCGGCGGCGATTTCCCAGGCGGAGAGCCCGGGACGCAGCAGGGATGGCGCCACGTAGAGCCGTGCAGTGGAAACGGCGGTTTCCCGGCCGTAGGCGTCACACACCACTACAGCCGTTTGGCTGGCTCCCAATGCCACGGTTCGACCGTCCACGGTGAAGGGGCCGGCCTTGACGTCTTGGCGCGTGATTTCGGCCTGGTTGGACAGAACCTTGACCTGCCCCGGATCCAACGCGATACCCCCTAAGGTCGGGACGGGCCACGTCGGCGTGAGCGGATCGAGGGCTGCCGGGTCCTTCGCGAGGCGAATGCCGCCCAGCGCCACGGGGCCGATGCGGGGCGTGGCGTAGACATCGCCGGCTTGCCAGGTTTGTTGGCGCTGCAGGTCGTCTTTCTGCCAGGCCGTCATGCCGCGGCGCATGCCAAACCCGTTGGGGGATTGGTCGAGCTGCCCGGTGGTGGAGACCACGCCCCACCGCCCGCCCGTGCGCGCGTCCAGCGCCAAGGACGTGGCTTGCTGGCCGTCGCCGAGTTGCGTGGCGAGGTTGTAGTTGACCAAGACGCCCCCGATGGCGGGCGACACCTGAGAAAGCGGGGTGCCGTGCTGGCTGAGCTGCTGCGCCGGCTTGCGGTCAGCGGGAATGGTGAGCTGGACCGTGGCGTTCTCCGCTTTGTAAGCCACCGTGACGCCCGAGGCGTGGTCGGTCAGGTCCTGGCCTTCCTCGCCCGGGCGAAGGGTCACGCCGAGCTGCTGCCAGGTCGTGGATTCGGTCAAGGGCACAGTTGGCACGGTATGCACCTCGTCTTTCCAACTCCAAGGTGCACCACAAACGCCTGATCTCCATCAGCGCGGCGCGGAGGGATTCGGCCATTCGGCACCTCCCTGCCGACGTGGATGGTATCCCCGTTGACCACCTTTCCTGGTCCGACGTCCGCACGATGGTGAAGAGGGCCCACGCAGCGTGCAAAAGCCAAACCGAGCGTCTCTGGCTTCATCAACTCAACTTGCATCTTGCGGAGTATGGAATGACCTCGAATGCCTTTGATTCGCTTGCCTACGTGGTGTCGCTCAGTCGCGACTTGCTTCCCAACTCGTCGGACATGACTTGGATCGACGTGGTGGCCAAGCAGGGGCGGGATTTCCATCCCGTTGGAGGCAATGGTTGGCCAACGATTCCGCACGCATACATCGGCTTTCGCTACCTATCGGAGTTCAGAAGTGTGCACTTCATCGCACACGTTGAAACGGTTGATAACCTTCAGGAGGTTGATCGAACTTGGCCCGTGACAAGCACTCCAAACTTTGTCTACACACTGGGACCAGCGATGCGACCCGTAACGCGGCTCGCGCGTGGGAACATCTACTACACCGCCCGACACTGGGTTGCTTTGGATCTTCTTATCAGTGGCAGGGCCTCCACCTATGAAGAAGCGATCGCACTGACCAAGGAGCGCCAAGCTCAGCGGGGCGAAGCCTGACGACCACTTGGGTCGATCGGAAATGCATTCGCCTGGACCTCGGGACTGAGTTCCGCGCAAGACTGGCCGCGATTCTTCGCCCACGCGGTTTGGAGAAGCAAAGCGATTACACGCTGGCGATGCGAGAATGCGCTTCAAACGTTCGACGGCCTGGACTCGTCGGGGTCCTGGCAGTGTTCTGAAGCTTCCGACGAAGCAAAGGCCTGCTCTTGGAACGGCCAGAGAACAAGTCGCAGCACGGTCCACCACAGGACGATGGTCCCCACTGCTGCCAAATGGTCGTCTCGAATCAGGCCGTGGCCGTAGCGGTTCCTAAGGTTGTGGCCGGCCTTGTGTGTTAACAATGCTTTCAGCTCCAACACAAGGTCCGGTGACATGACTCGGCTGACGTCTGGGTGGGTTAGCAGCTCGTTTAAAGACTTCTCCTCCTCGGCACCTTCCGTTGTAGTGCTGGCAGAGAGCGTGTGGATACCGGCGCGATGAAACGCCGCTCTTACGAACGGCTCCGCTTGTGGAATCAGGAACACGGCCGCTTCTTCCCAATCCCGTTCCAGTCCGGCCAGAAGGCCTCGCGCCAAGGACCATTCGTGGCCCGGTGAAGTGGCGGGAGAACGGTGAAGCAAGGTGATCATGTCGGCCATCGTGGGCTCGAAACGACCTTGAAGGATGTCCAGTGCCGCTGGTATGGCGACTTGGGCAAGGATGGGATGGTTGAACTGGGCCACGTATTGCACCATCCGGCGCTCCATTTCCTCTTCGTTTGATGCGTCGAAAGGTGCAGCAACATCGATCGGGACACCATGGGCGTCAAAGGTGATCTGACGAAACATCCCCGAAAACGCGAAACGCCTGGCGTCTGTAATGACCGATTCGCGCACCTCTGTCACTTTGGTCCAAGTGGAGAACGAGAAGGCCAGTTGGAGCAACGCATCGGGTAGGCTGTTCGCGTCCATGCGCCGCTGGATCCAAGGAACGATTTCCGATACGTCCATTTCGTGCGAGAACGAGCCCATTTCTTCGGGAATCCGGGCTCTTACCTCCGCCAGCTCCGCTTGGAGCTCGCGGATGACCGCCCGGTCAGCTCGGTTCCGACGAAGGACAGCAATGCCCTCCATAAGCCAGCTGGCTAAGAGCATCGCCTGTCCCTGCCCTCGCGACAGTGCGACCAACGCGTCCGCGGTGCGTTGGTGGGCCCTTCGTTCGCACTCACGGTTCTCAGCCAAATGCCACAGCGCTGCAGCCTCCTTGAACCAGTCAACCGCCAATGGTGTGGCTTCCACCGCCATGAGCAACTCCGCCGAGCTTTCAAATGCCTCGGCCGCTTCGGCTGCCAAGCGCCAGTTGCGACGACGAATCTCGCGCGCGATTGGAAGGCTAATGCCCGTCATGCCTTGCTCCAATCCATGACGCATCAGCCCCAACGCGCATTCCCAAAGCGCATCGGCGAACGCTACGTCCCGTTTAAGGTAGCGCCAACCCAACTCCATCGCACGCTGTAGGCTTTCCCGTCGACTGAGGACCTCGCCATCCGGACATCTCGCATGCTCAAGATACGCGCGTGCAGCAAGGTCGCCTGCACGCCATCCGGGAAGCCCGTGTCCGTGCCCCGCAAGCAACGAGGCATCGGCCAATCGCGCACGCAACCATGGCGCGGCTGCTTGTTCGGCCATGGTCATTAGCACGTTGGCGTCGTAGCCATCGATGTCCTCGAGGGCCGGGGAGCGACCATTGGTCAGCTTCAGCCCGGCGGTCAAGGTCGTCGACGTCCCTACGGAAAGGTAAAGGGAAAGAACGGAGGCCAAGAGTCTCAATACCGCCGCTTGCCCGGGCTGCGCCGTCCCCAGCGCACCCGATCGCTGTAGCAGCTCTTCGACCTTTCGCCATCGTCCTGTGCCCCCTTCCATCCCTGCAACCAATGCCAGCCAATCTGATGCAGCCAAGTCTTCCGCCGATATTGCCATTCCGTTGGTCCCTGTTTGTCGAGGAGCGCCGCCATCTTTATCCGCCGAGCTGTATATTCGCTCCAATCCACCAGACATCCTAGGCCGTTGTCCTGCGTCTGCCAGCCCTTAAGCCCAGTCCGTAACCCCCATGTCAAAGTAGCTATAGTTCACCCACCGATCCGTCCACCGACGAGCGTTCTAAGGCCTCCAATCTACGCTCTACCAACGATATTCTGCACCATGAATAAGCCGCCGGCCTCCTTGAAGACAGCCTTTCTCGCCCGTGCTGGAAACCGGTGGGCTCAGGCCAAGCCTGCGCGCCGGCAGAACATCCTTAAAGCACTTTCGGACCTTTTTGACCAGTTTCATCAACGTGGCCTCGCCGACCCCCACTGCGCTCAACGGCTTGCTCAGGGCTCAGATCTGGAGCACCTCCAGAGGGTGGCGGAGATGCTGCTGGCCAAGCACATGTGGGATCATGGGTTCTCTTTGACCAGCGGCCGGGCTGGTCCAGACTTCCATGCATCGAAAGACGGCTACTCCGTATGGGTCGAGCTCGTCACGCCGGAACCTAAGGGCATCGATCCATCTTGGTTAAGCACGTCCCAACAAGAGGGAGTGTGGACGTATCCGCACGAGGCCATCGCTCTTCGTTACACGAGCGCGCTGAAGGAAAAGCACGAGAAGCTCGTTGGAAGGGATGGGCGCAAGCCTGGTTACTTGACCCAAGGCATCGTCCGTCAGGAAGAACCCTACGTCATCGCGATCAATCAACATTTGCTCCACGGACGCTGTCCTTCACTTGGAGGCATCAGTCAGGTGCCGGTCGCGGGCGAGGTGGTCTACGCCATCGGGCCTCAGCAGCTTCACCTAAGCGCGGCTACCGGCAAGGTTGTGCATGCCGACCACTCGCATCGCCCCCTTTTACAGAAGGTAAAGCCTGCGGGCGGATGCGTCGGCGTGCCCGCAGACAGCTTCCTCAATCCTGCTTACGATCCGGTCTCGGCGGTATGGGCATTGGACCTGCAAGAAGCCGCTCTCCTTGCACCCTCGAAGGAGCGACCTCCCCATGTCCACTTGGCCGCGACGATCCACAACGTCAGAGCCATCAACAGAGTCCCTCAGCACCTTCTTCCATCGCAGGAAGATTGGATTGGAGAGGTCACTCCGTCTTCTATAGCGCTTAAGCGCCTGTAGGACACAAGGGCAGCGGTGCTCTTGTCCCGTCCCACCTTCGCTCCCCCACCCGAGCGCTGACCATCAGTGCCATTTACAGGCCCAAGCGCAAGGCAATCCAGTCCATCCACTCCGACAGCGAAGCCGAGGAGTTGGCCGTTAGTGGACCCCGCCCAGGGATGAGCTCAAGGCCGTCGGCTTCGGCGCGGAACTGAGGGAAGAACGGGCCGTTGACGCCCATCACGAAGAAGTCGCCTTGTAATGCGCAACAGGCTTGGCAATGGTTGACCCAGTAAGTGGCTTCGGCGGTTTCCGAGCGCGCTGGCTTGAGCCAAGGTGCCGCCTCGCGCATGTGCGCGGCGACGCGATCGTCCAAATCCTCAATCCCGTGCAAGATGGCTGCATCGCCTGCTTCCGGCTCGTCCCCCGGGCCCTCCACATCTGCGAAATCCACATAGGACGGAACCCACACGGTGGTGACCGGCGTTGCTTCGCCGCACTTTCAGCACTCCACGCTGGCCTGCAGGAGTGCATAGCTCGGAGCGGACAAGGTTCGTGTCATTTGCGCTCCCCCACGTCCGCGGCTCGCACCTCTTGAAGGCGCATGGACAGCTTGCTGGCAGCCACCTTCCCCCCGCGACTCCCGCGCGCGTCGCGGGCAACCGCCAGGGCCATGACCACGGCTTGGAGGAGATCCGATTTCGTCCGCCCCTGCTCGCTCCACTCGCCCTGAAGGGCTGTCAATGCAGCGACCGCGTCCTTCCCTGACAAGTATTGGACGCACGTCAAGGCAGACCAATGAAGCCCAAACTCCGTGCGCAGTCGCGTTCCCGCCTCCTCTTGCAAGAGCGATCCGTCGGCCAGGTCAAGCAACACGTGTGCAGCGGCCAACGCCTTGGCACGGGCATTCGCAGGGGCTTTGTGCACGGGATTAAGCTGCTGCCTTCGCCTTGGCCTTCTTGGCAGGTTTCCGAATCGGCTTTGCCTTCTTGGCGACCTTGCCCACCTTCGCAGCTCCCTTAGCCGCGGCCTTCTTGCCAGCGGCAGGCGGGAACTTGGCCCCAGGGTTGGCCTGCACCCACGCCTTGCCTTCGGCAGACCTGGCCCATGCCGTGAAAGCCTTGGGTGCCAGCCCTCGGCCTGCCCATGTCTCTCCCGTCGGGAGTCGATACTTGGGGGCGACTTTGCCGAGCTTTCGGCCCTTCAGCGGCCCCGCAGAAGGTTTCGGGGAACGCGCCGGCTTGACGTCGATGGCCTCGCCAATGAGCTTGGCAACGTGACGACGCTGGGCGGGACTGAGAACCTTCGCATACTTCTGAAGCACCGCGATGGCCTTGGGCACTTCACCGTCGCGTTTCTCCACCAACCGCTTTTGGGCTTCGAGTTGTTTGATTTCCGCGTTGATCGACTGAAGCGTAGTCAAGGCCAAGGCAAATACTCCGTTGAGGGCAAGCAAGGGTTATAGCCCATTGGTGGGACAAGCGCCAACGCAGGGCGCACACACCGGCCAAGTTCCATCCACCAAAACCAACCTCGTGCGGCAGATCAGCGTCCGTCCGGCCTCCACGCTCCTTGATCAAAATGCTCCAGAAGAAGACCCCCAGCGGTCGGGTTGACTGGATTCACGCGAGTTAGCTGGTCATCGAATCGGCCATCGAGCCATTGCCGTAGCGCTGAGCGATCGTCAGGCTGACTGCCTCGGATTCGAGGCTCGTCGAGTTACCCAGCGGCGTCGCGGTGCCGACTTGGACGGTGGACTTATTCACGTCCTCTTATTTGGCGATGACGGGTAGGGATACGGCGAATAGTGCGCGGCGAGGCAAAACTCCTTCAATCTCATGACCAATCTCCCAGTTAACCGTCGCCTAGCGGCGCTCACACCTTCAGCGCTGGTCGGTATAGGCCTTTCCAACCGTCGCCGCTGAGCTAAGATGAGACATGAGCACGGTCCGACAGCGAAATGCCGAAAAGGCAGGATTTGGATACGAGAAGGTCCGCTTGAACTGCGGCCCCGGTCCGAAACAGTGGATGTGCCCACAAAAGAGCCAGCCGCTTTCGGTCGAAAAGGCGGCCCTTTCCCACTTCTCCCAGCAAGGATGGCGAGGGTTCAGCGGCGAAGGCGGCCTGTTGCTGACCCTCATCAAAGCCATGTCGTTCCAGAACCTTGGATACGACGAGCGCACGCGCTACGTCGAGGCACTCTACACGCTGGCCGCAGAACCTTCCTACGGACGATCCTACACCGTTGCCGAGTTGCTCACGAATCTGGCCCGCGCAACCGCCCGTCAAGTGGCGGCTAACTTTGACCAAATGGCGTCTCGCGGTCCACACATAGAGCAAACGGCGTGGGGGCATTCGACCAACACCTCGTCGGTTCTTGATGTGTTTCCCGGCCTGGAGCGCTGGATGCTATTGGAACTGTTTGAAGTTGCCGGCACCGATCTGCTTCACCGCATTGCCGCCATTTTCGCCTCCAACCCCTACGAATACCGCCGCGGCTGGCCCGACATCACGATGTGGAGGGGTCGGCAGCTCCGCTTCGTAGAGGTCAAAGCTCCTGGCGACTCGCTGGGCAAGAGTCAGAAGGTCATTGCACAAGCGTTTGCCACCCCATTGGGGCTGGATTTCACCCTCTTGGATGTCGTTACGACCGCCGACACCATCCCCACGGTGCCCCCACCTCTTCCCGGCGGCGACCTCACGTAAGGGCAACCTAGCGGGATAGGGATCGCCGATCCAAAGATTCAGTTGACCAGCGGAGATCACAAGGGTAACCGCAGCGTCTGGACAAAAGGCGTGGCAGAACGCATGAGATCATTGCTTTAGCCAGCCGTTTTTCAACAAGTCTACCGATTGGCCATTCACTGACGCTGTGGCGTGAACAATCTGAAAGTGCGCGCGGAAGCTGCAGAACTCTTGGGATTTCATCGGAAGTAGCGCGCTTGAGCGGAAGGGGTCGGTTTCTCGGCCGTCCAAGCCCTCTTCCATGGTGTTCAGCCCAAAGGGGCTGAACGCCAACGTTTGCCTCATCTGCCGTCCTTCATTGCTGCTCAACACCAAAGTGAGTCGAAGATCTGCGATCTCTCCGAGCTTATCGGTGGACACAACGAAGTGCGGCTCGCAGGCCAAGCGACCACCGCGGCCACCGTGGAACGTGGAGACATGCTCCAAACGTAAGGTCGGCGGCGATCCGCTTACTACACTGCGCGTCTCTTGATCGCGATTGCAGTGGGCCAGGAAGGCGGCATCCCCTTCCGAATCCACACGCTGGTTCCGCTGAGCTTGGCGATACTGAAGTGCTTTAGGACAGTTCACCGGCACCCCTTGCCCGTTGTAGTGCATCCAACTCAAGAATCGGAGCGCTCGCGGCGAATCTTCTTGGGCCGCTTGTTCGAACAGGCTTTGTGCCTTGGCGTAGTCCACCGGAACTGTCTCTCCAAGGTAGTAGATCTCGCCTAGGTTCTCGAGCGAGTCTTGGTCCCCCTGTTCGGCCGCGCGTTCGAACCACGCCACCGCCTGCTGCGAATCTGGATCCAATCCCCAGCGGCCTTCTCGATACGCCAGCCCGAGCAGATTCTGAGAGACCGCATCGCCGGCCTCTGCCGCTCGACGCCACCACTTCAGGGCTACTGCGTCCTTGTCATCCACATCGGCATAACTGCGATTGTAGAAGCCGCCGACCAGCCGGAGCATCTCGGGGTCGTTGTCCTGTTCGGCCCAGAAGCGTGCCAGACGCAGCACGTCCCGTTTGCCGAACCCAAGCCGTTCCATCAGTGCGCGATCGTCAGAAGACGCCGATCCCACGTAACGCTCCAGGTAGTCGATCACCGGCAGGCGCATTTCCACGTCCGTCTGGGCTTCCGCCAAGCCCTTGTAAACGATCCGACGCTGGCGTTCCAGCTCGCCTGGGTCCTCAATGCCGTCTTTGCTGATGAGGCGAACGTAGCGCCCGGCCTGCCCGGCGTCCTGCGACACGCCAACCCCGAACTCGTAAAAGTAAGCGGCCTTGGCACATCCCTTCCTGCCGTCAACGCTGCACGCTTGCGCATAACTTGCGATGGCCTGGTGGATGTCTCGCGCCACACCGATGCCGTGTTCAAGCAAGAATCCCTTGGCGACGAGCGCATCCGGATCGCCAGGCTTGGGCAGCTCGCTTAACGAGCTGAGCGCTAACGCGTCGAGCCGCATCGCCCGTTCCACGAGGTAGTTCGATTGCTGGGGTTGATTGGCGAGGCTTGCGAACGAGATACTCGCCAATACAGCGCAAACGGCAGTCTTGATAAAGCGGGGCACGGCAACTTCCTGCTGAAGAGCCCAATCTTGCTACGAGAGGGCCAGAACTGGATTATAGCGCCCGGCTATCCAGCCGACATCCAATGTACTTAGACGCGCATTGGCCGGAGACGCCGCGCGATGCGTCCAGCGACGGTATTGCCACTGGGAAACATCTACTACACCGCCCGGCACCGGGTCGCGTTGGATCTGCTTCTTAGCGGCAAAGCAGCCACGTATGAGGAGGCGGTTGCGCTCACCAAGGACCGCCAAGCCCCGTGAGGCGAGGCCTGACACCAGGCAAAAAAAATAGGCCGGGGATGACCCGGCCGAAGGATCCCGAGGAACAAGGGATGGGCAGAAGTATGCCCGGCTTCATTCGCAGGAGTTGAGATGCTTGGCCGAAATCCCGCCTGGCCTACCGGCGTGGCTGTCAGGCGTGCACGGGAACCTTAATCCATTCCATCCATTCGGACTGCACAGCGGTGGCGCTGGCCATCAAGGGCCCGCGCCCAGGGGTGACCTTCAGCGGGTCGACTCCGGCCTGGTCTTGCGGGAAGAATGGGCCGTCAGGGCCGTAGACGTGATGGTCCCCCTGCAGCGCGTCGCAGGTTTGACAGTGGTTGGCCAAGTAGGTCTGGTTGGCCGTCTGCGAGTAGTTGAGCTTGAGCCAGGGGGCCGCGGCCCTGACCCGGGCCATCGTGCCCACGTCCAACTCGCTGACGTATTTCAGCAGCGATGGGCCGCCTTTTTCGGGATATTCCTCGTCCTCGTTGTCGATGAACCTAGGCACCCAAATGGCGGTCACCGGGGTAGACGCCGAGCACTTCCAGCAGGTGGTCTCGCCCTGGAGCAAGGCATAGCTGGTAGCGATGATGTTGAGTTCGGTCATTGATAGCAACCCATTGCGGTTCGCAGCTCTTCCAGGCGCTCCGCGATCTTGGCACCGGAGAGCTGCCAGCGCCGCGGACGTCTTTGGCCATCTCCAGCGAAGCCACCGAGGCACGCAGGAGGTCTTGTTTGTTGCGATCCAGCGCCAGCCAATGGTCTGGCAATGCAGTGAGCTCGGCTGTGGCCTCTCTGCCGGAGAGGTATTGGACGCAGTTCAACAGCGACCAGGCGCAGCCGATCTCGTTGAAATGTCCGAGACAGGCATGCGCTTAGGGATCCCGCCCCGACCGCGTGAGCAGTTGTAACAAGACCCACTGAAAACGGGGCTAACCTGCCGAGGAAGCACGCTGAAGCACGCTGATCCGACCTCGGAGCATTTGCACCGGCTACAAACGTGCAACCCCCTACTTTGGTGACGACGTAGAGCGTTCTGCGGCGGGAGCACCGAAGCTCAACCGATACGACGACGCCGATACCCCCATTTCTCTTCGAAAGGCAGCGCGGAAGGTCTCCACCGAAGCAAAACCGCACCGCTCCGCGACCCTGTCGAGTGAGGCTTCGCCCTGCTCCAGCAATGCCCGCGCCATGCCGATCCGCTCGGCCAGTAACCAGGCAGCGGGTGTTGTCCCGAGCGCACCGCGGAAGCGACGATGGAAGTTGCGCTCGCTCATGGCCGCAGCCGTCGCCATTTCCTTTGAGGAAATCGGCTTGTCCAGACGTGCCCGAGCCCAGTCGAAAACTGCGTCGAACAAATCGTGCCGACGCTTGGGCACAGGTTCTGCTACGAACTGGCGCTGCCCGCCTGCTCGATGCGGCTGCATTACCAGTCGCTGGGCCACCCGATTGGCGACCACCGTTCCGTAATCGCTTCGAATGAGATGCAGCCCAGCATCAATCCCCGCCGAGCTCCCAGCTGACGTCAGCACGTTGCCGCTCTGGACGTAGAGCTCGTCTGTCTTTAGATCGACATCAGGAAACAACTCCCGAAACTCCGACTCGTAGCGCCAGTGCGTGGCGGCTGCGCGACCATCTAGCAGGCCGCAGTGCCCCAGCAAGAAAGCACCCGAGCAGATGGACAGGAAGCGCGCCCCCCGTCGATCCGCCTCAACCATCGCCGCTTTGAGCTGACGAGAAGGCAGGACCCTCGGGCCGGTCCAACCAGGGATGACGATGGTTCCGGCGCCATCCAGGGTGTCCAGCTCTGTCTCGAGTGCGACGCGCAAGCCACCCACGGCAGTCGTGAAGGACTTGTCCGTAGCCACGACGCTGAAGTCATACCAGGGCACGCCCAGCTCTGGGCGCGCAAGACCGAACAGCTCTGACGCGATGCCGAACTCAAACAGGCACAGCTGTGGGTATGCCAGCGCTACGACCAAATGGCCCGCTGGATGCTTGGCAGAAATCAACCGCTCTTCGTCCATCCAGCCAGTTTAAGGGCGCGCGATTGGCCGTCAACCTATCGCTTCCTTCTGCCGGAGCGCATCAATGAAATCCCCTGTCGAACAAGTCCCAGCTGCACCTGCTTCTGAAGCAGCTACCCACTTTGAGCGGAAGTTGCAGTTCGAAACCGACTGTTGGGATGTGCACGAGTCCGCTGCCGTCAACCCAAAGGCATTCGTGTTGCTGGACGTGCGTTCTCCCGATCTTTTCCGCAAGGGTCACTTGCCCGGTGCGGTCAATCTGCCCCACGGAAAGATCGTATCCGGCAAGTTGAAGGCCTATCCGGCCGAGACACTTTTTGTCGTGTATTGCGCTGGCCCACACTGCAACGGCGCCGACAAGGCAGCAGCGCGCCTGGCGGCGATTGGACGGCCCGTGAAACTCATGATCGGCGGCATTACAGGCTGGCTCGACGAGGGGTTCGAGCTGGACCGGAGCGCATGATCAAGCACGCCTCAAGGATTCGCCTTGCGACAGCCGCCGACGCAGGAGCACTGCGGGAACTTTGCATCGAACATGCAGTTTACGAAGGAGCGACGCTTCCGAGTCCGCAGTCACCAATGGGATGCTGACCCGTTCCTGGAAGCTCTCTTTCCAACGCATTCAGCCTCCCCTGTAGCCGCCGTCCTGGCGGCCTTCGGACCCAAGATGCCGCGTCGTTTCCGTGCCTATACTTAGTCTGCGGATCAACCAAACTGAAGGATGAGAGCGATGTCAACGTCCAGGCAGGATGAACTCAACAAATGGCAGTGGCCCCGCCGCCCGACGAACGAGGTCGAGTTCGACGCCATGATGACTTCCCTTGACGGCCTGCTCGCGGCAAAGGGAACGGAACCACGTGGTCGCGGGATGGCGGCGGCGATGCAGCTGTCCTGGACGTTGAAGTTAGATGGCACCCCGATTCTCGGCGGGCCACCGGACCGAGGCGCGCCCTTCTCGCCGAGCGACTTGCTCGCTCGTGTTCACGAGTGGTACGCAGAGCACTACGGCGACGCTATGAAGGTCGATTTTTCACCCGGTTCTTTCCTTGTGGTGGTCAACGGCAATCTTTGGAAGATTCGTCTTCCAATGATTATGGGGGAAGGCCGGATTGTCATCGACCGGGACCTGTCAATGTGCCAACAAAACGGCGTCGGCAGAGGCATCGCGGTTCACAACGCGCTGTGTTCAGTAGAGGGTTTGACGCAACCGATGGCAAGCAAACTTTCGGATCAAGAGGTTTTGTTCTTCCACCGAGCTTTTGCACACGGCTGGCACGCCATCATGGCCTTGGACTCGCTTGGCGGTCATTCCCTTTTCTCAGAAGCAAAAGCAGATTTTCGACACAGTGTAGATGCAATCATGAGTCGGAGAGCGTATGGCAAGGCGCGATGGGAGGCTGCGCAGTGTGCCGAAAAGCTGCTCAAAGGCTTCCTAGCCCGAGCTAGACATCCTTACCCGACGACTGCAGGCAAAGGTCACGATCATGTCCACCTCGGAGAACTATTGAATGAGAAGCTTGGCATCCGTGTCGACGAGCGGATCTTGTCCACACTCAAGACATCGCCGGCGGTTCGGTACGGCGAGGAAACCAGCTCCTTGGATCAAGCCATGGATTCCCATAGTGCCCTACTAGCACTGCTCGTTTTGCTAGGTCCGCATGCTTACGCCGAGCCCGACAGCGACAGAATGGAAGCGTAGTCACGCCACGGGTGTCCCTACCGCGTAACAGGGACAGCCTTCATCAGATCTTCTGATTAGGGGGGCGTGACGTTCTGCGATTTGCAGTAGCTGTAGACCGCCGAACTGCTCACCCCCAGCTCCCGCGCCAACTGAGCCCGGCTCACCGCCTTCAAGCGCTCCCTCACCTCGTCCCCGCCTAGTCCACGCAAAGTGCGGCGTTCCGGCCCCTTCAGGACGCGCCCCAAACGAAGGGCTTGGCGGTCCAAGCCGATGGTGGCCGCCGACACCCCCAAGCACTTGGCCACCTCCGTCGACGTCAGCCCGGCCTGGACCAGCCGCTGCACCTGCTGGCGGCGCTCGATAAGCTCGCGGGCTTGGCGAGCCCGAAAAGCCTGCCGTCCGGAGCCGGCCAGGCGGTGCCGCCGGACAAAGCGGTTCACGGCTTGGTGGGTGACGCCCAGGCGTTGGGCCAAGGCGCGCTGGGTCACCCCTTCGTCCAGCCAGGATTGAACCTGGGCCGGGGAGCGGCCGCCGAGGAAGCCTTTGCGTGGAATCATGATGGAGTGGCCTGACGACGTCGCCCATCGCGCGGCGCTTTGAGACCTGCTCTTTTCATGTAAACAGATATAGACGACGCGCTGACCCCAAGATGCAGAGCCACAGCGTTGGCCGTCTGGAATCGGGCGAGCAGGATCTCGACCTCTGCTCGACTCAAGCCCGAGAGGGTCAATTTCTCCGCCGGTTTACGCATGCCCGGAAGCTTCAGCGGTTTGCGGTCGGTCGATGGTGTGTTGGCCTGGCGGCATCGCCCGTCTCGTGGCGCTTTGAGGCCGGCTCTCTTCATGTACGAGGACACATGCGCCCCACTGGTTCCGAGATGCAACGCCACTGCCTTGATGGTCTGGAATCGAGCAAGAAGGACCTCGATCTCTGCTCGACTCAAGCCCAAGAGGGTCATTTTCTCTGCCGGCAGACGCACACGCGGCAGCTTCAGCGCTTGGCGGTCGGCCGTTATGCATGCGTATGGCACGGCCAACTGTTGCGCCATTTCAGACACCGATAGGCCGGCCTCGCTCAACCGGCGCACCTCTTTGCGCCGAGCCAGAACAACCGCCTTCTTTCCGTTTTGCGGCATGTCCAGTTCGTATTTCTTGCAAAACAGGCTAACCGCTTGCTGCGTGACGCCGATCCGAGCCGCCACACGGGTGCGGGTGCCCAGTTCGTGGAGCAGGCTCAGCACTTCCTCAACCGAGTGCCCTGCAATGCTCCTCGGTTGTCGTTGGCAGACCGGCAACCGCAGTCCAAGGGCTTGAGCATCTTTCTGCAAGGTGTAAACAGCCACCCCGAGGAACCTTGCGATGTCCTTTCTTGCCATGCCGGCCTGAATGCAGGCGCGGACCGCATAGCGGCGTTGGCTCACATAAGCCCGGTAGCGCTCCGAGGGCATGGCATCCGCAGGATCCGCACGCTGAGCGTGCTCGATTTGCTCCGCTTCGCCGTGTGCGTTGCGGTGCGCGGCCAGGGCGTCGTCCACGTCCTTGCTGAAAGGCGTGTTGCGTTGGGCTGCGTCGTAGATGGCCCGGATGTCTGCGGGCATCGGCAACAGCTCGATGCCATCCGGCCCGGGAAGAACGTCTGGGGCAAACAAGGTGGACGGATCGCGTGTCATCGGCCCACCCAGTAGCCCAGTCCCGCGCTAAGCAAGGTGGCCGCGTATAGAGCGGCGTCCTCAGCGCTGGAAATGTTGAGGGCCATTACCACCGCCCCGATTGCGAGCGTGAGGACGCAACCCGCGAAGATCCCCCCCAAAATCGCGAAATCCACGTAGAGCGATGCGTCGCGCTTCCCGGCGCAGAAAAGCGCCAGCGATTGCTTTACGGTCGGGTAAGTCAACGCGATCATAAAAGAGAGAAACGCCGCCGAGCAGAGAAACACAGCAAGGACCAGCATGGAAAGGACCAGCATCGTCAACGCACTCATCCGCGCGACCTCCACTTGCCCCAGAAAAAGGCCAGCAGACAGAGCACCGCGACCGTGCCGAGGACAAACAGGCCTCCCCCGGTGGCGAGCTGGTGCCAGACGCTGAAGGTGGCTTGGGCCAAGAACGCGGCGATGACCACCATCCCAACTCCAAACAGCCCGCCATGGATCACGACGCGGCCGTGCGTGCGAGCGTCTCGCTCACCGCCCCTCACCCGTTGCCAAGCTGCCTTGGCGTCGGCAAAGCGCTTGAACGTCCAGAACGGAATCAAGACCATGAGGCCGAGCAGCGTCAGCAATAGGATCGCGCTCACAATGGGCGGCCTCCCGCTTCGCTCTTCAGCGGGCGCGCCTGGAAAGTGAGAGGTTGGCCCCAATGGCTGGGCTTGAGATTCCATGCCATTGGCAGGTGGTGTAGCTCGCGAGGTTGCGCAGGGGAGCAGTCCATGCCATCCAGGATTAGATGCCCGCATTGCTTGAAGTCTTCGACGGTCAATGAGGCAGCGGAGCGCTTACGAGGAAATGCGTTCCACTTCATCGGCTTTGTCCCTCAATCGGCACAACGCGGGTCTTGCTGCCCTTCCCGGTCAGGAACACCTTGTCCCCGGCGCGGATCGGCAGGTCATCGGCCTGAACAATGGCAATGACTTTTCCGCTCTCCAGATCGCGGACATACACCTCCACGCCCTTGCGCTTGCTGACTCCGTTTTGGATGGCCGTGCCGGCGACGCCCCCAATCACCCCACCCGCCACCCTGGCGGCGCTGCGGTAGTCGCCTTTGACCTCGCGAGCGGCCCCATAACCCACCGCCGCGCCGATGGCGGAACCGGCGTTGAGGCGATTGTCAGATTTGATGTCCACGCTGCGGACCATCAGCACCTCGCCCAGGCGGGCGTTCTGAACGGACAAGGTTTCGCTGGCGCCGTATCGGCGGGCGGAACTGTTGTCAGCAGCGGAGGCCGTCAAGGGGAGCAGGCCGGCAAGGGCCAGAGAAAGAACCAAAACGCGCATGAGGCCTCCTTTTTTCAATGGTTTACACTACCCATAACAAAAGGTCTGGTTTGCGCAAGGGGATCTGGAAAAGAAAAAGGCGACTTTCGCCGCCTTTGTCGTTACTTGCAGGGATGCGCTTCCGAAATATCTGACGCGACGGCATTCCACCCAACACCGCGAACACAAACGGCCGGCGATGAAAGCCGTGGCTGGTCGCCAGCCCGCACGATCAACCGGGTGGTTCGGCCGAGAACGTCAACGGCCACTGCCAACGAACGGCCGTCGCTCCAAGGACGGTCAAAGGAGCCTTCGAGTTGAACCCTTCCTTCTTGAACCTTCTCCCAAGGGATGCCGCCGGCATTGAGAAGGCTGGGGAAATCGTCCAGGGTCGCCCCCTTGGGCAGATCTACCTCGCCCAACAGAATCACCGCAGTGGGCGCGGCTTCTCTTTCAAGTGCAGCGACGCTGGGTTGACTGGAACACCCCGCAGCGAGCAGCAACGCACCGGCGATGGCCGACAAACAAAGATTGCGCATAGATCCTCCTTTTTTGTGTAGGTAGAAATACCCATAACAAAGAAAAGGAGATGCGCAAGGGACTGCAAAGAGAAGAGGGGCTGCGTTCGCCACCCCTCTCAATCCAGCGTAAGAAGCTCAATAAACAACATGGCGCTTAGTTAAACGACCTCGCAAATCACTAACTAAGCGTTCTTTCCAGCCGGCAACAGCAACCACCGGAAACCAAGGATTCTAACAACAGCAAGGACGATGACACTTCCTCTATTTGATTACTTTGGCAGGTGACAGTTAGATTCTTTGAATCGGACCACAGCCGGGACTTCCCCCGACACATTCATTTCTAACTCGAAACCTCAAAAGGTCACCCCCCCACCTGCGTTAAGCAACCTGGCGTTCCTTGCGTCGCGATGGAGACCTTCGGCCGGCTTCCGCCTTTCGCCCCTGCTCCATGCCCTGCTCCTTCTTGACCTGGGGCAGCGGCTCGCGTTCAAACGCCGGGATGTCCAAAAAGGTCATGACCTTCTCTGCAGAGCTTGCCGCGCGGAACAAGGTCCTGGGGTCGTCGGCGAGGGCCTTCATCCAGGACTGCAGGTAGGCGGCGTGCTGCTCTTCGTGCTCCTTGCCCGGGGCAATCCCCAGGCGCTCGGAAATGAAAAGGCTGGACAGCTCTGCCACCAGTTCCTCTTTTGCGTAGTCCTGGCTGCCGAACCGACCGGCCTGGTCGCGGTCGAGCCGGTGCTTGGCACCGGTCCAGTGGGCCAGCTCGTGGAGCAACGTGGCCTGGTAGCTGACGTCATCTTGGAAAGTGTGGTGCTTCGGCAGGTGAATCGAATCCGCGGCGACGGAGTAGAACGCTCGGTTGCCACCGTCGTGATGAAGTTTTGGCTGGTGCTTGTCCAACAACTCCCGCACACGCAAGTTGCGGATCGACTCGGGCATGACGAAGGGCGGCGGGGGCTCGGGCATGCCATCCATTTGGCTGGCATTGAACACCGTGGCGACGAACACCGATGGCCCTTGGTGTCCGCTCTTCTCTTCGCCTTCGGTCAACGGCTCGGCACCGTCTTTGGCTTTGCCGGTCTTGCTGAAATCCCAGTAAGCGATCTGCTGGCCCTTTTCGCCGCGTTTGATTTGGGCCCCAATGCTTTCGGCCTGGCGATAGGTCAGCCAGCGGTCGTCTTGGTAGCCGTGGGTAAGTTGGGCGCGGCGCAGGATGAGTGTGTTGCTGCCGCGATAAGCCTTGCCCGTGGTCGGGTTCCAGGGCCCGCTGATCGCGCCGTTCTGCGGGGCATCGGGATCATTCCAGGGTCGGCGCCAGGGGATGGTGCCCTGCTTCATGAGGTCGAGCATTCGCTCGGCGGTGGCTTGGATGAGATCGGAATACTTGGACATGGGGTGGTTGCCTCAAATCTTTTTCAACCTCCTGCGCCTCCAAGCGGGTGGTTGTGGGTGGGGTCGGGTCAGAACTCGATATGAAGGGTCAGACTCTTGCGGTGATACAACGCTCGTCGCAGCAACTCGGCAATGTCGTCTTCGCTACGCAGGCCTTGGTCGCCGTCTTTGCCAAGACGGACATGGAGACCAAACCCGCTCTGCACGAGCAAGTATTGCGGGTCCGCTTCCGGCGTCTCTGGGCTCTCCAGATCGGCCGGGCCGATGGCCTCTTCGTGGAACGCGTCGTCGGGGATTTCAGGGGGGAGCGGTTGCATGGGGGGATTCCTTTTTCGGATGACCCCCTTTGCAATACCGCGCCTGGGCGGAAAGTAAAGGCCTCGGCGCATTTAGCCGCCTGCCTTCTTCTTTGCCGCCTCGGCCTTGCGCTGCTCCCGTGCTTGGCGATCCCGGCGATCCTGCCTCTCCCATGCTGCGGCGCTCTTGGCTTGGCGCTCCCGTTCGGCGCGGCGTTCGGCCTGGACCTGCTCGTAGGGCGTATTGGTGAAGCCAAAGACGTCTCGGATGACATCGGGCATGTCGGCGAAGTCCTGCTCGTCTTGCCGTTCGGCGGCGACGGCCAGTGCTACGTTCTGGGCGTCGTTGGCCGCCTTTGCCTGCTCAGATTCGGCATGACGGGCTTCTGGGGTCAGGGCCTCCAGCCGCTTGAGCTCCAGCTCTTGTGCGCGCTCGGCATCAGTCTGCTCGCCCTTCCAGCAGCAGAGGTAGCAGTCCAACTGCTCGCCCTCTACGCGCCGATTCGACGGGCGCCCCCGCAGGTGTCCAGCCGTCTTCAAGCCGCGGGTGAACTGGCGCTGCGAGAGGATTTCCTCCGGTTCAAAACCCTTCTTCTCGCACCAGGCCACGTAGCGGGCATGGATGGCCTTGACGCTTTGCCACTGCTCACTGCCAGCGGCGGCACCGAACTGCACGCGGTCGGCATGGGCCCAAGCGGCGATGGAATCGGCGTTGTGGATGACGGCCTGCTTGTAAGCACGCGCGGCCTCCGGGAGCTCGTGGTCGGCCATGAAGCGACCGCGGGCCACGACTCGGCGGGCGCCTTCGAGCATCCAATCGAGGAACAGTTGGCCTTCTTCTGCAAGCAGCTTCTTGCTGAAATCAGGGATGCGGTCGCTCTCTGGGATGACGTTCGACCATTCGACAATGGAAAGGCGGCGGGCCACGCCGCCGGACTTATCGCGGAAAAAGGGCGCGGAGTTGCTGCTGATGATCCATTTGGCTTTGGACTGGTAGTTCAGAACCGAAAGGTGCTTGCGGTTGATTGCGATGCCGTTGCCGCTGACCAGGGTCTTGAACGTGCCCTCTTTCCATTTTTCGCACTCCACCTCGTCCACGAGGATCAGCTGGCTCTCCAGGATGCCCTCCAGGGCGAACGTGTCGCTCAAGGTGCCCAGGTCCAGGCGGGCCACTTTGTTGTGGACGCCTTCCACGCATTCGGCGAGCGTGGACTTGCCGCTGCCGGCAGCGCCATGCCACCACGCCGCGATCTGATAGGAACCGGGCAGCAAGGTCATCCCGCACTGCTCCTGCACCAAGGCGCGCACGCCTTCGTCCGGCAACGCATGGGCCAGGAACTTGCCAAGCAGGCTATCGGCCGGCACGGAGCTGGGGATGTAGCGCTGGCCGGGCGTGGCGCCCGTGGCGATGTTCAGGGCGTGGGTCATGCCATAGCGCGGCTGGGGTTCCAAGGCCTGGATGCTGTCGGCGGTGATTTCCAGGTAAGCGTCAGCGCAGGGGACCACCGCCCGCTTGGGTTCCAACTGCGGCAGCGCGCTTTGCTGGCCCAGCCGAGTGCGGGCGTAGGCCCAGCAGCTGGAAGCGAGCTTGTCGCTGGCCTTTGCGGGGATGTTGGCATCGAGCCAGTCGGACGCCAGGCCGTCGCCGAGGCCGCGGTGAACCAGCGCCCAGTGATTTGCACTCCAACGGTAGACCAACGTCGATTGCGTCGCGGATTCGTCGCGGACGCTGGCCCAGAGGTGGCCGTCAAGCCCCAACTGGAGGTGGCGAGCGAACAGGAAGTCCAGGCTTTCCGGTCGCAGCTCGCCTTTGTTGAGCTTAGCTTGCTTGTGGCGATCCAAGGCGCGTTGTTCGACCTTGAGATTGCTGGCGTAATCTCGCCGGTTTTTCTCCCAGTGCTTTTCGATGAGAAAAGCAACCTCAGGGGGGTTGACGACCGACGGATCTTGAGGGAGATTGTTCGTAGACATTGTAGTTGGCTCCAACGACTCCCCGCCCTGCCAGGCGGGGTTTCGCGTTTGTGGGGTTAGGCGACGTGCGGCAACGCGTTGTCGAGGATCCGGCGCAGCTTCTCGCTGGGAGAAATCCCCGACCGCTTGGCTTCGGCTTTCAGCCGCTCAATCAACGCCCTTTCCATGCGGGCATTGAAAGGGTCTTTGCGTGGGGTTTGGTTCTGCTGCGTGCTCATGGGTTCTCCGTGTTGCTTACGTAATACATTCAAGAAAGCAGGTTTCCTGAAACCGTCAAGCCCCTTTCCCAGAAATATTTTTTAGCTGCTGGTTAACTTTCCTGCTGGTTTTCTGTTTTTTCTTAAACCAGCAGCCAAACCAGCAACTAAAAACCTTCCAAGTGATTGTTTAATCTCGTTTTTGTTCAAAAAATAAGCTAACTGCTGGTTTGCTGGTTAAAAAAACAGGTTTACGCTACGCGCCAACGTCTCATCTGGTCGAGAGATTTTCACTCGCTCTTAACATTTTATAGTTGCAGAGAAAAAGTGAAAAAATTAACCAGCAAACCAGCAGGGGCCTTCAAAGCCTTACATGGCAGGGGTTTTGCTGCTGGTTTGTCTGCTGGTTAACGGTTTTGGCGTTAACCAGCAGGAGCGTTAACCAGCAGTCTTTCCTAACAAACCGATACGGTTGGATTATTTTTCGTATGGAATGGCTTTCAGGAAAGCGGGGTAACAAGTGCTTGCCACCCGGTTTCTGCGGGTTGAAGAGCAAGAGCAAAAGCGGCTTGAAGCAAGAGCCGGCGGCTGCTCGCCGCCGAGTCGTGGAGAGGGAAAGGCGGGCCTCCGGCCTACTCGTAGTTGTAGGAGTGGGACCAGAACCCGGGGCGCTTGGGGCCGATCAGTGCGTTCCCCACCGTGACTTTGACCGCCCCAAGCGGCAGGGAATGAAAGGTCTGGTTCATGTGAATCTGCAAAGCCGTCATCGCTGCGCACAACGGATCGATGTCTCCCGCCAGCACCCGGATTCCATTGCTTGAAATGAGGTTGAGGCGACTCCGGATCGCGGCCAGGGCCAGTGAGCCGGCACCACAACAACAGTCGTAGACGTTACCCACGCTGGCACTGGGGTTCCGCCAGGTGTGGTTGGTGGCAAGGGATTGAACCAGGTCCAAAAGATCGCCAGGCGTGAAAGACTGCCCCAGCCCTTCCCCGCCCTTCCTGGCCAGCAGCTCGGCATGGACCTGTCCAAGAATGTCTTCAAACGGCCTGCTTGCAGCGACTGCGTCGAAGTAAGCGGTGATGGCCGTCCCCACCTCGGGCACTGCGACGGCTCTTTCTTGCAAGGGGGTAAATGCAAGCACTTTGGGGTCGATGTGAGCCACCAGCTTCGCGTGGTAAATCCCGAGTGACATCAGCGCGTGCTGAACAAACGTTTCGACGGCAACCCGCGGATTCCACGGCTTGCCACCGGTGGAAGGAATGGCGCGAATGGCCTTCACAAGGTTGGCGACCTCATTCATCGTTGGCCGCCCCCATGTCAGCATCCAACACCCAACTCACACGCGCGAAATCCAGCTCCAAGTAACACCCACGGATTTGCCCTTCCTTGACCGCCCGCTTCAAGCGACGGGCCCCCTCCTCACCGTAGGCAATCCACGCAGGGCCAGCAGGGGGCGCATCGCCCACCTCACCGTTGGCGCGGTGGAACTTCAAGCGGCCCTCCTGGAAGACCACTGCACTAACGTTGGGGTGGTTCAGCACGAAACGTTGGAACCAGCGGGTCTCGGTTCGCGCAAACACCAAAGCGATGCCGCCGGCCGGGTGCTCAGCCAGCCTCTGCATCCAAGTTTCCTGGCCCCGGCCGAACGGTGGGTTCAGAAAAACGAAGGAGTCATTCGGCCAAGCAGTCGCCAACCCGTCATCGCTGGGCTTGAGCATCCGGGCCGCGGTGGGCCAAGGCATGCCTTCCTCCGGCGTGCAAGGGTCGAGGTCAAACGGCCCCAGTCCCGTGAAGCCTTCCCTCGGGCTGCCCCAAATATGCTCCGGAGGGGTGAGCCAAGTGGTGGTTGTCTCGAACTGCGGCAAGCGGTCGAAACCAACTGTGGCTGCGGCGAGCTTTTTAGTCCGGGGGATGGAGGTGGTTTTGCGCTCCTTCGGCATGAAGAGGTTGTTCGGGTCAGACGAAGCGGAGAGGATGTTCAATGTGCACACCTTATGGTTGATAGGGAGTTGTTGTTAGTTCGAGGGATTCAGACCTGCGTAGCGGGTCCGAGGTACAGCAAGGGCATCTACGGCAGCTGCACGTCCAGGTGCATGGCAATGTCTTCCAGCGCGTCTTCGTCGGCTTCACCGCCCTCGACCAATGCCCCCACGACAAGGCTGACGTCCACGTCCAGATCAATTCCCCAAATGCTCCACGTCGGCGCATTGAGCTCCTCGGTGCTGAGCCCGTGAAACTGACTCAATGCGTCTTCCCATGACTCGGCTTCGAAGGTGTAGCGGCGGCTGGCGAGCCCCGTCGCCGTCAGCAAGAGGCGTTGCGGCAACGCGGGCGCGACGGGATCGGCGACACCATCGTGGTCGTCCTCCTCGTCCGATCCGAACTCCATCTCACCGGCTCGGTTGAACACGTAGTCCGGGATCGCCTCGTACACCGCGTCCCCCACGCCTCCGCATACCTCGTGTTCGATTCTTTCCAGAGAGTAGGCCGATGACTCAATCAGCCACTGTGCGGCGATCTCAGGATCAAGCGATTCAAGATGGTTGATCGCATCGGACACACACGTGACATCCATGGCGACGCTGTAGTCGACCCACACCGGGCCGGTGACGCTGATGGTGTATCGCTGTTTCATTGGCTGTTCCTTGATGATTTGGCAAAGCTCCGCCCTCACGGCCAAAGGGCCGCGTTGAACGTTTGCTTTATGGGGTTGGGTTACTGCGCGCCAGCAGAGAGGCAAGCGATGCCCGCTCTGCCTTAGGCAAGCCCGGAAAGGCGATCGCTGCCCGGGTTGGGGTTACGACTCGGACTGCAAGCCGGGCAGCGGCGCCGTGCGCAGGAGGGGCTGGAAGCTGCCGAGCCACGAGGGAGGCTGCAAATCGCCGGGTGCATGCTGATCGTATGTATCCAGAACAAAGCCGGGCTTGGATGAATGGCCTTTCGTAGCGGCGCGGCACCCCACGGACTCGACCACAAACTGCGTGTCGAAATGGGTCACGACTGCTCGGTAAGAACCGTAGACTTGAATGCAGGACGTGACTTCCTCCGACGTCAGCAAGTCCGGGAGCGTCATTTCAAAGAGTTCCCTTTCAATGCTATCCATCCCCTCAATGAGGGAAGCTGCACTGGTCGTCAAATAGATCTGCGGAACGATCGCTCCATGAGAGCGAGAGGAACGATTCGACTTCCGATTACGGCGGGATTTGCTGCTGGGCTTCTTGCTCACGATGGACTCCGAAGGTTGATGGATGCGGAAGGTTGGGTAGCGGTACGAGAGGACAGAGATCACCACCACGAGTCGTAGAAGACATTCCAACCCTGATCGATGAGGCGGCACGCTCCATCGATGAAGATCAGGTCGAAGTGCTGTTCTTCGGGAAGAGACTCGCCAAAGAAGTGCCCCTCCGTTTTCGGAAGCTGTCCGGAAAGCACGGCCTGCCGGAGGTCCTCCAGGTCCTGCCTAGACAGAAACAGGGGCTTCTTGTTGAACTTCATCGGGTCTTTGCAGCCGCTCCGGCTGGCATACAGCGCCTGCATGTAGCCATGCAGATCCGGGTGCTTGCGCCATTCCATGATCGGCACGGCGGTGTTGTCCACCACGTCTTTACGGGTTTTTCCTGCAAACATATCGAGTCCCACGGGAGCATCTCCTTGGTTTTTGGGTAAAGCTTCGCCGTCGCGGCAGATCTGCCGCGCGGAAGAAGTGATCGAAGTAGTGAGCCGCTTGGCCTGACCTACGCCCTTACTCGGAAGCGGTCACGCCCGGACTACAGGTTTCCTTAGGCACCGACCCAAAGTGCGTGCTGAGAGCAGTGCCACTGGGCGGGCCTGGTAGGCGGGGGAAGTGTTCAAGGGCGTCTCCGTTTCTTGTGCGCCCATCCTACCCACTCGCTGGCGACCTCCCATGAAGGGCTAAATCACTGAAAGTGATCGTTTTTCAAGGGCTTGCAAGCAATCATTTTCACGACAAAGTGCGCGAGGACCCGGCATTCGGGCATCCAATTTCGCGGTAAGCCTTTGCCTCAGCCGAGGCTTGCCTCACGCGCCCTGTTCAGCGCTTGGCGGACATCGCTCAGGATCGAGTCGACAGCGTCCATCAGCACGTCGTGCAGACGCCGCTCGACCCAAGGCATCTGGAGCGCCTCCAGGGTCGTGTGAGGCTTTGCGAGGTGGGCAGGGTAGGCCGCGGCAGAGCCAAGCACCCGCCCTCGATCATCCACCGCCCAAGGCAGCACGCGTTCAAGCGCCTTAATGCCAAGCCGCTTGAGTGCCTTTGTCAGGGATTCAATCTCGGCATCGGCCTCAGCGCGCCTGATCTTGGCTACAGCCAATGCTGCCGACAGCGCACTTGCCTCATCCTCTTCGATACGTTGGCGGCCGGCCGATATCCATCGCCCGTTCACCTCCGCCTCGCTGCAATCCAGGACGGATCTCCAGTTGTACCGAGTGCCACCTTTGTTGCTCTTCGCCCTCGTGAAATCAGGAAAGAGCCCCTTCCCCGCCCGGCGTCGACTGTTCAATGAGTCTAGGCTGATTCCCATCGTGTAAGCGGCGACGGCGCCGCTCACATCAGGCTCCAAGCCTTTTCTTGCTCGCGATAGCTCGTCCTGATGTTGCTCGCTCAATGTAACGAGCGGTGACGTCGGATCTTTTCGAGGCCGGCCACGACGCTTGCCCCCCATAATCCCTGGGTCTCGACCTTTAGCTGTTGGCTGGCGTTCTCTCACTGGGCGGCCTCAGAAGCGGAATCGACCGCCACCGACATCTTTTGCGGGTCGGGCAGGCTCAGGCAGAGAGTCGTCCAATGCGTCTTGGCGGGCAGAAGAACGCGCCACCCGCAAGACCTTTTCCACCTCGTCCAACGCAGCGCTCATGGCGGCGTCGTAGGGTTCTCTTGCGTCGACGCTGACCCAAGCCTCCAGCAGAGCCTCGGACAGCGATGCATCCCACACGTTGCCTTCGTCCAGGGCCCGGTCCAGCAGATCTTCCGAGACCGAGAGAACGTGACCGGCGATACAGCCGTCGCTCATTACCCACCCATGGCTGATCGACACGCAGTCTCGCAACGACAGGAAGGACACGCCCTTGCCGACCGCCTTCTTGAGCTTCTCCAACTCCGTCCGGCCCGTCTTTACCGCGAGCTCCCGCTCGAGCTCGCGGATCTGCTGGCGCAGAGCGTCTTCCTCTGCCACCAGCCGGCGCTCCTTGGCTGAGCGACCCAATCGAGCGCGCTGCCACTCGACGAGATCCTCGTACAGATAGCGGACGTGCTGATTGGCCCCGCCGTGAAGGCTGCCCGCGCCTTTTTGAAAGGGCGGCCCCAGCGGGGGCGACCGGCGGCGCCACTCGCCCAGCGTGTCGAAATGCACCCCGAGAAACTGGGCTGCGGCCTTGGTTGAAACGGTGGGCGTCAGGCCGGCTGCAGCGCGCGACAGCTCTTGGTCCAGCGCGCGTTGAAGCTTGGCGCGGTAGTCCTCGTCACTGCGAACCGTTTCAATCGTCTGCATGGCTCAGCGCCAACTTCCTGTTCCTTGGAGCGAACAGTTTAACCGGCTCCTCGCCGGCCTCGTCGAGGCGGGGCTTGTCCAGCCCCTTGAGCCGGTTCCAGACCCGGGGACTGCGGGCCACCATCATCTCCTCAACCTCACCAAATGCCTCGCGAAGGCGTGCCCACTCCTGCTGCGTGTAGCGTTCGGAGACCGGAGACATGCCATCGCCACCGGCCGTGCGGACGTGGTGGTGGAGCATCTGCGAGACAATGCGGCTCTCGCCAAACTTCAGGGCCGCATAACGCCCAAGGGTCCGCCGCAAATCATGCGTGGTCAGGCCCTGGTCGACGTCATCCCGAATGTCCCCCGTATCTCCCTGCTGCCCAACCAAGCCCGCGTCGCGACGCACATTGGCGAGGATCGATTTGCTATCGAGGTAATGGCCCGACTTGCTGCGGCTAGAGCGGGCGGGGAACACGAAGCGTGTCCGGTCCACCTTGCGCAACGCTTCCTGGACGCCTGCCTCCAGTGCAGCAAGGACCGTTCGTGCCGCCCCCTTGGCCTTGGCTGACTTCAGCAACGACTCTGCTGCAGCCAGTTCGCGCAGGGCACCGTCGTCGTCCAGCCGGGTTTCAAAGCGCAGTCGCAGCACCCTCTCCGCGAAGTAGCTGATCGGCAGGAAGCGCTCTTCGCCCGATTTGGTGTCGAACATGAAGACCTGCGGCCCCTCCCGCTTCGTATAGCGGTTGATCTCACCGGGCTGCCCCAACCACACCCACGAGACCTCCTCTTGGATCAACTCACTGTGGGAACAGCGATCCATCCAGCGCAGTTGCGCCGCTTCGCTGCGTCGGGTGCCCCAAAGCAAGGTCAACAGCAGGTAGTCGGAGGCACCCGCGTTGTGGCCGCCCTGCTCATCCCGGCGCCCCACAATCGACTGCAACACCTTTGGGAGCGTGTTGTCGGTCAGCGGGTTGCGGACCGCCGCCTTCTCATAGTGCTTGCGGAGGTTCCGCGCGCCTCTCAGCAGGTGCCTATCAAAGATGGCCTGCAGGGGGTTGTGCCTCAACCGCGGTTCTCGCCCCTCACGGCCAGCCAGTACGCCCTCACGCTTCAGCACCATGGCCACCGCGCGGTGTGCATCCGTAAAGCTGTGCTCGGCAGCGGCCAAGCCAGACGCTCGGACCCGTTGTACGTACTTGCCGGTGATTCCCAACCCCTCCAGGGTCCGGGTGTCCAGCTCTGCCCAGTCGTCGTAGCCAGCCAAGGCTTCTCGCATCGGCGTCGGAATTCGGTTGGATCGGACCATGGCGCTCTTGCGCAACGCCTCGAACGCGGCTTCCACGTCCTCGTCGGTCACGTCTGCGACGGCGCGCTGGGCCAGTCCCACTTCAGCGCGTGCCAACCGGGAGAGACTGTCTTCCAAGGCCGTCAAGCTGGCCTGCTTCACCAGTCGCTTGGTCACCCGGTCCTTCATGTCGGCGATGTAGACGTCGAAACAGTCGGCCACGGTGAGCCGAGCCAGTCGACCGTCCTCTTGCTGCTGCTGGCTAGCCCGCGCTGCCCGAGTCTTCGGGTTCTCGCCTGACGCCTTGAGCTCCTGAATCAGCTCCCGGGCCACGGAGTAGGCCTCTTCCAGCCCCATGTCCGTGACGTTGCCCAACGCAAAGCGGCGGACCCCCTGCGTTCCGCGCCGAACCACTTCATAGGTCGTCCGGGTCTTGCCCACGTAGAAGCCAAACCCTACCGGCGCCCCTTGGTTTCCATCCAGCACGCGATAGGCCTTATCGCCCTGCTCCGCCGGCCGCTCCACCAGCTTGGCGCGCTTGCCCAAGCCTCCCGACGCAGGGATGCGCCGAACTGAAAGCTCCATCACCTGTTGGTGGGTCAGACTAAACTTGGTGGCCTGGCGCCGGGTGGCGCGGTCCGTCGCAACATTCTTTGGCATGATCGTCCGTGTCCCGATTGGCGTCGCAACACGATCTTTGCCCAAGCAACCGGCCGTCGCAACACCATCGCAACAAAAAACCCCGTTACTTGCCGTTTCTGACGGCAACCCGCCTTCACTCACCGAGACGGACTCCATTGCAAGCCACTGATTCAAAAACAAAACGGAACGAATCCAAGGGGAGTCAAGAGCACACCCCCCTGATGAAGCAGTTCTTCGCAGCCAAGTCCGACTATCCGGACCTGCTGCTGTTCTTCCGCATGGGCGACTTCTACGAGCTGTTCTACGACGACGCCCGCAAGGCGGCGCGGCTGCTGGACATCACCCTGACCCAGCGCGGCAGCTCCGGCGGCGCGCCCATCCCCATGGCCGGCGTGCCGGTACACGCCTACGAAGGCTACCTGGCGCGGCTGGTTGCGCTGGGCGAATCGGTGGCGATCTGCGAACAGATCGGCGACCCGGCCCTGGCCAAGGGCCTGGTCGAGCGCAAGGTCGTGCGCATCGTCACCCCCGGCACGGTCACCGACGAGGCGCTGCTGGACGAGCGCCGCGACACCCTGCTGATGGCGCTGTCGCGCAGCAAGCAGGGCTATGGCCTGGCCTGGGCCGACCTGGCCGGCGGTCGCTTCCTGGTCAACGAAGTGGAAACCGACGACGCGCTGGAAGCCGAGCTGGCCCGCCTGGAGCCGGCCGAACTGCTGGTGCCCGACGAAGAGAACTGGCCGGAGTTCCTGCGCCAGCGCACTGGCGTGCGCCGCCGTGCGCCGTGGCTGTTCGATGCGGACAGCGGCCGCCGCCAGCTGCTGGCCTTCTTCAAGCTGCACGACCTCAGCGGT
>PJTS01000073.1_pt1 | contig 103424 bp, 87 predicted proteins | sample 1512251 | NCBI WGS metagenome assembly PJTS01 (sample SAMN08177686, study PRJNA422409) | Soil metagenome, whole genome shotgun sequencing project. | isolation source: Soil (2) enriched on wood chips: alkali lignin treatment | place: USA: Madison | collected 2015-01-15 | reverse complement strand
CTTCATGCGCTACAACCGAATCAGGCTCCACAGCTACAACGACTACCTGTCACCAATAGCTATGGAGCAGCAGGCGGCTTGATCACCGTAACCGGTGTCCGGAAATACTTGACCAGAACAGTTTACCCGCGAAGAGGCCGGCAAGGCCAACACCAGCATTACCTGCCTGATCACCCCCGCCGCGCAAACTCGGTAGCCTCACCCCCACCCGCATCCAGCTGATACACCCGCGCCGGCCGCCCCTGTTCATCGAAGAACACCTGCCCCAACCCCGCCCCATTCCACAACCGCTCGCCTGCCTTGCTATGGCTGGGCGTACGCGGCACTACCTCCATTTCCCGCCGCTTGGTAAACCAGTTGAGCGGTGAACGCGGTGCATACAGCCAGCGGTTGAGCCGGTCGAGCACATCCAGCAGGCGCCGCGGGAACTCGTTCTTGATCCCGCTGCTGGTCACCTGCCACAAATGCGGGCTGCGCTGGCGGTGGCGGATCAGCACTTCATACACGAACGAGTAATGCACATCGCCGGACAGCACCACGTAGTGCCCCGGCGTGCGCGAGTGGCGGAAGATGTTGAGAATGACCTGCGCTGCACCGCGGTGGGCCATCCAGTTCTCGGCATCCACCAGCAGCGGGTAGCCCAGCCAGCTGAACAACTTCTGAACTGTCTCGATCAGCTTCACGCCAAAAATCGGCGCAGGTGAGACGATGATCGCCGATGGGTGGTCCAGCAGGGCCTGCTGCAATTCGCTCAGCGCTTCCCAGTCGAGCAGGCCGGACGGCTTGGCCAGGCTGCTCTCGCTGCGCCAGCGGCGGGTGCGGGTGTCCAGCACCAGCAAGGGCGGGTTGGTGGGCAGGCTGAACTGCCAACCCTGGAAGCGCAGCAGTGCGCCGATCAGCTCATCCTGGGTCTGGCTGTTCAACGCCTGGCATTGCCCGAGCAGCGGCTTGCAGCCTTGCGGGTCGTTACCCCAGGCCTGGCAAAGCAGGTAGCCGAGCAGGGCATTGCCGATGATCCGCCGCGAGAAGGGGTGGCCGTAGGCGGTTTCTTCCCACTGCGCCGAGAGGTTCCAGTCGTCGGTGATGTCGTGATCGTCGAAGATCATCAGGCACGGCAGGTGGGCCATTACCCGTGCTACCTGGCCGAGGTTGCCGGCAAACGCCTGGATCAGCGGCAGCTCCTTCCGGTAACGGGCCTGGCGCGGGGCGGTGAGCCCGTTGGGCATGTCCAGATTCACCAACTGCCAGGGCACTGGTGACCACACCAGCAGGTACATGGCCATGACCTCGGCGAAGGTCACCAGGTGGTTGTCGGCGTTGCTGGACGAGAAGATTGGCTTGCGCTTCCCGCCAAAAAAGCGCTCGCGCAGGGTTTCGTTGCGCTCCTGCGCCGGCAGCAGGTCGGCGCGGTGGTAATAGCAGGCCGGGTGCTGGTATAGCGCCTGGCTGTCGGCTACCACCGCGCCCTCCAGTTGCTCGTCGAACAGGCCCAGGCGTGCAATCAGGGTGTGGATGGCGCGCAGCATCGGGCCGGCGACATCGTCGGCATAGACCTGGTCGCCGGTCATGAGCAGCACGGCGGGGCGGTCTGAGGGTTTTTTGCAGGCCTGCAGCAGGCGGTCGGCGCATAGCAGGCCATCGGCGGCCGGATGATGCGGCTTGCGGCAGGAACCGTGCAGCAGGTGGTCGAGCCGATCGCGCAGTACCAGGCTTGGGTGCCGGGCGCCGGGGTAGAGCAGGTGCGGCGCCCAGTCAGCGATGCCTTGGCCGTTGATGATCAGGTCATAGTCGAGCAGCTGGTTGCAGGGCAGAGGGAGGACGAAGTGGATGTCCAGCAGGTGGATGAAGGCGTGCTGGCCCACCGCGACTACCTGGCAATCGACCTGGGTCTCGCTTGCCGGGAAGATGAATTCGGGTTGTAGCGGTTGCGTGGCGACCAGCCAGATGGCCAGGCGCTGGGGTTCCAGGCGGCGCAGTACCGGGCCGGCGAGTACGAGGGGCAAGGGGATAGGGGAGGTCATCGACAGCTCGGGTGGCTTCTCGGGCCTCTTCGCGGGTAAACCCGCTCCCACAGGTACAGCGCCAACTTCTGGCGTGTGGGGATCCCTGTGGGAGCGGGTTTACCCGCGAAGAGGCCCTGGAATTCAATACACATCTAAGGCCAGGTAAAACAAAACGGGCGGAAAATGCTGAACACTTCCCGCCCGTCAGGCAATCCCGAAATGTATCAGGCCTTTTCAGCCATCAACTTCTCCAGCTTCTCCTGGTCCCGCGCGAACTGGCGAATACCCTCGGCCAGCTTCTCGGTACCCATTGCATCTTCGTTCATGGCCCAGCGGAACTGGCTTTCGTTCAGCTGCTGCTTGGGCTCGCCGGCATTGCCCGGCTTCAACACCTGCGGCAGGTCGCCCTGGTCGTCGCTGAGCTGCTGCAGCAGCTCCGGGCTGATGGTCAGGCGGTCGCAGCCGGCCAGCTGTTCGATCTGGCCGATATTGCGGAAGCTGGCGCCCATGACCACAGTGTTGTAGCCGTTCGCCTTGTAGTAGTTGTAGATGCGTGTGACCGACTGCACGCCCGGGTCTTCGGCGCCTACGTATTCCTTGCCGGTGCTCTTCTTGTACCAGTCGTAGATACGGCCCACGAACGGCGAAATCAGGAACACCCCGGCATCGGCGCAGGCCTGGGCCTGGGCGAAGGAGAACAGCAGGGTCAGGTTGGTCTGGATGCCTTCCTTCTCCAGCTTTTCGGCGGCGCGGATGCCTTCCCAGGTGGAGGCCAGCTTGATCAGCACGCGGTCGCGGCCAACGCCGGCGGCTTCGTACAACTCGATCAGCTTGCGCGCCTTGGCCAGCAGGGCCGGTTCATCGAACGACAGGCGGGCATCCACCTCGGTGGAGATACGCCCCGGAATGACCTTGAGAATGCCCGAACCCACGGCCACCGCGAACTTGTCGCAAGCCAGGTCGACATTACCCTTGGCATCGGCCTTTACCTGCTTGAGCAGCTCGGCGTAACCCGGGATGGCCGCAGCCTTGAGCAGCAGTGACGGGTTGGTGGTGGCATCGACCGGTTTCAGGCGGGTGATGGCGTCCAGGTCCCCGGTGTCGGCGACCACGGTGGTGAACTGCTTGAGTTGTTCCAGCTTGGAGGTCATGGGCGTGCTCTGTCCTGTGCAATGACTCGACATTACCCGAGCCCCGACGGCCACTCAAGGGCCTGCGGGAGTGGGCTTGCCCGCGAAGGGCGGTGCGAAAGGTGAAGATTCGAGTCGCAAGCGGCCCCGAGGTTCCGCATGCAAGAGTCTGAAGCTGTCGCGACCCCTTGTAGGAGCGGCCTTGTGTCGCGAAAGGGCTGCAAAGCAGCCCCAGGGCTTCAGCGCTGATGCACCAATTGCCGGGGCTGCTTCGCAGCCCTTTCGCGACACAAGGCCGCTCCTACACCCGACTGCGTCAGCTACTCGGGCCGGGTTATCGCCCCTGCAACAACTCCACCGCCTGGTCGAACACCGCCAATGGTTCCGCCGCCTTGTGAATATCCGCCGACAGCAGCTGGCGGAAGCGCCGCGCCCCCTTGAACCCTTGGGCCAGCCCCAGAATATGCCGGGTAACGTGGTGCATTGCGCCACCACTTTCCATGTGCGCCACGATATAAGGCCGCAACTGCGCCAGCGCCTCGCTGCGGCTAACCACCGCGGCCTCACTGCCGAACAGTTGCTGGTCCACCTCGGCCAGCAGGTAAGGGTTGTGGTACGCCTCACGCCCCAGCATCACCCCATCGAAGGTTTCAAGGTGTGCCTGGCACTCGGCCAGGGTCTTGATCCCGCCGTTGAGCACGATCTCCAGGTCCGGGAAGTCCGCCTTCAACTGCGCCGCCACGTCATAGCGCAGGGGTGGAATCTCACGGTTCTCCTTCGGCGACAGCCCTTCCAGAATCGCGATGCGCGCGTGCACGGTAAAACTCCGACAGCCTGCCTCGCGCACCTGGCCGACGAAGTCGCACAGCTCGGCGTAGCTGTCGCGGCCGTTGATACCGATGCGGTGCTTCACCGTCACCGGGGTCGACACCGCGTCACGCATGGCTTTCACGCAATCGGCCACCAGCGCCGGGTGGGCCATCAGGCAGGCGCCGATCATGTTGTTCTGCACCCGGTCACTCGGGCAGCCGACGTTGAGGTTGACCTCATCGTAGCCGGCTTCCTCGGCCAGGCGGGCACAGGCGGCCAGGTCGGCCGGCACGCTGCCGCCCAGTTGCAGCGCCAGCGGGTGCTCGGAGACGTCGTGGCGCAGGAAACGGTGGGCGTCGTTGTGCAGCAGGGCACCGGTGGTGACCATTTCGGTGTACAGCAGGGTGTTTTTGGAGAGCAGGCGCAGGAAGAACCGACAGTGACGGTCTGTCCAGTCCATCATCGGTGCAACGCTGAAGCGACGAGACGGCTCAGGGCGCGTGGTTTGTGGCTTTGAGGCTGATTCTAGGGGCATTCTGGTCTACGCTTTTATGTACCATTTTCCGGGGTTTTTGGGCGTTTTTGGTGTGACAATGGTACGAAGTACCACCGCCAATCACGCTTGTACCACCGGAAATCCTGGCAACGATCAGAGCAAGGAAAAAGGCCGATGGGACGGTCAGCTATACCGTCCAGATCCGCCTCAAGAAAAAGGGTGTCCTAGTCTATCAAGAAGCCCAGACGTTCGCCCGAAAGCAGGCAGCTCAGGCCTGGCGAAGCGTCGGGAAACCCGCATTCGGTGGGAGGATCTGGATGAGCACCGACAAGCTGTGAAAGTGCGGGACATGAAAAATCCCGGCCAATAAATAGGTAATGATGTTTGGTGGTATCTGCCAGATGAGGCTCATGGTAAACGGCCTGCTCTGAAAGAGATCTGACTGGCTCAGTACTGCGGCAACAAATCGCCCAAGCACCTACCGCCTCAAGTAAATGATCATCCGTCCATTTGAGTGGAGAGCAGGGCATATCGATTCGACGCACAGCACGGAGATGGCAGGCGAGGCGACCAGTTGATGCGCTGCGCGACGAAGCCTCATCAGTTGCACATACCGTGAAACCGGAACGCCGATGTATGCCGTGAACTGCCGATGAAAGTGAAATGCCGAGAAGTGGGCGATGCGGCTCAGGGCATTCACTGACAGGTCACCATCGAGGTGGCTGCCGACGTAGGCAAGCACGGCTTCGAACCGTTTCGCGTAGGCTGTGGATGGCACCAGCGTTGCCGATATTCGCAGGGGAGGGCAGTAGGGTGAGTACGATCACTGGCGCTTCCGTGCAGGTGGAAAGCGCCAGCGTAACTGCCCCGGCATGATCAGTCGACTGGACGCAGCGGGTAGTTCACCCCGATCAATAATGCGCGCTGGCTACCGCAATGCTTTCGCCAGAAACGTCTGAAGGCCGCCTGGGTCAGAAAGCGTACACCAACGTGGCCGTGGCGCTACGCGGGCTGCCATACCAGCCACGTGAGCCGATCGCCGTGTAGTAGGTCTTGTCAAACACGTTGTCGAGGTTCAGCGAGACGCTGGTTTGCGGCGTGAAGGCATATTGCGCCATGAGGTTGACCACGCTGTAGGCACCCTGGGTGAAGGTCTCGTGGTTGGGGCCTGCGTTTTTCTCGTACTCCGAGCCTTGCCAGCGCACACCACCGCCCACTTTCAGCTGTGGCAATGATTGCAGGCGGTAGCTGGTGAACAGTTTGAGGGTGTCGCGCGGCACTTCGGTGAGCAGGCGGTCGCCATCCGCGTTCTTGCTTACGGCATAGGTGTAGCTGGCCGATACTTGCCAGTCCGGCAGGATCTCGCCCGCCATTTCCATCTCGAAACCGCGGGTCTTGGTGTTGGACTCGGCACGGTAGGCCTGGTTGCCATTCGGCGCCTCGTTGCCGCCGTCCTTCACGGCCAGGTTGTCCTGGTGCACTTCGAACACGCTGAGTGCAGCAGTCAGGCGCTTGTCCCAGAACTCGCTCTTCAGGCCCAGCTCGTAGTTAACGCCCTCCAACGGGTCGAGGTAGCTGCCCGTTGCAGTCTGTTTGTCTTGCGGATTGAAGATGGTGGTGTAGCTGGCATAGGCCGACCAGTTGTCGTCGATGTCGTAAACCAGCCCGACGTAAGGGGTGACGACCCCTGTTTCTTTTTGCGAGGTGCGTTCGGTTTTACCGCTCGCCAGCGTCTCGTGGGTTTCGTCACGTTGCCAGTCGATCACCCGGGCGCCAGTAATCAGCGACAGGTCATCGGTCAGGCTCCAGCGCACCGAAGCCACCAGGCCGTCCTGGGTTTCATCCAGCGCATCCTCCGTCGTCTTGTTGTAGATGGCGTCCGGTATTGGCAACGAGCCATCCCAGTCATGGATGTTGTCGATATCCTGATACGTCCACAGATCGTAGCCGTCGTTGCGGTAGTAGGCCCGGTAGTGGCTGAGCCCGACGTACGCCTGGTGCTCGCGCGACAGCACTTCGAACGGGCCCGAAGCTGACAGGTCGAACGAGGTCTGCCGAGGTTCGCCTGCCCAACGGCCAGTCCAGGTCTGGATGCCGCTGCCATCAGGTTTGACGGTGCCGCTGGCGGCGGTGGCAAATACGTCGTCATAGCTTCGGCGACTGTGCTCAGCATTGAATTTCAGGTGCCAGCCGTTGGCCAGGTCGTGATCCAGAGTAGTGAACAGGGTCTTGGTGCGACGCTTGTGGTAGCTCCAGTCCGAAGCCGAGTTGAACGAGCGGGAAGGGCTGAAGTGACTGCCGTCGGAGTTGAACATCGGGAAGCCGTGGTTACCGGCGCCATCGTTGTCCATTTCCTGATACTCAGCCCCGACGGTCAGCATCGTGCTGTCGGTGATGTCCCATTCCAGCACCCCGTATGCCACCTGCCGTTCCAGGGACTGGCGGTCGACGTAGCTCTGGCTGTCGGTGTTCGAGGCGACCAGGCGCCCACGTACATTGCCGCTTTCCGACAACTTGCCGGACACGTCCAGCTCGGTGCGGTAGGTGTCCCACGAGCCCGCTTTCAGGGTCAGCTTGCGTTGCGTTTCAAACGTCGGCTTCTTGCGAATCAGGTTGACGGTCGCACCGGGGTCACCGGTGCCGGACATCAGCCCCGTGGCCCCGCGTACCACCTCGACACGGTCATACGACACCATGTCGGCAAGGTCATCACGAAAGCCAAAGCTGTCGGGCCGGTTGAGGCCGTCGACCTGGATGGTGCCGACCTCGAAGCCACGTACGTAGATATGGTTGGCGTCGCTGCCAGCCGGCCCCATGCTGTCGACGACCACGCCTGGGGTCTGTTCCAGTACCTGGGCAACATCGTTCAGGTTCTGGTCTTCGATCTGCTGGCGGGTCACCACACTGATCGATTGTGGTGTCTCGCGTGCCGAGAGGCGCAGCCCGGTTGCCGTGTTGGCCGAACCTGTGGTGTAGCTGCCGGTGCCTTCGCTGGTGGCACCCAGCCCCACGCTGGAGACCGTCGTTGCAGCGAGCTCCATCGTGCCATCCTGGCTAGGGCGGGCCAGCATGTAGTGCTTGTCTCCCGCTTGCTGTACCTGCAGGCCACTGCCTTGCAGCAGTTGCGCAAGGCCTTGCTCCAGCTCGTAACTGCCCTGCAGTCCCTCACTGCGCAGGCCAGCGATCTCTTCGTTGCTGACGCTGACAGTCACCCCGCTTGCCGTTGCGAACTGGTTGATTGCGGCCCCCAGTGGCCCCGCCGGGATGCTGTAGTTGACAGGCATGGCCCAGGCATTGGCACTGGCCAGCAGCGAGCCAGAAAGGCTTACTACCAGTGCGGCTTGGCGAATGCTGAAGGCGGGGGGAGAAAAACAGGCGGACATCCATGGGCTCCTTTCGATGGATTATGCGGGCGCCATGACGAGAAGATTATTGATAATGAAAATGATAATGCTTCTTATAAAGGCGTTCAGATATTTGTCTTTCCTCCTGCAGTTGTCAATCGGTGTCTTGTGTTTTCGCGAGCGGGGGCAAGACATAGCCGTGTCTGGCTGTCGTTCGGCCCACAGCTGGAACATGTGTTGAACAGCCCGGCCCAGCACCAGATCCATCACAGTGACGCCCCTCGCCATTTCAACCGGAACTTCGGCACCAACCTGTCCCTCTGGGACTGGATCGTCACGCCCTTTGTCGATACAGGCCGTACGGTCCGAAGCGCCAGCGCAAGGCTGTGCTCGGCGCGTCCGGCAGGGCGGGCCCTTGGCTGATCCCACAGGGGCCTGCTGATTCAATAAGTTATGTGCGGTTTTGTGGGAGCGGGCGTGCCCGCGATGACGCCAGCCCAGGCACTGATTGCGAACGACCTATGAATTGTTGACTTTGCGTGCTCTCAAGAACATTTATGGCTCTGTAGTCATTTGTTTTTGAGGTGAGATCATGGCGGCGCAAACCGACGTTCTCATTGTTGGAGCGGGTCCTACCGGGCTGGCTCTGGCGCTTTGGCTCAACAGGCAAGGCGTCGCCGTAAGGATCGTCGACAAGAGCCGTGGCCCAGGCGAAGCCTCTCGCGCCATGGCTGTTCAAGCCCGAACGCTGGAGCTCTATCGCCAGCTCGATATGGCCGAGGCAGTGATAGATGCCGGCTATAAAACACCTGCCATGAACATGTGGGCCCGAGGCAGCCACAGAGCGCGCATCCCCTTGAAGGATGCCGGCGCAGAGATTTCAGCGTATCCCTTCGTGTTGATCTATCCCCAGGATCGCCATGAGCGATTACTTGTGCAGCAGCTTCATTCACTCGGCGTGGACGTGGAGTGGCAGACCGAGTTGCTGTCCTTCGAAGAGGGTGAAAACCACGTCACCGCCCTCCTGAAACAGGCGGATGGGCGGGAAGGGGCCTTGACTGCGGCTTACCTGGCAGGATGTGATGGCGCACGGTCGCTCGTTCGGCATCAGATTGGCAGCGGTTTCGAGGGCGGCACCTATAAACACCTTTTCTATGTCGCGGATGTCAGAGTAACGGGCATCGAGCCTGCGGGTGAGGCACACATCGCTTTTGACAAGTCCGACTTTGTGCTGCTTCTGTGCTATGGCGAAAAGGACCAATACCGCCTGATTGGCACCGTGCGAGACGAGCGTGCCGAGCATCCTGAGCATCTGACGTTCGCGGACGTTGCCCACGATGCCATCAACGGCTTGAACCTCAAGATTACCGAGGTGAACTGGTTTTCCACCTATCGGGTTCATCATCGTGTCACGGATCATTTCCGCTGTGGCAGAGCGTTTTTGCTCGGCGATGCTGCACATGTCCATAGCCCGGCAGGCGGGCAGGGCATGAACACCGGTATTCTGGACGCGAACAACCTGGCCTGGAAGTTGGCAGCGGTGGTGAAAGGCAAGGCGCCCGATGCATTACTCGACAGCTACCAGATCGAACGCCAGGCATTTGCCCGCAAGCTGGTGGAGACCACCGATAAACTGTTCAGTTTCGTTACCGCTCAGGGCGGGTTCGCGGACTTTGTGCGCACGCGCATCGCGCCGATCTTCGCCAGCGTTGCGTACAAGAGCGGGAACGTACGTGAGTACCTGTTCCGGGTGGTTTCGCAAACCTCCCTTGATTACCGCGACAGTCCGCTGAGTCAAGGTAAGGCAGGTGAGGTTCAGGGCGGCGATCGTCTGCCTTGGCTGCCAGGGGCCATTGCAGACAACTACGATTCACTGACAGCCATTGAGTGGCAGGTGCAGATTTATGGTGAGGTCAAGGCAGATCTGGCCCAATGGTGCACAAAGCACGGCATTGCACTGCATGTTTTCGCCTGGGAGCATGCGTACGAGAAAGCCGGCATTGCCAGAAATGCTACTTATCTGCTGCGGCCGGATACCTATGTCGCGCTGGCTGATCCTGAGGGGGAAGTATCCACATTGAGCCGCTATTTCGAGGAGCGCGACCTTATGCTGCCTGTTTGAGGAATCGGTTGCCATCACTCAGGCGGGGAACTGGGCTATCCAGTGCCTGGCAATCTCTTCGCGCCGGCAGACCCACACCCCGTCGTGGCCTTGCACGTAATCGAGAAAGCGCGCCAGCGCCATTGCACGACCAGGATGGCCACTGATCCGCCCATGCAGGCCCACGCTCATCATCTTCGGGTGGTGCGCGCCCTCCTGCCACAGCAGGTCGAAAGCATCCTTGAGCAGCCGGAAGAAGTCTTCACCGCAGGCGAAACCATTCGGCAGCAGATAGCGGGCGTCGTTGTTGACCAGTGTGTACGGGATCACCAGGTGGGCGGGCGAGCCTGGTAGCCAATAGGGCAGATCATCGTTGTAGGCATCCGAGCTATAGAGAAACCCACCTTCTTCACGCAACAGGCGGCGGGTGTTCTGGCTGATCCTTCCTGTATACCAACCTACGGGGCGTTTACCGCAGGCCTGCTCGATCACCTCGATGGTGAGGCGGATATGGCGTCGCTCCTGGTCTTCAGGCATGTCGCGATAGTCCAGCCAACGGTAGCCATGCCCGGCAATCTCATGCCCGGCAGCGTAGAGCGCATGGCCAATCGCCGGGGTCAGTTCCAGTGCTCGGCCAACGGCGAAGGCGGTCAACGGCAGGCCGCGGGCGCGGAACAGCTCCAGAATGCGCCATACACCTGCGCGCGATCCGTATTCGTACATGCCCTCGACGCTGAGGTCCGTTTCCCCCACGCGCGGCGGGCGGCCCGGTAGCTCATGAAGCCAGGCCTCCGACTGTGCGTCGCCATTGAGGATGCACGACTCCGCGCCCTCTTCGATGTTGAGTACGAACTGGACCGCGACGCGCGCCTCACTGGGCCATCGCGGATGGGGTGGGCAGCCGCCATAACCGATGAGGTCGCGAGCGTACATCAGCCCAGCTCGAAGGTCGTGACGGCGAACACACGTTCGTGTGCGATCGCCGGAGGAGGGCCGAGGTACATGCGTGCGCAGCCGAAAACCTCGATCATGCCCTGTTGGCGTACAAGCGCCATCGCGGCGGGGTTATTCTCCGGGGCATCCAGAAACAGCGGGTAACCTTGCGCAAATTCTGCCAGGCGCGCATAGAGGGCATTGGCTGCCAGGGCGTCATCGGCGAACAAGGGGCCGATCTTGTAGCCTTCCCGGCAGCGCCTTGCTACGCCATAGCCGCTAAGCCTGCCCTCGCGCCGGCAACCCAGGGCGAGTGCATCGGCCTGGGCTATCCACCCGCTCAGGAAGGCTGCGCGCTTGGCGGGGAAGCAGGTGCGGTCGTAATCGACCACCTCATCGAACGGGAAGGAGGCCAAGGGAAGGATGTCCTGGTTGTCTACCTGCAAGGTCGCCGGGCGTTCGGTGGCATTGGCACGAAAACGCAGGTTGCGATGGGAGAAGACAAATCCACCCTTGGCGTAGTAGTCCTGCATCGCGAAGACGCCGTCCATGCCAATGCTCGCGCCTGGGCGCAGGCGGGCGAGGAGTCGCTCGCGGCGTGCGTGCCAGAGGGTATTGCCCAGGCCTTGACCCCGATACTCAGGCCGGACGATGAAAAAACCCATGAAACCGAATTCGCCGTTGTAGGAAGTGATGGCACCGCCACCGATCAATTCGCCGCCCTGGGACGCTGCAATGAAGGCGGCAGGGTCCGTAGCCCAGAACAGCTCGGCATCGTGAACGCCGGGATTCCAGCCCTCATGGGCAGCCCAATCGACGAGTTTTTCCAGTTCGGGACGGGTCATGTTGCGTATGACCAGCTGATTCGACACCGCGAAGTTCCCCCCAGTCGCTAAAAAGGCGTATGGTCCATCGCCAGGCTGAACTCTTTGGGTATAGCTTCAACCTGAGTATTGATCCAGGCCGTTACGACACCTGCAGAACAGGCTCGTCATCATTGAATTGTGCTGAACGCCAGGGGTAGCTGGCGACCGATGCGGGTAATAAAGGTCCTCAACCTATACTGACGCTTGAAGTGCGTCCGTTTTTCGCATTGCAGACCCTTCTTGCAGGGCAGCGGATTGCAGTGAATTGCTCCATCCCTGCCACTTTTGCGTGAGTCGCTAATCATGGATGAAGTCACTACCATGCCCGCGGACGATGTACCTGGCCTTCAAGCTGTGGTGCAGCGCAAGCTCGGACGCTGTCTGTTGCGTTTGCAACAATACGAACAGTTGCTGAAAGTCATAGTCGCGCGTGTTGAGTTGAGCGGCCCTGTGGATCGGCTGCATAACATCCGTCAGCAGAAGATCGCATGTGCCGAGAAAAAAACCATGGGCATGTTGGTCGGGATGCTGATCGACAGCTTTCTGATCCAGTCGCCCCAAAATGAAGAGTCACAGACGGAAGCCGATGCTGGTGACCAGATCGGGTTCAGCTATCGAAACCAGTTGGAAATGCCAGTCGAGCACTATGAGGCAACGAAGGTGGCTATCAGGGCGTTGGTCGACCTGCGTAACAAGCTAGTTCACCACTTCATTGAACATTTCGATCTCTGGTCTGAATCGGGCTGCCAGGCTGCGGACGTTTATCTGGAGGAAAGCTACCAGACCATCAATCGGCATTGTTTGAACCTGCAATGTTGGGCCAAAACCATGGTTGAGGCAGGAGCTAAACTGGCGTCGTTTATACAGAGCCAGACATTTGACGATGTGCTCAACGGCATACGGGTGGATGGCTCGGTCGATTGGCCTGGCAGTGGGATATGTTCCTGTTTACGTGAAGCAGAAGCCAAGCTTGCCGAAGATGGCTGGACTCGACTGGAGGCCGCCATCCGCTGGATTGATGACACCTATCCAGAGCAGAGGTTCAAACGCTACGGTTGCAGTAGCTGGAGGCATGTTCTGCACGAATCACGGCAGTTTGAAATACGAAAGTCCCACGCTGGTAATGAGCGGACTACCGTCTGGTATCGCAGCAAGGTCAGTTGAACGGGCAGCTGGATTGTCACTCTTTTTGTCAACGCGTTGAGGGGTTGCTTCTGGCCGTATGCAGACTCTGGCGAGGGTCTGCTTTGGGGCGAAAGCGGTCACTCGCGAAGGGCAGCTTCCGACCCAAAGCTGCCTTTGCTGGGGGCGGCAAACGGCCAGAAGCTGACATTCAAAAGCGTATACGAGCTAGGGCCGAGTCATCTGCGCAATAAAAAACTGCACAACGCTGGGCTAACGAACGGGCATTTACTCCACAGCAGCAGGTTGTGTGAGATCCCTCTCAAACGCCGAGGGCGGTAGCCACACCTCGATAGTACGCGGTGCGCCTGTCAGCCTCTGGGAAAGCTGCATAAGTTGCCAATGTGAGGCCGGCAGCGGTGTATTTTTCAGAGACTTGGCGCATTTCTTGGCATCATCCCGGTGGTAAATAATCGTCGGCTGTTCATAGGGTTTGGGGGCACTGCGTTTTTGCTGGTAGGCCGTACTCACCACATCCTCAATGGGAGGCACGGAGGCGCCTTTCGCTTGCCAGATACTCCGGAACGCACGGGCTTTGTCACGGTCCTCTGGACCGTATATCTGAATAAAGATGACGTGTTCCGAGCAGACTGTGCTGTCGGCTTGAGTCGAGTCGGTTGGTTCCATAGTCGTGTCATGAGCCTCAATTGTCACGCTATCACCGGGGATGGGGGTAGGTTCCTCTGTTGGTGTTGGTGCTGAGGCATCTTCGATGGCGGCAGCAGGGCTTGGCGGTGGCGTTTCTTCAAGTAACGGGGGGGACGGTGCAATGGGACTTTCAACTAGCGCGCCGGTTTGCGGGATGGCAAGGCTGGGTTTGAGGCTCACGGCTCTGTGCGAGGCCTCCATCTGCTTGCGGACCGCGGTCATTTGCTCCATTAATTTATCGCGTTCGCTGGCGTCACCACTCGCGGGATTGCTAGCGCTGTGCGTTGTTGCTGTATATGTGAGATCCCCCGTGGAGGCTGTCGTGGCAACGCTAATTTCCGGCAGTTCTTGCTCGCCGCAATAAGTACGGGAGTTTTTCGCTTGATCGAGCTTGGTGACGGCTGACTCATCTCTAGCCCAATAGCCGTCGTTCATGCTGCGCGCTGATTCATCGGGTTTTTGCGGGCAAACAAACACAGTGTTCAGGGTATTGCAGGCGGCCAGTTCATCCTTGAGTTGCGTGCACAAGGCATAGGTTTTACGAAGCATATCCAGGGTTTCAGCATTACGTAGAAAAAGCTGGTCTTCATCGTTGGCACGCAGGGTTTGCCAGGCCATCAACAGTTGCGCAGCCATGTCGCCAATGGCCTTTTTCGCCTCGTCGTTCTTAGCTGTGAGCGACAGGCTGCCGTAAGCGGTATACAGGGATTTAAACAACGCATTGGGCGATAGGGTTTCATCCGGACTATCGAGCGCCACCCAGATGCCAGATGCTGACGTGATGATCGCGCCGAGGCCAAGGCTGGCTGCGGCCACGGATTTGCCCACTATGCGCTGGGGCGTGCGTTTGCATTTCAACTCGGGGGATTCCAACCAGTCATTGTTACCAATGGATGCCTCCAGGCCCTCCAGCAAATCGCCTTTCAGCAGGTTGCCCAGATGGTTGCCCAAGGAGAAGTAGCTTTCCCACTGCGCCTCGTCAAAGAACTGGTCGGCCGTGCTTTCCTGGGGAAACACGGGAAAGTCGCGGCTGTAATTGTAAACATCCTCTGCCAATCCGGATACCATATTAGGCTTCACCAACACTAACACGCTGGGGGTGTTGTCATCGGGGTAAATCACCCTTGCCACGGCTAGACAAGCATGGCCTTCACGGGATATCAGGTCATCCAGAGTGCCGAAGATGCCGTCGTGATTTTCCCTCGGTAGAACAAAGCGGATATCCACATCCAGATCAATTCGGGCGCGGCGTATAAGGTTTTCCAGATCCTGGAATTTGTATTCCGGATCGGCGCCACAGTCGGCGAGAATAATTAGTTTGCAGCGCTCCTGAATTAACGCATAGGCGCCAGTGTTTTCCGCGTGCCCGCCATCGCTGAGGTATTGGATCCTGTTACTTTTACCGGCGAAGCTTGCAAACAGTTCGCCCAACAGACCTTTGTATTTACCAAAGTATGTGTCGCTCCAGCTCTGGGTCAACGTGCTGTTGTGCGAGTTCCACCAATAGCCAAGCCGCACCCCAAGGGTAGTGAGCATTGCGGCATAACCTGGTTTGGTCAGTGCGCCCATACCCGGTGAAGCCGCAGCGCCGGAAATAGCCATCCAGGTGCCCAAGGTAGCCAAAGCAGGTTCAGCAACAGGCACCCAGCCCGCTCCTGACACTCGGCAATAGCCCGCGCCTCCGATGATCGACATCAGATCGCCTTGACGATCCACATTGTGCAAACCCTTGCGTTGGTAAGTCTGGTTTACACACACGTTGACGATATGCACAGGACCGCCATACCGGTGAGGCTGGTAGTCTTTGAACAACACATCATCTTTGTCATGCACTTCGGTGACTTTGGAGTTGGCCGTACGCTCCGGATTGGCCGCTCCCAGATAGGCCCTGGTAAGGCGCGAGCGGTAGAAGTTATGCAGCGACGATCTGTTGAGAAAATTTACATTCCGGCCAGATAGCACGATCAACACCGAGCAGATGCTACCAGCCGCCGCTAGCGATATCAGCGCGCCAATGTAATCAAGCTGAGTAATCGGCCCGCCCAGCACCCACACCTGGGTGGTGGCAAACGCGTGAACAATACTGGTCCAGAAAATAAGCAGCACCACCAAGCCAAACCGGCCTGCCATATCGAGAATAAAAGGCATGCGCTGGCGAAAAATGTCGCCGGCAGAGCCGTTTACCTGTTGAAGCATCGGCAGCACAAGACGCAATACCGCAAGAATGGTGGCAAACAATGCGCCCAGAGGAAACAGATGCGCGGGGTCCTGCGCCAGGCGCCACGCCACAATATCCACGCCGCCCAGAACCAGGATGGCGGCCGCAACTTTTACCGCTCGGCTGAGTTGCAGCGTGGCCCGGTGTGAGGAGCGGTCGAGCTTCTTGTTGTCCTTGCAGACTATCGGCACATACCAGTACCAAGCGATGGCCGCAGCGGCCCATATTAATGGCACGGGTAACAGCAGCCATAGCGTTGGCACAAAGGCCATGACTTGCCAGAAGGCCGGATGCCGTATCCAGTCTTCTAGGGGAGCCTGGGTAAATGAAGTGTTTACGCTCCACCACACAACAATATCGAAAGCGCCCAGTGCGCAGGCCAGCACTACGGCGAGAAGCCCCAGTTCCAAATGCACGCCGGCCAGGTTGCGCAGGAACACCACCAAGCCATAAAGCTGATCGCGGCTGCCTTGCGGTGTGAGATAACGGCTATTGGCACGCAACCAGCTTCTGTGATTGGCCGTAGCACCTTTGGCACCCAGTTCGTCCTGTAACGCCTGCGATGAGCCTTTGGCCATGGCCAAACGGCCCACCATCGAGCCGACATAGCCGCCGCCAGATACGGTCGACATTAGGTCGATTTTCCCGAATACACGATTTTCTGCCAGCGCGCTGATCAAGCCGTAGCAGAACGTGGCGCTGCGAATACCGCCGCCGGATAGCGCCAAGCCCCATGGCTTTTTCGAAGTAGGTAGCATGCCTTCTTCTTTTAGCTTTTCGTGCCGTTCATCAATCAGTTGCTGCACGGGGCTGTTGGGTTTTACCTCGTCTTGTTTTTCCTCATTGGCCATGTTCTGCTCTCCATCCTTTGAGTCCGTGCGTTGAAAAACAACACTGAAAGACGTGGCTTTATTCTCTATGGTATCGGTGGTTAGTCCTGTCTGCGGTGACAAAAAACTCACTTACGTAGAGCGCAAGTAGGCTAGAGGCCCGCATTGGTATTCCGCTTGACCGACTCCAGACGGGTAGCGTTGGAGTCGGTCTTTATCGCCTTCTCCAATGCCTTATCCGTCTGCGTTGCCTTTGTGAAATGATAATTAAAACATGAGTTGAAACTGAACTTTGCCTGAGTCTTGTCTATGCACTCATCGAAGTAGGACTCACCATTCGTACGCTCATAAATTGCTTTGCTAACCGCGGTGGACATAAAGGCAATCACTGCGGGGTTGAAAATGTCATTATGGTCGTCAATGAAGGAGTCGGCGGTATAGATGAAATTGACAGGTTCATTGCTGTAGCAGGGCATGCGCGGTACCTTCGGGTCCCCGTTTTTGCCGTCGGTTGTGCAATAGCTTACGAGTTCCCAGTCACCGAACTTCGTGTCCTCCAGCACCTTGGGGCCGGCCATAGCCTTGTTGACGCCCCCCGAGGAGTCCACGATCGCTTGTTGGGCCATAGCTTCAGTGGGGTTAGGGTCTATGACCCGTGTGGTGTGGTAAAGGCTGTAGTTGCCGATGGCAGTGGTATCCATCTCTTCTTCCCTGATCGTAAAGGCTTGGCCGTTGTAGGTCCTGTTGAGGTCGACCTGGCTCCAAGTCAGATTGACCCCCAGCCATTGACCTGGCGGGAAGGCGTAGTGGGTGGCTTCGTCACCCTCTGAGCTGATTACGTAAAGCAGTGACTGCGCGCGAGCACCTGAAGCGCCCACTTTCAGGCTGTTCTCCTTGAGCAACAGACCTTGGTTTGCCTCGATCGCAGGATTGAGCATGATCACAGCGTCGCCGAAAGCCCGTACAGGAAGACCAGCTTGCTGGTTTTGCAGGCGTTCGAGTAACTGATCATGTAGGGCGCTCAAAGTAATTGCGCCGCCGAAGCTATGTCCGACGATTACCAGATAATTCGTTTCCTGGCTCCGGTCGATTTGCTCCAACTGAGCGAGCAACTCGGTAACACCACCGCGACCGACCTCTTCCGCCACAGCTTTTCGATCCCAGTAAGTGGCGTTCTCGCTGCCGAGCCCGTGTAAAGACAAGCCACGCCATCCGACATAGATACCGACCAATTTGCGGTCACTCAGTACACCGGAAGCGGATAGGTTAGCGAGAGCTTTTGTGAAACTGACGACGTTTTCGTCATTCTGATCTGCGTTGTGTTTCCAGCCGTGGATGAAAACCACCATGGCGAGCTTGCCGGTGGCAGAGTACTGCCTGAGGCGATCAACAAGCTGTTCTGTTCTCGCCGGGGCGAAATCGTTGCCGCGCTCGCTGTATTCGACGAAGCCTATCTCGTAGTTGGGGTGCACCTCGTAGTAGCTGTTGCTGCACGACTCGATGGTGCCACATGTCCTTACACGGTCGTCTCGGAACGGGGTGTTTGAAGTACAGGCCACCAGCAGGCAAGCGCCGAGAATTAGTAAGATCTTCATGATCATTCATCCAAAGTGGATTAAGCATTCTCAGATGTGCTCTCGGGCGCGGCCGTTGGAGCAGCCCAGAGCAGAGTTGTAGTCAGGATTAGACAAACGAGGGTAATTCGTTACGGAGGATGGGCAACGGAGTAAAACGCGTTGGAAAGCCTCGCGCGCGCTAGAGGTAAAGTTGGCATGGGGAACGTCACTTCCGTACTGTGTTCGTATCCATCCTTTTAGACGCCAGCTGGCGGCATGTCAAAAAGGACTGTAGAAACTCATAGTGGACAAGCGTCGCATTTTATAGATGCAGTGTTACCATTTAAGCTAGCGTGGTGTTTCAGAAGTGCCGCTGAAAATTTGAGCTAGGCTCTGTAGAAACCCATTCAGCAAGAGATGTGTATCGACATGAGCCGACCAGCAACTGTCATTCCCCTTTCTGAAACTGAGCATGCGGAGTTACTGCGTCGGGTCAAGCTCCGCAAAGGTGCTCAGGATGCATGCCTACACACCGAGATAATCCTCGCCTGTGCCGCCGGCAAATCAGGTAACGACATCGCCAAGCGCTTGGTTACCAGCAACGATGTGGTGTCACGATGGCGCCAGCGTTTCTCTAAGTTGGGGTTGCTGGGTTTGAACGATGAACCGCGCTCTGGCCGGCCGCGTACTATTTCAGATGAACAAGTTTAGCAGGTAGTAAACCAGGTATTGAAAGGCAGCCAGATGACTCCAGCCACTGGAGTACGCGGCGTATGAGAGAAATTGATGTTTCGGTACCTGCTGAAATGCCAATTCCTCTGATCATGGATAACTACGCAACACACAAGACCGAAAAAATCAGGGCTTGGCTTGCATCGCGTACACGCTACAATATCCACTTCACGCTCACTTCGGCCTCTTGGCTGAAATTGATCGAGCGCTTTTTCTCAACGTTGAGCGAGGCCAATTAATTATCAGGACGCAAAAAATATATTTTTGCCCGATACCTATATGCAAGCAAGCCAAAGCTGCGCGCCGTAGATAGATAGTATTTATCGATCCATTAAGGCCTCGGACTTATATTGCTCAAGCGGACTCAGGATGTAGTCAATCACCTTTCTCTTGTCGGTCTTCACTTCCGCCCGCACGGCCATGCCCGGCGACAGTTCGATTCTGTTCTCGCCGACCCGGAGGCTATTCTCCTTCAGCTGAATCCGTGTGCTGTACACCAGCCCCCGCTTTCATCTCAATGGCGTCGTTCGTGCGCGGGGGGAGGGAGTGGATCTGTGCTTTGTCGTCGTCAAGACAGGCGATGATGAAATCGGCCTTTGTGATCGGCGGCGATGGCGGGAAGGGGATGGTGTCCAGGCGACTCAGCGAGCTGCGTGCGGACCTGGCCTTGAGGTCCAGTTTCTTGTCGGCCAGCAGCAGTTCGGCACAGCTGAAACGGCGACCATCCTCGGCGAATTAGGTGCAACGCCCCATCCTTGGAGTTCGTCTTGCATTTCAGGGCAGCAATGCCCTTTCGCGAGAGCTGGTTTTGCTCGCCGGCGGTTTTTTGCGTGGTGCTGTGGAGAGGAAAGGGGAGCTTTCCAAGCTATTTGCATGCACTTGGGAGGTGATGCCAAAGCGATAGGTGAGTAGTCCGATTGCGGCCACGATGCCCAGAGCGACGAAGGCTGCGCTATAGCCGAAATGATGCGCGATCCAGCCGGCGAGTGCGTGGCTCATGGCCGCGCCTATCCCTTGGATTGCTATCACTGCACCAAGCCCTGCATTGACGTGTCCAGTGCCCCGCAGGATGCAAGCGACAAGCCCGGGCAAGGCGACTCCCAGCAGACCCGCCCCGATTCCGTCAAGGGCTTGTACCGGAATCAGTGCCCACGGTGACTCCCAGAGACCGGCGATTAGCCCTCGCAAGGGCAAGGCCAGCAGGGCGATAATGATCAGTGCCCGATACCCGTGCCGAGCAGCATACCAGCCTGCCCAAAGCGCCACAGGAATCATGAATAGCTGCGCCACGATGACGGTCGATGCCGTGAAGACGCTGGGGTCCGCCAGCCCACGCGTGACGATTGACTGTGCAAACAAGGGCAACATCGCGGCATTGCCCAGGTGGAACAGCAGCATAGTGATCGCGAGCAGGCCCAGCTCGCGCGAGTCCGTCAAAACCCGCAATATGGAAGGCGAGGGACTGCTCCCTTGCGCAGGCTGGTTGCAAGTGAGGTCACCACCGCGGGCCCGCTCATGATTGATGTCCTGTGGATGGATCTTCCGCAAGCAAGCAAGAGCCGCGCACGCCATAAGAGCCATCAAAACGAATACCGCTGACAGCCCCCAGCGGTAGCCTGCCAGCCCGGCCAATGCAGCCGCGACCATGTTGCCGGCATGGTTCCAGGCCTCGTTGATGCCGAGCTGCCGAGACAGGTCTCTCTGATCAACGATGCCCAAGGTGATGCCCATGATGCCGGCGCCCATCAACGCGCCCGCAGCCCCCGTCACCACCTGAGAGGCGACAGCGACGCCAAACGACGGTGCCGTCCATAGAGCTGCCGTGGCGAGAGTGATTACGATGGTGCCACTTGCCAGGAGAAGTCGCTTGTGGTTCGAAGCGTCGATCCAGGCACCCATCGGCGTGGTCGCCAGCATGCCTGCGATGCCGCCGGCGGCCATCACGTAGCCTATGTCATCGGCTCGCCAGCCGTGACTGGCCAGAAGCACAGCGAGGAAGGGGCCCAGGCCGTCACGGACGTCGGCCAGGAAAAAGTTCAGGCCGGATAGCCAGCCCTGCGAGCGGGTATGCCGGGCCATGGGCAAGTTTTTTGAAGGCATGGGAAATTCCAGTCAGCGGAAATGCCACGGCCTGGCCGGTGCGGCGGACGCTCGCACTGGCCAGGTGCACAGGGGCACGTCCTTATGGCGCGTGGTCGTAGAGTGGCTGAAGGGTGGATAACGTGGTGCCCATGCTGACGGCTTCCAGAGCGGTGCCAAACGCATTGCGTGTGCCCAGCCCGGATGCCGCGAACGGTGCGCCCGTCTGCACGGAAATACGCAAGCTCTCTGGCGGGAAACGAATGATGCTGCCATCGCTCAGGATGACGCCGTTGGCCTCGCCCCGTGGGCCAGTGAGCACGGTGTCCACGTGGCCTTCCACCTGCTGGGGCTGCAGACGCTGGGCGCGCAGGTGTGGCGGCAGGGCTCGGCCTTCGCCAACCGGCGGTTGGTCGTACACGGTGCGCCCGCTGTCGGAGTGGATGATGGCGTCGGCCTTGACCGTGCCCCGCGTTTCCGCCCGTCCGATGATGCGGACGGCATCCCCCACCTTGATCGTGGCCGTGAGCGCATCGGCCATGTGCGGCGGAAACCGGGCAATGGTTCCGTCGCTCAGACGCAGGCCGTCGACTTCACCGTAGGGATTGATGAGCATCCGCTGAACCTGGCCTTCCACAGCGTACTGGCCCATTAGGCCAGGGGCATCCACCCCTTGATGTGGTGTTGCAGGCAGATGCGGGGGCGGGGCGGGCGGCATGGCATGTGCGCTGAGGCTACACAGGCCGAATGCCAGCGCAACAGATGTGGCGATGAAGTGCGTAGACATCGGAGCAGGTCCTTGGGTTGGGAAAACACCCAACCTGTGTGGCAAGCACCATGCCAAGAAATATTTACAATAAAATCAATTGGTTATAACCGTAATGGGTGGTGTGCCGTCCGATTCCGTGACGCCAGGGTGTCGCGGAATCGGACACCGGTTTGCGTGCAAAGGGGTTAGTCCAGATTAAACTCGGCCAGCTTGCGATAGAGCTGCTGGCGAGACAGACCGAGGCGCCGCGCCGCCTCTGCGCGGTTGCCAGCCGTCGCAGCCAGGGCGCGCACGATCATCTCGCGCTCCAGGCGGGCAACGGCCTGTGCCATAGGGCCTTCCCAGTCGATGTCCAGGCCCGGGGTAAGCGCAGCCGCCGTCTGCAACCCGATGTGTTCGACATCAATGACCGGGCCGTGACTGAGGATGGCCGCGCGCTCCATGGCATTGCGCAGTTCGCGCACGTTGCCGGGCCAGGGATGGGCCAGCAGCAGCCGGGCTGCCGCTGCGCTCAACCGCTTGGGCGAGTCGCCGCCTAGCAGGCGTAGAAAGTGTTCGGCCAGCAGCAGCACGTCGCCCAGGCGCTCACGCAGCGGCGGCAACCACAGTGGCACTACCTGCAGGCGGTACCACAGGTCTTCCCGGAAGCGCCCCTCCTTGACCGCGCTGGGCAGGTCTCGGTGCGTGGCCACGACGATGCGCACGTCCACGGGCTGGACACGGTTGGCGCCGACGGGAGTGATCTCGCGTTCTTGCAGCACCCGCAGGATTTTCGCCTGCGTGGACAGCGGCATGTCGCCTATCTCGTCGAGGAACAGGGTGCCGCCATCGGCCTCACGAAAGCGTCCGGTGCGTTCATTGACGGCACCGGTGAACGCGCCTTTGACATGACCGAACAGCTCGCTTTCCATCAGTTCGGCCGGGATCGCAGCGCAGTTCACTGCGACGAAGGGGCCGGTGGCTCTACCGCTGTTGCGATGCAAGGCGCGCGCCACCAGTTCCTTGCCTGTACCCGTCTCGCCGAGGATCAAGGCGGTGGCATCAGAGTTCGCGGCCAGGCCGATGCGCTTGAAGACCTGGCGCATGGCCTCGCTGCTGCTGACCAGTTCAGTGCCATCCACGGGCTCTCTTGCGGCAGGCGATGCCCCGGCCGCCTGAGGCCTGTCTGGGGTGTGGGCTGCTCCCCGCAAGGCCCGCTCTAGCGTTTCGACCAGGACGACCCTGGTCACTGGCTTGGTCAGATGGTCGAACGCTCCCAGGCTCATCGCCTCGATGGTGTTGCCGCCACTCGCGTAGGCGGTGAGCATGATGCAAGGCACCTGCGAGATGCGCGCTGCGCGGCGCAGGAACACCAGGCCATCCTCTCCCGGCAGCCGCAGATCGACGATGGCCGCATCCACGTCCTCGTTGCGCAGTCTGTGCAGGCCTGCATCGGTGGTTTCAGCCTGCAGCACCGCATACCCCAGGTCCTGCAGCATTTCTGCAAGGCTGTCGCGGAACGCAGCGTCATCGTCGACGATCAGGATTCGGGCCACGGTAGCTCCATCTCTATACGCGTTCCCTTGGCCGAGTCTGCGAGACGGACCCGCCCGCTGTGACCCTGCACGATCTCGCGCACCAGTGCCAGTCCCAGGCCGGTACCTCCTGCGCGGGTTGTGGCGAAAGGCTCGAACAGCGTATCGCGCAAGTCGACCGGAATGCCGGAACCATTGTCCGCCACCCACAACAGTAATGCGCCACGGCGCGCGCGATGCGCACCAAGTTCGATTTCACCGCGTTCTCCCGTGTGTGCCATCGCATTGAGCAGCAGGTTGTCAAAGGCCCGTGCCATTTGTGTCGGGTCGAACAGCGCCAGCCCCTTGGCGCTAGCGGTCAGCTCCGGTTCAATCGCCAGTGTGATTCGTACGCCATTCTTTTGCGCCGCTTCGGCGTAGGCATTGCGCCGCTCTTCCAGCCATTCCTGCAGGTCAACCGTCTGGCGCTCGGCGTGGAACGGTTGTGTCAACGCCAACAGGCTCGACACCAGCGTCTCCAGGCGTGCAGTTTGCGACAGCACGGCCTCCAGAGCGCCAACCACACGGGCTTCGCGCCGGTCGGCCGGCGCAGCCATCGCGTTTTCCACCTTCATACGCATCGTACCCAAAGGATTGCGAATCTCGTGCGCAAGCCCGGCGGAAACGCGCCCCAACGTGGCCAGACGTTCGGACTGGGCCAGTTGCTTTTGCAGATGGGCTGACTGGCGCTGCCAACGCGAAATCATCCAGCCCAGCCATGCGCCGGAGACCACGACCAGCGCCAGCAGCAGGCTCACCGCGAGGATCAAGGTGTTGATCGTTCCTGTGGCCAAAAGCGGCACGCGCATCAGGGTCCAGGCGATTAGGCGTCGGTCATCGGTCTCCACAGGGCATGCCGCGAAAGCCACGGCTTCGCGTAAACCCGGTCGGACGTCCGCCACGAGGCCTGCAGAATCCTGTGCGCGCTGGGCCGTGGAGGCAATGCGCTCCAACTCGGCACTCGGGGGGTCACGCTTGATTCCCGTGCCGTCGTAGGTTGGGAACGCGTAGGCCACCACGCCCGCATCCGCTCGCCAGAAGCCGCCCTCCATGCCCGGCTGATCGCGCAGTGTCAAATCAAGCACCGCCTGTGCCGCAGCTGGGGTCATGGGGTAGGGCTGATCGTCCGCAGACGGGAGTTGCTGGCGAACGCGTGCTGCACCCGCTTGCAGCGCCTGGCAACTGGTCGAGGTGAGTTGGCGCGCATGCGCAATCTGGGTATCGACGCCTTGGCGGCTGAGTATCAGCAACAGCCATCCCAGCACAAGAGCAACTGCGGCAATGGAGAGCCACAGAATCAGCAGATCACGTCGAACGGATGGTTGCAGCGACAGGTCAAGTTCCTTTGAAGTGAGGCACCACTGGTCAATCGGTGGGCGTTGTAATGGCAACCTTGCCAGATGGGATATCGTCGTGCAAGGACACGGTCGGTTGAACTGCTCCTGGTTTTGTAGACACCTCCAAGCCCCATAACGGGGTGAACCTCCAATTGAAGGCGGGGGAGAAAAACAAGCGGACTCCATTGGCTCCTTTCGATGGATTATGCGGGCCTGGCAAGCCGTTACCAGGCGCTTTAAGCACCAGGGCATGCATAAAACCACTTGAGTAAATAAATCTGATTTACAATTGCATCCCTTTTGCCGAGGCTATCGTTTCGTGGATGCCCTGTCGCTTCTCTATAAGCACCTGACCGAGTGGGTGATCACGCCTGTCACCGAGCAGTTTCTAGGCATTTTCAATGTGAATGGCCGTTTCGGGGTCTTGTTCCTTTGCATCTCCTATGGCGTCGCCTACGGCCTGTTCCGCTTCAGGAAGCAGCGCGGCCTCAGCGACGCCCATTCGTTCTGGCAATTCATCGGCGGCGCCCGGGTACACCTGCATCCCTCGGCGTTGCTGGATTACCGCTACTACTTCGTGCGGGCTATCCTCAAGGTTGTGCTGGTGCTGCCTATCGTCCATCTGGTCGATCCCTACATTCTGCGCGCCGGCGATTACCAAGCCTTTTTCAGCAACCTCTGGGGCGCGCGCCCGCGCCTGGGCGAGAACCTCGCACTGTCCCTGCTCTACGGGTTGGGGGTGTTCCTGCTCAAGGACTTCATCCATTACTGGGCGCACCGGGCCTTTCACTCCCGCTGGCTCTGGGCCTTCCACAAGGTCCATCATTCGGCACCCGTGCTGGTGCCGGCGACGGCGAGCCGGGTGCATTTCGTGGAAAAGATCGTCGAGAAGCTGAGCACCGGCATTGGCATCGGCCTCTACGCCGGTTGCTTCTGGTACCTTTGCGGCGGTGAAGTCAGCCGCTACACCCTGTTCGGCGTGACCTATCTGGTGTTCATCTTCAACAGCCTGGCGGCCAACCTGCGGCATAGCCATGTCTGGCTGTCGTTCGGCCCGCAGTTGGAACATGTGTTGAACAGCCCGGCCCAGCACCAGATCCATCACAGTGACGCCCCTCGCCATTTCAACCGGAACTTCGGCACCAACCTGTCCCTCTGGGACTGGATGTTCGGCACGCTTTATGTCACGACATCAAAGCCCGAAAACATCCGTTTCGGCATCGGAGAACAAGACCACCAGCGTTACCTGACGGTCTATGGCCTGATCGTCACGCCCTTTGTCGAAACAGGCCGTAAGATCCTGGCGAAACGCCAGCGCAAAACTGTGTTCGGCGCGTCCGGTAGGGCAAGCCGTTAGCTGATCCCGCTGCTCGCAAATTGGTCACCAGGAAGTCCAGTAGCGCCCGCACCGATGGAAGTAAACCACGACGGGATGCATAGACGGCACGGCCAATCCCGTTACGTGGCGCCCAGTCCGGCAGCAGGTTTTCAAGCTTGCCGTGCTTCAGGCCATCACGTACCACAACGGCGGGCATGGCCGCTTTCGATCCAGGCAGACCTCTACGGAGGCAACTAACGAGCCATAGCTGACGTTCAGCAGTAGCTGCTATCTGCCAGTGGCGGACGCCTTGCGCCTTAGTCAAAGTTACCGTTCGACAGACGACCGAACCGCCTCTAAGCTGTCCACCTCGGAAAGAGGCGTATTCATGTCGGCAGCCGGACTACCCGATTGGAGAGGCTGTGATCGCGCAAGGTTCGTTTCATTAAAATTGATTGGCGCAAGCAAAAATGAAAAACAGGAAATTGTTCATCGCCTTACTTGGATTCTGCGCAATAACCCAGACGCCGTATTCGTTGGCGGATAACATCAACGGAAAGAAACTTTACATGCAGAGATGCTCGGTTTGTCATGGTGCGGATATCAAAGGGACAGGGCCGCTGGCAAGAAAAAGCAATCCTCCAACACCAGACCTCACGACATTGAATTTCAAGAAGCGATTGGCTGATTATCCTGGGGTGATTGTATCTTCTATAGTACTTCGTCCAAATGGAAATTTGATTCCGAATACATTGAAAGAGAATAATGTTAAGATTCCGCCTCACTCTTGGAGTGTTCAGGATTTGCGAGATGTTAACCAATACATGAGAAGCTTGATTTCAAAAGCTCAATAAACAAGTATTAATGAAAGATTGGAGCCCATGAAGAGCATCCGCTACTCAGCGTCAGGCGTGGGTTGCGGTGAGAGGCTGAACGGCAAAATGGCAAGAGTCCCCACCAGCCCAGCTTGGCATGCTCACCCGGCCGGTGCAGCTCCGGCCAGATACTGGCCTTCTGATAGGGTCTGGCTTTTCACAGCTGGAGAGTTAGGTAAGGGGCGGAAGAGGTCAGTTGCGAAGGGCAGCTTCCGACCCAAAGCGGACATTGGCTGCGAGCCGCTGATATTTCGGTTGAGCGTTAATGCGAAAGGTGCGACAACGCCTGGATGACTTTTGCCGTCATTTTTCAATGCTGATCGTCCCGCCAACCTGCAAGATCAGAGATAATTCGCCACTTCAAGTATTTGCCATCAAGGAACGGACATGGCACTGACCAGCAAGATCGCTCCCTACAACCCCGCATGGCCCCTCCAATTTCTGGCAGACAAGTCACTCATCGCTTCGGCCTTTGGCGATGAACTGATTGCCATACACCACGTTGGAAGCACCTCCGTTCCAGGTCTCGCGGCGAAGCCCGAGATCGATGTACTCATCGAGGTCCGCGATCATTGCAATGTCTCGGCGCGAGACGAGGTGTTAAAGGATTTGGGGTATGTTCGAGGAAGTGACCTATCGGAAGGGCATTATTTCTACCGACGCAATGTGGATGGGATCCGCACGCACAAGCTCCACGCTTGTGTCCGCGACCACATTTCGATCACTCAGATGCTTGGGTTCAGAGATTTGCTCAGGAGCGATGCCTCGATCCGCCAGCAGTATGAAGCGCTGAAGCTTCAGTTGGAGTCGAGCAATACTGGTGGAATGGTTGAATATCTTGAGAAAAAGGGACCATTCATTACCGCCGCGCTCATGAACGCCGGTATCCATAGTTGAATGATCGTTGGGCCGTGAGGGAACTCCGATATTAGATGTCCGCTATGGGGCGATAGCGGTCACTCGCGAACGGCAGCTTCCGACCAATAGCTGACATTCGTAGCGGCCAGCGTTCGAGCAGTACCTCGCGCTGCCAGTCGATAAGGGCAGACGAGAGCGTCACGACCAGAATCGGACGACGTGCCGCGCAGATGTGTACCGCGATGGTGGCCTAAGGTATCCGAGCAGTGTCAGTACGTTCACTGTATCGGTGCACTCGAACGGCGCGAGGACAGCGAGGTAGATATTTCTCGATGTTTCCTCTTCTATGGAGATTGCCGAGGAATCTTGGGAGGGCGTCGCGAGGCTGATGTGTAGAATGCCTTCTGCCGGAGCGATAGAACCATCGCCAAAGAGATCCTGCACCGCACCCAGGATCTCGAATTTCTGCTTGGCCAGGCCCAGCTCCACGATGAGGTTGCTACGCAGGATTTCTGCAGTGGCATTAACGCGCCAGCTGCTGGAGCGTTCCAGGAAGGCGTACTGCATCCGTCATACAGCTGTCGGGGGACGGGCCTAACTATGTACGTCTACTACCAAGCGGCCGCGAATATTTCCGTCCATGAGTTCGGAGGCGGCTGGAAGTGCAGCCTCAAGGCTAATGTCTTTGATCATCAACGATAAAACATCAAGGTTGAGCTGGTCAGCTAGCCTTTCCCAAGCTTCGACTCGTCGCTCGAACGGCTGAGTGACGCTGTTGATGCCGAGCAGGCTTACCCCTCGAAGAATGAAAGGTGCAACGGTAGCCGGGAAATCCATCCCCTGGGCCAATCCACACGCAGCGACCAAGCCTTCAGACATTGTGTTTGCGCACGCATTGGCCAGCGTATGGCTGCCGACCGAGTCGATAACGGCCGCCCATTTTTCTTTTGCCAATGGACGCCCCGGAGCAGAAAGCTCGGCCCGATCAATGATGGTTGTTGCCCCCAGGCTTTTCAGATAGGCGGCTTCGTTAGTTTTTCCGGTTGCGGCAGTGACGGTATACCCAGCACCGGCCAGAAGGCTAATGGCTAAGCTACCGACGCCGCCTGTGGCGCCTGTGACCAGTACCGGCCCATGGGATGGCTTCATCCCATGGCGCTCCAAGGCCATCAGGCACAGCATGGCGGTGTATCCAGCGGTACCGATGGCCATGGCTTGGCGTTCATTCAGGCGTTTGGGGTGAGGGATCAGCCAGTCACCGTTCAATCTCGCCTTTTGTGCAAGCCCGCCCCAATGGCTTTCACCCACCCCCCAACCATTGAGCAGTACGCGATCGCCAGGCTGGTATCGAGGATCGTCACTCGCTTCGACAATGCCCGCAAGATCGATGCCCGGCACCATCGGAAACTGACGAACAACCGGCCCTTTGCCGGTGATTGCGAGTGCATCCTTGTAGTTCAAGGTGCTGTAGGCCACCTTCACCGTCACGTTCCCAGTGGGTAGCTGATCATCCTTCAGTTCAGTGAGGCGGGCCGAATACTTGTCTTCCAGCTTCTCAATCAGAATGGCCTTGAACATTGCTTATCCTCATTTAGACCGGTTGTCTTTAAATCGTCCGACAGGAATCACCGAGTGATTCCTGTCAGAAAGCCTTGGAAAAAAATGTCCAGGGGGCGGACATGTTGCGTCAGCCGTGCACGAAGAACGGCACCCTCCCAGCCAACCCAGAAGTAGGCTGCGAGGGCTTTGCAGTCATGCTCGTAAGAAATCTCTCCCACCTTGACCGCTTCCTCCAGGCAGGCAGACAAACGCTGCTCCCAGTCTTGTAGGGTCAGTTCCAGTAGTTCACGGAAGCTGTCTGGCAGCACCAGGACCTCTTGGCCAAGGTTGCCTACCAGGCAGCCTCTTCGGAACTGGTACTTGGCCATCCCGCCCTTCGCCTCTTCAACGAAGTTGGAAAGCCTTCGTAGCGGCGACACGCTCAGGTCGCTGAAGCAGCGATCGAGTTTTCGAGCGAAGTAGTCGGCATAGCGCTGCAGTACCGCTTGGCCGAATGCTTCTTTGCTGTCGAAGTAGTGATAGAACGAGCCTTTTGGCACCTGCACGCGTTTGAGCACAGTATCGATGCCGGTGGCAGCAAAACCCTGCTCGGTAAGGATTTCCATGCCACAGCGCAGTAAAAGCTCCAGCGTCTCGCCATGCTCACGTGCGACCTTGGGGGGGCGGCCTCTTCGAGGGATAGGTTTGGAACTATTCATGCGTTGTAATTTAGACTGATCGTCTCTAATGTCAACCACTGAGCGACTCGATTCCCGATGAGCCTAGTGTTGGATGCGTTATGAAAAAGCGTTTACCTCCTCTGAACTGGCTTCGAGCTTTTGAGGTTTCTGCTCGGCTGCTGAATTTCACCCATGCCGCTGAAGAGCTCAATCTGACGCAAGCGGCGATCAGTCAGCAGGTGAAGGCATTGGAGTCCCAATTAGGCGTAGCGCTTTTCAAGCGTCTGCCGCGCGGACTTGAGCTCACCGAGGCAGGTAAATCCTATTTTCCAGTGGTGAGAGAGTCGGTTGAGCGCCTCGTTGCATCAACGGATGAGATCTTTGGGCAAGGTCATCGAAGCGCGCTCAGCATTCGTAGCAGTCTGGTGTTCTTCACCCACTGGATAGCTCCCCGACTACCCCGATTTAGAGCAAAGCATCCGGATGTGAGCATTCGAGTCGCAAGTAACATCTGGGTAGATGAAACAGAGTTCGATGCCGATCTCGAAATCAGGTACGGGCAAGGGCGCTGGCCTGGCATGAAGGCCGAGCGACTGACGTGGGACACGCTGGTACCCGTGTGTTCACCTGCATTGATCACCAGGGAACGTCCGCTGCAGCGCCCTCAGGATCTTGCGATGCACCCTTTACTGCATGTGCTGGGCTATGAGGAAGGTTGGGGCTATTGGCTCAAGAAGAACAATGCAGAGAGCGTTGACTCGTCTCAGGGGATGCAGTTCGACACCCTTATTTCGGCATTGACGATCGCTGAGCTCGGCCAAGGTATCGCGTTGGCTCGGTCTTCATTGGTCAAGCATCTTCTGGACGAGGGTCGTCTCGTCGCCCCGCTGGGATGTCATGTGCCTACCAAAGAAGCGTTCTACCTGGTTTATTCAGCCCACAGCATGATCAATCCCGATGCGGCAGCCTTTGCTCAATGGCTGTCTGAAGAAGCCCACTCTTTCAAGGTGGATGCCAACGCGGAAGAAGACGAACACCTCTAGCTATAAGCAAAGCCCACCAGAAATAAAAAAAATGACCCCTTTGGGTCATTTTTTATTGCTTTCGAGATGCCTTCGAATTTCTGAAAGTAGCAATCACATCGTAAGCCCTTGGATGGTGCAGTCGTCCAGGTGGCCGGTTAGTACGAGGTCTCAATAACAACAATAACCGCGCCGGCAAATCTCGTTGGCTCGGGGGCTACGTAGGGTTATCGTCATGGAACACTCCAACCAATTGCCTTTGCAAGGCGTCAATGTCATCGATTTTGGGCAATACATCGCAGGACCTGCAGTTGCGATGATCCTTGCTGATCTGGGCGCGACTGTCGTTCACGTCGACCCGCTGGACGGGCCTCTCTGGGATAGCCCGGCGAATGCCACGCTTAACCGCAACAAGCTGTGCATGCGCCTGGATCTGAAGACTCCAGAGGGGCTGCATCAAGCTCGCGAACTCATCTCCCGTGCCGATATCGTGATCGAAAATTTCCGGCCTGGTGTCATGTCCAGGTTGGGCCTTGATTTCGCAGAGCTGCGGCGTGCTCGTCCTGAGCTGATCACGTTGTCGATTCCAGGGTTTGCCAGTGATGACGAACTGCGTGCGCAATGGCGCGCGACCGAGGCAGTGATCGCTTCGGCCTCCGGTGTGTTCACCGATATGGGGCAAAACCGCGTACTGATGGGCATCAACCCTAGTTTCTCGCCGCTTCCGTTGGCGTCAGCGTATGGCACCATGCTGGCTGTATCTTCTGTCGTGCTTGCACTGCAGGCACGTGAAAAGACTGGCGTGGGCGACCAGATCGAAGTTCCCTTGGCATCAGCGGTGATGGAAGGCCTGTCGTACAACTCGATCAAGATTGACGGGTACCCACTGCGCTATAAAACACTGCGTGAGAAGGAGAGCGAGCGTCGTCGCGCTGAGAACCTGCCGATGAACTTGAGCTATCAGGATCTGCAGGAGTTCCTCGACCCGTTCTACCGCACTTATGAATGTGCGGATGGCCGTAAATTCTATGCCGTTTGCCCCTCGCATCGAGAGCATGCCAAGCGCTGTTTGCAGGCTATGGGCATTTACGAAGAAATGATTGCCGCTGGCTTGCCCAAGGTTGATAACCCTTACTTGCCCATTGACCAGTGGGAAGGCAATGCATCGTTGGGTGTCTACCCGTTGCCTGCTGATTGGGCCGCACGCATCTCTGCCCGAATGAAAGAAGTATTCCTGACTAAAACAGCAGCGGAGTGGGAAGTCATCTTCGGTGAAGGGCATTTCCCCGGAGCTCCCCACAGGTCGACCCAGGAGTGGCTCCATGACGAGCATTCGAATACTGCTGGGCTGATCGTTGAGGTAGATGATCGCGAGTTCGGCATCATGAAACAGCCTGGCCCAATTGCGTGGATGGAGGGGTGCTCAGAGCCGATGCTGAAACCCCTTTCGCGTCGCGAGGTGAGCTATGAGCAAGCGTTGGCAACACTGTCCGAGCGTCCGGTACCTGCCTTGCCGCCTGCCAAGCTCGACAAACCTACCGGCTGGCTGGAAGGCGTCAGAATTCTCGACCTGACCAACGTTATCGCAGGGCCCCACTCGACGTCGTTCCTGGGGCGCTTCGGGGCAGACGTCATCAAACTCGACCCTGTCGTGCCTAATTACGATCCCTGGAATACCGTGGTCTTCGGTATGTCTTCGGCGCGGGGCAAGGAAAGTGTTCTGGTTGACCTGAACAAGTCTGAAGGGCGGGACGTTTTCAATCGTCTCGTGCGGGAGGTCGATGTCATCGTCATGAACGCTCCCGATCGCCAACTCGCACCGCTGGGCCTGGATGAGGCAAGTCTTCAGGCAGTGAATCCTGGTGTGATCTTCTGCCAACTTGATTGCTTCGGCGGCCCGCGTCGTGGCCCTCGCACAGATTACCTAGGGTATGACGATCTCATCCAAGCCACCACAGGGATCATGCTGCGGTTTGGTGGCGGCATGGAAACCCCGGAAGAGCATGCTCACGTCGGCACCATCGATGTGATGTGTGGATTTGCTGCCGCTTTGGGTGTCGCAACAGCGCTTTATCGCAAGCACCACTCCGGCGAAGTTCACCGGGCCCGTACCTCTCTGGCTTCACTGGGGAATCTGGTGCAGATCCCGTTCTGTTACGACTACGCAGGCCGAGCGCCATTCAATGAGCCCTCCGGGCGCGACGTGGTTGGCTACAGCGATCTTTCTCGCTTCTACAAGACAGCGGACGGCTGGATCTACCTGGATGCCTCCGAGCCAGAACTGCCCAAATTCGCAGCCATCACGGAGTTCACTGGCGTGGTATCTGCAAATGATCGGGCTGCCTACCTGCAAGCCGTCATTGGCCGTATGAGCAGCGCCTTCCTTCAAGAGCGTCTCCAGGCCGCCAACATTGCTGCCGCGGTGCCGGACAACATTGATCACTTGCGCAGCCAATACAGCCGATTCGCTGATGGTCTGCCAGGGACGGGGAACGGCAGCTATTCCTTCAGCATCTATAACGACCATCCAAGTGGACATCGGGTTACGCAGTTGGATCCCTACGCCATTCGTCCACGGGTAGCGCGCGTCCGGGCTCTGCCACCGGCTGAGAAGTTTGGCGCTTCCACGCGCAAGGTACTGGGCCGCTACGGCTATACCGACGTGCAGATTCAGTCGCTCCTGGATGCCGGCGCAATCGGCGAATCCTGGAGTGAGGAATACCTGCCGAGCTGACTGCTGAGGGCAAGTAGAGGGGGGGAGCCTTTGAAACGCCCTCCCTTGTTTCCCGATTTACCGATCAAGCGAACACGAGCCCAAGGCTGCTCGCGGGCGCGTTCATGCCCAGGAAATGAGATAGAGCCATGACTTACAACAGCATCCTCCCACGAATCCTGCAAACCGGTGCCGGCGCCAGCCAGCAAATCCATCAGGTATTGGCCAGCCTTGGCTGCCATAAGCCACTGATCATCACTGACCGGATGATGGTTGAGTTGGGTTATGCAGGTCGTATCAGTGCAGTACTGGCAGAGCACGGGATAGACGTCGACGTGTTCTCCGATACCGTACCCGAGCCTACAGTCGCTTCGATTCAAGCCGGCGTGTCGACCGCCAGGGAAGGGGGGTACGACAGCATCATCGCACTAGGCGGCGGAAGCCCGATCGACAGCGCCAAAGCGATTGGCATCCTGGCCAAGTTCGGCGGTGTCATGCGCGATTACAGGTTCCCGCGCAATGTCACTGAAATGGGTTTGCCGATCATTGCCATTCCAACAACCGCCGGCACGGGCTCCGAAGTGACCCGGTTCACCATCATCACCGATGAGTCGACTGACGAAAAAATGCTCTGCGTCGGCGCAGGCTTCATGCCTGTTGCGGCACTGGTCGACTATGAACTGACGCTCTCGCTGCCGCCTCGAGTGACAGCTGATACCGGGATTGATGCGTTGACCCATGCCATCGAGGCTTACGTCAGCAAGAAAGCCAATCTGTTCAGCGATGCCCAGGCGCTCGCCGCCATGCGGCTGATTGGGCCAAACCTTCGCAAGGTCTATCACGAGGGTGCCAACCGTGTTGCGCGTGAGGCCGTCATGCTGGGTTCGACCTTGGCTGGGCTGGCGTTCTCGGCTGCGTCAGTTGCTCTGGTGCATGGCATGAGCCGCCCCATTGGTGCCGCATTCCATGTGCCTCATGGCTTGTCGAACGCCATGTTGCTGCCTGAAGTGACGGCCTTCTCGATCCCCGCTGCACGTGACCGCTACGCAGATTGCGCGCGCGCTATGGGTGTCGCGACCGAGAGCGACACGGACCAATCCGCAGTGGAGAAGCTGCTGGAAGAGTTGGTGGCTATCAACGATGAGCTGAATGTGCCCACCCCCGCGCAGTTTGGAATCGATCGCGAAAAATTCTTCGAACTGATGCCAACCATGGCTGCCCAGGCGCTGGCTTCCGGTTCCCCTGGCAATAACCCGCGCGTGCCTACTGAGGCCGAGATGGTCGAGCTTTACCGCAGCCTTTGGTAATCGAACACCAACGCAAAACGTGAATAACAAAAAGTGGAGTTTCACATGAATACTGTCGGTCATCTGATTAACGGCGAAGTCGTCCTTGAATCCAAACGCACCCAGGATGTCTTCAATCCCGCCACCGGCCAGGTGGCTCGCCAAGTTGCGTTGGCATCGAGCCAGACGGTCGAGCACGCCATTGCGACTGCTGAAGCTGCTTTCCCGGCCTGGCGCGATACGCCGCCTATCAAGCGTGCCCGCATTATGTTCCGTTTCAAAGAACTCCTGGAGCAAAACACTGATGCGATTTGCAAACTGATCGGTGAAGAGCACGGCAAAATTTCCCACGATGCCGCCGGTGAACTGCAGCGCGGCATTGAGAACGTTGAGTACGCCTGCGGGATCGCCGAGCTTCTGAAAGGCGAACACAGCAAGAATGTCGGTCCGAACATCGATGCCTGGAGCGAGTTCCAGCCGCTGGGTGTGGTTGCAGGCATCACGCCATTCAACTTCCCTGTGATGGTACCGCTGTGGATGGTTCCTGTGGCCATTGCGGCGGGGAACTGCTTCATTCTCAAGCCTTCGGAGCGAGACCCGAGCTCCACTTTGTTCATTGCCCAACTGCTGCAGGAAGCAGGTCTGCCCAAGGGCGTGCTGAATGTGGTGAACGGGGACAAGGAAGCGGTCGACATCCTGCTGCGCGACCCGCGAATTCAGGCAGTCAGCTTCGTGGGTTCGACGCCAGTTGCCGAGTACATCTACGCCACCGCCACAGCCCACGGCAAACGCTGCCAGGCGCTGGGCGGGGCCAAAAACCACGCGATCGTCATGCCGGATGCCGATATCGACAATGCGGTTAACCAGCTTCTGGGCGCTGCATTTGGCTCGTCCGGTGAGCGCTGCATGGCCCTTTCAGTCGCTGTGGCGGTGGGTGACGCGGCAGCCGATGCATTGATCGCCAAAATGAAAGAAGCCATGAAAAACCTGAAGGTGGGTGCTTACACCGACAGCAAGAATGACTTCGGCCCGGTGATCACCCGGCAGCATCAGCAAAAAGTGGTTGGATACATCAACAGTGCTGAAGAGCAGGGTGCAACCGTGGTTGTCGACGGGCGTGAGCCAAACGTTGCTGGCTACGAGGACGGTTTCTTCGTCGGTGGCACCCTGATCGATCACGTTACCCCAGACATGCAGAGCTACAAGGAGGAGATCTTCGGCCCGGTTCTGCAGGTCGTGCGTGTCAACAGCATGAAGGAAGCCATGGCGCTGATCGACAAACACGAGTACGGCAATGGTACGTGCATCTTCACCCGAGACGGCGAAGCGGCTCGATACTTCTCCGACAATATCAAGGTAGGCATGGTCGGTATCAACGTTCCTTTGCCTGTACCCGTCGCTTACCACAGCTTTGGTGGTTGGAAGCGTTCGCTGTTCGGTGATTTGCATGCCTACGGGCCCGATGGCGTCCGGTTCTACACCCGACGTAAGACAGTCACCCAGCGCTGGCCGTCGTCAGGTGTTCGGGAAGGCGTTGAGTTCTCCATGCCGACCATGAAGTAACAATTGAAGAAGATGTGTGCCTGACTGCCGCCAGGCACGCATCTTTTGTGGTGTTGAAGTTTATTTGGCTGTGCCGCTGAAATAATAATTAAATAAAATTAGAGGCGAATATGAATAATAAGCATAATATATGTTCGGGAAAGGCTCGCGGCCTTTCATTTCTCCATGGGACTAAATCTGTTCGAGCAGGGGTTGTAATTCGTGCTTGACATATTTTTATTCGGCAGATGCTGGGTCTTGAGTCGAACGTTCTGAGGAGATATGCCAAATGAGTAAGTTGAAAGATGGTGCTTCATTGGATGGTCGCGTATTCTGGCCATCGATTGCGGTGATACTCGGTGTCACGATTCCGCTTATTGCATTTCCTGAGGCTGGGAATGCAGTGATAAATCAGATGTTTGCATTTGCGACCGGAAAGTTTGGCTGGCTCTACCTGGTTTCCGGCTTGATGGCTGTCATGTTCCTGTTGTGGATGGCGTTCGGGCGTTACGGAAATATACGCCTTGGGCGAAAGAGTGATGTTCCAGAGTTTTCCTATTTTAGCTGGGTCGCCATGATTTTTTGTGGCGGTATCGGCATAGCCATTGTTAACTGGGCCTGGGTTGAGCCGATTTATTACTTTAATGGGCCTCCTTTGAATGTGGCTGCTCACAGTCGTGAAGCGGCAGAGTGGGCGTTGACGTATGGGCAGTTCCACTGGGGGCTGACCCCGTGGGCATTTTACTGCTTGCCGGCTTTGCCAATTGCATACTCGATGTATGTGCGTCGACAGCCAGGGGTGAGATTATCAGTCGCTGCGCGTGGCGTCTTGGGCGATAAATCCAATGGGTGGCTGGGTCTTACGCTTGATACCGTGGTGGTGTTCGGGATTGTTGGCGGTGTTGGTACGTCCCTTGGCTTGGCCGTGCCCCTTGTCTCAACCTTGGCTGGCGACATTTTTGGAATACAGCAGTCCTTCGTATTTGACATGTGCGTCTTGGCGCTCTGGACATTGATGTTCGGCATGAGTGTCTGGTTTGGGCTGAGTAAAGGAATAAAGATACTTAGCGATATAAATGTCTACTTGGCTTTTCTGCTGCTTTTGTTCGCTGCTGTTGTCGGTCCAACATTGTTGCTCATCAATGGTTGGGCAAATAGCCTTGGCCTGATGCTCAATAATTTTATCCACATGAGCCTGTGGACTGACCCAGTTGCAAAAGGTTCGTTCCCTCAGGACTGGACGATTTTCTACTGGGCCTGGTGGATTGCCTATGCCCCCATGATGGGGTTGTTTGTGGCTCGTATTTCTCGCGGGCGGACAATCAAAGAGCTCATTTTGGCTGAGCTTGTGTGGGGCAGCCTGGGCTGCTGGGTCTTTTTCGCGGTCTGGGGCGGCTACTCGCTTAATCTTCAGCTGACAGGCGAACTGGATGTCAGTGCTATTCTGTCACAACATGGTATTCCGGCTGCTGTGCTCGCCATCTTGAAAACAATGCCATTTTCAAGTCTTGTTATTGGCGCTTTCGTTCTGCTTTGCTTCGTGTTTCTTGCGACGACGCTTGACTCGGCAGCTTATGTGCTTGCATCGGTGACATCGAGCGAGTTAAGTGGCTATGAGGAGCCTCAGCGTTGGCTGCGGATTGTATGGGCACTGCTACTGGCGGTCATCGGCATCGGCCTTCTTAAAGTAGGCGGTCTGAAAGCTGTTCAAACGTCTACCATTGTCGTTGCACTGCCTTTGATACCCGTGCTCGGTGTGCTGGCGTGGTCATTACTGCGCATGATTCGTGCCGACCTCCGGCATGAACTAGGATCTAGAGAAATTGTTTTAGAAGACGCGGTGGCACTCACCAGAATGCCCGAGGCGGATGACTCACTAACTGCTGTTTTGGTTTCGGCCCGTTCAGAGTCGAAGTATTAAATATTTCATCTCGTGCTGTATTAGCAAAAGCCTGGGGTTTCCTAGGTTTTTGCTTTACTCGTAGTGAAAAGTAGCTTGGTGGACATGCAGTGGAGTCATAAGAAAAACACACCCTTTCGGTGTTTTTATTGTTTTTAAGCCGTGAAATTGTTTAGCAAAATAGAGAGGCGAGCCGTTGTACTCAGCCTCCGACGCATCACTCGGTAATCTCCAGATGAGTTGCACACTTCTCATGGAGGTCCGCTTTTGGCCAATTGCTGCCCTCCGCGAAGGACCGCTACACGTCTCGGCCATTGAGCTGATCAGCAGGTCCAGGGCAGTGCCTTCCTCGGCAGTATCCCTACCGTTAGTCGGATATCTCTGAGGGTTCTGGCGCAACGGCTAGCCTGCAGCCTAGCGTCAGGGATAACGCTGAACATTCGGTCCATGGAGGACCAGTACGTCTCGTCGTCCCGATGCTTTACCTGCTGAGGAGACGATAATGAGAATACCTCTGAAACACTTGGCGTACCTGGGTGCGAGCTTCACCAGCGTGTTCGCCATGGCCGATTCGGCCGGGCCACCCGTGCTATCGCCCACCATCCCCTTCGACGTCACCGCCAACCCGCCCTTCAACCTCGACAGCCTGCAACACGATTTCGACGTGCTGTCGTGGCAGACCTTCGTCGCCCTGAACTGGCCCGCCAACGCCGACGGCAGCGCCAACACCTCAGTGGAGATCGGCGCGCCCGGCAAGACGGTGTGGGAATCGTGGAAAGAAAGCTACGAGATCTTCCTGCCCCAAGGCCAGAAACCGGTCGCCTGGGACCAGCAGGCGCCGGTACCCGCTGCCTGCCAGGGCAAGGGTGACTTGCCCGTACTGCAACAGATGGGCAAGGTCGCCGGTGTGCTTGACGAATTCATCCAGCCGTTCAAGACCGGCCCACTGGTGGACCAGAACGGCACCTACACGCGCAACGCGATCATGGTCAACCAGCCGATGTTCGACGACATCGTCAACAATGGTCTCTACAGCAAGGAAGGCCAGCAGGCGTTCTTCAGCAAGGCCGACAACCGCATCGCCTTCTCCTGCGGCTCGCAGAAGGCCCAGCAAGTCGGCGCGATCATGGTCAAGTCGGCCTGGAAGGTACTCGGCGGCAACGACAAACCGCAGGACTTCCACGCCGTCGACGCCTTGGTATACACCCCCGGCAACGACGACCCGAACAAGGGCGCGGTGATCCCCGAGTCGTGCAGCGCGCAGAAGGTCGGGCTGGTCGGCCTGCACATCGTGCACAAGACCAAGGATGCGCCGCAGTGGGTATGGTCAAGCTTCGAGCACGTGCGCAACGTGCCGGAAAAGACCACTCCGATCAACGAGCGTAAAGGCCCCTACCTGTTCTACGACGCCCAGGCCAGCGACCGCCCGGTAAACGAGCCGCCAGCGCAACCGTGGGACCCGTCGAAGAAAGCCACACCTTCGCAGATCGTGCGGGAAATCCCGCTCACCACAGCGACCCAACAGCTCAACGCGCAGTGGCAAGGCGCGCTCAAGGGCACAGTCTGGGCCAACTACCAGCTGATCAGTACCCAGTGGCCGACCGACCCGGCCAAGGATTGCCAAGTGCCGTCGCCGACCAACCCGCTGGGCACGCCTGCCCCGACCTTCCTGGCCAACGCCACCCTGGAGACCTACAACCAGGGCACCACGCCACAGGCCTCGTCCAGCTGCATGGAGTGCCACAACAACGCGACTACCCGGGTGACCCAGTCCCCGCGCACCAGTTTCGCCGATTTCACCTTCCTGCTTGAACGTGCCCAATCCACCGGCGCCAAGGAGTGATGCCATGAGCGACCCAAACCTGCAGAACTTCATCGACCTGTCCGCTGCACTCACTGGTCTGTCAGCCGACCTGCTGGCACCCTCCGTTGACCCGATCAACCTGCCGCCGCTGTTCTTCGCCACTGCCCAGCATGGCATGGGTACCGCAGCGTTCAGCAACCTGCTGGAGCTGTATGCCAGCATCAGGAGTCAAACGCCTGAGCAAATCGCCAGCGCCGTGCTCGGCAACTCGGACCCGCAGATCGCCCAGGGCGCCCGCTCGATTATGAAGCTGTGGCTGCTTGGCAGCTGGTACCAGCCGTATGACCAAGGCAGCAAGCACAAGGGTGATACCAGTGTGGTTTCCGACCAGGCCTACAAGGAGAGTTGGGCGTGGAAGATCGCCCAATCCCACCCCATGGGCTACAGCCAGTACCACTTCGGCTACTGGGCTGAACAGCCACCGACCCTCAAGCAATTCACCGGTGTCGACGCCAAGGAAGGGCTGCAGCCATGAGCAATGTACAAACACAGAGTATCGAAACCGCCGATGTGATCGTGGTGGGCGCCGGCATGGCCGGCAGTGTCATGGCCTACCAGTTGGGCCTGGCCGGCTTGAAAGTACTGGTGCTCGAGTCGGGCCCGGCCATTCCGCCGAATCGCAGCGAGTACCTGGAGCGCTTCTACACCGCGGTGCTCAAGTCGCCCGAGTCGCCGTACCCACCTGAGCAGAGCGAGCAGACTCCGGCCACACAGTTCGCGCCACGGGCGACCATCCAGGACCTGATCACCGCCGGCAGCACAGACCCGAACAAGGCGCAGAAGAGCTACCTGGTACAGAAGGGGCCGCAACTGTTCGCCAGCACCTACGAGCGGGTTGGCGGCGGCACCATGTGGCACTGGATGGGCACGGCCCTGCGTCTGCTGCCAAACGACTTCCGCATGCGCACTGCGTACAACGTCGGGGTCGACTGGCCGATCAGCTACGACGACCTGCAGACCGCTTACTGCCGCGCCGAGGAGGAAATGGGCGTGTCCGCCGATGTTACCTCGCAGACCTACCTGGGCGTGACCTTCCCGCAGGGCTATGAATACAGCATGCACGGCATCCCGCCGTCGCTGGTCGACCAAGGCCTGGGCAAGAACGTCACGGGCACGGTGTACCAGAGCCCGGAGAAGGCGCCGGACGGCAAGCCCTACCCAGGTGTCACCCTCAACGTCCGGCAGACCCCGGCTGGGCGCAACTCGCAGAGCGATAACGGCCGCCGGGTATGCGCTGGAAACACCAGCTGCACGCCCATCTGCCCGATCCAGGCCAAGTACGACGCCACCGTGACCATGGCCAAGGCACTGGATACCGGCAACGTGCGCATCCTCTACCAGGCCGTGGCGAGCCAGGTGCAGGTCGATGCCAATGGGGTCACGGGTATTGACTTCATCCAGTATCAGAACAATGGCACACGCCAGAACGGCACGGCCCAGGGCAAGCGCTACGTGATCGCCGCCCACGCGATCGAAACACCGAAGCTGCTGCTCAACTCCATCGGCCCTAACAGCCCTAAAGGGGTCGCCAACAGCAGCGGCCAGGTCGGCCAGGCGTTGGCCGACCACCCGGTGTACCTGGCCTGGGGCCTGATGCCCGAAGGCAAGCCGCTGTTCCCGTTCCGCGGGCCGTTGTCCACCTCGGGGATCGAGGACATGCGCGATGGCCCGTTCCGCAGCCAGCGTGCCGCCTGGCGTATCGAGATCGGCAACGAGGGTTGGAACTGGTCGGTGAACGACCCCTACACCTCGGTCTGCGATTTCATCGACGGCACCAACAACGGCGGCGCTAACCCCAACAAGCTGGCGTTGTCCGGCAAGGCGCTGGTGCAGCAGCTCAACAGCGTGCTGACCCGCCAGTTCCGTCTGGGCTTCTTGATCGAGCAGGTGGAGAAAGACCCCGACAATGCACTGTGCCGGGTGGAGAGGAGCACGGAGTTCACAGACGGCTTGGGCCTGCCTCGGCCTCAGATCACCTACGAACTGTCCGACTACACCAAGGAGGGCTTCAAACAGGCGCGCCTGGCCGCCACGCATATCATTACCGAGCTAATGGGCGCCACCGAGCTGACCGACCTGAACCCTAAGCTTGAGCCCGGCTCGCAAACGGTGTTCGAGTACGACGGCCAGAACTACGCGTTCTTCGGCGCTGGCCACTTGATGGGTACCTACCGCATGGGTTCGGACCGCACCAAGTCGGTGGTGGACAAGGACCAGCGCAGCTGGGACCACCCCAACCTGTTCCTTGTCGGCGACGGCGTGTTCCCCACCACCGGCACCGCCAACCCGACCTTGACCATCACCGCGCTGACCTTCCAGGCCGCCGACGTGGTGGCCAGCGACCTGCTCAAGCGCACGGTGCAGGTGCAGGCCAACCGGGCATGGCAGGGCACGGGCATGCAGGTCAATGGTCAGAGCTGGCAGTTGGCGGTATGTACGGGCGGGCAGTGGACGGCCAACCCGACCACCGGCATGGTTGGCGCGCAGGGCAACCCAGCGTTTACTGCCAAGCCGGGCTACACCCTGCCGGGGCAGAACGAAGGGGCGTTGATCGGGCGTATCGGCAGCAACGGCGTGCCGTTCCTGGTGGGTAACCAGGTGCAATTGCCGCGTGGCCAGCAGGGTGAGTTGCAGCTGTGCATCAATGACGACCTGGCCGGGCGCTATGGCGCTGGCCTGAGCGATAACCTGGGAAGCCTGTCGGTGGAGGTGCGTTTCGGGGCAGTGTAGGGGCGGTCATACCAACCCTACAATGCTCCGGCAATGCCTCAGTATTGTGGGGTTGCTCTCTCAGCCTATCGGGAGAAACCAGAACCGCGTCGGCTGAATGCTTCTGGCCGATAATAATCATCCGCGAAGGATTGCAATGGGGCGATGGCAGCCGGTCACGGATGACCGCATTCGACCCATAGCGGAGATCACGCTCATTGCTGACTCGGGCGACTAAGCAGGGCCACGCTCATCAGAGGCAACAATCCTTGAGCTGCCGCCTTGCTATTGGCACATCCCACCGTCAGGATGGGTGCTTCATCAGGCTTAAGGAGAGAGCCGTGTTTCCCATGAATGTGTGGTTCGCCTATACCGCCGCCTGCGTGCTGTTGGTTCTGGCGCCGGGCCCTGACAACCTGTTGGCCATTGGTCGTGGTCTCAGCCAGGGAAAAGTCGCAGCGGCCGTATCTGGCATGGCTTCAGGCGCAGGCATTCTATTTCACGTTGCAGCCGCATCGTTAGGGTTGACCCTACTAATGCAAACCTCGGTGCTCGCATTCTGGGTGATCAAACTCATGGGTGCCGGCTATCTGCTGTGGCTCGGGATCAAGGTCTTGCGCGCTCGCAGCCTGATAAGCTTCCAGCCGGCGTCCAGGCAATCGTTACCCAGCATTTTTCTGACCGGTCTGCTTTCGGCTGCGCTCAATCCGAAGCCAGGCTTCTTTGTGTTGGCATTCATTCCCCAGTTCGTCGATCCGGTACGCGGGTCGGTTAGCGTGCAGATGATGGTTTACGGAGTGTGGTTCGCTGTACTCACAGCCTTGGGGTTTGCCCTGATGGGCGTTTTTGCCACGGTGCTGTCTCGCTACCTGTACCAGCGGCCACGGCTGGTGAATGGGCTGAACATGGGCGCAGGCCTCACCTTCGTCGCGTCTGGCGTTTCGATTGCGGCGTTGAGCCAGAGATAGTGGTGGGAGACGGCGGCGGGGCTGCGGATGAGCCCCACGTAGTCATATCAAGATGCTGAAGGATCGTTGGCCAGCTTCGCATGGGTGGCCAGTTCTTCAGCGATGAAGGCAGAGATCATCGCCCGGTAGACCTGTTCCACGACCTCAGCCGATGCACCGGTTTCGTCAGCCATTTCACGAACCTTCCTGATCACTTGCTCGACCCGTGCAGGCGCACGTACATCATCGGTGGTTTTCTTGAAGCCTGCCGCTTGCGTCACGAGCCTTCCGCGTTTGGCGAGCAGAGAAACGAGGCTTCGGTCAATTTCATCGATCCCTTGGCGGACTTCGTCCAGAGAGGCGCAACGAGCATCCATTTGCGTGACTTCCTTTTCATGAGCCTGCGATTGATTGGGGCAGGCAGTTGCTGGTGGTTTGGGCATGGATTGTAGCTTCTGGTGGGCTTCTGCTATAGGTCGAAAGCAGCCTTTGGAACTGATCGCTCGTTCTGAATCGCCTTGGCCGTTCGTTGCGCTATTGCTGCTGGCTGATTCTCCACTGCGTCGTCCAGATAGTCTTCTACTGCCAGCACAGCGGCCACGGGGGGGCAGCGCCCCCTCTGCTGTTGGCGGTACGCCTCGATTGCAGCACTGCGCAGTTGCGCGATGGGGTCCTATGCGCACGTTCACTCAACCAAGGCAAGCCACGGCCAACGTGCCTGGTAGCTGGCAGCTTTCTCCCTGAACAAGCCTGGCCGAGGGTTCAGCTCGTTCATCCTGAGCAGGTCGTTCTGCAGGTCGTCCAGGCCATGCGTGCTGTAAAGCTCGCCAGTGCCCACATCGCCCCCCAGGCAGGTCGACCGGATCAGATACCGGTCGATGCCATCCGTGACCTTGTTCAATGGTGAATAGGTGCCGCCGAACTTCGCTTCGTACCCTATGTGAATGCGGGCCTGATTGCGCACTTCCACGTTGACACCCAGGTGCGAGCACGCCTGATTAACCCGGGCGATGACACGGTCCTCTGCCTCCCAGGACAAGTCGGCGTCGAAATAGGTAGAAAACTGAATCGCAAGCGGTCCGCGTACCCTGTGAGGCTTTAGCCGCGAAGAATCCAACGCGGTGCATGGCACCGGCTAGGCCGGTGTTCGCGGGTAAACCCGCTTCCACAGGTTTCCTGCTAACGCAATGAGTCTTTGCAAGCCTGGGGAAGTATCGAAAGCGTGCTCATCATCAAGCCGTTGGTCTGTGCCAATGGTTGTGCTTAATGGTGGCTGCATACGGGTGACCTTCGGGTCAGCCGGGGTTTTCTCGATCTTCCCCGGTCTTGCAGGCCCCGGTGCTGGTCTGAGCTTCGCACTTTCTCTGCGACATGGCCAAGGCGCTGATGGATGACGCCCACATGGGTATGCGCAAGAACCGATAGCCATGGGCGGCGATGTTGGCCCCCTGGCACTGCCAGGGTGGGCTTGGCACCCTGCCAGTATTGTCTGATTGGCATGTAGGGGTTAGGTTGCAAGGCTAATTTCAAGGAAGATGACCGATGAAACGGACCCTACCGCTGGTATTCGCCTGCACGCTTTTCCCCCTGCAAGCCTGGTCGGCGCTGGAAGTCGGCCAGTTCACCCTGGGCATGCCCAAGCCCCAGGCTATGGCCATTCTGCAGCAGCAGTTCGGCGAGGTTGAGCATTTCACCGGCTATCACTACCAAGTGCCCACCGAGTTCTTTCAGGGGCGCAACCCAAAGGGCAATTACAACCTGGGCGGTATTGCCATCACGCAAGTGAAGGCGTCGTTCAACGAAGCCGACCAGCTTCGCCAGGTGGAGGTGCGGCTGGCCAGCACCGACGAGGCGCGGGTCCAGCAACTGTTGCCGATGACCAGGCAGGCCAAGCCTGTGCCGAATAGCGGTGGACGGCTCGAGGCGTTTTCCGCAGACGGTGAGCTGGTGTACTGGGTGTCCAAGGACTGGGACTGGACGGTGGTGACCATTGCCGACAAGGCCAGCTCGGACCAGAACATCAAGGCGCGGGCCAAGAGTGATGAGCGCTTTACCCAGCTGAACCGCAAGTTCGACAAGCTGATCGAGACGGCCAAGGCAGTGGAAGGCAAGCACTGATCGACAAAGCCGTGCAGCCTTGAAGCCTTGCGCATACCATGCATTCATGGGGCTGCACATAACTCATTGAATTGGCAGGGACCCTGTGGGAGCGGCTTTAGCCGCGAACACCGGCGTAGCCGGTGCCATGCACCGCGTTGGATTCTTCGCGGCTAAAGCCGCTCCCACAGGTTACGCGGGCCGCTTGCGAATTCAGTTCTCAGCGACAGCGCAGCAGAGTAAGGCCAGAAACAGCCCGCGTCGGTTTCAGGATGCGCCTGGTCGTTCGCACACAACCCCTCGACGCCACAAGTGCCATGCTTGCAGGATGCCTTCGTACCAGCGCGCGCAGACGTGCGGCCGTAGGCAAGGAGGCCGCTGGCACCACGCAACCGTGACGTGGCCGGCGCGCCGCAGCAGAACACGCCGGATACCTGCCCTCACAACAATTCAGGCAGGGTCCGTGATGCCGAGGTCCGCTGTATGCCTGATGAAACGCTCCACCTGCCTGTGATCCACCGCATTCTGGCCCGTGACAAGGACACCCCCGGCGCCCTTTTGCCGATCCTGCATGCCATCCAGCACGACATCGGCTACATCCCCGATGCCGCTGTCGCCGAAACTGCCCATGCCCTGAACCTCAGCCTGGCCGAGGTGCGCGGGGTAATCAGCTTCTACCACGATTTCCGCACCACGCCACCGGCGCGCCACACCCTGCGCCTGTGCCGCGCCGAGTCGTGCCAGAGCCGGGGCGCCGAGGCGCTGGCCGCGCAACTGCGCGAACAGCTGGCGCTGGACGACCACGGCACCAGCGCCGACGGCGCCATCAGCCTGCGCCCGGTGTACTGCCTGGGTGCCTGTGCCTGCTCGCCAGCGCTGGAACTGGATGGCCAGGTGCATGCGCGCCTTACCCCTGAGCGCCTGCGCGCACTGGTCAACGCCTGCCGGGAGGACGCAGCATGCTGAAGCTGTATATACCCTGCGATTCGGTCGCCCGTGCCGTGGGCGCCGACCAGGTCGCCGATGCCTTGCAGCGTGAGGCCGAGCGCCGCCAGCTGCCGCTGGACATTCAGCGCACCAGCTCCCGTGGGTTGTACTGGCTCGAGCCGCTGCTGGAGTGCGACAGCGCGCAAGGGCGCCTGGGTTTCGGCCCGGTCACCCCGGAAGACGTGCCGTCCTTGCTCGACGCCTTGACCGGCGAGCCCGGTGAACCCGGCGGCCACTCGCTGGCCCTGGGGCCGGTCGAGGACATCCCCTACCTCAAGACCCAGCAGCGCCTGCTGTTCGCCCGCGCCGGCATCACCCGCCCATTGTCGCTGGACGACTACCGTGCCCATGGCGGTTTCGCCGGCCTTGAAGCGGCCGTGGCCCTGGAGGGTGCCGAGGTGGTCGCCGCCGTGCTCGATTCCGGCTTGCGCGGCCGCGGCGGTGCGGCGTTCCCGGCCGGCATCAAATGGCGCACCGTGCGTGACGCCGGGGCAGGGCAGAAGTACGTGGTGTGCAACGCCGATGAAGGCGACTCCGGTACCTTCGCCGACCGCATGCTGATGGAAGGCGACCCGTTCCTGCTGATCGAAGGCATGATCATTGCCGGCCTCGCCGTGGGTGCCGACAAGGGCTACATCTATGTGCGCTCGGAATACCCCGACGCCATCCGCGTGCTCGACCAGGCCCTCGCCATCGCCCGTGACGCCGGCTACCTCGGCAGCGACGTGGCCGGCTGCGGCCAGGCCTTCGACCTGGAAGTGCGGGTCGGCGCCGGCGCCTATATCTGCGGCGAAGAAACCGCGCTGCTCGAATCCATCGAAGGCAAGCGCGGCATCGTCCGCGCCAAGCCACCGCTGCCCGCGCTGCAGGGGCTGTTCGGCTTGCCGACACTGGTGCACAACGTGCTCACCCTGGCCTCGGTACCCATCATCATGGCCAAGGGCGCGGCGTTCTATCGCGACTTCGGCATGGGCCGCTCGCTGGGCACCATGCCGTTCCAGCTGGCTGGCAACATCCGCCAGGGCGGCCTGGTGGAACGCGCCTTTGGCCTGACCCTGCGCGAGCTGGTGGAAGGCTATGGCGGCGGCACGGCCAGTGGCCGGCCGCTGAAGGCCGCGCAGGTTGGTGGTCCGCTCGGTGCCTGGGTACCGCCCAGCCACTTCGACACGCCGCTGGACTATGAAGCCTTCGCCGCCATGGGGGCGATGCTCGGCCATGGTGGTGTGGTAGTGGCCGACGACACCCTTAACATGGCCAGCATGGCGCGCTTCGCCTTGCAGTTCTGTGCCGAAGAGTCCTGCGGCAAGTGCACCCCGTGCCGCATCGGCTCGACCCGGGGCATGGAAGTGGTCGACCGGCTGATCGCCACCAGCGACATGACCGAGCGGCATGACCAGGCCCTGTTGTTGCGTGACCTGTGCGACACCATGCAATACGGCTCGCTGTGTGCCATGGGCGGCATGACCGCTTATCCGGTGGCCAGCGCCCTGAAGTACTTCCCCGCCGATTTCGGGCTGACCCCTACGGAGGCCGCACAGTGATCAATTTCTTCGACCCCGCTTCTGATAAAAGCAGCGACCTCGGCACCCCGGCCCGTGACAGCGAGGTACAGGTCAGCCTGAGCATCGATGGCCGTGCCATCACTGTGCCCGCCGGTACCTCGGTGATGCGTGCTGCAGCCATGCTCGGGACCAGCATCCCCAAACTGTGCGCCACCGACAGCCTCGAAGCCTTCGGCTCGTGTCGCATGTGCATGGTGGAAATCGAAGGCATGCGCGGCTACCCGGCCTCCTGCACCACCCCGGTCAGCGAAGGCATGGTGGTGCATACCGAAACGCCGCGCCTGGCCGGCCTGCGCCGCAACGTGATGGAGCTTTACATCTCTGACCACCCGCTGGACTGCCTGACCTGTTCGGCCAACGGCAACTGCGAGCTGCAGACCGTGGCCGGCCAGGTGGGCCTGCGCGAGGTGCGCTACGGCTACGACGGCGCCAACCACCTGACCGAGAAAAAGGACGTATCCAACCCGTATTTTGACTACGAGCCGAGCAAGTGCATCGTCTGCAGCCGATGCGTGCGCGCCTGCGAGGACATCCAGGGCACCTTCGCCCTGACCATTACCGGGCGCGGCTTCGAGTCGCGGGTGGCGGCGGCGGGCGGTGAAAACTTCCTCGCCTCCGAGTGCGTGTCGTGCGGTGCCTGCGTGCAGGCCTGCCCGACCGCGACCCTGACCGAAAAGAGCCTGGTGCAGCTGGGCCAGCCAGAGCGTGCGGTCATCACCACCTGCGCCTATTGCGGCGTGGGCTGCTCGTTCCGCGCCGAAATGAAGGGCGACCAGCTGGTGCGCATGGTCCCAGACAAGAACGGTGGCGCCAACCACGGCCACGCCTGCGTCAAGGGCCGCTTCGCCTGGGGCTACGCCACCCACCCGGACCGCATCACCAAGCCGATGATCCGCAAGCGCCTGGAAGATCCGTGGCAGGAAGTCAGCTGGGACGAGGCGGTGACCTATGCCGCCAGCGAGTTCCGCCGCATCCAGCTCAAGTACGGTCGCGATTCCATCGGCGGCATCACTTCCAGCCGCTGTACCAACGAAGAAGCCTACCTGGTGCAGAAACTGGTGCGCACGGCGTTCGGCAACAACAACGTCGACACCTGCGCACGGGTATGCCATTCGCCCACCGGCTATGGCCTGAAGCAGACCCTGGGTGAGTCGGCCGGTACGCAAAGCTTCGACTCGGTGATGCAGGCCGACGTGGTGCTGGTGATCGGCGCCAACCCCACCGATGCTCACCCGGTATTCGGTTCGCAGCTCAAGCGCCGCCTGCGCCAGGGCGCGCGGCTGATCGTGATCGACCCCCGGCGCATCGACCTGGTCGACTCGCCGCACGCCCGCGCCGAGTTGCACCTGCAACTGCGCCCGGGCACCAACGTGGCCATGCTCAACGCGCTGGCCCACGTGATTGTCACTGAAGGCTTGCTGGCCCAGCGTTTCATCGATGCCCGTTGCGAAACCGCGGATTTCGCCCGCTGGCGCGACTTCGTCAGCCAGGCGGAAAACGCCCCCGAAGTGCTTGGCCCTGTCTGTGGCGTACCTGCCGAGCAGATCCGCGCCGCCGCCCGCCTGTATGCCACCGGCGGCAACGCGGCGATCTACTACGGCCTGGGCGTGACCGAGCATAGCCAGGGCAGTACCGCGGTGATGGGCATCGCCAACCTGGCCATGGCCACCGGCAACATCGGCCGTGAAGGGGTAGGGGTGAACCCGCTGCGCGGGCAGAACAACGTGCAAGGCTCGTGCGACATGGGGTCGTTCCCCCACGAACTGCCCGGCTACCGGCACATTTCCAACGAAGTTGTGCGCGCCGAGTTCGAGCGCGCCTGGGGCGTGACCCTGCAGCCGGACCCAGGCCTGCGCATCCCCAACATGTTCGAGGCGGCGCTGGACGGCAGCTTCAAGGCTCTGTACTGCCAGGGCGAAGACATTGCCCAGAGCGACCCCAACACCCAGCACGTCACCGCGGCCCTGCTGGCCATGGAGTGCGTGGTGGTGCAAGACATCTTCCTCAACGAAACGGCCAAGTTCGCCCATGTGTTCCTGCCGGGCAGCTCGTTCCTGGAGAAGGACGGCACTTTCACCAATGCCGAGCGGCGCATTTCGCGGGTGCGCAAGGTCATGGAACCGCTGGCCGGCAAGGCCGACTGGGAGGCGACCGTGGCCCTGGCCAATGCCCTGGGCTACCCGATGAACTACCGCCACCCGTCCGAGATCATGGACGAGATCGCCCGCCTGACGCCCACATTCCACCGCGTCAGCTATGCCGAGATCGACCGCCACGGCAGCCTGCAGTGGCCGTGCAACGACGCCGCGCCGGATGGCACGCCGACCATGCATATCGACCAGTTCGTGCGCGGCAAGGGGCGCTTTATGCTCACCGGCTACGTGCCCACCGACGAGAAGGTCAACACCCGCTACCCGCTGCTGCTGACCACCGGGCGCATCCTCAGCCAGTACAACGTCGGCGCCCAGACCCGGCGCACCGGCAACGTCGCCTGGCATGACGCCGACCGCCTGGAAATCCACCCGACCGACGCCGAAAGCCGTGGCATCCAGGATGGCGACTGGGTCGGCATCGGCAGCCGCGCCGGGCAGACGGTGTTGCGCGCCAAAGTAAGCACGCGGGTGGCGCCGGGGGTGGTGTACACCACGTTCCACTTCCCCGAGTCTGGGGCCAACGTGATTACCACCGACAACTCTGACTGGGCTACCAACTGCCCCGAGTACAAGGTGACCGCGGTGGAGGTGGTGAAGGTGTTCCAGCCTTCGCAGTGGCAGAAGCGCTATCAGGACTTCAGTGATGAACAGCGGCGGCTGCTGAAGGAGCGCCGTAAAGCGGAGAAGACGGAGAAAGCCGAGGTGCGCCGATGAGCACCGAAAACCTGGTCAAGATGGCCAACCAGATTGCCCATTACTTCGACAGCGAGCCAGACCGGGCGCTGGCGGTGCAAGGGGTACGGCAGCATCTGCAGAACTTCTGGACGCCGGCAATGCGCCAGCAGCTGGCGCAATGGGCCGAGGCCAATGCAGGGGAGGGCCTGGACCCGAAGGTGCGGGAGGCGTTGGTCTAGAGAATTCCGGTAAGAAAACCTTGTGGGAGCGGGTTTACCCGCGAATGCGTCCTTGGACTCACCGCCGCTTTCGCGGGTAAACCCGCTCCCACAGGGGCCCTGCAATTTCAAGGAATCATGTGTCCTCCTGAGGAAGGCAAATTCAGCCGCGGGCCAATTCCGCCTGGTGGGCAATTGCCTCCTCGCTCTTGAGCACCAGCACATCGCCTTCCAGCGAATCCAGTACCACTTCCGAGGTATTGCCAATCAACGCCCCGGAAATCCCCGTGCGGCACACGGTGCCGATCACTGTCACCACCGCATCGAGCTTCTGCTCGGTATACGGGATCAGTACATCAGCCGGCCCTTCGGCCACATGCAGGCACTCGTCGCTGATGCCGTACTCGGCCTGGAACGCTTTGCAAGCCTCGCGGTAGCGCTTCTCGATGGTTTCGCTCAGCTGGTACACCGGGTCCGACGCCGACAGCATCGGTGACGGATGCGCGCTGATGACATGCAACTCGCCCTTGGCCAGCCCGGCAATGGCATAGCCATGGTCGATGATGCTGGCATGCAGGCGGCGGTGGTCCTCGTCCTGGTTGCCCACGTCTACCGCTGCCAGGATCTTGCCCCCGGTCCACGGCCGCTCGCTCTTGACCATCAGCACGGCACACGGGCACTGGCGTAGCAGCTTCCAGTCGCTGGGGGTGAGCAGGGCCTTTTTCAGCGGGTTGTCCGGGCGGTGCTCCTTGATCACCAGCTCGCAGCCCTCGGCCTGCTGCACGTAGATGATGGTGTCGTGCAGGTTGTCGCGCCAGGCCTCTTCATGGGTGACGCTGTCGTACCCGTCATCATGCAACTGGCTGCTCAGCAGGCTCAGCAGTGCGCTGTGGTCATGCCTTTTGTCGCACATCAGCAGGTGCAGGCGTGCACCGGTGAGGCCGGCGATCAGCTTGGCCCGGGTCAGTGCCCGGCTGTGGGCGTGCTCGGGGTCGAGCACGACGAGGATGCTGCGGACGGCTTGCATGGGCGTTAACTCCCTTCATAAGGTGGCGACCAATGCCTGACTATAGTCGGCGCGTCCCCCGCTGGCGCTTGATGTACATCAAGCATAGTCACTGGCGCCGCCCGCCGCCGCCGGTATAATCGCCGGCTCTGCCTGTTCTGTGTGGTTGCACGCTTATGTCCCTGATCCCCGAAATCGACGCCTTTCTTGGTTGCCCGACGCCAGATGCCTGGATCGAAGCGGCGCTCGCCGACCAGGAAACCCTGCTGATCGACCACAAGAACTGCGAATTCAAGGCTGCCAGCACCGCCCTGAGCCTGATCGCCAAGTACAACACCCACCTCGACCTGATCAACATGATGTCGCGCCTGGCCCGCGAGGAGCTGGTGCACCACGAGCAGGTGCTGCGCCTGATGAAGCGCCGCGGCGTGCCACTGCGCCCGGTGTCGGCGGGGCGTTATGCGTCGGGGTTGCGGCGCCTGGTGCGCGCCCACGAGCCGGTCAAGCTGGTGGATACGCTGGTGGTGGGGGCGTTCATCGAGGCGCGCAGCTGCGAGCGCTTTGCCGCGCTGGTACCGCACCTGGATGAGGAACTGGGCCGCTTCTACCACGGCCTGCTGAAGAGCGAAGCGCGCCACTACCAGGGTTACCTGAAACTGGCGCACAACTACGGCGATGAGGCAGACATCGCTCGCCGAGTGGAATTGGTGCGCGCAGCGGAGGTGGAGCTGATCCAGTCACCGGACCAGGAGCTGCGCTTCCACAGTGGTATTCCGCTGGCGCAGGCCGCCTGACTCGCACCAGGCGGCCCAGGCGTCAGTGACGGCGGCCCAGCAACAGGCCGACCACCAGCCCGAGGCCTGCAGAAAGGGCCACGGTCTGCCATGGGTGGCCGCCGATGTAGTCCTGGGTAGCCTCCACCACCGGTTGCGCCTTGCTGCGCACCTTGTCGGCGGCATGGCGCGCCTGGCGTAGTTTGAGGCTTATCTGCGCGCGCAGGGTTTCCGCCTCGTCACCCACCAGGGTGGCGCTGTCATTCAGCAGCTTTTCCGATTCTTCGATCAGCGCCTGCAGTTCGCTGAATACCTGGTCCTTGATCTGGTCGCTGTCGGCCAGTGCGGCGTTTTTCCGGGCCATGAACTCGTCCTCGTCGATGGTGTGGTCTGGACAATGGATGCCGGCGCGTCGGGAAAGTTGCGGCGGCTTTGGGGTGTTGCGGTACCTGGGTGTAAGATAGCGGCCATTTTCAAACCTGCAGGTACCTCCATGAGTTTCAATCTGGCCAACATGAGCTTCGAGGAACGGGCGCAGATCGAGGCAGAGAAGGCCCGGCTGTTCGAGCTGTGGCAGAACAACCTTGGCAAGGCCAAGGGCGAAGCGGCGCGGCTGATCGCCGAAAAACCACGGCGCAAAGGCAAATGGGCCGAGTGGGTGCGCGCCGAGCTGGACGGCATGTCGCCGCCCGAATACGCCAACATGGTGCGCAGCGAAGTCAACAAGCTGATGGCCGCGGCCAGCGCCAACCGCTGATCACACCCCTCCGGGCGCTTACCAGTTGGCGCCTTTTGGCAGGTCCAGCTTGCCCTCGTCGGTAAAGCGCACGGTCCCCAGCAGCCCGCCGGCCAGTTTGCCGCGCAGCACATAGGGCAGGCCCTGCAGCGAATCCACCTGGCCCAGCCCATAGGCCTGGCGCAGGAAGGCAAACGCCGTGATGCTCACTGGCACCACGATCACCGCTTCGCCATAACGGCCAATATGCCCCTGCTGGTCGCTGACTCCGGCGGCCAGCGGCTGGCCGTTCACTTCCAGGTTCAGGGCGATGCCGTTGTAGTCGATCGGCGCCTCGTTGGGATTTTGCACCCGCATCTTCACCGCCATGCGCAGTTCCAGCTCCTGCCCGGGCAGCGGTTCGATACCGATCACGCTGATATTGACCGGGTCGCGTGCCTGGAACAGCGCGCAGGCCCCCAGGCTGCAGGCCAGCAGCAGGACCAGGAGCAGGCGGACGTAGCGGTGCAGACGGGCAACCATGGGTGCGACCTTGCCGTAGTGGGCGAAGGGGCAGTGTGGCAAATGCGCGTCGACGTTGAAAGTCTCCCGTCAGATGAAAGATACTGTTTCTCATTAACGCCCGATAACTTCTCCTACTGGCTGTTCCCAAACCCATGCTGACCTCACCCGTGTCGGGCCTGCTGGCGAGTTTCCAGGAGCACTACGACGACCTGCTGCAGTTCCTGACCCGGCGCATGAGCGACCGCCAGCGTGCTGCCGACGTCGCGCAGGAAACCTACCTGAAGCTGGTGCACATCGACCAGCAGGCAGTGCCGGTGCTGCACGCGCGCAGTTTCATCTTCCGCGTGGCCGGCAACCTGGCGATCGATGCCTTGCGCCGCGAGCAGCGCATTGCCGCCAGCCACGATGACTGCGAGCGGGCAGGTGAGGTGGCCTGCCCGGCGCCAGCACCCGAGGCGGCGTTGCTGGCCCGGGAGCGTCTGCAGATCCTTGACCAGGCGCTGCTGCAGCTGTCGGACAATGCCCGCCAGGCGCTGTTGCTGAACCGCGTCGAAGGCCTGACCCAGGTGCAGATCGCGCAACGCCTGGGGGTTTCCGAAAGCATGGTGGCGAAATACATCGGCCAGGCCCTGCGCCATTGCCGCAACTGGCTCAAACAGGCGGGTGTGGCTGCTGCTCTGGTATTGGCCGCTGGTGTGGCTGGTTGGCAGCAGGCGCCGGTGCTGCTGGCGGATTACCACACCGGGGTGGGCGAGCGGCAGGTGGTGACCCTGGCCGATGGCACGCGGGTGACGCTGAACAGTGCCAGTGCCCTGAGCGTGGTGTTCAGCGACCGTGAGCGGCGAGTGGTGCTGGAGGCCGGTGAGGCTTTGTTCGAGACCACCGATGATTCACGGCCCTTTGTGGTCGACACGGCCGGTGAGCGAGTGCAGGGGAGTGCGGCCACCTTCAGCGTGCGTCGCGATGGCCGCGTGGTATTGGCCCATGGCGAAGCCAAGGTTGGCGAGCATGAACTGGCAGTAGCGGCCGATGCCGGTACGCAGATGGCCTGGCAGCGCGGCAAGCTGATCTTCAACGGCAAGCCGCTGGGGCAGGTGCTGGCGGAGCTTGAGCGTTACCGGCATGGGCGCATTGTGCTGTCGGATAGCAAGCTGGCGGCGATGGAGGTCAGCGGAGTGTTCGACCTCGATGAGCCGGAGGCGCTGTTGCGCACCCTTGAGCAGCGCTATGGGCTGAAGGTGACCTACCTGCCTTGGCTGGCCGTGGTTCATTGATTCGCCTGTTCCGGCCTCTTCGCAGCACAGAAATAAAAATATTTTCCATTTGGCACTGCAAGTTCCTGCAAGCCAGATCGTCGTAGTGGGACTGATCAGCAACCAATTCTCATTTACGACTTGTCAGGAAGCTCATTCGTGCCTCTGATGCTCAAGCCTTTGCACCGCCGCCGCGGTCCTCTTCACCATGCCCTGATGTCCTGCAGTGCCTTGGCCATGCTGGTCGGCCCGCTACAGGCGTCGGCCTCGACCACCATCGAACAGGCCCAGACCCAGGCCCGCCAGGTCCAGCTCGACCTGCCAGCCCAGTCGCTGGACCAGGCCCTGACCACGTTCGCCGACCAGGCTGGCCTGCACCTGCTGTATACCACCGGCGACGTCACCGGCCTGGCCAGCCCGGCCTTGCAGGGCAGCTACAGCATCGAGCAGGCCCTGCGGCAGTTGTTGGCCGGCAGCGGCATGAGCTGGCACTTCAGCGACGCCCGCACAGTGACCCTGCGCAAGGCCGACGCCTTGCCGCAGGCGGTCAACCTCAAGCCGATCGAGGTCAGCGTGGCCTCGCGCACCAGCACCGCGATCAGTGAAATCCCCGGTACCGTGTGGGTGGTCGACCAGCAGCAGTTGCGCGAGCAGATCGACAGTGGCGTCAGCCTGAAGGAAGCCATCGGCAAGCTGGTGCCAGGCCTCGACCTGGCCCCGGAAGGGCGTACCAACTACGGCCAGAACATGCGCGGGCGCAACGTGCTGGTGATGATCGACGGGGTCAGCCAGAACAGCTCGCGTGGCCTGTCGCGTCAGTTCGACAGCATTTCGCCGTTCAACGTCGAGCGTGTCGAAGTGCTGTCTGGCGCCAGTGCCATCTACGGCGGCGGCGCCACCGGCGGCATCATCAACATCGTGACCAAGAAGGGCGAACCCGGCCCTGCACGGTTCGAGACCCAGCTCGGTGCCAGCAGCGGCTTCAACAACAGTGACGACCTAGCCACCCGTTTCGCCCAGTCGATCAGTGGCGGTAACGAGCGGGTCAATGCCCGGCTGGGGGTTTCCGGTGAGCAGAACGAAGCCTTCTACGACGGCGCCGGCGACCAGATCTTCATCGACAACACCCAGACCGACCTGCAGTACAACCGCACCATCGACGTGCTCGGTACCTTGGGGATGCAACTGAACGACCAGCAGAGCCTCGACCTGCTGGCCCAGTACTATGACTCGGGCAACCACGGCAGCACCGGTATCTACTTCCCCAACCTGAACTACAACGCCCCGTCCGACCTGGAGGACGCCGAGCTGCGCAGCGGCTACTCGTCGGACCTGGAGCCGCGTACCCGGCGCCTGCTGCTGAACGCCAACTACCACCACACCGACGTGCTGGGCCAGGACTTCTACCTGCAGGCCTCGTACCGCAAGGAAGACGACAACTTCTACCCGTTCCCGTACTACAACCGCGCCACACCCACCGGCTCGCGCGGGGTGTACTTCGCCGCCTCGCAGCAGAATTTCGAGGTCACCAGCCTCAAGGGCCTGTTCGCCAAGCAGTGGGATACGCTGAAGCTGACCTACGGCGTCGACCTAGACCGCGAGCGCTTCAACGCCGAACAGACCACCTTCAACGCCCAGACGTCCTCAGAGTCGGGTGGCCTGGAGCTGGAGAAGGACAGCAAGGCCGCACGCTACCCCAGCTACCGGGTCGATGGCGTGTCGGTGTACGCCCAGCTGGACTGGCATGCCACCGATAACCTGACTTTGTCCGGCGGCGCCCGGCGCCAGCAGATGGATGTGGACGTCAGCGATTTCAAGGGTGTGCCGGGCGGCAGCAACGATTACCAGGTCAACCTGTTCAACGTCGGTGCCATCTACGACTTCAAGAATGGCCACCAGGTATGGACCAACTACGGCGAAGGCTTTGACCTGCCCGACCCGGCCAAGTACTACGGCAAACCTGGCCTGAGTGTGGCCGACAACCCGCTGGCCGGCATCAAGAGTCGCCAGGTGGAACTGGGTTGGCGCTATGCCGACCTGGACTGGGATGCTCAGGCGGCGCTGTACTACATCTGGTCGGACAAGATCATCAACGTCGACTCGCAGACGCTGACCATCAATGTGGAAGACCAGAAAAGCCGTGACTTCGGTTTTGAGGGCGCGCTGACCCGGCACTTCCAGACCGGCTGGGAAGCCGGTGGCACCCTGCACCTGACCCGCTCCGAGGAAGAAGATGTCGATGGCGGCTGGATCAAACGCGATGCCCGCTATGCCTCGCTGTCCAAGGCTACCGCGTTCGTTGGCTGGAAGGGCGATGGCCGCAGTGCGCGGCTGCAGGCCAACCATGCCTTCAACCTGAAGGACGATGCCGACCACGAGATCGACGGCTACACCACCTTCGACCTGCTGGGCAGCCAGGACACCGGCTTCGGTACTTTCAGCGCCGGTATCCAGAACCTGCTGGACAAGCAGTACAGCACGGTTTGGGGGCAGCGTGCGACGCTGTTCTACTCGCCGACCTACGGGCCGGCGTACCTGTATGACTACCAGGGGCGCGGGCGCACCTACACCCTGACCTGGAGCATGGCTTACTGATTGATGTCGTCTGTCCCGGCCTCTTCGCGGGTCAACCCGTTCCTACAGGTGCGGCGCAGCCTTCAGGCTGTGTGAGAATCCTGTGGGAGCGGGTTCACCCGTGAAGAGGCCCGGTCAGGCAAACGCCGCCAGCAAATCCTGCGCAAACGCCTGCTGTGCCTCACCAACCGCCTGCGCCCGGTGCCTGGCCAGGGTAAACGGCACCACAAAGTCCAGCCCCGGGTCCAGCGCCCATAACAGCCCCTCAGCCTCCCACCCCTGCGCACAATGGTACGGTAGATAGCCAATATGCCGCCCCGACAAAATGAACGTCAGTACGCTCTCGATCTGTTCCGCTACCGCCATGCTGCGCTGGCTCTGGAACGGCTCGCCGCCCTTGAGAAACCGGTACGGATGGCGCACCTGATCCATCGCCAGCAACCGCTCCCGTCCAATGCCAGCCGCACCGAACAGCACATGCCCCTTGCCGCAATACAGCCGTTGCCGCTCCTCGAACAGTGGCTGGTAATCGAAGGCGGCCTGGTTGCCGGAAAAGTAGCTGATGGCATAATCCAGACGCTGCTCCAGCAACAAGCGCTCCAACTCTGCTGGCGGCGCACTGATCAACTCCAGCTGCACCGCTTCCTCACGCCTGCGAAACGCCGCAACAGCCGCTGCCAGCTTCAGGCTCACCGCCTTGTCCTGGTTCTCCGCCATGCCGATCCGCACGGTCCCCAGCAGCCGCCCGGCAACGCCATTTGCCTGCTGGCGAAACTGCTCGATGTTCAGCAGCAACCCACGGGCAGCGTCCAGCAATAACGCGCCTTTTTCCGTCAGGTGAAAACCCCCCTTGCCTCGGCTGCACAGGCGGTAGCCCAGCCGCGCTTCCAGCTGCGCCATACGCTGGCTGATGGTGGGCTGGCTCAGGCCCAGCACGCCTTGCGCGGCGCTGAAGCCGCCGGCCTCGACTACAGTGACGAACAGCCGCAGCAGGTGCAGGTCGGGGTTGTGTACTTGTCCGAGCATTACATTGCTCCTGATGAATGTCAGCTTTGCAAACTTGGCATTCCGTCAATGTAACCCGGCTGGCATTCTCGCGGCATCCACCCATTTGCCGAGGTGTCCGCCATGCGTCGATCGTTGTGCCTGCTGTCTCTGGTCCTGGCCTTGCCGCTGCAGGCCGAAGAAAAGGTCGTCAACCTCTACAGCTGGGCCGACTACGTCGCCCCGCAAACCCTCCAGCGCTTCGAGCAGGAAACCGGCTACAAGGTGCGCTACGACACCTTCGACACCACCGAGGTGCTGGAAACCAAGCTGCTGACCGGTGGCAGTGGTTATGACGTGGTAGTGCCGTCGTCGGCCGTGCTGGCCCGGGCGCTCAAGGCCAACGCCCTGCAGCCGCTCGACCCGCAAGCCATGCCCGGCTACGCCAACCTCGACAAGGACTTGCTGGCCAAGCTTGCCGAGGCCGACCCTGGCAACCGCCATGCCGTGCCCTACACCTGGGGCACCCTGGGCCTGGGGGTGAATGTGGAAGCGGTGCGCCAGCGCCTGGGGGATGTGCCGCTGGACAGCCTCGACCTGCTGTTCAAGCCCGAGTACGCCAGCCGGCTGAAGGACTGTGGCATCGCCATGCCCGACTCGCCGCAGGAGGTGATCGGCGTGGCCCTGAACTACCTGGGCAAGGACCCTTACAGCCAGAGCAAAGACGACCTGGCCGCCGCGCAGAACCTGCTGAGCCAGTTGCAGCCGTCGATCAGCTATATCGCCAATGGCCTGCAGATCAGCGACCTGGCCAACGGCAGCGTGTGCCTGGCGCTTACCTACAATGGTGATGCGGCGATGGCCGCCGACCAGGCGCGCCGTGCCGGCAAACCGTTCGAGCTGATCTACCGCATCCCACGCGAAGGCACGCTGGTGTGGCAGGACAACTTGGTCATTCCCAAGGACGCCCCGCACCCCGAGGCCGCGCGGGTGTTCATCGCCTTCATGCTCAAGCCCGAGTCGGTTGCCGCGTTGACCAACACGCTGTTCTTCGCCAACGCCAACCAGGCAGCCACGCCGCTGGTGGACGAAGCGGTGCGCAACGACCCGGACATCTACCCGCCGGCCGCGGTGCGCCAGCGCCTGTATGCCGACCGCAGCATGGCCCTGGCCGACCTGCGCCAGCGCAACCGCCTGTGGACCGCGTTTCGCAGCCGCCAGTAACCCATGATGAAAAAGGAGCCCGACCGTGGAGCAAGCCGCAAACAATGACCAGGCCATGACCCGCGACAGCCTGTATGGCACCGCTGCGGAAAGTACCTACGCCGGCATTACCAGTTTTTCTCGCCGTCGCTACAGCCGCGACCTGCGCGGTGTCGATGTGGTGGTCAGCGGTGTGCCATTCGATACTGCCACCAGCAACCGCCCCGGTGCGCGCTTCGGCCCGCGGGCGATCCGCGCCGCTTCGGTGCAGCAGGCCTGGGCCCGGCACTGGCCGTGGGCGTTCGACCCGTTCGACCACCTGGCGGTGATCGACTATGGCGATTGCGCCTTCGACAGCGGCACCCCGCAGTCGGTCCCGGACAGTATCGAAGCCCATGCCACGCATATTCTGGAAGCAGGCTGCGCCATGCTTACCCTGGGCGGCGACCACTTCATCAGCTACCCGCTGCTCAAGGCCCATGCCCGCCGGCATGGCCCGCTGGCGCTGATCCACTTCGATGCGCACAGTGACACCTGGCCGGACGAGGAAGGCAAGCGCATCGACCACGGCACCATGTTCTGGCATGCCGCCCGCGAAGGCCTGGTGGACCCGGCCAGCTCGGTGCAGATCGGCCTGCGCACCACCAATGATGACAGCCAGGGTTTTGCCATCCTCGACGCCCGCCAGGTGCACCGCCAAGGCACCGAGGCGGTGATCGCGGCGATTCGCCAGCGGGTGGGCGAGCGGCCGGTGTACCTGACCTTCGATATCGACTGCCTCGATCCGGCCTATGCGCCAGGCACCGGCACACCGGTGTGCGGTGGGTTGAGCACGGTGCAGGCGCTGGAGATCCTCGGCGGGTTGCGCGGCATCAACCTGGTGGGCATGGACCTGGTGGAGGTGGCGCCAGCCTATGACCATGCCGACATCACCGCACTGGCCGGGGCGACCTTGGCGATGGAAATGCTTTGCCTGTATGCGGCGCGGCACAAAGTGGACAAGGGGCAGTAACCTGGGGCCGCTTTGCGGCCCATACTGAAACATCAGGAATCATCTCCACCCGCATTCACACTTTTGCCGCGAACCCTTCGCGCCTTAGGCTATCAAACCCACCAGGCGCGGCTTTTTCGTACAGGAGGTGAAGCATGACCCCTACATTGCCCATCCTGGTCCTCGGTCTGGTGCTGTGCCTGCCCGCGCAAGCGGCCCCCGAGCCCCCCTTGCAACTCGCCGCCGGCAACAACAACCCCTACAACAGTCCGATCCAGCGCGCCAACCCCAACAGCCGCCAGGGCAGCATGCCGGCTACGCCGCCGGTGCGCGGCCCGTCCTCCGCCCCGTACCAGCGCATGCCCACCCTGGACAACCGTGGCATCGGCAACGGCGACAACCTGCGCCGCCAGCAGCAAACCCCGAACCTGGAGCCCACCCGCCCACCCCGCAGCAACCCGCGCGCGCCGTGACCTCCCAACGAAAGGAATCCTGCATGCTTCGAGCACCCTGGTTTGCCACCCTGACCGCCGCCGCACTCCTGCCCCTGCTGGCGCAGGCAGCGGCCGAACAGCAGTTTCGCAGTGAAGAAGGCACCTTGACCGTCAGTACCCTGGCCGACGGCCTACGCAACCCCTGGGCCCTGGCGTTCCTGCCGGGCGGCAAGGACATGCTGGTCACCGAGCGCGCCGGCAACTTGCGGGTGGTCAATGCCGAAGGCAAGGTCGGCCCGCCGATCAGCGGCGTGCCCAAGGTCTGGGCCGAGGGCCAGGGCGGCCTGCTGGATGTGGTGCTGTCGCCGGAATTCGCCAAGGACCGCACCGTCTACCTGTCCTACGCCGAGGAGGGCAGTGATGGCAAGGCCGGTACGGCGGTCGGCCGTGGCCAGTTGTCCCAGGACCGCGCCCGGCTGGAAAACTTCAACGTCATCTTCCGCCAGCAGCCCAAACTGTCGGAGGGCAACCACTTTGGCTCGCGCCTGGTGTTCGACCGCGACGGCTACCTGTTCATCGCCCTCGGTGAAAACAACCAGCGCCCGACTGCCCAGGACCTGGACAAGCTGCAAGGCAAGATCGTGCGTATCTTGCCGGACGGCGAAGTGCCCAGGGACAACCCCTTCGTCGGCAAGGACAACGTGCGGCCGGAGATTTGGTCGTTCGGCCACCGCAATCAGCAAGGCGCCGCGCTCAACCCCTGGACCGGCAAGCTGTGGACCCACGAGCACGGCCCCCGTGGCGGCGACGAAATCAACATTCCCGAGCCCGGCAAGAACTATGGCTGGCCGATTGCGACCCACGGCATCAACTACTCGCTGCTGCCCATCCCCGAGGCCAAGGGCAATCATGTGCAGGGTATGGTCGAGCCGCACCATGTGTGGGAGAAGTCGCCGGGTATTAGCGGCATGGCCTTCTACGACAGCCCCACGTTCAAGGCCTGGGACCACAACCTGTTCATTGGCGCGCTGGCCACCCAGGAGCTGATCCGCCTGCAGCTGGATGGCGACAAGGTGGTGCATGAAGAACGGTTGCTGGGTGAACTGAAGGCGCGTATCCGCGATGTGCGGGTGGGGCCGGATGGGTACTTGTATGTGCTGACCGACGACAAGGACGGCGCGCTGCTCAAGGTAGGCCTGGGCGACGGTACCTGACGCAGTACAGTACTTGTGGGAGCGGCCTTGTGTCGCGAAAGGGCCGCAGAGCGGCCCCAGGATTTTTGCAGCACGCCGAATATTGCCGGGGCCGCTACGCAGCCCTTTCGCGACACAAGGCCGCTCCCACAAGGTATGTGTAGAATGCCGCATGGCTATCGATCCCCATTCCCTCTACCAGCAGGCCCTGACCACCCAGGGTTATGTCGCCGACCCCGCCCAGGCCCGCGCCGTCGAGGCCTTGCAGGCCTGTTTCCAGGCCGTCGAACAGGGTCGCGTCACCCAGGGTATCTACCTCTGGGGCCCGGTCGGCCGCGGCAAGACCTGGCTGATGGACCAGTTCCACCGTTGCCTGCGGATACCCAGCCGGCGTCAGCACTTCCATCACTTCATGGCCTGGGTACACCAGCGCCTGTTCCAGCTCAACGGCACCGTCGACCCGCTGCTGGCGCTGGCCCGGGAACTGGCCGGGCAGATCCGCGTGCTGTGTTTTGACGAGCTGTTCGTCAACGACATCGGAGACGCGATCATCCTCGGCCGCCTGTTCCAGGTGCTGTTCGACCAAGGCGTGGTGATCGTTGCCACCTCCAACCAGCCACCCGAGCAGCTCTACCGTGACGGCTTCAACCGCGAGCGTTTCCTGCCGGCCATCGCCGCCATTCAGCGGCACATGCAAGTACTGTCGGTAGCCGGCGAGCAGGACCACCGCCTGCATCCCGGCGCCGAGTGCCAGCGTTACTGGGTGGCGCAAGCGGGGCAGGACAGCCAGCTGGGAGAGGTGTTCCGCCAGCTAAGCCCTAGCGATGCGGGCCATGATCAGCCCTTGGCCATCGGCTCCAGGCAGGTGCAGGTGGTGCGACGCAGCGCGCAGGCCATCTGGTGCCGCTTCACCGAGCTGTGCGAACAGCCGCTGGCGGCCATGGAGTTCATGGCACTTTGCGACCGTTTCCCGGCCATCCTGGTGTCGGGCATTCCGGCGCTGGGTGGTGAACAGCGGGCCGGGCGCATTGCTCGTGGCACCGAGGATGCTGCTGCGCGGGTGGTGGCGGGCGACCGTGAACTGCCGGCGCTGTCGCCCAAAGACGACGCAGTGCGCCGCTTCATTGCCCTTGTCGACGAATGCTACGACCGGCGCGTGGCGTTGTACCTGGAGGCACAGGTGCCGCTGGATGCCCTCTACACTCAAGGGTATCTGGCGTTCCCGTACCAACGGACCCTGAGCCGGCTACGGGAGATGCAACTGCAACGCTTCGCCTGAAAAGGAGCCGAACCATGGAGCCGCTGTCGCATCATTTGCTGACCCAGGCCTACAACAATGGCTGGGCCAACCACCGCCTGTACAAGGCCTGCCTGCAACTGACCCAGGACGAGTTCGTCGCCCCGCGCTGCAGCTTTTTCCCGTCGATCAAGGCCACCCTCAACCACCTGCTGACGGTGGACTGGTTCTACCTGCACATGCTCGAATGCGAGCAGCGTGGCGAACTGCCCGACGCCAATGGCGAGCGCTTCTTCGAGCCGGAACAGCCGTTTGCCACCTGCACCGACCTGCATGCCGAGCAGGCCCAGGCCGATCACCGGCTGATCGCCTATTGCCGCGGCCTGCGCGATGGTGACCTGGGGCGCTATGTGAGCATCGTGCGCCCCGGGCGGGTGCAGCGAGAGCAACGGCTGCGCCTGCTGGCACACTTGTTCGAGCACCAGGTGCATCACCGCGGGCAGGTGCATGCGATGCTCAGTGATACGGCAGTGAGGCCGCCGCAACTGGATGAGTTTTTCTGCGAGGAAGAGGCGGGGTTGCGGGCGGCGGACTTTGCCGAGCTGGGCTGGACCGAGGAGCAGATCTGGAACGTGTAGGAGGAGCCCCCCTGTGGGCCCTTGTTCAGGCCCACCAGCACCTACTGGCAATCAGGCGTGAAACCAGCCCAGGGTGACCATCGCCAGCACCGCATAGCGGCCGGCCTTGGCCAGGGTCACCAGCAGCAGGAAGCGCCAGAACGGCTCACGCATGATGCCAGCGATCAGTGTCAGTGGGTCGCCGATCACCGGCATCCAGCTGAGCAACAGCGACCATTGCCCCCAGCGCTGGTAGCGCTGCTGCGCACGCTCCAGCTGGGCAGGGCTGAACGGAAACCAGCGCTTGTCACGCAGGTGCTCGATGGCCCGCCCCAGCACCCAGTTGACCACCGAGCCCAGCACATTGCCCAGGGTAGCCACCAGCAGCAGGGTGGCCCAGGCCTCGGGCTGGCGCAGCAAAAGGCCGACCAGCACAGCCTCCGATTGCAGCGGTAGCAGGGTGGCGGCGCCGAAGGCGCTGAGGAACAGCGCCCACAGGCTGAGCATCAGTAGTTGGCGACCACGGTGTCCTTGCCGTCCTGGGTCACGCCGATGACCTGGTAGGCATCCTTGTGATCACCCATTTCCATGCCGGGCGAGCCCATGGGCATGCCCGGTACGGCCAGGCCCTTGAGGTCGTTGCGCTTGGCCAGCAGGCGCACCTGCTCGGCCGGCACGTGGCCTTCGACGAACTTGCCGTCGATCACCCCGGTATGGCACGACGCCAGGCGTGGTGCCACGCCCAGGCGTTGCTTGACCTCGCTCATGTTCGGCTCGACATGGTCGTTGACGGTGAAGCCGTTGTCGCGCAGGTGGCTGATCCAGGCCTTGCAGCAGCCGCAGTTGGGGTCGCGGTAGACGTCGATGGTCTCGGCGGCCTGGGCCAGGCCGGTGACGGCCAGCAGGCCCAGGGTCAGCAAGTGTTTGCGCAGCATGGTGAAGCACTCCTTCCAGCGGTAGTTCAGCAGCATAGCGTAAGCGGCTTGAATGATGTTCGCCGCTGGCACCTGTCAGGTAGCTGAGGTGCACATTACAGGATTGTCAGCTGACCTCCTCGTCGTCGCTGAGATCGCGCATCAGCAGGGCGTAGTCGAGCGCGACCTGTTCCGGAATCGGCAGGTACACCACGTGGCCGTCACCCGGCGCCACCTCGATGGCCTGCTGCTGGCGGTCGCACAGGCGGTGCAGGTCGAAGTGGTAGTTGCCGCGCGGGGTCATCAGTTCCAGGTGGTCACCCACGGCGAAGCGGTTCTTCACCTTGACCTCGGCCAGGCCGTCGACACGCAGGCCGGTCAGTTCGCCGACGAACTGCTGGCGTTCGGAGACCGAGTTGCCGCGCTGGTAGTTCTGGTATTCGTCGTGCACATGGCGGCGCAGGAAACCTTCGGTGTAGCCGCGTTGCGCCAGAGACTCGAGGTTGTCCATCAGCGTGCGGTCGAACGGCCGCCCGGCCACTGCGTCGTCGATCGCCTGGCGATACGACTGCACCGCGCGGGCGCAGTAGAAATGCGACTTGGTGCGGCCTTCGATCTTCAGCGAGTGCACACCCATGCCGGCCAGGCGCTCGACGTGCTGGATGGCGCGCAGGTCCTTGGCGTTCATGATGTAGGTGCCGTGTTCGTCCTCGAACGCTGGCATTTCAGTGCCGGGGCGGTTGCTCTCCTGCAGCAGGAATACCTGCTCGGTCGGCGCACCCAGGCCCAAGGTAGGTTGCACCTCACGCACGATGTCACCGGTGGCGTTCTCGGTAGCCGGGGTGGCGTCGTATTTCCAGCGGCAGGCGTTGGTGCAGGTGCCCTGGTTGGCATCTCGCTTGTTGAGGTAGCCCGACAGCAGGCAGCGGCCGGAGTAGGCCATGCACAGGGCTCCGTGGACGAACACCTCCAACTCCATGTCCGGCACCTGTTGGCGGATTTCCTCGATCTCTTCAAGCGACAGCTCGCGCGACAGGATCACCCGGCTCAGGCCTAGTTGCTGCCAGAACTGCACGCTGGCCCAGTTGACCGTATTGGCCTGCACCGACAGGTGCACCGGCATCTGCGGGAAGTGCTGGCGCACCAGCATGATCAGGCCGGGGTCGGACATGATCAGCGCATCCGGCGCCATCTCGATCACCGGCGCCAGGTCCTTGAGGAAGGTCTTGAGCTTGGCATTGTGCGGTGCAATGTTGACCACCACATAGAAGCGCTTGCCCAGGGCATGCGCCTCCTGGATACCCAGGGCCAGGTTGGCATGGTCGAACTCGTTGTTGCGTACCCGCAAGCTGTAGCGCGGCTGGCCGGCGTAGACCGCGTCGGCGCCATAGGCAAAGGCGTAGCGCATGGTCTTGAGGGTGCCGGCGGGGGCCAGCAGTTCGGGCTTGGCGGTAGGGTTCATGTGCGCACCGGGGCAAAAGGCGCGGATGCTAGTGCTGGCAGACACGGCGCGTATTGATTTGCATCAAGTAAAGCGTGGCACTTTTACCCAGGCGGCGCGCACTAATATCCCAGAAGCCACTCGAGGACATGCGATGAACGAAGCCGCTTTACAGAACAGAGCCCTGGCAGTGCTCCTGGCGCTGGTGACCATCGCATTCGTGTGGATTCTGCTGCCTTACTACGGTGCGATCTTCTGGGCGGTGATACTTGGCATCCTGTTCGCTCCGCTGCAGCGTCACCTGCTGCTGCGTTTCGGCCGCCGGCGCAACCTGGCCGCAGCTACCACCTTGCTGGTATGCCTGCTGGTGGCGATCTTGCCGGTGATCATCACCAGCGCGCTGCTGGTGCAGGAGGGCGCCACGCTGTACCAGCGCATCGAGCACGGGGAGCTGGATATTGCCGGTTATGTCGAGCGCGGCAAGGACATGCTTCCGGCGTTTGCCCAGCAGGGCCTGGACAGCATGGGCATGGGCAACCTCGACGGGCTGCGCGACAAGATCAGCAAGTGGGCTACCCAGGGCAGCCAGGTGCTGGCCAGCCAGGCGTTCAACTTCGGGCAGGACACCTTCCAGTTCATGGTCAGCTTCTTCGTCATGCTGTACCTGTTGTTCTTCTTCCTGCGCGAAGGTGCGGAGGTGGCCCGGCGGGTGCGTCTGGCGGTGCCGTTGCCCGAGCACCAGAAGCGCCGTCTACAGCTGAAGTTCAACCGTGTGGTGCGGGCGACGGTGAAAGGCAATGTGCTGGTGGCCATTACCCAGGGGGCGCTGGGCGGGTTCATCTTCTGGGTGCTGGATATTCCCAGTGCGCTGGTGTGGGCGGTGCTGATGGCGTTTCTGTCACTGTTGCCGGCGGTGGGGGCGGGGATCGTATGGGCGCCGGTGGCGGCGTACTTCCTGCTGACCGGGGCGATATTGCCGGGGGTGATCCTGACGGCGTTCGGGGTACTGGTGATCGGCCTGGCGGACAACCTGCTGCGGCCGATCCTGGTGGGTAAGGATACGCGCATGCCGGACTACCTGATCCTGGTATCGACCTTGGGCGGGCTGGCAGTGTTCGGGCTCAACGGTTTCGTCATCGGGCCGTTGATCGCGGCGCTGTTCATGTCCAGCTGGGCGATCTTTGCCGCGACCAAGCCGCAGGTGCAGTTGCCACAGTAGGGTTTTACCGGCGGGCTTGTCGGGTTCAGTGTAGGCTCGGCCTTGTGTCGCGCCTACAAAAAGCCGTGTATAGATCAGGTTATGGAAAACAGCCCGAACAACAACCCCGAATACACCTACCAAGCGGTCTACCGCTACCTGCTGGAGCGTATCGAGGCAGCCCCATGCGACGTGGAACAACGCCTGCCGTCGCTGCGCGAGCTGGCCCAGCGCCTGAGCGTTTCGGTGTCCAGCACCAAGTACGCCTATGCGCTGCTCGAAGATGAAGGGCGGGTGTATGCACGGCCCAAGCTGGGCTATTTCACCCGCACTCGCCCACCTGCATTGCGCGGGCATTCCCCGAGCCTGCTTGACACGGTATTCGCCAGCGCCCGTCAGCCGGGTATGCTCGCCCTGGGCAGTGATGCGCCAGCCATGCTGCTGTCGCTGGAGCAGCCACTGCTGATGATCGAGCGCGAACTGGCGCGCCAGTACCCACGTGCACAGACCCCCCTGTACCAACCGTTCGGTGAGCCGGAGCTGCGCAGCGTGCTGGCCGACCGCTACACCCATTCGGCGCAGCACTACTGGCAGGCCAACCAGGTGTTCATCGGTGCAGACCTGCGCAGCGTCCTTGAATTGGCATTGCGCGCCCTGGGCCTCGAGGGCCAGGTGGCGCTGGTGGAGTCGCCGTGCAACTGGGCGGTATTGCGGCAGTTGCAGGCGGCAGGCATGACCATCATTGAAGTGCCATTGGGTGAAGACGGGCGTTTCGACCTGCAGCAATTTCACCAGTTGCTGTGTGATCAACCGGTTCGCCTGGCCGTGCTGTCGTCGGTGGCCAATGTGCCACAAGGTGGGCTGATGCCGGCGGCAGACAAGCAGCAGATCTGCCACTGGCTGGCCGGGTGCAATGCGTGGCTTTTCGAAAACGATGCCTACGGCGAGTTGTGTTTCCATCCGGCAGCGCCGCGTTACCGTGACTTCGCCGACCCTGACCGGCTGCTGGTGTTCTCTACCTTTGACAAACTGATGGGGGCGGAGGCGCCCTTTGGCTATCTGCTATGCCGGCATCATGCCGAACGCTTGCAGCAGCTGTTTCTTGAGCGCGCCTTCCGACTTTCACCCATTCGCCAGCGAGCGATCGCCAGGTTGTTCACTTCGCGCCGCCTTGAGCAGCATCTACAGCGTTTGCGGCCCATGCTGCAAGAACGTCTGCAGCAGATGGCGGCGCTCGTGCAAGCCCACGGCCAGGGCCACCTGCATATCGTCGAGCCGCAGGGCGGGGCCAGCCTGTGGTTGCAGGCGACCCGCCCGGTGGACATGCGCCGGGTCTTCGCCCGGTTGCTGGCGCAGCGCATTGTCATTGCCCCCGGCGAAATCTTCAGCCAGTGCGGCCTTTGGCGCAGCCACCTGCGGCTTTGCTGTAGCGTGGACTGGAGCAAGGATATTGCCCTGGCGCTGCGATGCCTGGTCAAGGCCATCCAGGACGAAGCTCACACGCCGTAGCAGTGTTGCAACGTTGGAAACGTGCCGTTGCGTACTTCCTGCGCATAGCGGCCGCAGGCCTCGCGGATTACCCGGCCGACGTCGGCATACTGCTTGACGAAGCGCGGTACATGAGCGCTGCCCAGACCTAACAGGTCTTCGGTCACCAGCACCTGGCCATCGCAGGTGGGTGAGGCGCCAATACCAATGGTCGGTTTGGCGCTGGCTTCGGTGATGGCGCGGGCCACTGGCTCGGCCACGCCTTCGAGCAACAGGCTGAAAGCGCCAGCGTGCAGGTTGGCCTGCGCGTCGGCCCGTAGCGTAGCAGCACTGTCCTCACTCATCCCCTGGGCCTTGTAACCACCCATGGCATTGACGAACTGCGGCATCAGACCGATGTGCGCCATTACCGGGATGCCACGGGCGACCAGGAACTCGATGGTGCTCGCCAACGCCTGGTTGGCCTCCAGCTTGACGGCATCGCAGCCGCTGCTGGCCAGTACCTGGGCGCAATTGCGAAACGCCTGCTCATGGGATTCCTGGTAGCTGCCGAACGGCATGTCGGCGATCACGCAGGCCAGGCGGGTGCTGTCGACCACGGCGCGGGTATGGGCGATGGTCTCGTCCAGGCGCATGCCCAGGGTGGACGGTCGACCGTAGCCGACCATGGCCGTGGAGTCGCCGACCAGGATGAAGTCGACCAGCGGGTCGATCACTTGAGCGATAGTGCTGGAGTAGGCGGTCAGCGAAACGATCTTCTGCTGGCCTTTCATGGCCACCAGTTGCGGGATTGTCAGGCGGCGGGTGCGGGTATGTGTGCTCATTGGGGCTGGGCATCTCAGGATGGGGAGGGCCCATGTTTTGGCAATTGCAGCGGCAACTCAATGTACAGATCCGGGCCAGATCGCAACCCAGAACAAGGGGCCGCAAAGCGGCCCCAATGCCGGCTCAGGAGGCTTGCGGCATCTCGCCCTTGGCCAGGCGCCGGTTGATGTCGGCGATCACTTCGGGCAGTTCGTTGATGGTGTCGATCAGGTAGTGCGGACGGCTGCCGGCGAACAGCGCGTGGATGCGCTGGCGCTCGCTCTCCAGCCTCTCGGCGCTGAGTGCGCGGTAGCCTTCCCAGGTCAGCCCCAGGGCATTGCCCGAGCACACCAGGGCCACGGTCCACATGCCGGCGCGGCGGCCTTCGAGAATACCCGGCGCGGTGTCGTCGACTTTCACGCAGGCGGCCACATCGTCGATACCCAGCGCGATCACGTTGGCCAGGGCCTGGGCCGGCCATGGGCGGCCGTTCGGGGTTTCGTCGGTGGCCACCACATGATCGGCCACGTAGCCATTCTGCGCGGCCAGCGCCACCACCTTGTCCATCACCACCTTCGGGTAGCCCGAGCACGAGCCGATCTTCAGGCCGTCCTGGCGCAGCCCGGTGAGGGTGTCGAGGGCGCCAGGGATCAGCGCCGAGTGTACAGCGATCTTCTCGATCTGCAGGGGCATGAAGCGGTTGTAGATGGCGGTGACATCATCGTCGGTCGGAGTGCGGCCGAACACCTTGCGGTAACGCTCGGCAATTTCCGGCACATCGCACAGGGTACGGATGTGGTCCCACTTGCCCATGCCCATCGGGCCGCGGGCTTCTTCGATGGACACCTGCACATCGAATTCGGCGAAGGCTTCGACAAAGATCTGGGTGGGGGCGAAGGAGCCGAAGTCGACTACGGTGCCGGCCCAGTCGAGGATGGCGGCTTGCAGCTGGGTGGGGTTGCTGTAGTTCATGTGCGCTTGTTCCTGAAATAGGGTGGGCAAAGGGTCAGATGTCCAGCACTTCCATTTCCCGCAGCACCTCGGCCACGGCATTCACGGCGGCCTGCATGCCATCCGCTCCGACCACACCGATGCAGCCGACACGGAAGGTTTCCACCTGGGTCAGCTTGCCTGGGTAAAGGATGAAGCCCTTGGCCTTGACCCGTTCGTAGAAGTCCTTGAACTGGTAGCGGGCATCCTTCGGTGCGTGGAAGGTGACGATGATCGGCGCCTGGATCCCGGCGGGCAGGAAGCTGCGCAGGCCGAGGGCGGCCATGCCGTCGAGCAGGGTCTTGCAGTTGTCGGCGTAGCGCTGGTGGCGTGCCGGCAGTCCCCCTTCCTCGTTGTACTGCTGCAGTGCCTCGTGCAGGGCGGCGACCACATGGGTCGGCGGGGTGAAGCGCCACTGGCCGGTCTTGGCCATGTAGGTGTGCTGGTCGTGCAGGTCCATCGCCAACGAGTGGGCATTACCTTCGGCGGCTGCCAGGGCGGTTTTCTCGGCGAATACGAAGCCCATGCCAGGTACGCCTTCCAGGCACTTGCCGGAGGCGGCGATCAGCGCCTCGAAAGGGATTTTGCGGGCATCGATCGGCAGTGCGCCGAACGAGCTCATGGCATCGATGATCAGGCGCTTGCCGTGTCCTTTGACCACCTGGGCGATCTCCGGCAGCGGGTTGAGGATACCGGTGCTGGTTTCGCAGTGGATCAGCGCGACATGGGTGATGGCCGGGTCGGCGGCCAGCAGGCGGTCGACGTCGGCGGCGGTGGTCGGCTGGTCTTCGGCGGTTTCGAAGGTGCTGTAGGCGCGGCCCAGCACCTTGCAGATCTTCGCCAGACGCTGGCCATATGCGCCATTGATCAGCACCAGGACCTTGCCGTCACGCGGCACCAGGGTACCGATGGCCGCCTCCACGGCGAAGGTGCCGCTGCCTTGCAGGGGCACGCAATGGTGGCTGGCGTTGCCGTCGATGATCGCCAGCAGTTGCTCGCAGACACTGGCGGTCAGTTGGTTGAAGTCGCGGTCCCAGGAGCCCCAGTCCACCAGCATGGCTTGGCGGGTGCGGATTGATGTGGTCAGGGGACCAGGGGTCAGCAGAATCGGGGCGTTGCTCATTCCGTTATTCCTCACAAGCGGTGGGCTGAAACTACGGGGCCTAGGTTGCAATTGGCGCTGTCATCAATCAAATTGTTTGTTGTTATCCCAGTTATAAGTCAGGCCGATAAATATGAACCTGTTCCAGTTGCGTGCCTTCGATGCCGTGGCCCGGGAAGGCAGTTTCACCCGTGCCGCCGCACGCCTGTTCATCAGCCAGCCGGCGGTGACCGGGCATGTCAAGGCGCTGGAGGAGCACTACCAGATCACCTTGCTGCGACGTACCGCGCGGCGGGTGGAGTTGACCGAAGAGGGCACCCGCCTGGCGGCCATCACCCGCGCCATGTTCGGCCTGGCCGAAGAGGCGCAGGCCATGCTTGAAGCCAACCGCCAGTTGCTTACCGGGCGCCTCGAGGTGGCCGCCGATGGCCCGCACCGGGTCATGCCGATGCTGGCTGTACTGCGGGAACGTTACCCAGGCATCACCGTGAACCTGCGCCTGGGCAATGCCCAGGAAACGCTCGCTGCGTTGCTGGGCGAGCACGCCGACGTCGCTGTCCTGACCGAGACCGAACCACGCAAGGGGCTGTACCTGCAGAAGCTCTGTGAATCCCGGTTGTGCGCCCTGGTGCCAGCGGGACATGCCTGGGCAGGAAGCGGAGCGAATGTGGCACTGGCCGACTTGCACCAGCAGGTAATGGTGCTGCGCGAACCCAGCTCCACCACTCGTCGTACCTTCGACAAGGCATGCCTGAGGGCGGGTGTGCAACCGCGGGTGTTGCTGGAGCTCGACAGCCGGGAAGCAGTGACTGAGGCAGTTGCCGCGGAACTGGGTATTGGTGTTGTATCCTCCACCGAAGTCGCCCATGACCCGCGCGTGGTAGCACTCCCTCTGGCAGGTGCCGGCCTGATCAACCAGCACTGGGTCGGTTGCCTGGAGCGTCGCCGGGAGTTGCGCCTGATCCAGGCGTTTCTGGGGTTGGCCGGCTGTTCGTCCAGCGGTGAAGACAAGGACTGAAGCTTCAATGCGTGAAAAAGACACTATCTCCATGCAACTGGTGCGTGAGGCCTTGTTGCAGACGTGCCCGGCGGGCGAACCCGATGCCGGTCTGCTGGCCCGCGCCGGCATCGATCCGGAGCAGTTGCGCCGGCCTGAAGCGAGGGTGAGCGCCCAGGCCTATGCACGGCTCTGGCGTCTGTTGGCACGGCGTTGCAATGACGAGTTCTTTGCAATGGACCCGCGTGGCCTTCGCTCGGGCAGCCTGGCTTTCATGTGCCGCGCGGCCATGGCCCAGCCGACCGTGGGCCAAGGTCTGGAAACCATGCTGGCGTTTCTTTCGCTGATGCTTGAAGACTTGCACCCCGGGCTGGTGCGCCAGCCGGACATGGCCGAGATCGTCCTCAACGAGCCCCGCGACCTGCCGCGCCGCGCATTTACCTACTTCACGTTCTGGATGATCGTGCACGGCGTGGCGTGCTGGCTGGCCGGCCGACGCATACCCATCCTGGCGATCGACCTGCGCTGCGGCCCGCCGCCGTTTTGCGACGATTACCGAGTGATGTTCACCCGTAACCTGCACTTCGACCGCCCCCTGACACGCCTGGTGATCGCCCCGCAGAGCCTGGACCAGCCCCTCAGGCGCAGTGAGGCGCAACTGCAGCGTTTTCTCGCCCAGGCGCCGGGCAATATCCTGGTGAAGTACCGCGACCCGGCCAGCCTTGGACTGCGTATTCGCGGTGATCTGCTGGGCCTGGAACCTGCCAGCTGGCCAGACAGCGATGCTTGCGCCCGGCGCCTGGGCGTTTCACCGGCCACGTTGCGCCGGCGCCTGGCCGATGAGGGGCAGACCTACCACGGGCTCAAGGACAGCGTACGGCGCGAACTGGCGGACACCTGGTTGAGCCAGGCGGACCTGAGCATGGCTGAAATTGCCGAGCGCCTGGGCTTTGCCGACAGCAGCGCGCTCTACAAGGCCGCGCACAAGTGGTTCGGTTGCAACCCGGGCCAGCGTCGTGCCCAGCACATGCACGGCGCTGCTGCCGATTGAGTACGGCGGGGCACAGGTTCCCTCTGAAGCTGGCGGGTGTTGGATGAAAGATTGCTCAGCCCATTCCAGCTGAACAGAGTGCAGCCCATGCGCAGCTTCCCCAGTGTCACGCCCCTTCCCAAGACTGTCACCTCAACAGACGCCCACCGGGTCACCGATGCCTTCATCAGCAAGCGCTTGCCGCCTTGGGTCAAACAGGCCAGCCCTGCCGAGATCGCCGAACTGCGTCGCCTGATTGCCAGCCATCGGGCCAGCCGAAAACGCGTGGAGGAGGCAACCCGGGGCCTCGCTCCGCCTCACGCCTATGCACTGCAGGTGTATGGCGAAGGCCTGGCCAGCATCCTGCCTGCCGGCCAGTCACTGGCCAAGCTGCAATGGCGGGAGATGACCCGACGCGCTACTGGTTTCACGTCACCCTACATCGAGTCGAGCCTCGCTGACCCACAGCCTGGTTTGTTGCGCCTGATGCAGAACTTTCCCGATGGCGAGACACCATTGGAGGGCAGTGGTCTGTTCCGGCCCAACAGCAACACATTGTTGTCGGGTGACATTGACGAGCTCAAGCGCATCGTCCGCGAGCTGGATGCGGGCGCCCAGTACCAGGCACGCCTGGCCAACCTGCTGGACAAGAACAAGGCGTTGTTTGCCGAGGACAAGGTTGCCGGGTTCAGTCTGGCCGTGCACATCGCTGCGCTGAAGAAGACGATCGAACCGGCAGTCAGAGCCGCGCTCGATGCTTGTGTGTCCCCCTCCGGCGCTGCGGACCAGCCCGAGAGTGGGGCGCCACTGACTGCCTACCCGGGGTTGTTGAGCCTGCTGGGCTGCACGGTGCACGACGGTGTGTTCATCCAGCTGCGCGGCGCCGATGACAGCGACCAGGGCGTGGTCGTGTACTTGCCTGACAACGTCGACCAGCCTTTGCGCCACTACCGCTCGAAGGTGGAGTATGAGACGACACTGGTCGCCCGCCTGGAGAAGCCCGCCGATCGGGCAGCGCTGTGTCAGCGGGTCGCGTTGCGCGACCGCACCGATTTCACTGAAAAGTTGCGCAAACGTCTGGCAGACACCGTTCCGGACCTGCAGCCCGAGGGCGAGGCGGTGCATGAAACCCTGGGCAAGCACTGGGCAGACGCCCAGATTGCACGTGCGAAGGACGATGCCCGGCTGTTGCTGGTACCGACCGCCGACGCCGATGACAAGGCTAGCCAGGCCCGCCTGGCAAGTTGGGCCGCGCTTGGCTGGAGTGTGGCCAACCTGGCGGGCTTCTTCATCCCGGTGGTCGGTGCCGCTTTGCTGGCACAGGCGGTAGCAGACGTATGTTCGCATGTGTTCGAGGGGGTGGAGGATTGGGCAGAGGGGCATGACCATGAAGCTGTCGAGCATGTGCTTGATGTGGCCCGGATTGCCGCTTCGGTTGCCATCACGGCAGGAGCGGTGGCTGGCGCAAATTCATTGGTCAACCGTTTCGCGCGCAGCTCCTTCGTCGATAGCCTGGAGCCTGCCGCCATGGCTGATGGCAGTGCGCGGCTGTGGCATAACGACCTTGGCCGATACGAGAGTTCGTCTGGCGATGCCGAACCGGACGAGCGAGGCCTGCTGGCCCGCGACGGGCGGTTCTGGCTGCGCATCGATGGTCGCTGCTACGAGGTCCACCAGCCTCGGGCGCAGGGGCCTTGGCGGCTGCGTCACCCATCGCGGGCTGACGCCTACGGGCCTGTGGTCGAATACAACGGTGAACGCTTCTGGCATTTGCGTGATGAGACGCCGGTAGCCTGGAACGATGCAGCCAGCATGCTCGACCGCCTGTGGCCGCAGGCCGTTGCGCTTGATGCGCGCCGTGCCGACAAGTTGTTGCTGGCAGCGGGTGCTGATATCGACGAGTTGCGTGGCATTCTGGTTGAAAACCGCCCGTTGCCCGCCAACCTTCGTAGCATGCTGCGCGGGTTCGATGCCGATGCCCGGATCGACAGCTTCTTTGCTGCGTTAGCCGCAGGCTCGGCTGAGCGGCCCGAGCCCAGGCTTCTTGACTGGTGCCGGCATCGCCTGGGCCTGGCCGGTGTGAATGCAAGCGGCGACGCTGCCACGTTGCTGGAGCACGAAGCCGAGCTGCGCAGCGGGCTGTTCACCCACCTGACAGCTGCTGGTTCGACCGAAGACGAAGTGGCCCGGCTAGTGATGCGTGATTTCCCCGGGCTGGATGCCGATTACGCCATGGAGCTGGCGGCCACGGTCACCAGTACGGAGCGAGAGCACATTCAGTTGCGCTCGCGGCTTCCGCTTGGCGTGGCGCAACGGGCGCGCTCGTTGCTCCAGCATGCCAGGCTGGCCCGGGCCCGGCGCGGCCTGATCTTGCGCAATGGCTATAGCGATGAGAGCGGGGAACTGGCCTTGCACTTGCTGCCACGCCTGAGGGGGTGGGCCTTCGAACGGCGGCTGGAGCTGCGTGTCGGCGGCCGTCGAGTGGCTGTGCTGAACAGTCAGGCCGCGCAAGACAATCAGGTCATCCTGACTCGCAGCAATGGGCGGTTCCGCCTGAGTGACCATCGTGGGCTGCCCTTGGAGTCAGACCTCGACCAGGCTGACGATGACCTGTTCGAGGCGGTTTTGGCGTTGCTGACTGCCGAGCAGCGCGACAGGCTGGGGCTGGACAGCGGCGACCCTGCCGGTGACCTGCGCCAGCGGGTAGTTGCAAAGATCCCGGCCGAACGCAGGGCACTGCTTGATGTGCTGGGTTGGCGCCAGCATCCGGGCTGGTTCAACCCGGGCGAGCGATTGCCTGATGGTCGTGTCGGATACGCCCTGGGCGGCCGCCAGTCTACCGAGCTGGACCTTGCAAGCCGCATGCGCCAGCGCCTGTCTGTGTTGTACCGAGGTGACAGCCAAGTGCAGATAGACAATCACCTGGCGCGGATTCTCGAGACGGAAGACCCTTTCGATACCCTCATCTCTGAAGAAGAAAACTTTCAACTGCTGTGCGACAGGCTCAATGCCTGGGTTGAGTTCGCTCGTAACACGGAAATCGTGCCGCGACGCTTGTTGGCGACGCGTTTGCGCCAGGCGTGGCGCCGGCAGTTGCCTGTCGATATTCACGATCCGGCAGGGTATGACAGAATTCTGGATATCAGCGCGCTTCAGGTGACCAGCCTGCCGGACCTCAGGGCGTCACTGGACTTCCATTTCGTGACCACTTTCGTGATGACCAGTACACCATTGCTGGTGATCCCGGAAGGCTTTTTCAGTTGTTTTACGCAGCTGCGTCGCGTGAATCTGTCTCGCAACCATTTGTACGTACTGCCTGCAGGGCTGCGACACCTTGGCAACCTGCAAAGTCTGCAGTTGCTGCACAATCATATTCGGATCAACGAGGAAGGCGAGCGACTGCTTGGCAGTTTGCCGCAGCTGACCGATCTGGATCTCAGTTTCAATCCCTTGCGCCGCTTGAGGTTCCGTTTCGATGCAATGCCAGCGTTAAGGAGGCTCTACCTTCGGCACTGTGGCTTGGTGAGCTGGCCGGCCGGGCTGGAGCGGTGTGGCATGCTCAACGTGGCGGATTTGAGTGTGAACGAGATCTCCAGCGTGCCTGAGGTGATCTTGCAGATGCCTTACGAGTTCCGCTTGGCGTTTCGCCTCGATGGCAATGCCGTATCGGTACAGCAGCGGACCCGCCTCCATGCAGTCCCTCATCCGGGCCACGCCATCAGTCTGCAGCCGGGGCAGTTGTCCGCTTGGCAGCTTTGGGGTGGCGGACCGCAAGCCGAAGAAATGGGTCAGCGCTGGAATCGTCTGTTCGCACGCCCTGGCATGGAAAAAGTCGAGCAGATCCTGAGCCAGTTGCAGCACACCAAGGATTTCCAGCAACGCGGGCCAGACATGAGATTGCAGGTGTGGAGCCTGTTGGAAGAGATGGATCAGGATGCTGGGCTGGCCGGGGAGATACAGGCGATTGCCAGCGCCCCTACCACTTGCGCCGACAGCATCGCCGAGCGCTTCAGCGATATGCGCCTGCACGCAATGATCGCCAAAGCCAACAGCACCGCTGCAACCAGCCAGGAATCGCTGCTGAGTCTGGGCTTGGGGCTGTGCAATCTGTCCAAGCTTGAAGAGTTCATCAGGATGGATCTCGCGACTCGCCAGAGCTTGCATCAACCCGTGGATCCCATTGAGGTCAAGCTCAGTTATTGCGTGGCGTTGGCGCAGGAATTGAATTTGCCTGGGCAGCCCACCAGCATCAGGTACGGTGACCTTGGCGGTGTCGGTGCCGAGCAGCTCGACGCCGCTCGTGCTTTCGTGCGCACTGTCCAGACGGTGGATGCCCAGGCCAGCTCAATTTGCCTGCAGACGTTCTGGACTAACTGGCTGGAAGAGCATTACAGCGAAGATTTTGCTGTGCTGGCCGCCAAGTTCGATGAAAGAGTCGCGGAGCTGACCGAACAGGCCGAGCCGCAGGATGCTGACCAGAGGCAGGCCCAATGGGATGACCTGGAACATCAGCGGATCAGCGAACGGTATCGGCTGGCAGTGCAGCTGACCCGCGATCTGCTGGAGGCCAGGGCTGCGCAGGCCTGAGTCGCCAATCCGCTCAGGCAGATTGATAGCTTTGGCCATTGCCGTGCTGCGTCGGCAGCGCGAAGATCGTCGGACCGATGGTTCCACTCCAAAAACAATAAACCAGGAGTCCGACGATGCGCGATTACGCCGAGGCCGTACGTGCTTTCGACCATGCCCGCGCCGCCGTTGCGGCGCTGCATGGCGACCTCGATGCCCTCAATGCCTGTGTCGAATGCTGCGACCGCCATACCGGTAGCGACAAGCCGGCGTTGGTCTACATGGACCGTGACGGCAACAGCACCGAATACAGTTTCGACCAGTTGCGCGAGCGTGCCGCCCGCTTCGCCAACGTACTCAAGGCCCAAGGTGTGGAGGCGGGTGACCGGGTCGCGGGCCTGATGCCGCGTACGCCTGAACTGTTGGTCACGATACTCGCTACCTGGCGCCTCGGCGCGGTGTACCAGCCACTGTTCACTGCGTTCGGCCCCAAGGCGATCGAACACCGGCTTGAGCAATCCCAGGCCCGAGTGGTTGTCACCGATAGCCACAACCGCGCCAAACTGGACGATGTGCACGCCTGCCCGAGCATCATCACCGTCAAGGCCCGCAGCGGCGAACTGGACTTCCAGCAGTGCCTGGACAGTGCTGCACCTGATTGCGAGCCCGTCATGCGCACAGGCGACGACCCGTTCCTGCTGATGTTCACCTCCGGTACCACGGGGCCGGCCAAGCCGCTGGAAGTGCCGCTGCGCGCGATCGTCGCGTTTCAGGGCTACATGCGCGATGCCATCGACCTGCGCCCCGAGGACATCTTCTGGAACCTGGCCGATCCGGGCTGGGCCTATGGCCTGTATTACGCGGTCACCGGCCCGTTGTCGCTGGGCCATGCCACCACCTTCTACGATGGCCCGTTCAGTGTTGAAAGCTGCGCGCGGGTAATCGACAAGCTGGGCGTCACCAACCTGGCCGGCTCTCCCACCGCGTACCGCCTGCTGATTGCCGCAGGCAATGACTTCTCGGCCCCGGTCAAGGGGCGCCTGCGGGTGGTCAGCAGTGCCGGCGAGCCGCTCAACCCGGAAGTGATCCGCTGGTTCGCCGACGAACTGGGCGTGACCATCCACGACCACTACGGGCAGACCGAGCTGGGCATGGTGCTGTGCAACCACCATGGCCTGCAGCACCCGGTACACCTCGGCTCGGCCGGCTTCGCCATCCCCGGCCACCGCATCGTGGTGCTGGACGAGCAGGGCAACGAACTGCCCGCCGGTCAGCCGGGCATCCTCGCGGTCGATCGCGAGCAGTCGCCGCTGTGCTGGTTCGCGGGCTACCACGGTCTGCCGACCAAAGCCTTCGTCGGCAAGTACTACCTCAGCGGCGACACCGTCGAGCTGAACCAGGACGGCAGCATCAGCTTCGTCGGCCGCAGCGACGATGTGATCACCACCTCCGGCTACCGCGTAGGCCCGTTCGATGTGGAGAGCGCACTGATCGAGCACCCGGCGGTGATCGAGGCGGCGGTGATTGGTAAACCGGACCTTGAGCGTACCGAGCTGATCAAGGCCTTCGTGGTATTGACCAGCGGTTATCAGGGCAGCGCCGAGCTTGAAGAGGCTTTGCGCCAGCACGTGCGCCAGCGCCTGTACGCCCATGCTTATCCAAGAGAAATCGAATTCGTCAGCGAACTGCCCAAGACCCCGAGCGGCAAGCTGCAACGCTTCATCCTGCGCAACCAGGAAGTCGCGAAACAACAAGCGCAGCAGGCCACCCCTGCCAACGCCTGAAAGGAAACCGATCATGCAAATAGCCAACAAACACTTCATCGTCAGCGGCGCCGCCTCCGGGCTGGGCGCTGCTACCGCGCAGATGCTGGTCGAGGCCGGCGCCAAGGTCATGCTGGTCGACCTCAATGCCCAGGCCGTCGAGGCCAAGGCCCGCGAACTGGGTGACAATGCCCGCTTCGCGGTGGCCGACATCAGCGACGAGCAGGCCGCCCAGGCGGCGGTCGATGCGGCTGTCAGCGCCTTTGGCAGCCTGCACGGTCTGGTCAACTGCGCCGGTATCGTCGGCGCCGAGAAAGTGCTGGGCAAACAAGGTCCGCATGGCCTGGCCAGCTTCGCCAGGGTCATCAACGTCAACCTGATCGGCAGCTTCAACCTGCTGCGCCTGGCCGCCGCGGCCATGGCCGAAGGGGCTGCCGATGACGGTGGCGAACGTGGGGTGATCATCAACACCGCCTCGATCGCCGCCTATGACGGCCAGATCGGTCAGGCCGCCTACGCTGCGTCCAAGGGCGCCATCGCCAGCCTGACCTTGCCGGTCGCCCGCGAACTGGCGCGCTTCGGCATCCGTGTGATGACGATCGCCCCGGGCATCTTCGAAACGCCGATGATGGCCGGCATGACCGAGGAAGTGCGCGCCTCGCTGGCTGCCGGCGTGCCGTTCCCGCCGCGCCTGGGCCGCCCGCAGGAATACGCCGCGCTGGCCCGTCACATCATCGAGAACAGCATGCTCAACGGCGAGGTGATCCGCCTCGACGGTGCACTGCGCATGGCTGCCAAGTAAGGAGAGCGAACATGACCCTCGCCAATGACCCGATCGTTATCGTCAGCGCCGTGCGCACGCCCATGGGCGGCCTGCAGGGCGACCTCAAGAGCCTGACCGCGCCGCAGCTGGGCAGCGCGGCCATCCGTGGCGCCGTGGAGCGCGCCGGCATCGATGCCGCCAGTGTCGAACAGGTGCTGTTCGGCTGCGTGCTGCCGGCCGGCCAGGGCCAGGCCCCGGCCCGCCAGGCCGCGCTGGGCGCCGGGTTGGACAAGCACACCACCTGCACCACCCTGAACAAGATGTGCGGTTCGGGCATGCAGGCGGCGATCATGGCCCATGACCTGCTGCTGGCCGGCACCGCCGATGTGGTGGTGGCCGGTGGCATGGAAAGCATGACCAACGCGCCGTACCTGCTGGACAAGGCCCGTGGCGGCTACCGCATGGGCCACGGCAAGATCATCGACCACATGTTCATGGATGGCCTGGAGGACGCCTACGACAAAGGCCGCCTGATGGGCACCTTTGCCGAAGACTGCGCGCAGGCCAACGCCTTCAGCCGCGAAGCCCAGGACCAGTTCGCCATTGCCTCGCTGACCCGTGCCCAGGACGCAATCAAGAGTGGCCGGTTTGCTGCCGAGATCGTGCCGGTGGAAGTCACCGAGGGTAAGGAAAGGCGCGTCATCAAGGACGATGAACAGCCGCCCAAGGCGCGCCTGGACAAGATCCCGCAGCTCAAGCCGGCCTTCCGCGAAGGCGGCACGGTAACCGCCGCCAACTCCAGCTCGATTTCCGACGGCGCTGCGGCGCTGGTGCTGATGCGCCGCTCCGAAGCCGACAAGCGCGGCCTCAAGCCGCTGGCGGTGATCCACGGCCACGCCGCCTTCGCCGACACCCCGGCTCTGTTCCCGACCGCGCCGATCGGTGCCATCGACAAGCTGATGAAACGCACCGGCTGGAATCTGGCCGAGGTCGACCTGTTCGAGATCAACGAGGCCTTCGCCGTGGTCACCCTGGCGGCCATGAAGCACCTCGACCTGGCACACGACAAGGTCAATATTCATGGCGGCGCCTGTGCCCTCGGCCACCCGATCGGCGCTTCCGGCGCGCGCATCCTGGTGACCCTGCTGTCGGCCCTGCGCCAGAACAACCTGCGCCGTGGCGTGGCGGCCATCTGCATCGGCGGTGGCGAGGCCACGGCCATGGCTGTCGAATGCCTGTACTGAGGTGAAGCATGCTGGTAACTGACGAGCAACAACAGATCGCCGACGCGGTACGCGCCTTTGCCCAGGAGCGCCTGAAGCCGTTTGCCGAGCAATGGGACAAGGAACACCGCTTCCCCAAGGAGGCCATCGAGGAGATGGCCGAGCTGGGCCTGTTCGGCATGCTGGTGCCGGAGCAGTGGGGCGGCAGCGACACCGGTTACGTGGCCTATGCCATGGCCCTGGAAGAAATCGCCGCCGGTGATGGCGCCTGCTCGACCATCATGAGCGTGCACAACTCGGTGGGCTGTGTGCCGATCCTGCGTTTTGGCAGCGAGCAGCAGAAAGAGCAGTTCCTTACCCCGCTGGCCAGCGGTGCGATGCTCGGTGCCTTTGCCCTGACCGAACCGCAGGCCGGCTCCGACGCCAGCAGCCTGAAGACCCGTGCTCGTCTGGATGGCGACCACTACGTGCTCAACGGCAGCAAGCAGTTCATCACCTCCGGGCAGAACGCCGGGGTGGTGATCGTGTTCGCCGTGACCGACCCGGACGCTGGCAAGCGCGGTATCAGCGCCTTCATCGTGCCTACCGATTCGCCCGGCTATCAAGTGGCGCGGGTCGAGGACAAGCTCGGCCAGCACGCCTCCGACACCTGCCAGATCGTCTTCGACAATGTGCGTGTGCCGGTGGCCAACCGCCTGGGCGCCGAAGGCGAGGGCTACAAGATCGCCTTGGCCAATCTCGAAGGCGGCCGCATCGGCATCGCTTCGCAGGCGGTGGGCATGGCCCGCGCGGCGTTCGAAGTGGCGCGTGACTATGCCAACGAGCGGCAGAGCTTCGGCAAGGCGCTGATCGAACACCAGGCGGTGGCCTTCCGCCTCGCCGACATGGCGACGAAAATTGCCGTGGCCCGGCAGATGGTGCTGCATGCTGCCGCACTGCGTGATGCCGGGCGCCCGGCATTGGTGGAAGCGTCGATGGCCAAGCTGTTTGCCTCGGAAATGGCCGAGAAGGTCTGTTCGGATGCCTTGCAGACCCTGGGCGGTTATGGCTATCTGAGTGACTTCCCGCTGGAGCGCATCTACCGCGACGTTCGGGTTTGCCAGATCTACGAAGGCACCAGCGACATTCAGCGCATGGTCATTGCGCGCAATCTTTGAAGGAGCAGACTGCATGGCATTCGAAACCATCCTGTTGGACATTCACGGCAAGGTTGGCCTGATCACCCTCAACCGCCCGCAGGCGCTGAACGCGCTGAACGCGCAGATCGTCGGCGAGATCAACCAGGCCCTGGACCAGCTCGAGCGTGACCCGAATATCGGCTGCGTGGTGCTGACAGGTTCCGCCAAGGCCTTTGCCGCTGGCGCCGACATCAAGGAAATGGCTGAGCTGCAATACCCACAAATCTACGTTGACGACCTGTTCAGCGATGCCGACCGCATTGCCAACCGGCGCAAGCCGATCATTGCTGCAGTGTCCGGTTTTGCCCTTGGCGGTGGCTGCGAGCTGGCGATGATGTGTGACTTCATCCTGGCGGCGGACAACGCCAAGTTCGGCCAGCCGGAAATCAACCTTGGTGTGTTGCCGGGCATGGGCGGCACCCAGCGCCTGACCCGCGCGGTGGGCAAGGCCAAGGCCATGGAACTGTGCCTGACTGGTCGCCTGATGGGAGCCGAGGAGGCTGAGCGTGCTGGCCTGGTGGCGCGTATCGTACCGCAGGCGGAGCTGGTGGAAGAGGCGCTGAAGGTGGCCGCGACCATTGCCAGCAAATCGATTCCGGTGAGCATGATGGTCAAGGAGAGCGTCAACCGTGCGTTTGAAGTCACCCTTAGCGAGGGTGTGCGCTTCGAGCGGCGGGTGTTCCATGCGGCGTTTGCTACCGAAGACCAGAAAGAGGGGATGGCTGCGTTCATTGCCAAGCGCGAGGCGCAGTTCAAGGATCGTTGATTCTGGTTGGGGACTGGCTGGAGATTTGGACTGGGCCTTTGGGTGCATGCCTTGAGAGGCTTGGTGCCTGTGAGGTCGAGCGCCGCCCGCGCGGCGCTTCGCGGGGCAAGCCCGCTCCCACATTTGTTGCAACGTGGCCATGCCTGTGGGAAAGGCGTTGCCAGCCTTGGTGCAAGGCTTGAGACAAGTGGAGCGGCAGTAGTGCCAACCAGAACTACAACCATGCCACCAAGGCTGACAACCATGGCCTGTCAGGTTCGGCACGTTGCAACAAATGTGGGAGCGGGCTTGTCCCGCGAAGCGCCGCGCGGGCGGCGCTCGATCTCACAGGCGCTGAACATGTTGTGGCGAGCAATGGGTGACTCCTGTTCAATCCCTCCATGCCCCATAGGCCCCTCTCCCAGGGCCACTCATCCATGCACCGACCAGCGGATTCCGAGCAATGGAAGCAAATTCGCACCCATTTGCAGTTGCTCCACGCGACGCAGCGCCTTAGACTGCCGCCCCCTGTAAAAGAGTGCCGGTTGGCGCTTGAAGAATTCCGCTGCCGATGCCAAGGCGTCGGCGGCACATGAATCGCCCAAATGCACATTTTTTCATAGAGAAATCGATGACCAAGGAACAGTTGCTGGCCATGTCGGCCGATGACTACATGAACGCTGACCAGCTGGCTTTCTTCGCTGGCCTGCTGCAGGCGATGAAAGTCGAAACCCATGAACGCATCGAGCTGAGCCGTGCCACCATCGAAGGCCTGGACACCCCGTCGGACCCTGCCGACGTGGCTTCGGTCGAAGAAGAGCGTAGCTGGCTGGTGAATGCCATCGACCGCGACCAGCGCCTTCTGCCGCAGCTGGAAATGGCCCTGGACCGTATTGCCGACGAAAGCTTCGGCTGGTGCGATGACAGCGGTGAGCCGATCGGCCTGAAGCGCTTGCTGATCAGCCCGACCACCAAATACTGCATCGAAGCCCAGGAGCGCCACGAGCAGCTGGACCGCCACCAGCGCCAGGTGTGACACCTGCACGGTGTGCCAAGCCCCACGGAGCGATCCCTGGGGCTTTTTGCGTTTCTTGTCGGCGGTGGCTTTGTTGCCCCGCACGTAACACTGCTGTACCGGGAGGCGCTGTTTCCGCGCCTTGAGCAGGCGTATCATGGCTTTATCGTTAGGGTGCTAATTAAATTCCGGAGGGAATGATGAATAGCCGGGTCGATGTAGCCGTGATGATCGGTTCGGGCGTGCCGGCCACACTGCGGGCGCTAGGTAAACGCATCTGCTGGGTGGTGCTGGTCAATGGCGAACGCCGTGGTACCGCATTCGCCACGCGTGAAGAGGCGCTGGAGTGCCAGGCGGCCTGGCAGCAACAGTTGAAGAAGGGCCTGGCCGCCTGAACGCATTGAATGCTCTGGGTGAGCGAACGGGGTGCTGTTCAGGCCGTTCCCCGGTAAGAAATGCACTTTGCCTCTCGACGGATTTCAGTGTTTTCGTGCATATTCTTCCTCCAGTAATGCGCTGATGCATTGCAGGGCCCATTTCCACATGCGCTCTGGCATTGCCTGCCGCATATTTTCTGGCGGTTTCGCTGTCAGATCTTACGCTTCCCTAATCGGGAATATGCCGAAAGCCTGTATTGAGGCCAGATCTGGCAAGCCAGAGTAAATAATCCCGCACGCTGCATCGCCAGCGGGCGCAGACATTTCGCATATCGCTTTATTACTCTTTTCGCCTATCGACAAGAAATGGCCGTGCCTCACCGAACTTGGGTGAGGGCGGGTTGTAACCGGTTGAGGATTACTTCATTGGCAGTCAGCACTCTTGATACCCATGCGTTGTTCGCCTTGGGCGACCTGCGCGGTAAATTGGCCCAGCTGTTTCAGGGCCGTTTTGTCTATGTCACCGAACAGAATCCAGAAGGCCTGTACATGGCCGAAATCGACACCGAAAGCGCATTGGTGGTCGATGACAAGCAGCGTTTGGAATTGAAGGTTGGCGACCACTTCCGCGCCGCAGTACTGCCCAGCCGCGAAGGCGGCAAACTGGAAATGCGCTTTCGCGAAATCAAGCTGAACGTGTATGGCGTGGGCGACTATGCTTTCGTCTCTGTGCCAGAAGGCGAGGGCATCGTGTTCCGTGAGGGCCACGGTGTGATGCTGGTGTTCGCCGCGCAGCAGCAAGTGCAGGAAGGCCTGGGCAAGTTGCTCAAGGCGGTGACCGGCAAGGTTGCCAAATGGCGCAAAGGTGAGCTGACCACCTTCAAGGCCAGTGAATGACCCACAGTGACGACGCGCCTGCTACGCGTGCCGAGTTCCATCGGCAGCACCAGGCGGATGCCGTGGCCGAGGCCGAGCGTTTGCTGGCCAGGCGCGAGGAACTGCAAGGCGCCTGGTTGAACTGGGTGGCAGGCGAATTGTACCGCCTGGGCCCGCCGCCTTATGCGGCCATGGTCCGGCGCGAGTTGCAGCGCCTCGCCCATGAGTGAGGTGGCGACCGTTCAGTTGCCGCGATCGCGGCCGCTGCTGACTTCTTCAGGTACCGGTTCTTTCGCCATGCGCTTGCGGAACAGCGCCGCCCGGGCCAGCAACAGCGTGGTCACCGGTACGGTGATCGACAGCAGGATCGGAATCAGCCAGGCGTGCAGCACCGGCGCTTCCTTGAGCCAGGAAAAGTAGATGATCGAGGCCATTGCCACGCACCAGGCACCAATGGTCGAGGCCAGTGCCGGCGGGTGCATGCGCTGGAAGTAATCCTTCAGGCGCAACAGGCCCACGGAACCGATCAGGGCGAACAGGCTGCCGGTCAGCAGCAGCGCGGCGGTGACCAGCTCCAGCCAGAAGGGGAGTTCGAGGGTTTCAGTCATTCGATCACCTCACCGCGCAGCAGGAACTTGGCCAATGCAAACGAGCCAACGAAACCGAACAGCGCAATCAGCAGGGCACCTTCGAAGTAGGTGTCACTGGCATAACGGATTCCCAGCACCAGCATGGTCAGCATGGCCAGGATGTACAGGTAGTCCAGCGCCAGGACCCGGTCCTGCGCGGACGGACCGCGGAACAGCCGGATCAGCGCCAGGGCCATGGCCAGGGCGAAGATGAACAGGCTGGCGAGGACAGCATTGGCGAGCAGGCCTGTCATTGGAAAATCTCCATCAGCGGGCGTTCGTAGGTGTCCTTGAAGTGCTGGATGAACACCGCCTCATCGTCCAGGTCGAACACATGCAGCAGCAATACGCTGCGGTCCAGCGCCAGTTCGGACCAGACCGTGCCGGGCACCACCGTGGTAATCATCGACAATGCCGCCAGGCCATGCGGGTCACGCAGGGCCAGTGGGATGTGCACGAACGCCGAGCGTGGCGGCTGCTTGCCGGCACGCAGCACGCCCCGGGCAACCAGCAGGTTGGACATGATCACATCGATGCCGACCCGGCCAATCAGCCGGGCAATGGCTAGCGGCCGCCGCACATGGGCATGCTGTGGGCGCAGCGGTGCCATCAGCAACGGTGCCAGCACGCCGAGCGCGGCAGCCAGTAACAGATTGCCGGGGCTGACCGAGAGGTTCAGCAACAGCCACAGTGCGAACAGTGAAACCGATAACAGCGGTGCGGGGAACAATCGATTCATGGCTGCACCTGTACGTCGGGCGAGGTGGGGCCAGGAACCGGCCGGGCGGCCATCACCGCTTCGATATAGGCGTCGGGGGCCTGCAGGCTGGCGGCGGTGTCCTGGGTGTAGCGCAGCAGCGGTTCAGCCTTGAAGCTGAGAATGATGCAAAGCGCGAGCAGGATGACGATGGGCAGGCATTCATAACGGCGCAGCACCGGCGACGGGCGCTCCTCTGGCTTCCAGAAACGCTGGATGCCGACGCGGCCGAACGCGATCAGCGAAGCCATGCCAGAGAGGACCAGCAACGTCACCAGGCCCCAGCCCGCAGTGCCCAGTGGTTGCTCGGGTGGCGCGCCCAGCCCCTGTGGGTTGAACAGCGCGCTGATCAGGTTGAGCTTGCCGACAAAGCCAGACAGCGGCGGCATGCCGATGATCAGCAGGGCGCAGGCGATGAAGCTGAGGCCGAGGAAGGCCATGGTCCAGGGGATGATCTGGCCGATCACCACCTTTTGCTCATCGTCGAGGTTGATGCCCTTGGGCGGGTGCAGTGATTCCAGCGGTGGCGGCATGGCGTCTTCTTCGTCGTCCAGTGGCGCTTCGTTGGCCGAGCGCGAACGCTCGACCAACTCGGCGAGCAGGAACAGTGCGCACAGCGCCAGTGTCGAGTTGACCAGGTAGAACAACGCCGCACCGGTCAGCGCCGATTGAGCAAAGCCGACGGCACCGAGCAGGGTGCCGGCCGAGACCAGGATGCTGAGGGCGGCCATGCGCTCCAGGCGCTGCGCGGCCAGGATCGACACCGCCGCCACCGCCAGGGTGACCAGGCCGCCGTACACCAGCCATTCACCACCGAAGTGCGCCGAGGCCCCGGCCTGCCCGGAGAACAGCAGGGTCCACAGGCGCAGCACGGCATAAAGGCCGACCTTGGTCATGATGGCAAACAGCGCCGCCACCGGTGCGCTGGCCGAGGCATAGGCCGGCACCAGCCAGAAGTTCAGCGGCCAGATGCCGGCCTTGACCAGGAAGGCCATGGCCAGGATCGCCGCGCCAGCGTGCAACAGGCCACGGTCGACCTCCGGTACCAGCGGAATCTTCAGGGCCAGGTCGGCCATGTTCAGGGTGCCGGTCACGCCATACAGCATCGCTGCGCCGATCAGGAACAGTGACGAGGCGAACAGGTTGACGGCAATGTAGTGCAGGCCGGCACGCACCCGGGCGCGGCCCGATCCATGCAGCAGCAAGCCGTAGGAGGCGGCCAGCAGCACTTCGAAGAACACGAACAGGTTGAACAGGTCGGCGGTGAGGAAGGCGCCGTACAGGCCCATCAGCTGGATCTGGAACAGCGCGTGGAAGCTTGCTCCGGCACCGTCCCAGCGGGCTCGGGCAAACAGCAGGGTGCTGAAGCCGATAATGCCGGTGAGGGTCAGCAGCAGGGCTGACAGATGGTCGACCACCAGCACGATGCCGAACGGCGCCGGCCAGTTGCCCGGCAGGTAGACACCGATCGATTCCGCCTGGCCCTGGGTGCGCACCCACAGTAGCAGGCTGACCGCGATGGCCAGGCCGGCGAAGGTCGACAACAGGTTCAGCCGGGCCTTGATCTGCCGGTGTTTTTCGCCCAGCAGCAACATCAATGCCGCTGTCACCAGCGGCAGCAGGATGGGCGCGATGATCAGTTGGCTCATGCCACTCATTCGTCACGCTCCCGGCCATCCACGTGGTCGGTACCGGTCAGGCCGCGCGATGCCAGTAACACCACCAGGAACAGCGCGGTCATGGCAAAGCTGATGACGATGGCGGTAAGCACCAGGGCCTGCGGCAGCGGGTCGGTGTAGTGCAGCAGGTCCTGGGGCACGCCGTCCTTGATGATCGGTTCCTTGCCGATGAACAGGCTGCCCATGCTGAAGATGAACAGGTTGACCCCGTACGACAGCAGGCACAGGCCCATGATCACCTGGTAGGTCCGCGGGCGCAGGATCAGCCACACCCCCGAGGCGGCCAGCACGCCGATGGCGACTGCAATCACTTCTTCCATCAGGCGGCTCCTGCTTGGCTGGTTTTCGCCGGGTTGGCCGGGCGGTAGGCGCGCACCGACTGGTGCGCCAGGGCGGTGAGGATCAGCAGGGTCGAGCCGACCACCACGGTGAATACGCCGACATCGAAGAACAGCGCGCTGGCCACGTGCACATCACCGAGCAACGGCAGGTGCAGGTGGGCGGTATGGGTGGTGAGGAACGGGTAGCCCAGCATCATGGCGCCCACCCCGGTCAGGGTTGCACACAGCAGACCGGTGCCCATCCAGCGCAGTGGGCGCAGGCTCATCTGCGCCTCGACCCATTGGGTGCCGGCCACCATGTACTGCAGGATGAACGCCACTGACATCACCAGCCCGGCGACAAAGCCGCCACCGGGCTGGTTGTGGCCACGCATGAACAGGTACATCGACACCAGCAGGGCGATCGGCAGCAGCAGGCGCACCAGCACCGCAGGCACCATCATGAAGCCCAGGGCGGTATCGGTGGCATGCCGCGGGTTGATCAGGTCGGTGACCACATCGGGTGCCAGCAGGCGCTGCTGCGCCGGCAGTTGCATGCTTTCCTTCGGCGGGCGGAAGCGCCGCAGCAGGGCGAACACGGTTAGCGCCACGGCCACCAGCACGGTGATTTCACCGAGGGTATCGAAGCCACGGAAGTCGACCAGCATGACATTGACCACGTTGGTGCCGCCGCCTTGGGGCAGCGCCCGGCTCAGGTAGAACGAGGAAATGTCGTTGGGCGTCGGCCGGGTCAGCATGGCGTAGGACAGCACGGCCATGCCGCCACCTACCAGCATCGCCAGCAGCAGGTCGCGCAGGCGGCGCATGCGCGCGCGCTCCAGGCTACCCGGCAGCGGCGATACACCTTCGATCCGCCGTGGCAGCCAGCGCAGGCCGAGCAGGATCAGTACGGTGGTGACCACCTCTACTACCAGCTGGGTCAAGGCCAGGTCGGGCGCGGAGAACCAGACGAAGGTGATGCAGGTCATCAGGCCGCAGACGCTGACCATGATCAACGCCGCCAAGCGGTGATACTTGGCCTGGTAGGCGGCACCGATGGCGCAGGCAATCGCGATCAGCCACAGCGCGACGAACACGCCCGAGCCCGGAATCTTCGGCCGGTCGCCCCAGCTCAGACCGCTGTAGAGCATGGGTGTGAGGCCGGCGAGCAAGGCGGCAAGCACCAGCATGAACAGCTGCGACTGCAGGCGGCGGCTGGTGAGCAGGCGCTCGATGCGCCGCGCCAGCAGCATCAACTGCACCTGGCCGTGCTCGAACAGGCGCTTGCCGTTGAAGCGCTCGATCACCGGTGGGTAGGGGAAACGGCCCAGGCGCAGCTGCTTGCGCAGCAACAGGTACAGCACGATACCGCCGCTCATGGCCACCAGGCTCATGATCAGCGGCGCGTTCCAGCCGTGCCAGATGGCCAGGCTGTATTCCGGCAGGGTGCCGCCCACCACCGGAAGGGCCGCGGCGGCCAGCAGCGGGCCGACCGACTGGGCAGGAAAGATGCCCACTACCAGGCAGGTGAGCACCAGCAGCTCGACCGGTGCGCGCATCCAGCGTGGCGGTTCGTGCGGGGTATGCGGGAGGTCCTGCGCGGTGGGGCCGAAGAACACATCGACTGTGAAGCGCAAGGCATAGGCAACGCTGAAAGTGCCGGCCAAGGTGGCGATCACCGGCAGTGTCGCCTCGACCCAGGCGGTGGAGGTGATGAACACCGTTTCGGCGAAGAACATCTCCTTGGACAGGAAGCCGTTCATCAACGGCACGCCGGCCATCGAGGCGCTGGCCACCATGGCCAGGGTGGCGGTGTATGGCACCAGGCGGATCAGCCCGCTGAGGCGGCGGATGTCACGGGTGCCGCTTTCGTGGTCGATGATGCCGGCAGCCATGAACAACGAGGCCTTGAAGGTGGCGTGGTTGAGAATGTGAAACACCGCTGCGACGGCGGCCAGTGGGCTGTTCAGGCCCAGCAGCAGGGTAATCAGGCCCAGGTGGCTGATGGTCGAATACGCCAGCAGGCCCTTGAGGTCGTTCTGGAACATGGCGGCGAAGGCGCCGAGCAGCAGGGTGAGGGCGCCGGCACCGCCGACGATCCAGAACCACTCCTCGCTGCCCGACAGCACCGGCCATAGGCGCGCCAGCAGGAACACCCCGGCCTTGACCATGGTCGCCGAGTGCAGGTAGGCCGATACCGGGGTGGGCGCTGCCATGGCGTGGGGCAGCCAGAACTGGAAGGGGAATTGTGCGCTCTTGCTCAGGGCGCCGATGAGGATCAGCGGCAGCAGCACCGGGTACAGCGCATGCTGGCGGATGGTATCGCCGGCAGCCAGGACCTTGTCCAGGTCGTAGCTGCCGACCACATGGCCGAGCAGCAGGGCACCCACCAACAGGCACAAACCGCCTGCGCCCGTGACCATCAGCGCCATGTAGGCGCCGCGGCGAGCGTCGGCACGGTGATGCCAGTAGCCGATCAGCAGGAAGGAGAACAGGCTGGTGAGTTCCCAGAAGAACACCAGCTGGATCAGGTTGCCGGAGATTACCAGGCCGAGCATGGCGCCCATGAAGGCGAGGAAGAAGGCGAAGAAGCGTGGTACCGGGTCCTGAGGCGACATGTAGTAGCGGGCATACAGCGACACCAACGCACCGATGCCCAGCACCAACAGCGAGAACAGCCAGGCGAAGCCGTCCATGCGCAACACAAGGTTCAACCCCAGGCTGGGTAGCCAGAGGAGCTCTTCGCGAATCACGCCACCGTGGGCAACCTGAGGGTACAGCAGTGCTACCTGGACAGTGCCGGCCAGGGCCACGAGCCCGGCGAGAATGGACTCCGCGTTACGTGCGTTGTGCGGCAGCACGGCTGCCAGGCAACTGCCCACGAACGGCAGAAGCAATAGCACTATCAATGACATAGCGTTCTATTCTGGAGAAGTTTGCAAAGAATCATACGTGTCGAGGGGGTGATCACCAACACGCAAGCTGTCGCAGAATCCTACAAACAAGCTGTGACAAGCTGTTTTTTTATAACAGTTTTTTACAAAGCATAGCCGCAGTTGGCGGCTTCACAGGCTGGCCTGGCGTTCGCCTTCATCCTGCACTTCTCGTGCTTTGGTCGCTTCGCGCGGCCGGCGCACCTTGAGCTCGCTGACCACCACTGCGATCACGATCAGCAGGCCGCCGAGCAGTGCCACGCCCGGCAGGCGCTCACCGGCGATGCGCCCGACGATCCCGGCCCACACCGGTTCGCCGGCATAGATGAGGGTGGCGCGGGTGGGCGAGACCGACTTCTGCGCCCAGTTCATTGCCACCTGGATCACCGCGCTCATGGCGCCCAGGCCCACGGCACTGGTCAGCAGCAGCCAGGAGAAGTCGGGTATGCGCTCCTGGGTCGGAACAACCATCAGGAATGCCAGCAGCGAAGCGGTCGCCAGTTGCACCACGGTGACCCGACGCACATCGACCTGGCCGGCGTAGCGGCTGATCAGGATGATTTCGCCGGCGATGGCCACCGCGCTGACCAGGGTCACCAACTCGCCCTCGCTGAAGTGCAGGCTGCCGCCCTCCGGCCCGGCCAGCAGCATCAGGCCGGTGAACGCCAGGCCTATACCGACGCTGGCCATCAGGCCGGGGCGTCGGCCCAGTACCAGCCATTGCAGCAGTGGTACGAACGGCACGTACAGGGCTGTGATGAACGCCGACTGGCTGCTGCTGATGGTTTGCAGGCCCATGGTCTGCAGGCCGTAGCCGAGCATGATCGACACGCCGATCAGCATGCCGGCCTTCAGCTCGGTCAAGGTCAGCCCCGGCAGCGCCCGGGCCGAGACCACACCAACGAACAGGGCGGCTGCAGCGAAGCGCAGGCCGACGAAGAACATCGGGCCGCTGACGCTCATCACGTTATGCACCAGCAGGAAGGTGCCGCCCCACAGCATGGTGATGAACACCAGCACCAGTTCGGCCTTGCTCAGGCGAAAGGTAATGGCAGAGGTCGGCTTGCTGCTGGGCTGGGTCATGGTCTTGCGCACTCGGAGGGGGCGGCGCACAATCGCCGCAAAATGGGCAGTATACTGCGCAATATCGATCAGTGAGCAATATAGTGCACAAAGATTCCTTGCACCGGGCATCGGTGCTGCAGCATGTCAGTCTCAATGTACGTCGCCTGCGCAATGCCGCGGGTATGAGCCAGACGGCGTTGGCCGAGCGCTCCGGGGTCAGCCGGCGCATGCTGGTGGCGATAGAGGCGGGCGAAAGGAATGTCAGCCTGACCACCCTCGACCTGGTTGCCGAAGCCTTGGGCGTTGCTTTCAGTACCCTGATCCAGGCACCTGACCAGCGTGACCCTGGGCGTATCGAAGAGTTGGCCTGGGCCGGTGAGCACCCGCAGAGCCGGGCGGTGCTGCTGGGCAGCAGTGTGGCAAGGCGCGAGGTGGAACTTTGGGAATGGACGCTGGCACCAGGCGAGTGCTATTGCAGCGAGGCTGATGCCGAAGGCTGGAGCGAGCAGATCTATGTGGCCGAAGGACAGTTGACGCTGATTATCGAAGGGGCCGAGCATCGCTTGCAGGTCGGGCAGTTCCATGTGTTTCCCAGCAACTGCCGGTATGCCTATCGCAACGATGGGGTGGTTGCGGTGCGGTTTGTGCGCAATGTGGTGATTTGAGGTAGCAGGTTTTGGGGCTGCTGCGCAGCCCATCGCGATGCAAGGCCGCTCCCACAGGTGCCGCGCAAATCTGATGTCTGGCACGGTACCTGTGGGAGCGGCCTTGCGTCGCGATGGGGCGCAAAGCGCCCCCAAATCCACTGATCAGCTATTCAGCAACTCATCGGTCCTGACCACCTTGGCATAGGCAAACGCCAACGCCGCCATCACTGAATCATGCACCTGAGCCGCCGGTACCTGCTTGCCATCGAACTCCAGTGGCAGCGTTGCGCAGGCATCGTGCGCCACGGTCACGTCATAGCCCAGATCGGCCGCAGCACGGGTGGCGGCGTCGACGCACATGTGGCTCATGCTGCCGACGATTGTCAGGGCTTCGACACCATGCAGGTCCAGCGTGTGTTCCAGGTCAGTACCGAGGAAGGCATTGACCTTGTGCTTGAGTATCACTGGCTCGCCCGCCAGCGGTTCGACCTTGGCGTGGATGGCCGCACCCTGCGAGCCTGGCGCGAAGAACGGCGCATCGGCGCTGTCGAACTCATGGCGCACATGCACCACCAGGTCGTCCCTTTGACGCGCCGCCGCCAGCAGGCGGGCGGCATTGTCAGCCGCCTGCTCGGCGCCATCGAGGGTCCATTTGCCGCCCGGGAAGTAGTCGTTCTGGATGTCGATGATGATCAGCGCCTGCTTGCTCATGCTGCCTCCTGTGGCAGTGGTCGTTGGATGACGTTAGTTATAGGCTGTGCGCACTGACCTGAGGATTGGCGCGAACGACACTATGCGGGCAAAAACTGACAACCCTGCCAGACTGGACATCGGCCTGCTGCTGTACCCCGGTGCGCAACGTGCTGCCGTGCATGGGTTGGCCGACCTGTTCCTGGTGGCCAACCGGGTGGCTGCCGAACTGGGGGCCGTCGAGTTGCCAGCGGTGCGTGTCAGCTTCTGGCAGGCAGACGAGTCGGGGCAGTTGCAGCCTGCCCCAGAGAGCCCACCTGCCGTCGCGTCCGAGCTGCGGGTACTGATCATTCCGCCGAGCCTGGAGTCGGCACCGCATGGTGAGCTGCTCGAGCGCCATCGCGCTTCATTGTGCCAGTTGCACCGAAGTGGCACGGTGCTGGCGTCGGTGTGCATCGGGGTGTTCTTCATTGCCGCCAGCGGCCTGCTCGACGGGCGCCCGGCCTGTACTCATCGGAATTACGTGCATTCGCTTGCCCAGCGCTTTCCCAAGGTGCAAGTCGAAGCCCAGCAGTTGTTGCTGGACGATGGTGATATTGTCACCACGGCCGGGTTGATGGCCTGGACCGACCTGGGCTTACGCTTGCTGGAGCGCTTCATGGGCGCGACGGTGGCGCGGGAAACTGCCCGCTACCTGGCGGTCGATCCGCTCGCGGCGCCGTTGCCTGGTGCAGTGTTCAACCCGCGCCTGGACCATGGTGACGAGGCGGTTCTGAAAGTGCAGCACTGGTTGCAGGGCAATGCAGGGCAGGATGCCGACCTGGCCAGCATGGCTGCATGCGCGGGGCTGGAGGAGCGCACCTTCCTGCGGCGTTTTCGTGTTGCCACGGGGCTACGGCCGACCGAGTACTGCCAGCAGGTGAGGGTGGGGCGGGCGTGCCGCTTGCTGGAATTTACCCGGCGCAATGTCGAGCAGATCGCCTGGGGTGTCGGTTACCAGGACCCAGGTGCGTTTCGCAAGGTGTTTCAGCGCATCACCGGCCTGACCCCGAGTGATTACCGGCGGCGTTTCGCGGTATCGGGTTAGGCCGTTCGAGGCGTTCCCGGGGCGGAAAACTCTTGACCTTGACATAGCTTGAGGTTTTACCCTGCTCGACATCGCGCTGCGTGCGCCCGTCACCAGGAGACCATTCATGACGGCAACGTCTCATGCCCTGTGGTTTACCCAGATGATCGAATATGAAGTGCCCGGCAGTTGCCAGCTGGCGTTGGCCCAGGCGCTGGTGGCGCGCAGCGAAGAGCTGGCCGCGCGCTGCGAAGGGTTGCAGGGTGTCAGCATCCAGGCCAGTGACGATGGCAGCCGGGTGCTGCAGTACCTGCAATGGCAGTCCCGCCAGGCGTGGGCGGCGGCGGCCGTGTATTTCGTCGAGGAGCCGTTTCTTGAACTGCTTGGCCGGTATCAGGCGCGTGGCGTCAACTTTGCCGCGTACCAGACCCTGCGCAGCCTGGTACGCGGTGCCGATGGCGGCCTGCATTGTCAGGTGGGTGAGCCTCAGGCATACCAGGGGGCGTAGTGGGGGTAACGGTCCAGGCGAGCGCCAATGACCATTTCGCTGACCCATGCCGCCAGGATCGAGCTGTAGGCTTTTTGGCTTGCTTCGCTGGACAGCGCATGGTCGGCACCGTCGACGATGCGGTAAGTGAGCGAATGAGCGCTGACGAATGCCGAGCGGTAGCTCATCAACGTGCTGTGCGGCACGTAGTCGTCCTGCTCTGACTCCACCAGCAGTACATCGCCACCGAACTCGGCACAGGCTGCCAGTGCGCGGTTGTCCGCCGGGCCGAGTGGGCGCTGGCGGTAGGCGTTCAGCCGTTGCCGGTCGAGGGTATGCTTGGGGAGGTTCCATTCGTCGTCCCAGTACATGGCGGGTACCCGTAGGGCCAGCCACTTGACCGACCGCTCGCGGGTCAGCAGGGTGGCCAGGTAGCCGCCATAGCTGCTGCCGATGATGGCGATGGCGTTGTTGTCGACGGCCGGGTGGTTTACCAGCCGGTCGTAGGCCACCAGCAGGTCCTTGAGGTTCTGTTCGCGGGTGACCGTCAGCCGTTGGCTTTCGGTTTTTTCGTGGCCGCGCAGGTCGAAGGTCATGCACACGCAGCCCAGTCCGGTGATATGCCGGGCACGGGCCAGGTCGCGTTGCTGGCTGCCACCCCAGCCATGGACGAAGAGGATGCCCGGCATCTTGCTGCCGGGGCTGACCAGGGTGCCGACGATGCTGTCATCCTCGACCTGCAGTTCAATGGTCTCACTCTGGATGGTCATGTTCGCGAATCCGCGCAAATTTGCTGAGTTGTCCGAGTTCACTGTCGTTTCCTTGGTAATAGAGGGAGGCGTCAGCCGGCAGCTCAGGGGTGCCGAACACTTCATGGGTGGAGGCACGCACCCGCTGCAATGCCGGGTCGTCGGCAAACGCCTGCAAGGCCAGCAGCTCGGCACTGCTGGCGCCGCCCAGGCGCCAGGATTGTTCGAGCACGCCGCTGCGCAGGTGGCCCTGGGAGTTCACGCCGCGGGCGATGTCGTAGTTGCGCCGTGAGGCGATGAAGCCGGGGAAGTGCTGCTCGGCAGCCTGTTCGTAGGCCATCGCCTGGTTGATGGCCAGGCGCAGTGGGTCGTCCAGCGGCAACTGCAGCAGTGCCCGGTAGTCACCGCGCACTACCACCAGGTCGGAGCCGCCGTACACTTCCGTGCCCTGATGGTCGCGGGTCAGTTGCTGCGTGCCGTAATAGCTGCAGGTCAGGCCGGCGACGCGTACCTGACCGACGCTGAAGGTTTGCACCTTGCTCAGGTCTTCTTCGAGCACCAGCCCCCATAGTGCAAGGTCCTGATCGTCCATGCCGGCCAGCAGTGGTTCCAGTTCATCCACCGTGGTGACGACCTGTTGGCCACGGCCTGCACAGGCCAGCACTGGCTTGATCCGCAATGGGCCGTCCGCCAGCAACAGCTGTGCGGCGGTGCGCGCATCGGCCTTGCTGAACACGGTGTAGCCGCGCAGCAGGGCATCGCTGGCTTGTCGGGCGAAGTCATCGGTCCAGCCCGGCGGGAAACTGGCCCCGGCGGGCAGCGGGTGGGAGATCGCCTTGGTCGCCATGTAGGGGTGTGCGACCAGTCCACCGAACAGGTCCTGCTCGCTGCAGATACCCAGGGCGGCATGGCGCTTGGGATCGACCAGGGTTTCGGTGGGCAGGTAGTAGTAGCCATCGGCGGCGCTTGGTGGCTGGCTGGGCTGCACGTGCGGGCAGCCCAACAGGCGGGCCAGGCCATCGGCAAGTTTCAGATGCACGGCATGCTCGTGGTCAGGTGTGTGCGCGCGGGTGTCGAGCAGCACCACGCCGCTTTTAGGGGCGCAGGCATTGGGCATGGTCATTTGCCTGTGTGCAATGAATGTACTGTGTGTGAAGCCGGTGTTCTGGGGAAGTTCAGCGGAACTTGATCGGTGGTCCTGGCCCTGCTGTAGGAAATGTCCGGTTTGCCCAAGGCGTGGCGGGCAATGCATGCCGTGGCTCGGTCGTCACGATTGCAGGGCTTCGGCGGCTGTTTCATTATCGGCACACTGGATCAACCGTGATGTAGCCGCAGGAGAGCGCATGAACGTTCAGACCACCCTTGGACAAAGCGTGCCGCAGCGCCTGGCGCAGGTACGCCGGATAATGGCCGCGGAGGGCATCGATGCCTTGCTGGTACCTTCGGCCGACCCCCATCTTTCCGAATACCTGCCCGGTTACTGGCAGGGGCGTCAGTGGCTGTCGGGTTTCCATGGCTCGGTCGGCACGCTGGTGGTCACGGCTGGCTTTGCCGGGTTGTGGGTCGATAGCCGTTACTGGGAGCAGGCGGAGCATGAGTTGGCGGGCAGTGGCATCGAGTTGATGAAGCTGGTGCCGGGCAAGCCTGGCGCGCTGGAATGGCTGGGCGATCACGTCGAGCCCAATGGCAGCGTGGCGGTAGATGGTGCAGTCATGGCCCTGGCTTCGGCGCGCCAGCTGGGCGACCGGCTGAAGGCGCGCGGCGCGCGACTGGTGACTGACAAGGACCTGCTGAAGCAGGTCTGGGCAGAGCGCCCGGCGCTGCCAGGCAACCCGGTCTACCAGCATTTGCCACCGCACGCCACGGTGAGCCGGGCGGAAAAACTGGCGCAGTTGCGCCAGAGCGCACAGGCCAAGGGCGCCGACTGGCATTTCATCGCTACCCTGGATGACATCGCCTGGCTGTTCAACCTGCGCGGTAGCGATGTGTCCTACAACCCGGTGTTCGTCGCCTTTGCCTTGATCAGCCAGCAGCAGGCCATCCTGTTCGTGGGCTCGGACAAGGTTGATGAGCACCTGAGGCAGGTACTGGCGGCCGACGGTATCGAGGTGCGCGATTACGCCAAAGCAGGCGAGGCCCTTGCCGCCATGCCGGCCGGCAGTCGATTGCTGGTCGATCCGGCCCGGGTAACCTGCGGCCTGCTGGATAAGCTGCCTGCCGGGGTCGAACTGGTCGAGGGGCTCAACCCAACTACATTGAGCAAAGCGTGCAAAAGTGAAGACGACCTTGAACACATCCGCCGTGTGATGGAGCAGGACGGCGCGGCCTTGTGCGAGTTCTTCGCCTGGTTCGAGGCCAGCCTCGGGCGGGAAGTGATTACCGAGCTTACCGTCGACGAGCAATTGAGTGCAGCGCGTGCCCGACGCCCAGGTTTCGTGTCGTTGAGCTTCTCGACCATTGCCGCCTTCAATGGCAATGGCGCGATGCCGCATTACCGTGCCACCGAGCAGTCGCATGCGGTCATCGAGGGTGATGGTTTGCTGCTGATCGATTCGGGCGGGCAGTATCTGGGCGGTACCACTGACATTACCCGCATGGTGCCGGTAGGCAACCCGAGCCTTGCGCAGAAGCAGGATTGCACGCGCGTGCTCAAGGGCATGATCGCCCTGTCGCGCACCACCTTCCCGCGTGGCGTGCTGTCGCCGTTGCTCGACGCCATTGCCCGCGCACCGATCTGGGCTGACCAGGTGGATTACGGCCACGGCACCGGGCATGGGGTGGGTTACTTCATGAACGTGCACGAGGGGCCGCAAGTAATTGCCTACCAGGCGGCGCCGACGCCGCAGACCGCGATGCAGGCGGGCATGATCAGCTCGATCGAGCCGGGCACCTACCGCCCGGGGCAGTGGGGGGTGCGCATCGAGAACCTGGTGGTCAACCGCGAGGCCGGCAAGAGCGCCTTCGGCGACTTCCTGAACTTCGAGACCTTGACGCTGTGCCCGATCGACACCCGCTGCTTGTTGCCCGAGCTGCTGGCCAGGGACGAACTGGACTGGTTGAACGGCTATCACGCCAGGGTGCGCGAGCGCCTGGCGCCCTTGCTCAAGGGCGAAGCGCTGGCCTGGCTGGAGGCGCGTACCGCGCCTTTGTAAGGCAAATGAAAAGGGCAGCTTGCGAGCTGCCCTTTTTTCTATTTGCAGATGACGATCATGCTGCGGCTGGTGTAACCCGCAGGGTTTATGCCGAACAAGTAGTCTCCGGGTTCTTCATCGCTGTCTCCCGAGCGTGCAATGACCCGGTAGCCGCGCGTGCTGCAGGAGCTTGCGGCTTTGCTGTAGCAGTTGTCCCACGAGGAAGAAAGGCCGGAGCAATTGATATGCAGGCCCTTCTTGCCCCTTTTGACCTCAGTCTTGGCTGTGGCGGCACATCCAGCAATAGCCAAGATGGCCAGGATGAGCAAAATACGTTTCATTCCTGTCCTTAAATGCAGGGCGGATCAGCTGTCTGGCCCCGTCGTTATCGCTTTGGTTCTTCCTGAAACTTCCCCAGCGTCCGTGTCCGGCCCAGTAGATAGCGTAAAGATGATGATTTTGTGACAGCTTAATCAGCGAGGCGGGTCGCTACAATCACTAATCCCGTCTCAAATGAAAATATTTCTCATATCAATCTGCAGCGACGGCCGGGCTGGGCTCCTTGCGCATGGACAGGGTGGTGCCCACCGATGCGGCAATGATTGCCAGAATAGCCAGCCACTGGGTAATCGTCAGCACCTCGCCCAGGAACAGCAGACCGGACAGTGCGCCGAATGCTGGTTCGATGCTCATCAGGGTGCCGAAAGTGCGTGCCGGGATGCGCGTGAGGGCAACCATTTCCAGGCTGTAGGGCAGGGCGGTGGACAGTACCGCGACGCCCAGGGCCATGGGGATCAGGGCGGGCGTGAGCAATGCGCTGCCGGCGTGGGCAATACCGATGGGGGCAACGAACAGCGCGGCGACCACAACGCCCAGCGCGGCACTCTGGATACCATGTTCAGCCCCGGCACGCTGCCCGAACAGGATATACAGCGCCCAGCATACGCCCGCGCCCAGGGCATAGGCGACGCCGACCGGGTCGAGGGCCTGCCCGCCATGGCCCGCCGGCAGCAACAGCAGCAGGCCAGCGATGGCCAGGGCAATCCACAGGAAGTCGATCGGCCGGCGCGAAGAGAAGATCGCCACGGCCAGCGGGCCGGTGAACTCCAGTGCCACGGCGATACCGATAGGTACCGTTTGCAGGGCCATATAGAAGAGGAAGTTCATGCCGCCAAGCGCCATACCGTAGATAATGACGTTGCGCAGGGTGTTACGGGTCATGCGCACACGCCATGGGCGCAGGATGAGCAGCATGATGACGCTGGCGAAGATCAGCCGCAGGGTGGTGGTGCCTTGGGCGCCGACGAGGGGGAACATGGTTTTGGCCAGAGAGGCGCCGGACTGTATGGATGCCATGGCGATGAGCAGCAGGCCGATCGGGAAGAGGGTGGCGGCCAGGCTGCGGGGCTGGGTGTTCATTTCTGTGCTGCGATCCTTGAGCGGGGTTGGGGTGAGCAATATAGTGCGCAATTACGGCGTGTGGGGGCAAGGTGCCCGGCGTTGTTATTTCGGCGCCTGTGAGATCGAGCGCCGCCCGCGCGGCGCTTCGCGGGACAAGCCCGCTCCCACATTTGTTGCAACGTGCCAAACCTGTCAGGCCATGGTTGCCTGCTTTGTTGGCCTGACGATGTCTCCCCGTTGGCGCGGCTGCCGCCCCACATGTCTTTAGTCATGCGCCAAGGCTGACGACCATGGCCTCACAGGCATGGCCACGTTGCAACAAATGTGGGAGCGGGCTTGTCCCGCGAAGCGCCGCGCGGGCGG